>Ga0081538_10004339_pt1 | contig 13096 bp, 8 predicted proteins | sample TabmetS5T2R1_FD_71022 | JGI IMG/M metagenome (GOLD analysis project Ga0081538, IMG submission 71022) | Tabebuia heterophylla rhizosphere microbial communities from the University of Puerto Rico - S5T2R1 | ecosystem: Host-associated > Plants > Roots > Rhizosphere ...
TGGGGCTCTCCTTCTGGCAGATGACGACCCCCCGGCCGATGGCCGAGGCCGGCGGGAGACTGTTCGTCGATGTCACCCGGGGCCTGGCTTCGCCAGCGAGCCGCACCGGCCTCCTGGAGCTCGCGGGGAGATCCGATCCGCTGATCAGGGACGCGCTGCAGACCATCCTCGAACGCGGTGACTTCGTCCGGTCGCTCCCGGACGAGGGTTCCGGGGGAGCGCCGGCTGGCGGCGCGCCAGCCGCAGTCGAGACCGATCCGGCCATCGTCGCCGAGCTGATCGGGCGCAGCGAGGCATCCATCGCCGCATTGAAGCGCGACATCCGGACGAAGTCCGGAGAGGCGCTGCTCGACTTCATCCGGGCGGACATCCAGGAGCTGAAGCGGATCTTGTTCGATCCGCAGAGCCATCAGGTCTTCATGTCGGCGATGGAGGCCGCGTGGTGGCTCAACGAGCAGCTGGAGGGGTGGCTGGGCGAGAAGAACGCGGCCGACACGCTCACCCAGTCCGTCCCTCACAACGTCACGTCGGAGATGGGGCTGGCGCTCCTGGACGTGGCGGACGTGATCCGACCGCATCTGGAGGTGGTGGCGTTTCTGCAGGACGTCGAGGACGAGAGTTTCCTGGACGAGCTGGCCAAGCTCCCGGGTGGGCGGGAAGCGCGAGACGCCATCGAGGCCTGGCTCGACAAGTACGGCATGCGCTGCGTGGGCGAGATCGACATCACGCGGCCGCGTTGGAGCGAACGCCCCACCACCCTCGTGCCCTTGATCCTCGGCAACATCAAGAACTTCGAGCCGGGCGCCGGCAAGCGGCGCTTCGAGCAAGGGCAGCAAGAGGCGTGGAAGAAGGAACAGGAGCTGCTGGAGCGCCTGCGGGCCTTGCCGGACGGGGAGGGGAAGGCTGAAGAGGCCAAGCGGATGATCGACCGGGTCCGGACCTTCATCGGGTACCGGGAGTATCCGAAGTACGGCATGGTCAGCCGCTACTTCGTGTACAAGCAGGCCTTGTTGGAAGAGGCCGAGCGCCTCGTGGGGGCCCACGTGCTTCGTGAGAAGGAAGACATCTTCTACCTCACGTTCCAGGAGCTCCACGACGTCGTGCGTACGAACCGCGTGGATGACCAGCTCATCCGCGAGCGCAAGGACGCGTTCAGGTCGTATCAGGCGCTCACGCCGCCTCGGGTGCTCACGTCGGATGGCGAGGGCATCGCCGGGGCGTACCGACGCGACGATTTGCCGGCCGGCGCGCTGGTCGGATTACCGGTTTCCGCCGGGACCATCGAGGGGCGGGCCCGCGTCATCCTGGACATGGCGGAGGCCGATCTCGAAGTAGGCGACATCCTGGTCACCGCCTACACGGACCCCAGCTGGTCGCCCCTGTTCGTCGCGATCAAGGGCCTGGTGACGGAGGTGGGGGGCCTGATGACCCACGGTGCGGTGATCGCACGGGAGTACGGCTTGCCTGCCGTCGTGGGGGTGGAGCATGCCACCCGGATGATCCGGGATGGGCAGCGGATCCGCGTGCATGGAACGGACGGGTACGTTGAGATCCTGCCCTAGCCCGGGCCAGATTGAGGGCAACGCTATTCGCACGCGCGGCCAACCACGTGAGCGCAGCGCCTGCCGGTGGCGCATGCAGCTGCCGCGAGCACGCGTGGCGGCAACCCAAGGCCCGTCGTTGTGTCGTGATGTCGGGTTCATCCGAGGCTGATCCCCAGGGTGGCCAGGGGTCGGTGTGGGTCGCGGGTACGGTCGGCCACGGGCGCGCGGTGCCAGGGCAGGCTGGCGCAGCGTGCCAGCGCTGGAGCGACAGGGGTGGGTGGTCCTGGGCGCCCAGGTCCCCTGGGGCAAGGTCGTCATGGATGGTGTCCCGGTCGTGGCGGCCCGGCGGCTGCCAAGCATGCTGCGCCAGCTCCCTGCGGTGCTGGGGCCTGAGCGGGTCGACGCCGTGGCCAACCGCGCCCGAATCCGCTTCCATGCCGCCGCTTGACCCCTGGAGCATGCCGGGGTGGCTATCATATTGCTGCTGGTGGCGGCGGCCGTGTCCTAGGAATCTGTCCCCACAACGCTCACTGGACAACGAGCAGATGCTTGCCCTGGTCGATCTGGCTGGTGTGGAGTCCGCTCTGCGTCATGGCCGTAGCCGTGGCCGATCCCCTCCAACTTCCTGAACCTGGGGGCCGGGGCAAGAGTGCTCAGGCGCGGATCGCTGGGGATGGAACCGGAATCGGGCCTACGGCGTCAAAGGATATAAGGGCCCATCTGGGCTGGTGTGGCGCAAGCGCGGGAGGCAGCTGATGTGGAGGGTCACCGCCGCCGTCACCGTCGGGCTGCTTGCCTTGGCTGGTTGCGCCTCCACTGGCGCCGATCACGATGCCCGCAGTCCCACTCCGACGCCTCCCAGTGCTAGATCCGCCGTTCAGGCGCTGGCGGCTGCCCTGGCCTTTGCCTCCCACAGTGACCCTGAGGTCGGGGTGGTGGATGGCTATGCCAGCGTGCCGCCGGAAGTGCAGCGCGGTGAGCAGCCCATCGCCCTTGCCGGCGGGCAGGCCAATCCGTGCCGCCAGCCGCCGACCCAGCGGTTCACCGCCTCCGAGCAAGCCGATATCCGGGCCGCCTTCGGTGGCCGCACCCTCCGCTTCGTCCAGGACCCGGCCGGCTGGCTCGGTGGTCGCGCACCAGGGTCGCTGCTGCTGGTGGCCACGCGGCCGCTGTTGGGCGACCAGCGGGGCACGGTCATGGTGCTCAGCTGTGTCCCCGACCCTCAGCAGGTCCTGGTCGCCGTGCAGTGGGACGGACACGCGTGGCAGGCCACCGCCACCGGGGCCGGGAAACGCTGAGCTTTTCTGACTGTCGGATAGTGGCTAGTGGCGGGTGACGGCCGGTGCTCGCTTGGCGGCCGTGGTCGGTCCGGTGACGCCCACGCCGGCGGCCAAGGCCCTGGCCGTCCCGCCGCCGATTGGCAGTCCTCCGGTGGGCACGTGCATGGCCTCGTCGAAGACCCCGCTGCTGGTGGGCTGAGTGGCGACCGCGAACGTCGGCCACGCCCGGCCGCCGAGGGTGGGGGGTAGGACCGAGGTGGAGATGTAGTCGCCGACCATGCGGCCCTGGGAGGTGTTGGCCAACCACGACAGCGACATCGGGCCGGTCACGTTGGTGGCCGCGCTCCAGCTGGCGCCCCCGTTGGTTGAGGAGATGAAGCCGACGTTCAGCTGGCAGGTGGTCGAGGTGCAGGCCGCGGTCGGATAGTAGTAGTAGGCCAGGCCGATGCGGGCGCTGGCCCCCGAGGTCGAGCGGTCCACCCCGATGCCGGGGATGAAGTGGTCCACGGTGCTGGCGGTGGCGTCGATCGGCACCCGGGTGACCGGGCCCCAGGTGGTCTCGCTGGTCGACTTGCTCATCACGATGTCATTGGACGCACAGCCGGAGCGGAAGCGGCAGTCCTGCCAGACCACATAGGCGGTGCCGGCCGCATCCATCTCGGCCGAGGGCAGCGGACTGGTCCGCAGGCCGCCGGCCACGGTGTGGCGGCTGACGCTGGACACCAGCACGGTCGCCCGCCAGGAGGCGCCACCGTCGACCGACCGGAACGAGCGGATCTGGGACTGGTTGGCGTTGTTCATCGGGACCAGCACGGTGCCGTTGGGCCGCACCAGCGGCTGGCCGCCCAGGCCGGTGGCGTTGTCGCCGGTGTTGCGGGCCGGCCCCCAGGTCTGGCCGCCGTTGCTGGAGGTCTGCATCTTGATCCGGTTGCCGTCGGCGGTGTTGTCCCACTCGGTGTAGCAGTTGCCATAGAAGGGGCTGGTGGTGGTGTTGTCGCAGACGATCCAGTTCTTGTCCGGGTTGCCGGTGGTGCTGGTGGCCACCGGATTCGACCAGGTCACCCCGCCGTTGGTGGAGCGGCTGGTCACGACCTGATTGGTCCCGTTGGAGCGGATGCCGAGCGAGGAGATGAGCCAGACGTTGTGGCGGCGGTCATAGGCCACCGCGGGGTCACTGATGGCGCTGTACGGCCCGACCGGTGTGGCCACGCCGGTGGTGGCGGGCAGGAAGCCGTTGGTCCAGCTCTGGCCGCCGTTGGTCGAGGTGGCCCAGCCGATGTTGGCCGCCCCACCCCCGAAGACCCGGCCCACCTGGAAGGCCGACACGATCGTGTTGCCGAACGCGAAGGTGTCCGGCTCGACCTCGGTTCGGTGCTGGCTGGCTGTATTGGTGTAGGGGTCGGTGCTTACCCGGGTCAGCGCCACCGCGGCCAGAACGGGCACGGCGATGAGGGCGACAACAAGGGCAACGAGAATGGGCAGACCACGGCGTCCGAACCGCATGATGACCCCCGACGCTGAGTGAACGGCACAAGCCGCCCGATCGGTCAAGGAGCCTACCAACCGGTCTCGGTGCCGAGAACCCCCCAATTACCTGCGCTAAAGGCACTCTTCAGCGGCGCCTCGGGTCGCTCTAAGCGTCGCTCGCAGTTTGCGAAGCTTGCGCCTGACCCATGGCAGCATGTCGACTCTGCCGGACGAGCAACACGTCCAACCGCGATTTCCGGAACAACGGGTGACTGCTACGAGGGCGAGGGGAGGGCGGATTTGCGCTCTCCCCTCGCCGACTTGATGTGGCTATCCGGTGGTGGCTGACCAGATGTCGGTGTTGCCGAAGGTGGCTGGGCAGTCGCGCAGGGGCCAGGGCGCCGGAAGAGCAAGTTCCCCGGCCGCCAGCGAGGCCGCCCGGTACCGCTGGACGGCGTCACAGACCCCGGCGTCGCGGGCGTCGGTCCACACCCCCACCCCATAGGTCCGGGAGGCGGCCGCGTACACGTAGTCGCCGACCCGCTCCTGGTAGATGTCATGGCCGGGATAGGTGCCCCGCAGGTCCCCCAGCGGCCCCTCATACACCGTCGTCCACCCGCTCGGCCCGCTCGTGCCGAAGGCGGCCGTGCGGAACACCCCGTGGTAGGGCCGAGGCAAGGACATGTCGGCACCGCGCCAGGGGGCGGTCGGGGCCTGGTAGACGACATACACGCGGCTGCCGTCGGGTGAGATGGCCGGGGCCGAGTACATGGAGCGGTCCCCGGGCACGGACGCCACGGCTGGGGTGGCCCAGGTGGCGCCGGCGTCGGTGGACCAGGAGACCATGGTCTTTTCGTTGTTCAGGCCCAGCCGGCCGTCGCTCCAGGCATCCACGATCGCGTTGGTGGCGTCGGCGCCGGTGGGGGCGCCGTTGGCGATGTCGACGCTGGGCGCGGCGGCCAGGTCGATGCGGGCCCCGGCGTAGCCGTCCATGACGCAGCGGCCGTAGACCGGGTCGACGAAGAAGCAGGGGTCGCTGATGGCCACCGTGGCCTGCTCCTTGGTCCAGTGCTTGCCGCCATCAAAGGACCTGAACATGACGTGCGCCGGTGACGGGCCGCCAAAGCGGGTGAGGAACAGATAGACCACGCCGTGGCTGTCAGTCCGGATGGTGCAGCCGCCCAGGTAGCCCTTCTTCACATAGGAGATCCCAGCGCCGGCGTTGCCGGGCAGCTTGCGCTGGGTCCAGGTCTCACCTCCATCGGCCGAGGACGCCACCATCACCGGGACTGGGACCCCGAAGCCGGTCTGGGCGCGGAACTCGGCGTTGCAGGTGTAGACGTGGCCGAAGTAGGGGCTCGAGGCGGCGTTGTCGGCCCAGATCTGCTCCTTGTCCTCCAGCGCGAAGGTCCCGGCCGCCCGGATGACGATGTTGGGCCGCATCCAGCTGGACTTCTGCTGCACCCGCTCGGGGGTCGGGTTGTCCAGGCGGGACACCGCCACGCCCAGCAGCCCCTTGAACAGGCCACCCTGAACCGGCGCCAGCGGCTGGTCGAAGTTGGCGGTCAGGTTGGCGTAGTAGACCCGGGAACCGTTGGCCCAGGAGAAGTTGCCATTGGCGTCCGGGCGGGGGCCGAAGGACACCGCCGGGTCCCCGAAGGACACCAGCCCCGACTCGTAGTACCAGGGAAGGGTCCCGATCGGGCCGACGTGACCCTCGCACACCGTCGCCGGGTCACAGTCGCGCCGGGTCCAGCCGGTGTAGGTCGGCTGGGTCCAGCTGCGACCCCGGTCAAAGGAGAAGTAGACGCCCGACACCCCGGTGTTGGGCCGCGGCTCGGTCATACAACTGCCGATGGTGACCGTGGTCTCCAACGGACAGGGCTGTTGGTCGATGAAGTCATTGGAGCCGGCGACCAGGACATTGGGGTCATGGGCGTCGATGGCTGCGGCGGGTTCGTTCTGGTGGTTCCGAGGGGTCAGCCCCGACGGGCTGCCCACACTGACCTCACTTGCCGTGGCCGCGGTCTGCGCCCAGGCAGGCAGCGCGCCAGCCGCAACGGAAGCGAGAAGTAGGGCACACAACACGGGGACGGCGACTACACGGAGCTTCCGCATGGCGACACCACCTCAGCGTGGCAGGGATCATCCAAGCCGGACAACGCAACCGCAGCCACGGTCCGCGACTGCTGGCTGCGCGGCTGATCTAGACCGAGGATGCGCGAACGCCTTCAGCACCCCAACCAACCACCCCCCAGCGCCCCGCGTCTCCAAACACATCCGTGCTGGAAACGACCAGGTGAGCCAGTTCGTTACGTGGCGGTTTATGCCTGGCGTAGACGACCAGCTCATGATCACAGCGTTGTGCTCCAGTGCTGGTGAGGGGCGCCGTCGAGCGCCCCTCACCGTCGAGTGGGCTGGCTATGGGGTGCTGGGGTCGAGGTAGCTGCCGCCGAAGATGTCGGTGTTGCCGAAGTGATCGCCGGCGACGACCGGGCAGTCCTGGTTGGGGGCCGGGGCCGGGATCGGAGCACCGTCGACCAGGGACTGGCGGTAGGCGTTGATGGCCGGGCACACCGCGGCGTTGCGGCTGTCCACCCACACCGCGGCCGCGTACTCCCGGGTGGCCACGGCGTAGTTGTAGTCGCCCAGGAACTCGGTCGTGAGGCCGTTGGCGCTGGACCCCCGGCCATCCCCGACCGCTCCCCGATGCAGCGTGGTGAACGCCCCCACGGCCCCGCTGGCCAGGGTCACCTCGGCGTGGCGGACAACCCCCAGCATCCGCCGCGGGTCGGTCGTGGTGGTCCGCCAGGGATCCAGGTGGGCGTTGTAGACCAGATACACATCCCGCCCATCAGGGGAGATGGCCACCGCCGGGAAGTTGGCCCGATCGGTCCCCTCCGAGGCGACCACCTTGGCGCTGTAGCTGTCACCGCCGTTGGTCGACCAGACCACAAAGGCCCGCTCCTGGTTGGTCCCGAGGCTGTCATCGGCCCAGGTGAGCACGATCTCGTCGCTGGCATCAGCCCCGCTGGGGGCACCGGCGGCGATATCAAGGCTGGGGAACACCGGGGCTCGGGCCCCGGCCACCCCATCGATGGTGAAGCGGCCCTGGACCGGGTCCAGCTGGCCGACGGTGCCCACCGGGGACACGATCACCCGGGGCCGCTCGAACCGCTGGCCGCCGTCAAAGGACCGGGCCTGGAAGAACACCCCCTGACGGGTCCGGATGTCGGTCCCGACCCAGACCACATAGACCGTGCCCTGGCTGTCGGTCCGGATCCCACAACCCTGGCGGCCGCCGGTCTGGGCGTTGTTGGTGGCCGGGCTCAGCTGCCGCTGCCGCCAGCTCTCCCCCCCGTCGGTGGAGCGGGCGAACAGCACCGGCTCCGGCGCTCCCGCCCCCAGCCCACGGAACCCAACGTTGCAAACATAGACGTTGCCGAAATGGGGGCTGGACTCGGCCTGGTCGGCCCACAGCTGCTCTTTGTCGCTGAACAACGCCGAGCTTTGGCGGGTCACGATCACCGGGTCCATCCAGGCGTCGTTGTCCCCAGACACCGCCCCAGCCAGGTCATCGGACCGCGACACCGCGATCGCCCCCTGCCCTTGGAAGCCCTGGCGGCCAGGGAAGTTGGTCGCGATATTCGCATAGTAGAGCCGGGCCCCGTTGGCCCAATCAAAGCCGCCCTGGGCATCGGGGCGGGGCCCGAACACCAGGGCCGGGTCGCCGTTGGAGACCAGGTCGTTCTCGAAGTAGTTGGGCAGGGTCCCGATCGGGCCGTCCGGATCGGGCACACAGGCCGCCGGGCCCAGGCAGCCCCGGGCCGAATACCCGGTGTATTCCGGCTGGACCCAGGACTCACCACCGTTGGTCGAGAACTGCACCCCCGACACCCCCACCCCCGGGGTGAACGGGCAGGTGGTGGGGTCCCCGGCGTCACAGGACTCCAGGTCGATGTTGTCGTTGGCCCCGGCGGCCAGGAACCGGGGGTCGGCCGGGTTGACGGCCACCGCCGGCTCGTTCTGCTTGTTCTGAGAGAAGATGGTGTCATTGCTCCCAACCGTCACCTCGGTGTCACCACCAGGAGTCGGCTGCCCAACCGCTGGCCCGGCGGCCAGCATCACCACCAGCGACAACAGTAGGCCGACAAGCACGGCGCGGGGTCTACGGCGCATGGGCCCTCCTTTGGACCGACAGAGGCCAGTGCTGCTTTACCAGAACACCCGAACCGTGGGGAATGCCCGTTACAGCGTATTTCCGGATGATTCATCGCAGCCCTACCCACGTGGCGAGGTAGGCGCCTCAACCCTATCCACGGGGGATCCTGCACTTGCTCTAGGCGGTCTAGCAGTCCGGATATGACGAGAGGGGCGCACTTGGCGCCCCTCTCGGGTATAGGACGGGGTCGGTTAGGGTGTGGGGTCGGCCCAGGATCCTCCGAAGATGTCGGTGTTCCCGAACCTGGCTGGGCAGTCCACGTTGGGGGCCGGTGGTGTGGCCGTGGGGTCCTCAGGCAACACTGCCCGCCAGGTGTTGATGGCCGGGCACACGGCGCCGTTGCGGACGTCGTTCCAGACCGCCGCGCCATAGGTTCTGGTGGCGGCCGCGTACACATAGTCGCCCAGGAACTCGGCCTGCAGGTTGTTCTGGGCTGAGGCCCGCGGGTCGCCCTCGGCGCCGCGGTGCAGCTCGGTCCACCCGGTCGGCGCCCCACCAGCACCGATGTTGGCATGCAGCACCACCCCGACCAGGCCGCGGGGGCTGGTGGTGTCGTTGCGGAACGGGGTCGTGAAGGCGTTGTAGACCAGGTACAGATCCGTGCCGTCCGGGGACAGCGCGGGCGCCGAGTAGTAGCCACGGTCGGTGGCTCGCTGCTCCACCGCCGTCGGCGCTGACCAGCTGGCCCCCTGGTTGGTGGAGTAGCTGACCATCACGTGCTCGTCATTGAGGCCGTCGCGGCCGTCCACCCAGGTGAGCACGATCTCGTCGGTGGCATCGGCGCCGGTAGGGGCGCCGTTGGCGATGTCGGCGCTGGGCGCGGCGGCCAGGTCGCTGCGGGCCCCGGCGATCCCGTCCATCACACAGCGGGCGATGACCGGGTCGACGAAGAAGCAGGGGTCGGTCACCCGCTGGACCGGCATCGGCCGGGTCCACTTCACCCCACCGTCAAAGGACTTGACCAGCATGTGGGTACCGACCGGGGGTAGGAACCGGAACGGCGACTGAAACTCCTCGTAGAAGACGTACACCACTCCGTCGCTGTCAGTGCGGACGGTGCACCCGGACTGTCCCCAGTGCCGGGGAGCCACGTTGTGGGCGGGTGAGACCTGCTTGTTGGCCCAGGTGTCACCGCCGTCACGGGAGGTGGCGACCACCAGGGGCGCCGCCCCGCCCCCACGGAAGGCGGCATAGCAGACATAGACGTTGCCGAAGTGGTCGCTGGATTCGGCGTTGTCGGCCCAGATCTGCTCTTTGTCGGCGAAGGTGGCCGAGGACTGCTTGCTGACCTGCACCGGCCGCAGCCAGGCGTTCTTGTCGTTGGCGGCAGCGGCCTGGACGTTGTCGGTCCGCGAGACGTAGATGGCCTCTTGGCCCTTGAAGCTCTGCTCGGAGCGCTCGGCCGAGAAGTTGGCGGTCAGGTTGGCGTAGTACAGCCGCGACCCATTGGCCCAGGAGAAGGTCCCGTCCGGACCGCGCCGGGGGCCAAAGGCCAGGGCCGGGTCGCCGTCAGAGACCAGCCCCTCCTCGAAGTACCAGGGCAGCGTCCCGATCGGCCCCACCGTGGGGGTGCAGGTGAACCCGGGCGGGCCGACACAGTGGCGCGCCGTCCAGCCGGTGTAGGTCGGCTGGACCCAGGTGTCACCCGAGTCGAAGGAGAACTGGACCCCGCTGACCCCGACCCCTTCGGTGAAGGGGCAGGTCGTCGGGTCCCCGGCGTTGCAGGCCTCCATGTCGATGTTGTCGTTGGCCCCGGCCGCCAACACGTTGGGATGGTTGGCGTCCACGGCCACCGCGGGCTCGTTCTGCTTGTTCTGGGAGAAGACGAGGTCGTTGCTGCCCACGGTGACCTCGCGGTCACCGCCATGGGTGGCCGAGGCGACTCCCGGGCTGACGAGCGCCGCCACCAAGGCGAGCAGCCCCACGACGACGATGTGCCGTCCGAACCGCATGGCATCCCTCCTTCGGGGACCGGGGGCGGGACGCATCTGCGGTGCCCGCCGCACATCCAGCAGAACGCCTATCCGGACAGTGGCGTTACGGACCGTTCGAGGCCCGCAAGGGCACCGGCCGCGACCTATGTCGCACGGATCACCCGTGAGGCCGGGTGACCCAAGCCGGCACAGCCGCAAGACCGCATCCAGCCCATCTTGACTGCCCGGCCAGTGCCGCCGTACCGCCTCCGGGCCGGCCCGGCGCACCACCGAGCGCAGCACCCAGGTGACGATGATGGCGTCGTCGGCATAGCCCAGCACCGGCACGAAGTCCGACACCAGGTTGACCGGGATGGCCAGGTACCCCAGCAGCAGCCACAGCAGCACCCGCACCGCGCCCGGCAGCGACCGGTCGGCCGCCAGGCGCCGCAGCAGCCGCAGCACGTCGGGCAGCAGCCGCAACGCCTCCTTGAGCAGCTGCCCCTTGGGCCGGGCCACCACCATGGCCACCACCAGCGCGACCCAGGCCACCAGCAGCGCCACGCCGATGCCACCAGCAAGCGCAGCAGCATCACGACCCCCTCGGCACCAGCAGCCGGCGTTGCCACGCCCAGGGATGCGGGCCGCGGCGCCGGAGAGCTGGCCGACGGGCCGGGCGACTCGGCGGCCAACGCTTCTGCCTCGAAGGCGGCCAGGGCCGCCGCGCAGCGCTCGACGGCGGCCTGGGACTCAGTGCGGCCGGGAGCGTCGAAGTAGTCGCGCGCCTGGATGCGGTGGAGCCAGGAGCGGAAGCGCTCCGGGTCCGCCTCGGATTCCTCGACCTCGGCGTACTCGCCGGCGCGCTCCTGCCGGAACTGCTCGATCACGGCCGCTTCCTCGCCGGGGTCGGTCAGGGCGGGTTGCGGCACGCGTGCCTGGCCGCCGTCGCGGCGCACCCGGTCGGCCAGCCGCCGGACCGCACGGACGGTGGTGTCGCTGGCCGGCAGGCAGACCGACTGCTGCAGGTACAGCGCGCCCAGCGAGCGCAGCCGCGCCAGACATAGGAGATCTCGACGGCTGCTGGCACCATGCGACCATGACCAGCGTGCAGCTCGATCGGTCGCCGGGACACCCATTACGAACCGCGGCGATCAGCGGGCTGGCCTTCACCGTCCTGTACCTGCTGCATCGCCTCCTGCAAGGAACCGGACCCGACAGCGCCACCCCCGCGGCCGTGGCCGCCTACAACGTCGCCCATCGCGGCAGGCTGCTGGCCAGCGAGGTCGCCGTGGGGCTGGCGTTGCTGGCCTTCATCGGGTTCCTGGCCGGGCTGGTCCCCATCATCTGGCGAGCCGGGCAGCAAACCCTCGCCGTGGCCGTCGGCATCAGCGGCGGCGTCTTTGTGGCCATGGGCTTTGTCTCCAACGCCGCCGAGACCGGCCTGATCGGCGTGGCCGATGCCAACCAGCCCGCGGCCGTGCTCGCCCTCGACCAGCTGCAGGGCCGCACCCCCATCGCCTGGACCATCACGGCGCTGGTGGCGGTGCTGTCGCTGGCGATCCGACGCACCGGCATGGTCTGGCGCTGGCTCGGCGTGGCCGGCCTGGTCGCGGCCGCCGTCTTTCTGCTCGGTTCAGTCTTCAGCGTCCTGGGGCGAACTCCCGAGGGGAAGGGCTCACTCATCGGAGTTGGCATCTTCATCGTCTGGATGCTCGTGTTCAGCGCCGGCTTATGGCGCAGCGCGTCACGGAGCACAGCCCCACGCCCATAGCTTGGGTTGGTAGCACTCGGCCGGGGCGGCCGGCGTGTGGTCGTTGCCGAGCACCGTCCAGGACGCTGCGCCCCAGTCGGCATCCAGACCGCTGTACACGCACGCCGCCTCCAGCCTGCTTCGTGATGGACGACGGAAGATAAGGCTTCCACCACCTGCCCCGATGGCGACGCCACACCTCCGGATCGGCGGGATGTCGTCCAGCACCGCCTCGAACATGGTGGCGTCGTTGGGGTTGGCCCCGCTCACGATCAGCGACAGCGGCAGCCCACCGGCGTCGCCGGCCAGGTGCAGCTTGGACCCGGCCTTGCCCCGATCGACGGGGTTTGCGCCGGTCAGGTCCCCCCTTTGACCGGCTGGTACTACCCGAGGGCCTCCGCGGCGGCTACTACCGGCCGTCCGACCAGGGCCGCGAGCCGAGCTGGCCGAGGCGTGGCGGCGGCGCGGGCAGCCCGCCGACCCCCGGTCGACGGTGTGGCCGGGCCGTCCACCGGGTAGCCAGGTCCCGATGTTCGTTCAGCTTGCACTCATCGTCGTCCTGATCGCCGGCAACTTCTTCTTCGTGGCGGCTGAGTTCTCCATCACTCGGATCCGCCCGACCGAGGTCGCCGAGCTCGAGGCCGACAGGGTCGGCGGCGCCCGGTCCCTGCGCCACGCCATCGACCACATCGACGCCTACCTCTCGGCCTGCCAGTTCGGCATCACCCTGTGCAGCATCGGCCTCGGCCTGGCCGGCGAGCCCGCCGTCGCCGAGCTCCTCGGGCCGCTGCTGGAGCCCCTCGGCGGCTTCGCTGGCGTCGGCTCGGCCGCGATCTCGTTCGCGATCGCCTACGCCCTGGTGTCGGTCCTGCACGTGGTCGTCGGCGAGCTCGCCCCAAAGAGCCTGGCCATCGCCCGCA
>Ga0081538_10004340_pt1 | contig 13095 bp, 8 predicted proteins | sample TabmetS5T2R1_FD_71022 | JGI IMG/M metagenome (GOLD analysis project Ga0081538, IMG submission 71022) | Tabebuia heterophylla rhizosphere microbial communities from the University of Puerto Rico - S5T2R1 | ecosystem: Host-associated > Plants > Roots > Rhizosphere ...
CCGGGCTACCTGCTCCGGGTCGACCCCGAGCGCCTGGACCTGCACCGCTTCCAGCGCCTGGACCGCGAGGGCCGCGAGGCCCTGGCCGCCGGCGACCCGGCCCGGGCCGCCGACCTGCTCCGCCAGGCCCTGGCCCTGTGGCGCGGCCCGGCCCTGGCCGACGTGGCCGCCTCGGCCGACCTCGCCTGGCCGGAGCTGGTCGGCGTCGAGGAGCTCCAGGTCGCCTCCACCGAGGCCCGCATCGAGGCCGAGCTGGCCCTTGGCCGCCACCACGAGCTGGTGGCCGAGCTGGAAGGGCTGGTCCGGACCTACCCGCTGCGCGAGCACCTCCACGGCCAGCTGATGCTCGCCCTGTACCGCTCCGGCCGCCAGGCCGACGCCCTGGCCGCCTACCGGGCGGCCCGCAAGGTCCTGGTCGACGAGCTCGGGATCGAGCCCAGCGTGGGCCTGCAGCGCCTCGAGCAGGCCATCCTCGCCCAGGACCCGGCCCTCGACCTGCTGGTCCCGGCCCGCTCGGGCGAGCCCGACCCCGACGACGGCCACCCCGCCGCCGACAACGGCACGGGCACCGGCACGGCCGAGGGTGGTGGCAGTGTCGAGCGCAAGCTCGTGTCGGTGCTGTTCGCCGAGATCGACGAGCCGTTCGGCGAGGCCGGGGAGCGCGACCCCGAGGACGTCTCCAGCATGCTCGACCGCCACCTGGACCGGGTGCGGGCCGAGGTCGTGAGCTTCGGCGGCACCGTCGAGCAGGCCATCGGCGGGATCACCATGGCCACCTTCGGCGTCCCCCAGACCCGCGAGGACGACCCGGAGCGGGCCGTGCGGGCCGCGCTGGCCATCCGCGACGCCCTGGCCGGGGCCGACGGGATCCAGCTGCGGGTCGCCGTGACCACCGGCGAGGCCCTGGTCACCGACGGCCTGCGGGTCGTCGGCGACCCGGTCGCCACCTGCGCCCGGCTCCAGCAGGCGGCCCCGAGCGGGACCGTGCTGGTGTCGGAGACGACCGGCCGGGCCACCGAGCGCTCGATCAGCTACGGCCCGCCCAGCCTGATCGCCCTGGCCGGCCGGGCCAAGCCGCTGAGCGTGTGGAGCGCGCTGGAGCCACGCAACCGCACCGGGATGGACACGCTGGCCGCCGGGCCGGTGCCGCTGGTCGGGCGCGACCGCGAGCTGGGCCAGCTGCTGGAGGCCTTCCAGCGGGCCAAGACCGGGCGCCAGCCCCAGCTGGTCACCCTGCTCGGCCCGCCTGGCATCGGCAAGAGCCGGCTGGTGGCCGAGCTCGGCCGGGCCCTGGACGCCGACAGCGACCTGGTCACCTGGCGCCAGGGCCGCTCCTCCCCCTGGGACGAGGGCCGCTCGACGGCCGGCGGCGGGGTCACCTGCTGGGCCCTGGCCGAGATCGTCAAGGCCGAGGCCGGCATCCTGGAGACCGACACCGCCGACCGGATCGGCCGCCGCCTGTCGCGGGTGGTCGCCCACGCCATGGCCGACGACCCGGGTGCGGTCGACTGGGTCACCGGCCACCTGCGCGGGCTGGTCGGCCAGGACGAGGGGGCGGCCGGCCAGCCCGGCCGGCGCGACGAGGCGTTCACCGCCTGGCGGCGCTTCCTGTACGGGCTGTCGGCCAGGCGGCCGCTGGTGGTGGTCCTCGAGGACCTGCACTGGGCCGACGACGCCCTGCTCGACTTCGTCGGCGAGCTGCTGGAGCCGACCGGGCACGCCATCCTGGACCGCAAGGGCCAGCCCTTGCGGGCCCGGACCCCGCCGGCCGCCCCCCTGCTGGTGGTGGCCACCGCCCGCCGGGAGCTGCTGGCCCGGCGGCCCGACTGGGGCGGGAGCGAGGCCTGCTCGGTCGCCATCGAGCTGGAGCCCCTGTCCGAGGCCGACACCGGCCACCTGCTCGAGACCCTGCTGTCGGCCAACCGGCTCCCCACCGGGGTCGGCCCGGCCCTGCTGGCCGCGGCCGGTGGCAACCCGCTGTTCGCCGAGGAGTACGTGCGCATGGTGCGCGACCGCCACCCGCTGGCGACCGGCGAGCCCGTCGACCCGGCCGAGCTTCCCCTGCCCGAGACCGTCCACGCCATCATCGCCGCCCGCCTCGACGCCCTGCCCGCCGAGGAGAAGGCCACCCTGCAAGACCTGTCGGTGCTGGGCCGGGTCGGCTGGGTCGGGGCCCTGGCCGCCGTCAGCGGCCGCGGCCGGGCCGAGGTCGAGGCCTGCCTGGAGCGGCTGGCGGCCCGGGAGTTCCTGTACCGGGCCGGGCGCTCCTCGATGGCCGGCGAGCGCGAGTACGGCTTCCGCCACGTGCTCGTCTGCGAGGTCGCCTACGGGCAGATCCCGCGGCTGGAGCGGGCCGGCAGGCACCGGCGGGCCGCGGCCTGGCTGGAGTCGCTGGCCACCGAGCGCTCCGAGCTGCTGGCCCACCACTACGGGCGGGCCCTGGAGCTGGCCCGGGCGGCCGGCCAGCCCACCGGCGACCTGGTCGACCGGGCCCGCCTGGCCCTCCGCGACGCCGGCGACCGGGTCACCGGCCTCGGCACCCACGTCGCCGCCGCCCACTACTACACCCAGGCCCTGGCCATCTGGCCGCCCGACGACCCCGAGCGGCCCGACCTCGAGCTCCGCGCCGGCGAGGCCCGCGCCCTCGGCGAAGGCACCGGGGAAGACCTGCTGGCCAGGGCCAGGGACGGCCTGCTGGCCCGGGGCGACCGCGAACGCGCGGCCCAGGCCGAGGCCCGCCTCGGCCAGCTCGCCTACACCAGGGGTCAGGAGCGCTCCACACACCTGGACCGGGCCCTGGCCCTGGTCGCCGACGCGCCGCCGTCCCACAGCAAGGCGATCGTCCTGAGCTACGGCATGATGCACCTGCTGGTGGCCGACCGGCACGGCGACGCCATGCAGGTCGCCCGCGAGGGACTGGCCATGGCCAGGAGCCTCGGCGACCGCGACATGGAGGCCTATGGCCTCGGCACCATCGGGGCCATCCGGATCAGCCTCGGCGACCCCGGCGGCCTCGCCGACCTGGAACGCTGCATCGCCATGTGCGAGGCCGACGGGTCGTCCACCGTCATCTCCTGGCGCAACAACCTGGCCTTCTCCTTCGCCCTCCTCGGCGACCTCCGGCGCTGCCTGGTGGCCCGGGAGGCGGCCTGGGAGGCGGCCGAGCGCTTCGGGTCGGTGCGGACCCTGCGCTGGCTCGAGATCGAGCACGCGGCCGTGTGCTACTGGACCGGCCGCTGGGACGCGGCCGTGCAGGTCGCCGACGCCCTCGCCCCGGACGGGGACGACGGCGCCCGGCACTACATGAAGGCCATGTGCCACCTCTGGCGGGGCCGGATCCGCCTGGCCAGGGGGCAGCTCGGCAAGGCCGTCGAGGACGCCGAACGGGCGGTGGACCTGGCCAGGGACACCGGCGACCGCCTGAACCTGGACCCGGCGCTGGCCTTCGGGTCCAGGGTGCTGCTGGCCGCCGACCAGCCGGCCGACGCCGGCAAGCTGCTCGACGACCTGCTGGCCGGACTGGGCGGGCGGCTGCTCAAGCCCGAGGTGGGGATCGACCTGGCCGTCGCCCTGGTCGAGCTGGGCCGTCCGGTCGAGGCCCTGGACGAGGTCCTGCCGTCGCGCTGGCTGGACGCGGTCCGCGCGTATGCCGGCGGCGACCCGGGGCGGGCGGCCCGGATCTACGCCGAGATCGGCAGCCGCCCCGACGAGGCCGCGGCCCACCTCGAGGCCGCCCGCCGCCTGCTCCCGACGCGACCCGCCGAAGGCCGGGTCGAGCTGGAGCGGGCCATGAGCTTCTTCCGCGAGGCCGGCGCCACCGCCTCCCTCGACCAGGCCAAGGAGCTGCTGTTCGCCTTGACTTGACAGCGTCCAGGAATAGAGAGAGTTTTCTCTCGTCCCCCGACTCGGCAAGGAGTAGCCTAGCCGCCATGGTGTCTGCCAGGCCCCGAGACCGGATCCTGACCACGGCCACCGCCCTGTTCCACTCCGAGGGCATCGGCGCGGTCGGCGTCAACCGCATCATCGGCCAGGCCGATGTGGCCCCGATGACCCTCTACCGCCAGTTCGGAGGCAAGGACGCGCTGGTCGCGGCCACCCTGGAGCAGTGGAGCACCCTGTGGCTGCACCGCCTGGCCGACGCCATGGACCGCCGTGGCGACGACCCCTCCGACCGCTTCGACGGCCTCTGGGACGAGCTCGAGGCCTGGTTCGCCGAGGACGGCTTCCGCGGCTCGTTCGTGGCCAACGCCGCCACCGAGCTCCGCAGCGAGCCCGACCACCCGGCCCAGGCCAAGATCGTCCAGCACCGCCAGGCCCTCCGCCAGCTCCTCGAAGACCTCGCCAAGGCCGCCGGCGCCTACGACGCCGCCGCCCTCGCCGCCCAGCTCCAGGTCCTGCTCGACGGCGCCATCTCCGCCGCCGCCGTCGACCGCGACCCCACCGCCGCCACCGGCGCCCGCACCCTCGCCAAGGCCGCCATCACCGCGGCGTCCAGGTAGCGGGGGTCGCCGCCGCTTCCTACTCCGGCAGTCGCGCCATGTCGGACACCGGACCGATGTGGCCGAGCTTGTCGGGGTTGACGACGGCGCGGATGGTCTGGACCACGCCGTCGGCGACGTCGAGCGCGACCACGCCGGCCACGCGCCCTTCGGCGTCGTACTGCACGGCCCCGGGCTGGCCGTTGACCCAGGCGAGGCGGAGGGAGGCGCCGAGGGCCCGGCCCCGGCGGAGGCCGACGACCAGCAGCCGCATGACGCGCTCGCGTCCGGCCAGCGGCCTCGCGATCGTCTGCGCCTTGCCGCCGCCGTCCCCCTGGAGGACCACGTCGGGCGCGAGCATGTCGAGCAGGGCGTCCATGTCGCCGCCGGCGGCGGCCTCGAAGAACCGGCGGGCGAGCTCCTCGCCTTCCGCCCGCCGCGCCGGGGGTGGCACGCTGTCCCGCGCCTGCCCGCCGGCGGCGATGCGCTGCCTGGCCCGGGCGAAGATCTGCCGGCAGTTCACCTCGGTCTTGCCGGTGATCCTGGCCACGTCCGGGTAGCCGTACCCGAACACCTCGCGCAGCATGAACACCGCCCGCTCGACCGGCGAGAGGGTCTCCAGCAGCACCAGGAACGCCATCGACAGCGAGTCGGCCAGCTCGGCGTGCTCAGCCGGCCCCGGCGCGTCGGCGGGCACGACGACCGGCTCGGGCAGCCAGTCCCCCACGTACGTCTCCCGTCGTACCCGCGCCGAACGCAGGTGGTTGATCCCCAGCCGCGTCACCGCCGTGGTCAGGTACGCCTTCGGGTCGGCGATCGTGGTGCCCGCCTGGCGGGCCCGGGTCAGGCCGAGGAAGGCGTCCTGCACGATGTCCTCGGCGTCGCCCACCGACCCGGTCATCCCGTAGGCGATCGAGAACAGCAGCGGCCGGTACCCGGCCGCGCCCGTCTCACCCGCCGGCCCAGGCACGGAATCCCTCCCGCCAGCTCGCGTACCGCGGCTCCCAGCCGAGCTCCTTCCTGGCCTTCTCGTTCGAGGCCCCGCGCCAGCTGGTCATCTGGGCCACGACGAACTCCCCGGCGAGCAGCCGCCCCAGCCAGGCGGGCAGGCGCAGCGGCGGCCTGGCCCCCGCGACCTCGGCCAGGTACGGCAGCCACTCCGCGACCGGCGCCGGGTCGCTGTCGACGACGTTGTAAACGCCAGGATCGCCGCGCTCGACCGCGGCCAGGGTCGCGGCCGCGGCGTCGCCGATCTCGATGAACGACGAGATCCCGGTCCCGCCGCCGATCACCGGCACCAGCCGCCTCCGCACGAGGCCGAGCAGGACCTCCGAGGCGCCCGGCCCGTAGAAGCCGCCGTAGCGCAGCACGATGCCCTCCGGCGCCCCCAGCGGCACGGTCTCGTCCACATGCCTGATCGCGGCCAGCGACCGGGCCGCCGACGGGGCGGGCGGCCGCGCGGCGAGCGGGTCCTCCTCGGTCTTCACCGGACCGCCGGAACGCTCGTACATGCCCGCGTTGCTCTGGGCGACGACCCGGCGGGTGCCCACCCGGGCCGCGGCCGCCAGCAGGTTGTCGGTGCCCCGGGTCCGCAGCTCGTTGGTGGCCGCGAACCCCCGGTCGACCCTGCGCAGGCTGCGCAGGTCGGCCAGCGCGGTCATCTGGTGCACGATCACCTCCGGCCCGGCGGCCCGCACCGCCGTCATCACCGCCTCACGATCCAGCCCGTCGACGACCACCGGCGCCGCCCCCGCCTGGCGCAGCTGGGCGACCTTGCCGGGCGTCCTGGTGGTGGCGGTGACCTCGTGACCCGCCGCGACCAGCCCAGGAACAAGGTGCCGGCCCAACGCCCCGGTCGCTCCGGCGACGAAGACTCGCATGATCGTTCCTTCCGCGTGGTGTTTCCCCTTGAAGACAAGGCACCACCCGAAGCTGTGACAGGCGCGCGCCCGGCGCTATCGCTGGCGCAGGACGCGCTGGCCGACGTGGAACAGCCCTCGGGGCGTGCCCAGCCACAGGCCGCCGTCGGCGGCGGCCGCCGCCGCGGTGATCCGATCGGTCTCCAGCTCGTGCAGGTCCCGGCGAGGGCCGCGCACCCGCGGGCCGCCCAGGCCGAGCAGCCGGGTGTCGCGGGTCGCCCAGACCGTCCCCCCGGGCGTCACGGCGAGGTCGCGCCCGTCGGCCTCCCATCGGTCCTCGGTCCTGCTGAGAAGGTCGACCCGCCGCACGACCGCGACCCCGGGGTCGCTGACCCAGACCACCTGCTTGTCGACCACCACCGCCCCGGGCAGCTCGGCGTCCTCGGGGACGGTTGGCAGCCGGATGGCGCCGGTCTGCCGGTCGCCGGTCGGGTTGACCCGCCACAGCCAGCCCTCGGCGCCGCGGACCCACACCGCGCCCGGACCGGCCCCGACGGCCAGCGGGCGGCCGGGGAGGCCGACAGCGGCGATGACCCGGCCGCTGGCCGGGTCGAGGCGGGTGAGCCGGCCGCGCCGGATCCGGCCGTCGCAGCACACCGCCCAGACCCCGCCCGCGGTGGCGGCGACGGCGCTGACCGGGACCGGCGGCGACGCGGTCAGCCGGGCGCTGCCCGGGTCGATCCGGAGCAGCCCGCCGGCCCTGGTCACCGCCCAGACGGCCCCGGCGCCCGCCGTCAGGTCGACCACGTGCGGCTCGCCGGCTTCGAGGCCGGGCACGGCCAGCGCCCGCCCGGTCGCCGGGTCCACCCGCAGGACCGCTCCGCCGACGGCGACCCATACCGCCTGCCGGGTGACCGCGATGGCGTCCACCTGGGAGCTGGTGGCGACGACCCTGGTGACGCTCGACGGTGCCGGCGGCCGGCCGGTGGCCAGGATCGGGCTGGTCGGAGCGGGCGGGGCCGGCAGCGGGCGTGTCGTGGGCGCGGCCGGCGTCCTGCCCTCCAGCCGCGGCTGCAGCCATCGCCCGGTCGCGAGCAGGCCGGCCAGGGCGACAACCACGACGAGGGCGGCCGATACCGAGCGCCGGGACCTGGCCAAGGCGGTCCACCTCCGGGCACATCTTCCACCCGGCAGGAGCCCCCGGCGAGTCCTTTGCGGTGACGCTCTGGCCGCGGGTTCGTCAGCGCGGCCGGTAGGCGACGCGGACGGTGCTGGACCCGGTGCGCGATGCGGACCTTGACGGGAAGCAGGTTGAGGTGGCGGAGCCCTTCGCGGGTGATCTCGACCTCGAACACGAGGCCGCATGGGGCCCGGGGCGTGGGCGGTGCGGCGACCCTAGCCCTTGGGACCCGCGGCCGTCAGGGCGATTTGGGCGAGCTCGCGGGCGTGGCGGGCGGCGGGGGGGGGGCGGTCGATCAGGGCGCCGGCGATGGCCCCCTCGACCAGGATGAGGAGCTGGCCGGCGAGGGCGGCGGGGTCGCGGGCGCCGGCCGCGCGGGCCAGGTCCTCGAGCAGGCGGCGGGTGGCCTGGCGGTGCCGGACGAGGGCCGCGTGGGCGGCCGGGCCGCGGCCGTCGGGTGGGGCGACCACGGCGGCGGCCAGCGCCGACCCGGCGAAGTCGTCGGAGGCGAACCACTCCTCGAGCGCATCCCAGAGCGCGTGCAGGGCCGACGCCGGCGGCTGCCGGCGCCCGGCCGTCTCCGCGGCCAGCCAGGCGATCCAGCGCTCGCTCGACCGCTCCAGGTCCGCCGCCACGGGGTCGTTGCTGGTCATGGCACGAACTCGTTCCAACGCTGATGGGGCCAATCGTACCCTCCTCCCCATCCTCTACATACGGGCGAACCGTTCAAGACCTGTTGGTAACTAGACATATATCACTAGTTAGTCTTGACTAGTGATAACGTTCTCTCTCATTATGCACTCATCACGGTCATGTCGGTGAAAAGGAGGCAAAAATGCGCCGACAGCCAATCCACCCGACCCTGCCGAGCCGGTTACTACGGGTGGCCATCGTGCTCGGCACGGCCGTGGTGCTGGCCGCGCTCGTCGCCGCGCCGGCCTCCGCCCACGCCGAGAAGACGGCCGGCAGGTACAGCTTCGTGATCGGCTTCGGCACCGAGCCCGCCTACGCCGGGGCGCCCAACAGCCTCCAGGTGGTCATCAGCCGCGGCGGCAAGCCCGCGACCGATCTGGCCGGCCAGCTCGGCAAGCTGAAGGCCCACCTCTACTACGGCGGCAAGGTCGACCCCAAGGCCGAGATGGTCGAGCTGCCCCTGGAGCCGCACTTCGGCGACGGTTGGGGAACGCCGGGTGACTACCGGTCGTTCTTCGTCCCGACCCAGGCCGGCTCCTACACCGTCCACCTGAACGGCGCGCTCGGCACCCAGAAGATCGACCTGGCCGTCCCGAGCGGCCCCGAGACCTTCAGTGACGTCAACGACCCGGCCAAGGCCGCCTTCCCGGCGGTCAAGGACCCGACCACCGCCCAGCTGGCCGAGCGGCTGGACCGTGAGGCGACCCGGCTGACCGGGACCATGGCCGCGGCCGCGGCCGCCCAGCAGGAGGCCAAGGACGCGGCCGGCCAGGCCCGCCTGCTGGCCCTGGGCGGGCTGATCGTCGGGGCCGTCGGGCTGATCGTCGGCGCCCTGGCCTGGGGTCGCCGGACGGCCGCCCCGGCCGCCCGTCCCGACTCCGACCCCGCCCTCACCGGCGCCGGGAAGGTCTGACGGTCCCATGCGACGCCGTGGGCGGCTCGCCGCGCTCGCTTCCCTGGCCGGGCTCTGGCTGCTGGCCAGCGGTCCGGCGGCGGCCGCCCACGGTGTCCTCGAGTCCAGCGAGCCAGCCGGCGGGAGCTCGCTGGAGCGGGCGCCGGCGGCGGTGACCCTCCGCTTCAGCGAGCGCCCGGACCCTGGCCTGTCCACGGTCCGGGTGCTCGACAGCGGCGGACGGGTCGTCGCCGGCGGCCCCGCGCAGCCGGTCGCCGGTCGCCCGCTCGAGCTGCGGGTCCCGGCGGCCGGGCTCGCGGCCGGCAGCTATACCGTGACCTGGCGGATCGTCTCGGCGGTGGACGGCCACCGCACCGACGGCGTCTTCGGGTTCGGGGTCGGCGCGGCCGGCGCCCCCGGGATGGCGGTGTCCCAGCCGGTGGCCGCGGTCGAGACCGGACCGGGCCTCGGCCCGGTCGCCGTGACCGGCCGCTGGGCCTGGTACTGGGGGGTCGCCCTGCTGGTCGGGGCGGCCGCCACCGGCCTGCTGGTCTTCGGCGGGCGCCTGCCGGGGCGGCCGGCGCTGCTCCTGGGCGCGGCCCTGGCGGCCGCGGCCGGCGGCCTGATCGCGATGGCGGTTGCCGCCCGGGCCGACGCCGGGGTGGGCCTCGGCGACATGCTCGGCTCCACCACCGGCGGCTGGCTGCTCTGGCGGGCGGCCATGCTCGCCGTCGCCGGGGCCGCCGTCTGGTGGCTGCTGGCCCGCCCGGCGACCGGCCCCCCGCTCCCGGCCCCGGCGGCCACCGAGGGCCCGCGCCCCCGCCGCCCTGCCACCGTGGGCCCGCTGCTGGCCATCGGGCTGGCCGGCGGGGCCGGGATGCTGGTGCACGCGCTGGCCGGGCACGCGGCCGGTCCGTCGTCGCTGCGCCCGCTGAACCTGCTCGCCCAGTGGACCCACCTGCTGGGTGTCGGCGTGTGGATCGGGGGCCTGGCCTGGCTGTTCGCCGGTCTCCGGCGCGGCGCCACGGCCCGGCCGGCCAAGGAGGTGGTGCTCCGCTTCTCCAAGCTCGCCGGCATCAGCCTGGCCGTGGTGGTGGTCACCGGCGTGGTCCGGACGGCCGACGAGCTGGGCGGGTGGGGACGGCTGGTCGACAGCCGGTTCGGCCGGGCCCTCGACCTCAAGCTGGTCCTGTTCGCCGGGCTGGTGGGGCTGGGGGCGCTCAACCGCTACCGGCTGGTGCCGCTGTTCCAGACCGGCGCCCGGCGCCGGGCCGCGACCCGGCTGCGGCGCAGCGTCGGCGCCGAGCTGGGGCTGGCGGCGGCTGTGCTGGCCGCCGCCGCCCTGCTCAGCCAGCTCGCCCCTGGCGCCCCGGACGGGGCCCGGGCGGCGCCGGCGGCCACGCCGGTCCTGGAGGCCCGCGGCGCCGACTGGGCCACCACGGTCAAGGTCACCTTGACCGTGACCCCGGGGGCGGCCGGGCCGAACCGCTTCACCGCCACCGTGGCCGACTACGACAGCGGCGCGATCCTGCCCGCCGACCGGGTCGAGCTGACCGGCACGCCCGCGTCCCACCCCGACCTCGCCGTCGCCCGCCTCGAGCTGGTCGAGGCCGGCGACGGCCGCTGGCTGGGCCAGGGCCGCCTGCTGTCCCTGGCCGGCCGCTGGAACCTCACCACCACCATCCAACGTCCCACCGGCGGCATCACCGTGCCCCTGGCCCTGGAGGTCCCGCCCCCGGCTCCCGCCTGACGCCACCCGGGCGTACCCGGAATGTCGCTCGTTCCAGACTTCGCCCCCTATGAATGAGAGAGAACAGTCACTATCATTTGTCCAGGTCCATGTGATTCGCCCGGCGAGGGAGGCGCCGGGTGCTCGACAGGATCGACCGAGAAGGGAGCATCCCATGCTCGTTCCCGTCCACCGGGCGGTGTCCGCCGTCCTCCACGTCATGCTGGTCGCCTTCGTGACCCTGTCCGCGCGGGTCCAGCACGGCGTGCTCCGTTCCAAGCACTGGTTTGCGCCGGCAACCGCCGTGGCCGCCTACTCCCTTGTCGGGCTCACCGGCTGGCTCTGGCTGGCCGGCTCCGGCAGGCTCCTGTGGTGATGGCCAGACGTCCGACCGGGCGGGGCCCCGGACGCACGGTGCGCTGGGGCTAGACGGCCACTCGGCTCCGGCCGGTGGCGCTCCCCCCGGACGCCACCCGGCCGGAGCTTCGGTATAGGCTGGGGCAATCGGCACGACGCACGCTAAAGGAACGGCCGGTGGCCCGTCCTTCCCCGCAGCCCGATGCTCCAGGCGGCGCCGAACGCAAGCTCGTCACCGTCCTGCTGGTCGACGTGGACGAGGCCCGCGAGGGCTTCGCCGACGTGGACCCGGAGGACGCCGGGCGGCTGCTGTCGGGCCCGCTGGCCCGGGTCCGGGCCGAGGTCGAGGCCCACGGTGGGGTGGTCGAGGAGCCCGTTGGCGGGCGCACCGTCGCCGTGTTCGGCATCCCCCGGACCCGTGACGACGACCCCGAACGGGCCGTGCGGGCCGCCCTGGCCGTGCGCGACGCCCTGACCGCGGCGGCGGCCGGCGGGGCGCCGGTGCGGGTGCAGGCGGCCGTGGCCACCGGGGAGGCGCTGGTCCGGCCGGCCGGGAGCGGGGCCGGCCGGCCGCGGGTCGCCGGCGACCCGGTCGGCGCCGCCGCCCGGCTCCAGGAGCTGGTGCCGGACGGGACCGTGCTGGTGTCGGAGGCGACCCGGCGGGCCACGGAGCGGGCCATCGCCTATGGCCCCGTCCGCCAGGGCCCGGCCGGCGCCCGCGACCCCCTGCCGGCCTGGCCGGCGCTGGCCCCGCGGGCCGGCCCGGCCTCCCCCAGCCGGCGGTTCCCGCCCCTGGTCGCCCGGGACCGGGAGCTGGACGCGCTGCTCGCCGCCGCCGGCCGGGCCCGCAGCGGCCCGGTCCTGGTCACGGTCGTCGGCGCGGCCGGCATCGGCAAGAGCCGGCTGCTGGCCGAGCTGGCCGACCGCCTGGCCGCCGCCCCGGACCCCCTGCCGACCGGGGGGCTAGGCATGAGCCCCCCGGACCCCCCGCCATCCGGGGGGCCAGGCATGAGCCCCCCGGACCCCCGGCCCTTCTCCTGGCGGCAGGGCCGGGCGCTGCCGTACGGCGACGGGCCGACCTTCGGGGCGCTGGCCGAGGCGGTCAAGGCCGAGGCCGGCATCCTCGAGAGCGACGGGGCCGAGCTCGCCGGCCGCCGCCTGGCCGTGGCCGCGGGGGCGGTGGCCGACCCGGTCACCGCCGCCTGGGTCACCGGCCACCTGCGCCGCCTGGTCGGGGTCGGCTCCCGGCCCGGGTCGGCGGCCGGGCCGACCACCGCCACCGACCGCGAGGAGGAGTTCGCCGCCTGGCGGCGCTTCCTGCACGGCCTGGCCGCCACCCGGCCGCTGGTGCTGGCCCTCGAGGACCTGCACCGGGCCGACGACGCCCTGCTCGACTTCGTGGAGGGCCTGGTCGACCAGGGGGCCGCCCCGGCGGCCGTCCTGGTCCTGGCCACGGCCCGGCCGGAGCTGCTGGAGCGCCGGCCCGGCTGGGGCGCCGGCGGGACCACCATCCGGCTCGGCCCCCTCGGCGACGGCGACACCACCGACCTGCTGGCCACCCTCCTGACCCACCACGGCCTGCCCACCGAGGTCGACCCGGCCCTGCTGGCCCGGGTCGGCGGCAACCCGCTGTTCGCCGAGGAGTACGTGCGGATGCTGCGCGACCGCGGCGGCCCGGCCGCCCCCAACCGGCTGACCCTGCCCCTGCCCACCGGCGTGCACGCGATCGTCGCCGCCCGCCTGGACGCCCTCCCCGCCCCCGACAAGGCGGTGCTGCACGACGCGGCCGTGCTCGGCCAGGTCGGCTGGCTGGGAGCGCTGGCCGCGATCGCCGGCCGGGACCTCTCCGACCTGGAGGCCGCCCTGGGCCGCCTGGAGGCCCGCGAGTTCCTCCAGCGGGCGCCCGC
>Ga0081538_10004341_pt1 | contig 13094 bp, 8 predicted proteins | sample TabmetS5T2R1_FD_71022 | JGI IMG/M metagenome (GOLD analysis project Ga0081538, IMG submission 71022) | Tabebuia heterophylla rhizosphere microbial communities from the University of Puerto Rico - S5T2R1 | ecosystem: Host-associated > Plants > Roots > Rhizosphere ...
ATGCGGTCGACTACATCCTGTCGCGGATCTGGGCGGAAGAAAGTGGCCGTGACACGATTGGTGTCGTGGTCATTCAGGACGAGCAGATCTTCACGGCGCGCGAGGTCCAGAAAGCCGACGCCCGCCCCGGCGGCTACGTGGCCACGGGAGGACATGGCGGCATCGTGGGGACCATGGGGCAGCCTGGCCCCCCGACCTTGACCTTCAGGCCGGCGAAGCGGCATACGTATACCTCAGCCGTCAATCTCAGTCGCCTTAAAGAGTCCGTGGAAGGGACGCAAGGCATCGATGGGAGGCTCACGCGGGTCTCGGTGCGCATCAAGGACGCGCAAGGGGAGCTGTTAGGCACGGCGATTCCCAAGGTGACCATTGTGAAGCATGCCCGCTACCTGCCCGAGGACCCGTCGGGCGACCCGGCGGCGGAGGTCGGTATTCTGGCGCGCATCGACAAGAACCTGCGCGAAGCCCCGCTGGCAGGCTTTGTGGCCGAAGGCTCGGCGCCGTTCGCCTCGATGAGCAACGCCGTAGAGGCGGCCCTGAAAAGGGCGACGCTGAGCGGCATGCCGGTCGTCAAGGTGGGACGCGGGAACGCCGAGGGCATCGTGGACCGTGGGCGCGTGCCGCTGGCCATCGCTGGTAGTAATCTGACAGCGACCAAGGCGCGCCTGCTGCTGATGGCCTGTCTGCTGCGGTTCGGGAGCTTGCCACCGGCGGCGGACCCTGAGCGCCCGACGCCGTCCGAGTTGGCAGCCGTGCAGGCGAAGTTAGCTGAGTATCAGGAGGTGTTCGACACGCATTAAGGCACTGGTTCAGCAATCATGGTAGCAGCCTACAACAGGTCCTCCCCCCTTGCGGGGGAGGATGCGGGTGGGGGGAAGAGATTCTCTAAGAGGAATAGGGACAGGCCGCTGGCCGAGGAGGGCAAGATGAGACAGGGCTTTCGGGTGATCGATTCGGACACGCACGTCAATCCGTCGTTCGACGTGTTGCTGCGCTATGCCGACAAGGACCTTCGCGACCGGATGGACGACCTCAAACCGTACATGCGAACGGTCAAACCGCGCCCGGGACAGGGTGACGCCGAGGAGCTGGACTCCTACACGATCCTCTCGATCAAACCGCTCCGCTTGCAGCGTGTGGCCGGCGAAAAGCTGGGACCCGCCAAGGAGACGGGTGGCGACCGCGGCTTTTTATCGGGACGCACCCAGATGGTGACGCGCAAGCCTCTCACTCCCCGCGTCGCGGAAGATAACGCGCGCGGCCGTCTGGAAGATATGGACACCGAAGGCCGGGATATCGACTTCATCATTCCAGGGACATGGGCCTATGGCGCTCCCGCCCTGGACCTGCACCTCACTCGCGGTCTGGTGCGCGCCTATCACCGCTATATGGCGGACTACTGCGCCGCAGATGCCCGCCGGCTGAAGAGTATGATTCTGGCCCCGGCCACTGATCCGGCCTGGAGTGCGCAAGTGATTAAAGAACACGCCCAGGGGGACTGGGTTGCGGCGGTCTGGCCCCTGTTGCCGGAAGGCCTGCCGGTGGACGATCCAGACCTGGAGCCCATCTGGGCGGCCGCCAGTGAGGCCGACCTCCCCATCATGTACCACGCCTTCACCATCGAGACGCCGTACTTCCCCGGTTATCGGGACATTTGGGACAACCCGGCTATGGGGCGCTGCGCCGGCCAAACCTGGGGTGGTCAGCGGTTTCTCTCCTTCATGCTCATGGGGGGCATGCTGGACCGCTACCCCAATCTGCGCGTCGGCACCCTGGAGAGTGGCCACGGCTGGTTGCCGCATTGGCTGCAGCGCTTGACCAGGCAGATCGACTACGTGCGCGGCTCGGTGTCGCCCACCCTCAAGCACACGCCCGTCGAGTACGCCCAGATGGGTCGCGTCTTCTGTAGCATCGACTTCTCCGAAGGGGTGGCCATGACCAAGGCGGTGATCGACCTGATGGGCGATCAGGCGCTGATGTTCGCCTCGGACTATCCCCATCCGGAGACCATCTTCCCAGATCACGCCGATGCCGTAATCGCTTGGAGAGAGGTGTTGAGTGAGCAGGCGATGCAAAAGCTGATGTGGGAGAATGCCGCGCGCTTCCTCCGGCTGACGTCCCCCCCCTGGAGCGCTGTCTAAAATCTGAAATCCTGGGGTGGAAGGCCGAACTCAGAGCGGCCGAAAACGACCGCCGCCTTCTCGGGATTGTTGCCCACGTGCGCCCGTATGGCATGCACATCGCGCCAGGCCCGCTGGATGGGGTTGTTAAGGAAGATGCTACGGCCGCCGCTGGCGTCGAACAGGCGATCGACGGCCCGCACACTCCAATCCGTGACCTTGGCCGAGTCCCACCGGTAGCGGGCGCGTTGTGCCAGGGGAATCTCTTCCCCGGCGCGGACCAGGCGCATCATTTCGGCGAAGTTATGGAGCACGCGACCGCGCGCGGCGTCGACCTCGGCGGCGGCCTCCGCCAGACGGAACTGGATGAAGGGATCCTCGACGGCCCGCAGCTGGTCACGCGGCGACACGCGCGTTTTCATCTGTTCGCGGAAGGTGTGCAGCGCTCCCAAGGCCACGCCTATGGCTGGGGCCGCGATGGCATAGGGGAAGATACTCCCGAAGGGAAGGCGGTAGAGGGGGCCATCATTAACCGCCGTGCCGGGATTCCGGAGATAGAACGCATCCAGATACGAGTGGGTGCGGTACTCCGGCACAAAGGCATCTTCCACCACCAGATCCTTGCTTCCCGTGCCGCACAGGCCCATCACATACCAGGTATCCTCGATGGTATAGTCCCGGCGTGGCACGAGAAAGGTGCGCATGTCAGGGGGATCTCCCTCATTGAGCGGCGGCACGATACCGCCCAGCGCAGCCCACTGGCAAAAGTCGCAGCCGCTGGAGAACGACCAGCGACCGCGCAGACGGAACCCTCCGTCGACCCGTTCGACGCTGCCCGTGGGTGCCAGGGAGGTGGAGAGCTGGATGCTTGTGTCCTCGCCCCAGACATCCTCTTGTGCCTGCGGCGGGAAGAGGGCGAGGTGCCAGTTGTGCACGCCGACGACGCCGAGGATCCAGGCGCTTGAGCCGCAGGCGGTGCCGATGTCCATGATGGCCTGGTAGAACGTGCCGGGATCCAGCTCATAGCCGCCGTAGCGCTTGGGTTGGAGACAGCGAAAGAGTCCCGCCTCCTGAAAGTCCTTGAAGGTTTCATCGGGCAGCCGCCGGAGCTGCTCTGCATGCAGGGCGCGCTCGCGCAAAGTCGGGAGCAATGCGCGGACACGATCGAGATATTCTTCGGGCGTCATATCGCTCCTCCTTTGCTTTACGACCGTCGTCGGTAGAATCGGGAGAGATACCCTGCATGCGCCTTCACGTTCCATGGTCCAGGGTTGGTCCCGCAGCCCACGACGCCGGGCAGTATACCATGGAATGCATTTGGCAGGAAGCAGCTGACGATGGGCGCGAGATGCGGTCTCCTCCTGCCATCGTTGACTTGCATGGAGGCTTGCGTTAAGTAAGATGGCGCGGCGGACCTCCAGGTCATGGTGATGGTTCCACCGGTGAAGGCACTGGCACAGGTGGAGGATGAGAGCGATGGACTATGATGCGGTCTTGCTTCAGGTCCTCGATCTCCTGCAACAGGAGAAGCGCCTGTCGTATCGTGTGCTCAAGCGGCGATTCGGTCTCGATGATAACGACTTAGAGGATCTGAAAGAGGACCTGATCTATGCCAAGCAACTGGCGGTAGATGAGGAAGGCCGGGTCCTGGTCTGGACTGGTACCTCAGAGGCAATGCCGCCACCGGCTTCCCTACCAGGGCCGGCTTTAGACCGCACACCGCTCACTTACACGCCTCCGCACCTTAGCGAAAAGATTTTGGCCTCCCGCGCCGCCCTCGAAGGGGAGCGCAAGCAGGTAACCGTTCTATTCGCCGACCTCAAAGACTCCACCGAGTTAATCCGGGATCTTGACCCAGAGGCCGCCCAGCAGCTATTGGATCCAGCTTTGCACCACATGATGGACGCCGTGCACCGCTTTGAGGGTACCGTGAATCAGGTGCTGGGCGATGGCATCATGGCCGTCTTCGGCGCCCCGATCGCGCATGAAGACCATGCCCTGCGCGCCTGCTATGCCGCCCTGGCGATGCAGGCCGCCATGCGCGAGTATACCGAGGAGGTGCGGCGCGCCCATGGCCTCGAGATGCGCATCCGGGTTGGGCTCAACTCCGGCGAAGTGGTGGTCCGGGCCATCGGCAACGATTTACACACGGACTACTCAGCGGTGGGCCAGACGACGCATCTGGCGGCGCGTATGGAGCAACTGGCCACGCCCGGCAGCATCCGGCTGACCGTGACGACGCTCAGGCTGATTGAGGGTTTGGTCCAGACCAACCCTTTGGGCCCGGTGCCAGTGAAAGGGTTGGCAGAGCCCGTAGCAGTGTTCGAACTCGTCGGCGCCAGCGCCATCCGTCGGCGCCTACAGGCCGCCGCCGCCCATGGCCTGACGCGCTTTGTGGGGCGGGGGCGTGAAATCGAGGCTCTGTGCCAGGCGCTGGATCGAGCCGGTGCGGGCCACGGCCAGGTGGTGGCCGTAGTGGGGGAAGCGGGGGTCGGCAAGTCCCGTCTCGCATATGAGTTCGTCCATTCCCACCGCACCGCAGGGTGGCTGGTGCTGGAGAGTGGCTCGGTTTCTTACGGCAAGGCCACGCCGTACTTCCCGATCATCGACCTGCTGAAGCGCTATGCCCATGTCGAGGAGCACGACGACGCACGCACCATCCGCGCCAAGGTGACGGGACAAGTCCTCACACTCGACGAAGCCCTTCAGGAAACTATCCCAGCGCTCCTCTCATTGCTGGACGCCCCGCCGGAGGACAGCCCCTTCCAGAAACTCGATCCGCCACAGCGGCGCCAGCGCACGCTCGACGGGCTCAAGCGGGTGTTACTGCGCGAAAGCCAGGCACAACCGTTGGTGCTGGTCTTCGAGGATCTGCATTGGATCGATTCCGAAACTCAGACACTACTCGATAACTTGGTCGAGAGCCTACCGACAGCCCGCGTCCTACTCCTGGTCAACTACCGCCCGGAATATCAGCACGGCTGGGGCGGCAAGACCTACTACGCGCAACTGCGGCTCGACCCACTGCCGCCGGTGAGTGCGGACGAACTCTTGCAGGGTGTGCTTGGCGACGACCCCAGCCTCGTGCCACTTAAGCGGCTGCTGATCGAGCGCACCGAGGGCAATCCCTTCTTTCTGGAAGAGAGCGTGCGCACGCTGGTGGAGACTGGGGTGCTGGTCGGGGAGCTGGGCGCTTATACCCTGGCAAAGCTCCTCGACAGCCTGCAGGTGCCCGCCACGGTGCAGGCGGTGTTGGCCGCGCGCATCGACCGCCTGCCGCCCGACGAGAAGCTCCTGCTGCAAATGGCCGCCGTCGTCGGCACCGAGGTGCCCTTGCCCTTGCTGCAGGCCATTGCCGAACTACCCGAGGCGGCACTACACCGCGGCCTTGCGCGCCTCCAGGCCGCCGAGTTTCTCTACGAGACGCGCCTCTTCCCTGATCGCGAATATACCTTCAAGCACGCCCTCACCCACGAGGTGGCCTACGGCAGCCTCCTACAGGAGCGGCGCCGCAGCCTGCACGCCCGGATTGTCGAGGCCCTGGAGGCGCTCGTCGGGGAACGGGTGGCCGAGCAGGTCGAACGTCTGGCCCACCATGCCCTGCGGGGGGAGGTGTGGGACAAGGCCTTGGCATACTGTCGGCAGGCGGGGGAAAAGGCCATGGCGCGGTCGGCCCACCGCGAGGCCGTGGGGTCCTTCGAGCAGGCCTTGGCAGCCCTCCAGCACCTGCCGGAGCAGCGCGTCACACGTGAGCAGGCCATCGATCTCCGGCTCGCCTTGCGCCCTGCGCTCTTTCTGTTGGGGGACGGGCGGCGTATCCTGGTGACTCTACGCGAGGCCGAGTCCCTGGCCGAGACTCTCGACGACCCCCGTCGGCTGGGCCAGGTCTCTGGCTTTTTGTCATTCCATTTCTTCGCTAGAGGTGTGTATGACCAGGCCATTGCCACCGGTCAGCGTGCCCTCGCCCTCGCCACGGCTGGTGCGGATGCGGTCCCACGCGCGGTGGCAAACCACTACCTCGGCCTTGCCTATAAGGCCCAGGGCCATTATCAGCGGGCGATCAACTGCTTCAGGCAGAGCGTGGCGTCCCTCGAAGGCGATCTGCGCTATGAGCGCTTCGGCCAGGCTATTCTGCCGGCTGTGAACCCCCGTGCCTGGCTCGCCACGTGTCATGCCGAGCTGGGCACGTTTGCCGAGAGCAGGGCCTTTGGAGAGGAAGGACTCCGGATTGCCGAGACGGTTGCTCATCCCGCTAGCCTCATAATAGCCTCTTGGGGGATCGGTCTGCTGGCCCTCCGCCAAGGCGACCTGCACAGGGCACTCCCCCTGCTCGAACGGGCCGTGACTATCTGTCAGGACATGGGGCTCCGAGGCAGTTTCCCCTTGGTGGCCCCGACCTTGGGTGCGGCATACACTCTCGCGGGGCGCGTTGCCGACGCCGTGCCACTGCTCACGCAGGCGATGGAGCAGGCGACGGCAACGGAGTCGGTGTTCCAGCAGACGCTCTGCCATTTCTGCCTGGGGGAGGCTCACCTGCTGGCCGGCCGTCTGAGGGAGGCGCAGGCCCTTGCCGAGCAGGCGCTGGCGCATGCCCGCGAGCGCCAGGAACGTGGCCACGAAGCGTATGCCCTGCGCCTGCTCGGCGACATTGCGGCACGGCGTGAGCCCCCGGAGCGCAACCAGGCCGAAGCATACGACCGCCAGGCCCTCACCCTGGCGGAGGAACTCGGCATGCGCCCGCTGGTCGCCCATTGCCACCATAGCCTCGGCTCCCTGTATGCAAAGATCGGCCAGCAGGAGCAGGCCCGTGCCGAACTGGCCGCCGCCATCGAGCTGTACCGTGCCATGGATATGGCGTTCTGGCTGCCCCAGGCGGAGGCTACGTTCGCGCAGATAGGTGCAGCAGGGCCGACAGGGACGGTTTGACGCAACCCCTGCTGGTCTCTGTACACCCCGTATAGGGATGCCCACCGCCACGTCATCATCGAGGGGGAGAGGGGTGAAAACCTATATTTTTGAGGTTGAGTTCCATCGCGAAGAAGACGGCCGCTGGAGCGCCTGGATCGAGGCGTTACCGGGATGTGCTGCCTGGGGCTATAGTAGAGAGGAAGCGTTGGCAGCGAGCAAAGACGCGGCCGAAGCGTACGTAGAGGATATGCTGGAAGCCGAGGAGGAGATCCCTTGAAAACGCACGCTCCTCTCTATGATGAGGACTTTTACGCCTGGACGCAGGAGCAAGCTGCCCTGTTGCGGGCTAAGAAGTGGCGCGAACTTGACTATGGCAACCTCGCGGAGGAGCTGGAGGCGTTGGGGAAACGGGACCGGCGGGAATTGGAGCATCGCCTTGAGGTACTCGTCATGCATCTCCTGAAGTGGCGCTATCAACCCGAGCGTCGAGACCGCAGCCGTGGCTGGCGCAGTACCATTCGAGAGCAACGCCGACGACTGACCCGGCTGCTGCGGGACAGTCCTAGCTTGCGCTCCGAAGTGCCCGCGCTCCTGGACGACGGTTACCCCCACGCATGTGGGAAAGCCCTCGACGAAACCCGGTTACCGCCTGAGACCTTCCCACCGACATGCCCATGGACGGCTGTCCAGGTCCTCGATGACGCATTCTGGCCCGAGGCATAGTACTCCGAGCCAGTACCCCCGACTGGCATGATTTTGGACTGGGATGCGTAGGCTGTCATGAGGATGGATGAGGAGGCACACAGTGAGCTACGTCGGCCAACCGTTGAAACGCTTTGAAGACCCGAAACTCATCACGGGTCGTGGTGCGTTTGTGGATGACATCAAGCTCCCAGATATGCTCCACGCCGCGGTGCTGCGGAGTCCGTATGCGCATGCCCGTATCACTTCGATAGACGTGTCCGCGGCTCGTCAGCTGCCTGGCGTCGTGGCCGTTTTGACCGGGGTGGATATCGCTGGCGTTCTGCCGGACATTCCGACGCGCGCCATGACGGGCGAGCGCGCCGTGGATGAGTTGCGCCCTCCCGAGCACCCCTTGTTGGCGAAGGACAAAGCCTGTTACGTCGGCCAAGCCGTCGCCGTGGTGGTGGCCCAGGAGCCCGCTGTCGCCAGGGATGCCGTCGAGGCCATCGCCGTTGACTATGAGCCTTTAGCTCCGGTCCTCGATCCCGACATGGCCGTGCAGAGCCAGGCGCCGGTCATCCATGCGGCACTCGGGACGAACGTGGCCCTGCGCGTCCGCCAGCGCGCCGGAGATGTGGACGGAGCTTTTGCCCAGGCCGACCACGTGATCCGCCAGCGGTATGTGGTGCCACGCCTGGCTCCGGCTCCCATGGAGACCCGTGGAGTGGTGGCTCAGTATCATCCCCAGGAAAATCTCTTAACCGTCTGGAATTCAACCCAAGCCGCACAGCGTGTCAAGCACTACTTGTCGAGCCTGCTGAACCAGCCGGAACACACCTTGCGGGTGATCGCGCCCGATGTGGGCGGCAGCTTTGGCGTCAAAGACTGCATCTTTCCCGAAGATGTGCTGATTCCCTACCTAGCCCTGCGCCTCGGAAAGCCCGTGAAATGGGTGGAGGAGCGCCGGGAGGATATGCTGGCGTATCACGGCCGCGGCATGAGCCTGGACATCGAAGCGGCGGTGCGGGGTGATGGCGTGCTCCTCGGGATGCGCCTGCGTGTCGTGGCGGACATCGGGGCATATTTTCTCCTGACGACGTCGTCGGCGCCATTCAATGCGGTGCGTCGCATCACTGGGCCGTATCACATCCCGGCCGTCGATCTGGAACTGCTCGGAGCCATCACCAATAAGACCCCGACCGGCGCCTATCGCGGCACCGGCAGCCCTGAGGCGGCGTTCTGTCTGGAGCGGACGATGGACCTGATCGCCAGAGACCTGCGGCTGGACCCTGCCGACGTGCGACGCCGCAACTTTATTCCCGCCGACGCCTTTCCCTATCACAGCGCCGCTGGGCTCACCTATGATTCAGGCCAGTATCTCCAGGGGCTCGATCGCGCCCTGGAGCTGCTCGATTACGCTGGTTGGCGAGAGAAGGCCGGGCGCAACACGCCGGATGAGCCTCTCCTTGGCATCGGCCTGGCGACCTTTACCAAATCCTCCGGGGCCGCCGGCGACCATCGCATCGAGGGCGCTCGGCTCACGATCGAGCCCTCAGGCGGGGTCACCGTCTATACAGGCATCTCGCCGCATGGGCAGGGCAACGCCACCGCGTTCGCGCAAATCGTCGCTGATGCGTTGGGCGTGCCACCCGCGCAGGTGCGGGTCCAGCACGGGGATACGGCGGTCGTGCCCTTCGGCGAGGGGACCAGCGCCAGCCGCGGGCTCATCGTTGGGGGTTCGGCCATCTATAACGTGGTGCAGGAAGCTCGTCGGACGCTGGGGCAGCTCGCAGGTCTGCTGTTGAACTGTGCCGCCGAGGACGTCCGTTTTCAGGACGGGCGGGTATTCAATCACCAGAAGCCGGAGGCACAGATAACCTTTGCCCAGTTGGCGACCGCCGCTTATGCCGGGGAACTGCTGCCGGCAGGCGCCGCCAGCGGGCTGGATTTCATCGGGCGATACAGCCTACCGAACGCCCCGATCTCCTTTGGCGCGCACGCCGTGGTGGTGGAGGTCGATCGGGAGACTGGCGAGGTCAAGATCCTACGCTATGTCGGGGTGCATGATTGTGGCCAGATCGTCAACCCCAAGCTGGTCGAGGGCCAGATCGTCGGAGGCATCGCCCAGGGCATCGGCCAGGCCTTGAGCGAAGGCATGGTCTACAGCGAGGAGGGGCAGCCATTGACGGGCAGTTTGTTGGATTACGCCATCCCCAAGGCCCCGGACATACCCGACCTGATCCTGGACACGCTGGAGACCCCCTCGCCGACCAACCCCCTCGGGGCCAAAGGCATCGGCTCGGTCTCCACCGTACCCCCTCCCGCGGCGGTGGCCAACGCGGTGATGGATGCACTCTCCACGTTCGGTGTGCGCCACCTCGATACGCCGCTCACGGCGGAGCGGATCTGGCGGGCCATGCGGGGTATGGGGGACAGTGCAGACCATTAAGCACTGGTCGCGGTGCCTGACGCAGGCGCACCCGTAAACGTCGGGTAGGTGAGCTCACGTGTTGTGCCCTCACCCCGCCCTCTCCCGGCGGGAGAGGGGGAGTGGAGATGGCTGTCCGGGCGTGCGCTGCGCTTCTGAGGGGCGTGCAACTGTTCATACCTGCTATGAGATACTCGAGGAGGAAATGGCATGGATCAGAATAAAATCGCCACCAATCTCGCAGTGGTCGAAGCCCACTTCGGCAGCGAAGCAACAGGCCGGGTGGACGCTGCTATCGATCTCTACACCGATGACGTGGTGTGGGAAGCCCCCAGCCGCTTCGTGCGGCTCCAGGGCAAAGCCGCCGTGGCTGACAACTATCGCCAGATCTTTCACACCATTAAGAACGTCCAGTGGCGCTGCCTCGACCGCTTCGCCACCGAGGATCGGGTGGTGGACGACAGCGTCATCACCTTCGAAGTCGGTGCCGAGGGGTTTATGCCACTGCCCGTGGGCACGCGCTGCGAGATGCGTCTGACCCATATCTTTGAGATGCGCGACGGCAAGATCGCCAAGGAGATCGGCATCGAAGGGCCACCACGAGCCCTCTAGCCCGGCGGGTCGGCAGCCGATGAACCCCTCCCCTCATGGCCCCTGGGGTCCCGGTGTCTGCTGCGGCGCCGAACGACGCCGCGTTATTCCCCCTCTCCCGCGGGGAGAGGGCGGGGTGAGGGTCAGCGAGGAACACGGAGAGCGCTGGCGGGTGCGATTCTGCCCGATACTGGGCTGAATACCGCTCTAGCGCGGGTGCCGCATCTGCATGCGGGCGATGAGGTCCCCCTCGAACAGCAGCGGTTGGCGTCGGATACCGCTCAGCAGGCCGGAAGCCGGGGTCCTGACCTCGGCACGAAGCTGCCCATCGAAGCCATCGAAGACATGGCCGATCAGGTCTCCGGCTTGCATCCAGCGTCCTACCTCCAGGTGTGAGATGAACAGGCCTGCCGTCTCGGCGACGATGCGCGCCGTCTGCTCGACGCCGAAATAATGCACATCCTCTTCGGACTCGTCGGACGCTGGCTTGCCCTCGACGATGCCGGTGCGCTGCAGGAACACGACCAGGGCGTGAAAGAGCCGTTCGCAGTGGGGGAGCTGCAGATTCCCGGCATAGCCGGCGCGGAGGACGAAATTGGTGCCACCATATGATTTCCAGGCATGACCGATGGTGACCGTCGAGATCATATCGGTCGGGCGCTCGATCACTGCGGGTAGCCCAAACAGACGGGCCATGTCGCGTTCATCGTCAGTGGGATCATAGAGGCGCACCTGCGGCAGCTCCTCGAAATCGAGGGGGGCGCTGCGCAGATCGATGCGATAGCGAGCCGGCGAGGTCACTTCCAATACCGCATGCGCGATACGCTGGGTGGTCTCCCCGGCATCATAGCCGGGAAACATGCGGTTGATATCGGTATTGTCGAACGGCCAATGGCGTTTGAGGGTGTTCAGGCCAAGGATGTTGACGGCAGGGATGATGATCGCTCGTTGGTGGGATAGCCGCAATTGTCCCGAGCGGAATTGTGCCCTGCATGATGAGTGGTTGCCCTGGCGTCCAGGCGACACGGATGCCCAACGCTTCCAGGGCCAGGCGCTTCTCTTGATGACTAAAGGTCTGGAGTTGCTGCCGGACTCGTGCGCAATACTCGGTTAACGCCTCGACCTGCTGCACAGCCACGCCGATGGCCTCCAGATGTCGCTGGCATGTGCCGCGTTCGGCGACCAGGCTCTGCCGTCTGGCGTTGATCTCGCGCCTATAGTATTTCAGCTCGCCCACGTCAATCACCTCTGATGCATATGCCTCAGCCCACCGCTGCGCTTCCCGGTCACATCGCCCTAGGGCGGTCTCGATGACCGTGAGCTGCTGCTGGACCTCGGCACGCTGCTCATCAGCCCGTACCCCCTGTCGCGCCATTTCCGACGCGATCAGCTCAGGCCGCTCCAGGATGTGCACCACCGCCGCCCAGACCTGTGGTTCGATGTCGTCAGCACGCAGGGAGCCGGAGCATCGCAAGGTGGGCTCCACAACTGCCCAACGCGATCCACATCGATAAATCAAACGTGTTCCGCGAGACGTGCCGGTCATGGATCGTCCACACCGACCGCAGCGGAGGACGCCGCCAGCCAGCAGGTAGTCATGCTTCCGGTTGCGAGGCGCCCATCGCTGATGTAGCTTCAGTGCCTGCTGTACTGCGTCAAATGTATCGGTGTCGATAATCGTCGGGATCGTAAAGGTGACGGTCTCACTGACCTCGCGCGCCTGCCTGGTCGTCCCAGACACCCGCCCCCGCTTGCCCCACGACGCCGTTCCGGTATAGCCCTGATAGGTCAGGATGGCACGCAGGGAAGAATGGTTCCAGACTCCGTACGGCATGGCTTTGCGGTGACCGCGATCCGGATGACGATCGGCGGGCGTAGGGACGCGCTCTTCTGTCAGCCGCCTGGCAATGCCTCGTGTCGTCTCGCCCGCTAGGGAAAACGCAAAGATACGGCGCACCAGGGCTGCCTCGTCTTCATCCACCTCCCAGCGGCCCCCGTGCGGCTCTGAGAGATAGCGATACCCCAAGTGCACGTTTCCGCCACCGGGATGCCCGGCCTGAGCCCGGCCCATAAGCCCCCGCCGCGTCCGCTCCAAGATTTTCGCCCGCTCGTACTCCGCCAGCGCCCCTCGCATCTGAAAGAAGAGCCAGCCCTCCGGGCCTTGCTCCATCGGATGCGACACGATCAACAACTTCACGCCCGCTCGCTCGAACTCTTCTGCCAGCAGGAGCTGATGGCCGAGGTTGCGCGAGAGGCGATCGGGGTCATAGACAGCGACGGCGGCGATGGCTCGGGCGTTCACCAGATCTCGGAGCTTCCGTAGTTGGGGCCGATCCATTGTGGTGCCGGAGATGCCTTCATCG
>Ga0081538_10004342_pt1 | contig 13094 bp, 8 predicted proteins | sample TabmetS5T2R1_FD_71022 | JGI IMG/M metagenome (GOLD analysis project Ga0081538, IMG submission 71022) | Tabebuia heterophylla rhizosphere microbial communities from the University of Puerto Rico - S5T2R1 | ecosystem: Host-associated > Plants > Roots > Rhizosphere ...
CAACACAGAACTACAACTCAACGCAGATGGCGGCGGCAGCGCCCGGCCCGGCGCCCAGCCAAGGTCAACAGCGCTCCGGCGGCGAGCCAGTCGGCTTGATCTATTTCCGCGACGGATCATCCGACCTGTCGTCGGACGATCGCCGCGTGATCGAGCAGATCGCCGAGATTCAGCGCGCCTATGGCGGCGTCGTGAGTGTCATCGGGCACGCTAGCGTGGGCGGCACCGGCGCGGATCAGCAGGCCAATCAGCGGATTTCCGAAGCGCGCGCCACTGCGGTGGCGCAGGCGCTGATGCAATACGGCGTGCCGCTGGAATCCATCCGCGCAGGCGCGGCCGGTGATTCGCAGCCGCTTTATTCGGAAGCGGCGGCAAACGGCGCGGCAGGCAATCGCCGCGTTGAAGTCTACATCACCGCTTACTGATCCGGATCGATGATGAGAAACAAGGGAAGGATCGGGCTGCCGATCCGCGTCAATCATGGCGACTAGTTCCGCGGCACGCGGCGACAATCGGCCGCCCCCCGCGGGACGCGGGGACAACCAGCCTCTGCGCGTCGGCATCGCGGGCCTCGGCACGGTCGGCAGCGGCGTGGTGAAGCTGCTGCAGGACAACGCCGAGGTCCTGCGCCTGCATTGTCCGCGCGCGATCGAGGTCGTCGCCGTATCGGCGCGCGACAAGGGCAAGGACCGCGGCATCAACCTGCAGAACCTGAACTGGACGGCCGATCCGCTGGCGCTGGTCGACGATCCGAACGTCGACGTGGTGGCGGAGATGATCGGCGGCTCCGACGGCGTCGCGAAGGCGCTGGTCGAGAAGGCGATCGCCAAGGGCAAGCACGTCGTCACCGCCAACAAGGCGCTGCTGGCGCATCACGGCACGGCGCTGGCGCTGGCCGCGGAGCGTGCCGGCGTCGCGCTCGCCTACGAGGCGGCGGTCGCCGGCGGCATTCCGGTCATCAAGGCGATGCGCGAAGGCCTCGCCGCCAACCGGATCGAGCAGGTCTATGGCATCCTCAACGGCACCTGCAACTACATCCTGACCCAGATGCGCGAGACCGGGCGCGAGTTCGCCGACGTGCTGGCGGAGGCGCAGAAGCTGGGCTACGCCGAGGCCGATCCCAGCTTCGACGTCGACGGCGTCGATGCCGCGCACAAGCTCTCCATCCTCACCAGCGTCGCCTTCGGCTGCCAGATCGATTTCAGCGGCGTGCGCATCAGCGGCATCCGCAACGTGTCGGCGATGGACATCGCCTATGCCGACGAGCTCGGCTACCGCATCAAGCTGCTCGGCATCGCGCGCCTCACGCCGCACGGCGTGGAGCAGCGGGTGCACGCCTGCATGGTGCCGGTCGCCGCCGTGATCGCCAAGGTCGACGGCGTTTACAACGCGGTCGTCACCAACGGCAACTTCGTCGGCCAGAATGTCGTGATCGGCCGCGGCGCCGGGCAGGGGCCGACTGCTTCGGCGGTGGTCAGCGACCTCATGGACATCGCGCGCGACCGCATCCTGCCGGCTTTCTCGGCGCCGGCGGAGAGCCTGAAAAAGCTGCCCTCCGCGCCGGCCGGCAGCCATACCGGTCCTTATTATCTCCGCCTGATGGTGGTGGACCGGCCGGGCGTCATCGCGGACATCGCGGCGGCGATGAGGGACGAGAATGTGTCGCTCGAGGCGATGATCCAGCGCGCCCGCGGCGACACCGTGCCGGTCGTGCTGACGACGCACGAGACGACGGAGGCGGCCATCCGCCGGGTGGTCGATCGGCTCGGCAAGATCAATTCCATCTTGGAACCGCCGCACGTTCTGCCCATTGAACTGCTCGCGTGACGGTATCCGGTCCCAAAGATGATTGGGCCGGAAATGAACAGGGAGTACACTCATGGATCGAAACCTCGCCTTGGAAGTCGTGCGCGTGACCGAAGCGGCGGCACTGGCCGCCTCGCGCCTGATGGGACGCGGCGATGAGAAGGCCGCCGACCAGGCCGCGGTCGACGCCATGCGCTCCGCGCTCAACAGCCTCGCCATCGAGGGCACGGTGGTGATCGGCGAGGGCGAGCGCGACGAGGCGCCGATGCTCTATATCGGCGAGAAGGTCGGCGCCGGCGGGCCCAAGATCGACATCGCCCTGGACCCGCTGGAAGGCACCACCATCACCGCCAAGGGCGGCCAGAACGCGCTCGCGGTCATCGCCATGGCGGAGCAGGGCGGGTTCCTGAACGCGCCCGACACCTACATGGACAAGATCGCGATCGGCCCGGGCCTGCCTGAGGGCGTCGTCGACCTCGACGCCGGGCCGGAAGAGAACCTGAAGCAGCTCGCCAAGGCCAAGGGCATGGAGATCGCCGACCTGGTCGCCTGCATCCTCGACCGCCCGCGCCATACCGAGCTGATCTCCCGCGTGCGCGCGGCCGGCGCCCGCATCATGCTGATCTCGGACGGCGACGTCTCCGGTGTCATCTCGACCGCGCGGCCGGACAGCGGCGTCGACATCTATATGGGATCGGGCGGTGCGCCGGAGGGTGTGCTGGCGGCGGCGGCGCTGCGCTGCATCGGCGGCCAGATGCAAGGTCGCCTACTGTTCCGCAACGACGACGAGAAGGGGCGCGCCCGGCGCCTCGGCATCACCGACCTCAATCGCAAATACTCGATGACCGACCTCGCCAAGGGCGACGTCATGTTCGCTGCCACCGGCGTGACGGACGGCGCGATGTTGAAGGGCGTGCGGCGTGGCGCGAGCACGGCGACCACCCATTCCATGGTCATGCGCTCCAAGTCCGGCACCGTCCGGGTGGTCGAGGCGGAGCATAACTGGAAGATCAAGGCGAGCTTGTAGAATCACCCGCGCGGCGCTCTTCTGGCGCCATGACGGAAGCTTATCTCGGTGTCAGCAAGTCCCTGTGCGGCCGCTTCTGGCTGGAGCGGCCGGGCGACGAGCGACTCGGCCTTGCGATCGCCCAGCGCTGCCAGGTGCCGGAGATCATCGGCCGCATGCTGGCGGCGCGCGGCCAGTCGCTGGAGGGCGCGCCAAGCTTCCTGCAGCCGCGGCTGCGCGACCTCCTGACCGATCCGTCCGAGCTCAAGGACATGGACCAGGCGGCCGAACGCCTGGCCGACGCGGTCGCGCGCGGCGAGCGCATCGCCATCTTCGGCGACTATGACGTGGACGGCGCCACCTCGGCGGCCCTGCTGTCGCGATTCCTGCGCGCCGTCGGTACGGAGGAGCCGCTGCTCTACGTCCCCGACCGCATGCGCGAGGGCTACGGCCCGAACGCCGCCGCCTTTCATGCGCTGAAGGCTCAGGGCGCCGCCCTGGTCGTCACGGTCGATTGCGGCATCACCTCCTTCGCCGCGCTGGAAGAGGCCAAGGGCATCGGCATCGACGTCATCGTCGCGGACCACCACGTCGCCGAGCCGGCGCTGCCGGCTGCCTTCGCGGTGGTCAACCCGAACCGCCTGGACGAGAGCTTCCCGCATCGCACGCTCGCGGCGGTCGGCGTCGTCTTCCTGCTGGTGATCGCGGCCAACCGCGCGCTGCGGCGGCGCGGCTGGTTCGGCATGGTGCGGCCGGAGCCGGACCTGCTGCAATGGCTGGACCTGGTGGCGCTGGGAACGGTGTGCGACGTCGTGCCGCTGGTCGGCTTGAACCGCGCGCTGGCGGCGCAGGGGCTGAAGGTGATGGCTCGGCGCAGCAACCTCGGCCTCAAGAGCCTGTGCGACGTGGCGCGCGTGACCGACCGGGTCGACGCCTATCATGCCGCCTTCCTGCTCGGCCCGCGCGTGAATGCCGGCGGCCGGGTGGGGCAGTCCGACCTCGGCGCGCGGCTGCTGGCGACCGAGGATCCGGTGCTGGCCGGCGACCTCGCGCGCCAGCTCGATGTCTATAACGAGGAGCGGCGCGCGCTCGAGACCGAGGTGCAGGAGGCCGCGATGCGCCAGGCCGAGGCGCAGGCGGCGGACAATCCGCATTTGTTGTTCCTGGCGGGGCAAGGTTGGCACCCTGGTGTGATCGGAATCGTCGCAGGCCGCTTGAAGGAACGCTACCAGCGCCCGGTCTGCGTGATCGCGCTGGAGAACGGCGTCGGCAAGGCCTCCGGGCGTTCGGTCGCGGGGTTGCATCTGGGGCAGGCTGTGATCGCGGCGCGCGAGGCTGGCTTGGTGCTGAAGGGGGGCGGCCATGCGATGGCGGCCGGCTTCGAGGCGCGCGAGGAGCAGCTCGGCGCACTGCAGGCCTTCATCGCCGCGCGCTTCAAGGACGACCTCGATGGCACGCCGCTGATGCCGACCTTACTGGTCGACGGTGCCTTGCAGGCGCGGGCCGCGTCGCCGGACCTGATCGCGACCCTCGAGCGCCTCGCGCCGTTCGGCGCGGGCAATGCCGAGCCCCGCTTCGTCTTCCCCGCGCAGCGCGTCGCGATGGCCGACGTTGTCGGCACCGACCATGTGCGCTGCGTGCTCAACGGTCCCGATGGCGGCCGGCTGAAGGCGATCGCATTCCGCGTCGCGGGTGAGGACTTGGGCCGCGCGCTGCTGGCGAGCCGCGGCGCCGCGCTTCATGTCGCAGGGCGGATGAAACTCGACAGCTGGCAGGGCCGCGACCAGGTGCAAATCCAGATCGAGGACGCGGCATTTGCCGCCGGCTGAGGCGGCCGCTTGAATTTTCCAGCCATTTCAATATATTAGTCTCGGTTGATCTGAGCGCACAAAGCAGATAAACAAGCCGCGCCGAAAAGCTCGGCTTGTAGCCTCGTCTGCGTCCCCATCGTCTAGAGGCCCAGGACATCACCCTTTCACGGTGAAGACACGGGTTCGAATCCCGTTGGGGACGCCAGCTACCTCCGCACACTTCCACTGCGCTGCCACAATTCCATGATCGAATGTCACGACGTCACGTTCGTGGCACTCGCGTGCGACGCTCTTGCGCAGGCATTCGGCCTAACCAATTTGATGGAGAGAGAGCGGATGTGCGCTCGACGTGATGGTGCGTTTCGAATGATCACAAGCCGTTGCCGTGCGCACACATGTCACGGGCATTGAACGCTCATGCTGATTCAATGGAGTTTTTTTCTCTCACGGAGACGTGTCCAGCGTTACACTTACATGGAGGTCGAGTCGGGTTAGTATTTGTTAACCGTAATTGTGGATACTGACTCGGCCTGGAAGAGCGCACAGTTGAACGGATGCTAGACCGTAGTGCGGGTCCCGGAACCCAGGTCACCGGGACGTGTTGTTGGGTCGGAGCGTGTTGCATGTGCCCGGTAGAGACACAGCGAATTGCAGATGGTTTCGAGATCGGCTCGCGCGCGAGCTGGGCTTGCGACGCGTCGACCGATTGCGCAGCGGTTCGAGGGTGCTCCAGCGATGTTGGCGTTGTTTCATCGCAGCGGCGGATTAGCGACCGCCAGTAGGACCGGACTTCGTCGTTCGGGGGCTTCCGAACGCCTTCCTCGACTGTACTCGAAATTTGACGCCGCATTTCGCAGCGCGCAGCTCTTCGCGCGCGCACTCTCACGCGCCGCAATCGACCTCAACCTCTTCCAAACGACTCAAGCGAGCGCCGTTGGCCTCGCGCTTGCATGCACATCATCACGCCATCACATCCCAGGTGCGCAATGAACCACCAATCCGACGTCTTCGACCTCTACACCAACCTGTTCGAGAGCCGCAGGCAGACAGAGTTCTCGCTCCGCGAGTACCTGATGCTGTGCCGCGAAGATCCGACGACCTACGCGACCTCTGCCGAGCGCATGGTGGCGGCGATCGGCGAGCCGGTCGTGATCGACACCTCCCAGGACGCGCGCCTCGGCCGCATCTTCATGAACCGGTCGATCAAGCAATATCCGGCCTTCTCCGATTTCTACGGCATGGAAGAGACGATCGAGCGCATCGTCGGCTTCTTCAAGCACGCGGCCCAAGGCCTCGAGGAGCGCAAGCAGATCCTCTACCTGCTGGGCCCGGTCGGCGGCGGCAAGTCCTCGCTCGCCGAGCGGCTGAAGGCGCTGATGGAGAAGCTGCCGATCTATGTGCTGAAGGCCGGCGACCAGATCAGCCCGTGCTTCGAATCGCCGCTCGGCCTGTTCGATCCAGACCGTATGGGCTCCGTGCTGCAGGAGAAGTACAACATCCCGCGCCGGTACCTGAGCGGCCTGATGTCGCCCTGGGCGGTCAAGCGCGTGGGCGAGTTCGACGGCGACATCTCCAAGTTCACCGTGGTGAAGCTGTTCCCCTCCAAGCTGAAGCAGATCGGCATCGCCAAGGCCGAGCCGGGGGACGAGAATAACCAGGACGTTTCTTCCCTGGTCGGCAAAGTCGACATCCGCAAGCTGGAATTCTTCAGCCAGAACGACCCTGACGCCTATTCGTACAGCGGTGCCCTCAATCTGACCACCCAGGGCCTGCTCGAGTTCGTCGAGATGTTCAAGGCGCCGATCAAGATGCTGCATCCGCTCCTGACCTCGACCCAGGAGAACAACTATGTCGGCACCGAGAGCGTAGGCGCGATTCCCTATCAGGGCATCGTGCTCGCCCACTCGAACGAGGCGGAATGGCAGAGCTTCAAGAACAACAAGAACAACGAGGCCTTCATCGACCGCATCTCCGTGGTGAAGGTGCCCTATTGCCTGCGCGCCAACGAGGAAGCGCAGATCTACAAGAAGCTGGTGCAGACGAGCGACCTCGCCATGGCGCCCTGCGCGCCTGGCACCTTGGAAATGCTGTCGCAGTTCTGCGTGCTCTCGCGCCTCAGGGAGCACGAGAACTCCAACCTGTTCTCCAAGATGCGGGTCTACAACGGCGAGAACCTGAAGGACGTCGATCCCAAGGCCAAGTCGATGCAGGAGTACCGCGACGTCGCGGGCGTCGACGAAGGAATGACTGGCGTATCCACCCGCTTCGCCTTCAAGGTGCTGTCGGAGACCTACAACTTCGACATCGAAGAGGTCGCCGCCGACCCGGTGCACCTGATGTATGTGCTGGAGAACGCGATCAAGCGCGAGCAGTATCCGGACGCGACCGAGAAGCAGTATATCGACTTCATCAAGAGCGAGCTGGCGCAGCGTTACGCCGAGTTCATCGGCAACGAGATCCAGAAGGCCTACCTGGAGAGCTACGGCGATTACGGCCAGAACCTGTTCGACCGCTATGTCGCCTATGCCGACGCCTGGGTCGAGGATCAGGATTTCAAGGACCCCGACACCGGCCAGCTGTTCGACCGCAAGATGCTGGACCAGGAGCTTTCCAAGATCGAGAAGCCGGCCGGCATCGCCAACCCGAAGGACTTCCGCTTCGAGGTGGTCAAATTCGCCCTCCGGGCGCGGGCCGCCAATGCCGGCAAGAATCCCTCCTGGACCAGCTATGAGAAGATCCGCGAGGTGATCGAGAAGCGCATGTTCTCGCAGGTCGAGGACCTGCTGCCGGTCATCAGCTTCTCCACCAAGGGCGACAAGGAGACCGAGAAGAAGCACACCGACTTCGTGGCGCGCATGGTCAGCCGTGGCTACACCGCCCGCCAGACCCGCCGCCTGGTCGAGTGGTACATGCGGGTGAACAAGGCCGGTTAAGGTCAGGGCTCGCCGAGGGAGAGCGCATGAACATTGTCGACCGGCGGCTGAACCCGAAAGGTAGAAGTCACACCAACCGGCAGCGCTTCATCCGGATGGTGCGGGAGAATATCAAGGAAGCCGTGGTCCGCTCGATCAAGGAGCGGGCCCTGGGGGACGTCGACACCAAGGAAGTCGTCAACATCCCGCGCAAGCGCATCCAGGAACCGCGCTTCCATCACTCCAACCAGGGCGGCAACCGCGAGCACGTCCATCCCGGCAACAAGGAGTTCATCCAGGGCGACACGCTGCCCAAGCCGGACGGCGGTGGCGGCGGCGGGCGCAGCCGCGAAGGCAGCCCGGACGGCGAGGGCGAGGACGATTTCCGCTTCACCCTGACCCGCGACGAATATCTCGACATCCTGTTCGACGAGCTGGAGCTACCCGACCTCGTCAAGACGTACCTGAAGGAAACCGTCGCCTACCAGACGACGCGCGCCGGCTTCACGGCCAGCGGCTCGCCGCGCAACATCAACATGGTGCGCACCATGCGGCACAGCCTGGCACGGCGCATCTCGCTGCACCGGCCGACCCTCGACGAAGCGACGATGATCGCCAAGACCATCGCCGAGCTGGAAGCGAAGGACCCGCGCACCGAAGCCGAGGAGAAGAAGCTCGCCGAGCTGCGCATCGTGCAGAGCCAGCTCGACCGGCGCATGAAGCGCATCGCCTTCATCGATCCGGTGGATCTGCGCTTCAACCGCTATGAGCCGACGCCGAAGCCGAACGCCCGCGCGGTCATGTTCTGCCTGATGGACGTGTCCGGCTCCATGAGCGAATACATGAAGGACCTCGCCAAGCGGTTCTTCCTGCTGCTGCACCTGTTCCTGTCGCGCAAATACGACCATGTCGACGTGGTCTTCATCCGCCACACCTCGGAAGCCAAGGAGGTGGACGAAGAGACGTTCTTCCGCTCCGCCGAGACCGGCGGCACCGTGGTCTCCAGCGCGCTCGCCGAGATGCAGCGCATCATCGAGGAGCGCTATCCGACCGATGCCTGGAACATCTACGCCGCGCAGGCCTCGGACGGTGACAACTACCCCAGCGACAGCGAGACCTGCACGCGTATCCTGCGCGACGAGCTGCTCCCGCTGTGCCAATATTTCGCCTATATCGAGGTGGTGGACGAGCGCGAGGCCGGCATGTTCCGCTCCGAGGGCAATGCCAGCCTGCTGTGGCGCGACTACAAGACGGTGGCCGACGTCACGCTCAACTTCGTCATGAAGCGGGTGTTCTCCAAGTCGGATATCTTCCCCGTCTTCCACCAGTTGTTCGCCAAGAACCAGAAGGTTGCGTGATGTCGTCTGACCGGCCAGCGATTGCGGGTCCGCGCCCAAACAGCGCGTTGCTGTTCGAGACCGGGGAGTGGAACTTCGACACCCTGAAGCGGACCTTCGACGCGATCGAGGACATCGCGATCAACGAGCTGAAGCTCGACCCCTATCCGGTCCAGGTGGAGATGATCAGCTCCGAGCAGATGCTCGACGCCTATTCATCCATCGGCATGCCGGTGTTCTATCACCACTGGTCGTTCGGCAAGCGCTTCACGCGCGACGAGGCGATGTACCGCAAGGGCTATCAGGGCCTCGCCTACGAGATCGTCATCAACTCCAACCCCTGCATCTGCTACGTCATGGAAGAGAACACCATGACCATGCAGGCGCTGGTGATGGCCCACGCCGCCTTCGGCCACAACCACTTCTTCAAGAACAACTACCTGTTCAAGGAATGGACCGACGCCGAGGGCATCCTCGACTATCTCAACTTCGCCAAGGCCTATGTCACGCGCTGCGAGGAGCAGCACGGCATTGCCGCGGTCGAGCGGGTGATCGATGCGGCGCACGCGCTGATGGACAATTCGGTCAATCGCTATGGCCGGCGCCCGCGCCCGAGCTTCGCGGCCGAGAAGAAGCGGGCCGAGGAGCGCCTGGAGCACCAGCGGACGACCTACAACGACCTGTGGCGGACCCTTCCGAAGAAGCCCAAGAGCGAAGCCGTGGTCACGCCCGAGATGGAGCTCGCCCGGCGCAAGCTCGGTTTGCCGGAAGAGAACCTGCTCTATTTCATCGAGAAGTTCTCGCCCAGCCTCAAGGATTGGGAGCGCGAGCTGGTGCGGATCGTGCGCAACATCGCGCAGTATTTCTATCCGCAGAAGCAGACCAAGATGATGAACGAGGGCTGCGCGACCTACGTTCACTACAAGATCATGAACCGGCTGTACGACCTCGGGAAGATCAGCGAAGGCTCGATGCTCGAGTTCCTGTCGAGCCAGGCCAACGTGGTGTTCCAGCCGGATTTTGACGACCGGCGCTATTCCGGCCTCAATCCCTACGCCCTCGGCTTCAACATGATGTCCGACATCGAGCGCGTCGTGACCGAGCCGACCGCGGAAGACCGCGAATACCTGCCGGAGATCGCCGGCAACGGCGACGTGATGGGAACGCTGAAGACCGTGTGGGCCAACTTCCGCGACGATTCCTGCATCGCGCAGTATCTGAGCCCGCACCTCATGCGCAAGATGCGGCTGTTCAAGCTGGCTGACGAGAGCGAGGCGCCGCACTACCTGGTCGATGCGATCCATGACGAGCGCGGCTATGCCCGCGTGCGCCGCGCCCTAGCCCGCCAGTACGACCCCGGCGAGCGCGATCCCAACATCCAGGTCTCCGACGTCGACCTCAAGGGCAGCCGGCGCTTGGTGCTGACGCACAACCTGCACAACGACGTCCCGCTGGCGGAAGACAACGCGCGTGCCGTCCTCGGCTATGTCGCCGATCTCTGGGGCTACGACGTGCAGCTGCTCGGCATCGGCGCCAACGACGTTACCAAGTACCAGTACGACGCCTCGCCGCGCGGCTAGGTCCTCTTCGCTTCGCAGGTAGACGCTGGCGCCTGGAGGCGTCAGAATGCGCCATCTCACTCGGGGCGGCGCATGGCATCCCGTTCCAACTTGATCGAGGCAGGCCGGATCACGTCCCTGCGGGTCGGGGCGCTGCATCGCTATTGGCAAAGCAAGTGCCGCGAAGGATCGGTGCCGTCGCGCGCCTCAATCGATCCAACCGAGATTCCGCAATTGCTGCCCTATCTGGTGATCGCCGAAATCGAGGCTTCACCGTTGCGCGTGCGCTACCGCTTGGTCGGCACCCGCGTGGTCGAAGACCACGGCTCCGACTTCACCAATCGCTACCTCGAGGATTGCAACTTCGCGGTCGAACCGCTGCTGCTGGAGTGCTATCGACAATTGGTCGAAACGCAGGCGCCCGTGTTTGCTTACTACGAATGGCACAAAGAGGACTGGCAAGGCGCGAAGGGAGCGGTCGGTGCGAACGAGACCGGCTTCTTTCCGCTCAGCAGCGACGGCGCCAAGGTCGATTTCGCGATCGCCCTTGCCGACCCGAATGTGCGCCCTTATCCGGCGGAACAGCCCTAGGCGCTTCTGCCGGTCGCCTTGCTATGCCCGCGCACGCTGCCGTTCGGCGGCGACGCGCGACATCGGCAACAGATGCTCGGCCAGCGTCTCGCAGGCGACGCGGATGTCGGGCACGGCGGTGATCTCCCAGAAGGTGCCGCGCGTGATCGGGCCGATCGCGAACAGATCCTTGGCCGGCTTGCCCTTGGCGTCGATCATCGCGCCGGTCGGAGTGACATCGAGGCCGAGGCCGAGCGCATCGGGCCGCGCCGCGCCGCTCGCGATCAGCTCGCGCAGCAGCGGAAGCTCGAGCTTGGAGAGATCCGGGGTCAGAGCCGTGCAATCCAGTACCCGCTGTGCATTGAGCGTGAGGCGGCCATCCTTGCCGCGAGGGCGAATGGCGACCGAGATGTGATCGCCCACCGACGTCATCGAATCGATCCGGCCGGCGACCACCATCAGCTGCCGGCGCTGGATCGCTTCGAGGATGCGGGCCATGACGCGGGTCGCGCTGCGGTGGCGGTGCACGTCCCACCACGGGCGCAGGTGGCGCAGAAAGCGCGCGCGCTCCTGCGTCGGCATCTCCTGCCACAAACGCTGGGTGTGGGAGCGCAGGCCGTCGATCACGATCCGCCAGTCGTGGCCTTGCGATGCCGCCTCGCGCGTGGCCGCACGGATGTGGCGCAGCAGCTTCAGCACGTTATGCCCCTGCAGGGGCGCGTCGAACTGCCACGGGCGCGGCAGGTCATCCACGCCGGCGCTGAGATGCAGCCGCGGCAGCAACCCGCGCCGCGACACCGCGACGATCCGTCCCTTGTGGCCACGATCCAAGAGCGAGATGACGGTGTCGACCATGGTAAGGCCGGTGCCGAGCACCACCACGTCCGACTGCTGGTCGAGATTGCTCAGCGCCTTCTCGTCCCACGGATTGCCGATGATCGCGCCCTTGTTCTTCGACGGCAGCAGGTTGCCGGTCGCCAGCACGCAGCGATCGACCGGGAGCTTGCGCCCGACGCCGAGCTCCACCGACAGCGGCTTGGCGCGGCTCTTCCCTGGTTCGCGATGCACGCGCACCGCTTCGTCCGTCACCAGGTAGAGATTGGAGCCATGACCGCGGCGCCAGATCTCCTCGCCCAGCTGCTGCTGGATGTACGAGCCATAGAGCCCGCGCGGCACGAAAGTCGTGACGGTCGGATATTCGTTGAGCAAGGCCTGGGTCGCCTTGGGTAGGCGGCGCAGCCACTGCACGAAATGGTCCGGCTGGTCCGCATAGGCGCTCATGTTGCCGGCGCGCACGTTCAGCAGGTGGTTTGGGTTGCCGGTCGAATAGGCGAGGCCCCGGCCGAACTGCGCGTTGCGCTCGATGAGGTGAATGCGATCGCCCGGCTGGCAGCGTTGCAGCAGATGCAGCGCGAGCAGCGATCCGGTGAAGCCTGCGCCGATGATGGCGATGTCCTGCGGTCGGGAATGCTTGGCACCTTCTCTGGCGGTCGTCGTCATGGCCGTCCCCATCTATGAATTTCTTTGCCTGAAAAGAGGGCGAGCGCGCTGGTCTTCGATCTCGCGCGCTCGCGTCGTGAAACTCCTCTGTTATCTAGTCGGATGGTTTCAGTTGGCCGGCTTGTAGATCTGGTCAAACACGCCGCCGTCGTTGAAGTGCTTCTGCTGCGCTTCTTTCCAGCTGCCGAACAGCTCGCCGATGGTGAAGGTTGCGACCTTGGGGAAGTCCTTCTCGTACGCGGCCGCGACCTCCGGGTTGGTCGGGCGGTAGAAGTTCTTCGCCGCCAGCTCCTGGCCCTCCGGCGAATAGAGGTAGTTGAGGTAGGCTTCCGCCTGCTTGCGGGTGCCTTTTTCGTCGACCACCTTGTCGACCACCGCCACCGGCGGCTCGGCCAGGATCGACAGGCTCGGCACCACCAGCTCGACCTTGTCGGCGCCGAGTTCCTTGATCGCCAGCAGCGCCTCGTTCTCCCACGCCAGCAGCACGTCGCCGATGCCGCGCTGGACGAAGGTGGTGGTGCTGCCGCGCGCGCCGGTATCCAGCACCGGCACATGCTTGAACAGTTGCGCGACGAACTCCTGCGCCTTGGCCT
>Ga0081538_10004343_pt1 | contig 13094 bp, 18 predicted proteins | sample TabmetS5T2R1_FD_71022 | JGI IMG/M metagenome (GOLD analysis project Ga0081538, IMG submission 71022) | Tabebuia heterophylla rhizosphere microbial communities from the University of Puerto Rico - S5T2R1 | ecosystem: Host-associated > Plants > Roots > Rhizosphere ...
CCTGCGCCCCCTCCCCTGCCCGCGTCCCGGTCCCGACCGTCCCGACGCCTAGCCCGCGTCATGGACCCGCAGAGCCCCCAGGCGCCGCAGACGCCGCCGCTGCACCCCGAGCTCGAGCCGCTGGCCGGGCTGCTCGGCACCTGGCGGGGCGAGGGCGCCGGCGAGTACCCCACCATCTCCCCGTTCCGCTACGGCGAGGAGGTCCGCTTCTGGCACGTCGGCAAGCCGTTCCTGGCCTACGCCCAGCGGACCTGGAGCCTGGAGGACGGCCGGCCCCTGCATGCCGAGACGGGCTACTGGCGGGCCAAGCCCGGCGGGGCGGTCGAGCTCGTCCTCGCCCACCCCACCGGCATCGTCGAGGTCCAGGAGGGCCGCCAGGACGGCGGCCGGATCGACCTGCGCAGCACCACCATGGCCATGACCGCCACCGCCAAGACGGTCACCGCCCTCCACCGCCGCTTCGACCTCGACGGCGACCGCCTCAGCTACACCGTCGCCATGGCCGCGGTCGGCCAACCCCTGACCCACCACCTGGCCGCCCAGCTCCACCGGGTCGGCTGACCGGTCAGGGGACGATGACCCGCCCCAGGTCTGGTGGGGGTGGGAGCTGGGCCTGGGTCGCCTCCAGGGCCTCGATGGCGGCCAGGGCGGCCGGGGGCAGGGGGCTGGAGCGGCGGGCGGTCAGGTCGACGTGGAGGGCCAGCTCCTCATGGGTGGCGGCCAGGATGCCCCGGTCGAGGTTCTCCATGGCCAGCAGGTAGTGGAGCTTCTTGGCGGAGTGGCCGACCAGCCGGGCCAGGACGCGGTAACGCTCGCTCTCGGACAGCTCGGCGTGGTAGCGGGTGTGCTCCTCCACCACCATCAGGGTCGAGCCGGTGCGGGCGTTGTAATGCTCCGGGCCCAGGCCCAGGTGGGCGAACAGGCCGTCGGTGGAGGCGTCGAACGCCGCCCGGTAGTGGACGACGTTCATGTGGCCGTTGTAGTCGATGTGCTCGGGGCCGACCCGGCCCCGGCCCACCTCCAGCCAGCCGTCGAGGATGGCCATCGCTCAGGCGAGCAGGCGGGTGGCCAGCTCGTCCAGGTCGGTGACGACCAGGCCGGGCGGGTCGGCCAGGGGGTCGAGGACCTTGCCGGGGCGGGCCACGAAGGCGGCCTGGCAGCCGGCCCCGAGGGCGCCGGCGACGTCCCAGGCGTGGGCGGCGACCAGCAGGACGTCGGCCACCTCGACGCCGAGGCGGCCGGCGGCCATGCGGTAGGGCTCGGGCGCCGGCTTGAGGCGGCGGACGGCGTCGGCCGACAGCACGGCCTCGAACGCCTCGATGATGCCGGCGTGCTCGAGCTGGGCCCGGGCCACCCGCTCGGTCGAGTTGGTCAGGGCGGCCAGGCGCAGCCCGCCCTCGGCCAGCCGGCGCAGGGCCCCCGGGACCTCCGGGTGGGCGGGCAGTCGGGTCATGCCGCCCACCACCGCCTCGCGGTCGTCGTCGGACAGCTCCACCCCCAGCCGGGCCGCGGTCATCTCCAGGGCGGCCCGCCCCACGGTGCCGAAGTCGCGGTAGCGGTCGGTGATGGTGGCCACCATGGCCGACTGGAGCAGCTGCCCGAACCAGGTCAGCCGCACCCCCCGGTCGCCGAACAGCCGCTCGAACTCGCCGTCGAGGGCGGCCAGGTCGAGCAGGGTCTCGTTGACGTCGAACACGCACACCGGCGCCATGGCGCCCTCCTCGGTCGCGGGGCCTGCGGCGGCAGCACACCAGGTCGCCCCGGCCCAGGGCAACCCGCCGGCCGGTGTGCCAGGCTGGGGCCATGGACGACCAGGGCGCGGCGCCCTTCTGCTACCTGACCACCGCCGGGCGGGTGTCGGGGCGGCCCCACACCGTCGAGATCTGGTTCGCGTTGCAGGACCGCACCCTGTATGTGCTGTCGGGCGGGGGCGACCGGTCGGACTGGGTGCGCAACCTCCTGCGGCACCCGGAGGTCACCGTCCGCCTCGGCCGCCGCGACGCGGCCGCGCTGGCCGGCCGGGCCCGGCTGGTCGACCCGGGCTCGGACGAGGACGAGCTGGCCCGCCGGCTGGTGGTGGCCAAGTACCAGCCGACCTACGGCGGCGACCTGTCCGGCTGGCGCCGCTCGGCCCTGCCGGTCGCGGTCGACCTGGCGCCCCCGGCGGGATGACGGCGGCGGCTATGGCCGGCGGGCGATCAGCTCCCGGGCCACGTCGGCGAGCTTGCGCTCGGAGGAGCGGGCGCGGCGGCGCAGCAGCTCCAAGGCGCGCTGCGCGTCGACCCCCTGGCGTTCCATGAGCACGCCCTTGGCCTGCTCGACCAGGACCCGCGCGTTGAGGGCGAACTGGAGCTGGGCGGTCAGCTCGGCCTTGTCCCGGGCGTCGGTGATGGAGCCGATCAGGCGGCCCAGCACCACCGCGAGGCACGGACGGCGCCGGCGTCGGCCTCGGTCCAGCCGCGGGCCTGGTTGGTGAGGGCGTTGCAGGTGCCGATGGGCTCGCCGTCGAGCAGGACCGGGGCGGACAGCACCCCGCGGATCTGGTTGGTCCGGGCCGCCGGGCCGAGCCGCGGCCAGCGCGGGTCGAAGCGCAGGTCGGCGGTCGAGATCACCTGGCCGCCGGTGTAGGCGTCGATGCACGGGCCCTCGCCCAGGTCGCGCTCGGCCTGCTCGAAGGCCTGCTCGGCCTGGTTGGTGGCGGTCACCCAGCGCAGGCTCCCCTGCCGGTCGGCCAGCATCAGCCCGACCCCGTCGGCGCGCAGCAGCGGGACGGCGGCGGCGATGATCTCGTGCAGCGTCTCGGCCAGGCCGTGCCAGTCGGGCTCCATGGCGTCGAGCTACCCGCGCAGCCGCCGCGCAATCGGACACCGGCCGGCCCCTGCCGTTACCCTACCCACCATGGCGGACACCGGGAGCTGGACGGTCGAGCGGGCCAACGCGGCCCTGCCGCGGGTGGGGGCCGCCCTGGCCCGGATCCGGGAGCTGGTCGCCCAGGCCAGGCGGGAGCGCGAGGACGCGGCCGGGCTGCTGGAGGGCAACGGGCATCCGGCCACCCCGCGGGGCACCGGGGAGCTGCGGGCCGCGGTCGAGGCCCTGACCGACGAGGGGATCGTGCTCCGCGACCTGGACGCCGGGCTGGTCGACTTCCCGGCCCGGCTGGACGACGGCCGCGAGTACCTGCTGTGCTGGGTCGTCGGCGAGCCGGCGGTCGAGTGGTGGCACTGGCCCGAGGCCGGCTTCGCCGGCCGGCGGCCGCTGTCGGACCCGCCCCGCTGACCCCGGCCTCAGGCGAGCAGGCTGGCCAGCAGGACCAGGTTGAGGGCGACCAGCAGGGCGACCACGGCCGTGGCCAGCCGGCGCAGCGGGGCCCGGTTGGCGAGCTGGCCCATCACGCTGTGGCGGCTGGTCAGGGCGACCAGCGGGATGGCCACGGCCGGCAGGGCCAGGGAGAGCGCGACCTGACTCCAGACCAGCGCCGCCACCTCGTTGACCCCGAGGGCGAGGACGACCACGGCCGGGACCATGGTCACCGCCCGGCGGGCGACCGCCGGCACCCGCCAGCCGAGCAGGCCGTCGAGCACCAGCTGCCCGGCCAGGCTGCCGGTGGTCGAGGAGGCCAGTCCGGAGGCCAGCAGGGCGACCGCGAACCCGGTGGCGGCCAGGGGGCCGAGCATGGGCCGCAGGGTCTGGTGCGCCTGGCCGAGGGAGTCGACCACGACCCCGTGGCGCCCGAAGGTGGCCGCGGCCATGATCAGGATGGCCGCGTTGATGCCCAGGGCCAGGTTGAGGGCGATGGCGGTCTCGATGGTGGAGCGGCGCAGGACCCGCCGGGGCGGCTCCCCCGGGCAGCGCGAGCGGATCAGCCCCGAGTGCAGGAACAGGTTGTGGGGCATGACCACCGCGCCCAGGATGCCGACGGCCACCGGCAGCGAGGAGCCGCTCAGCGACGGCACCGCCGCCCCGGCCAGGATGGGCCCGGGGCTGGGGCGGGCCATCGCCACCTCGAGGGCGTAGACGCCGCCGATGACCCCGAGCAGCACGAAGATGACCCGCTCGATGCGGCGCATACTGCCCGAGGCGAGCAGGCCGAGGACCAGCACGGCGCCCAGCCCGACGGCCGGGGCCAGGCCGATGCCGAACAGCAGCCGCAGGGCCACCACCACGCCGATGAACTCGGCCATCTCGGTGGCCAGCATGGCTCCCTCGGCGACCAGCCAGTAGCCGATCCGGGCCGGCGCCTCAAGGCGCGACCCGACCGCCGCGGCCAGGTCCTGGCCGGTGGCGATGCCGAGCTTGGCCGAGAGGTACTGGAGCATGACCGCGGTCAGGTTGGCCGCGACCAGCACCCACAGCAGCGAGTAGCCGAAGCGGCTGCCCGCGGCCAGGTCGGTGCCCCAGTTGCCCGGGTCCATGTAGCCGATGGAGACCAGGAACGCCGGGCCGGCGAAGGTGGCGGCGGCGCGCAGCCCGGCCGCCCGGCCCGGCCGGCGCCGCCCCGCCGGGGCCGGCCGGGGGCGGAGGGTGTCGAGCAGGGCGGGGTTGGTCACGACCATGGGCCGGCTCCTTCCAGGGGACCGGCGGGCGGCGCGGGCACCGCCCGCCGGCGTGGGTCGACGAGGTCGGTCCGGGCGCGATCAGCCGGGCGTGACCTTCTTGACCACGTTCTCGACGGCCTTCTTGGCCTTGGGCCCCGGCGGGGAGCCGGTGTTGTACAGCCGCGGGTCGCCGGCCGGCAGCATCGGCTCGGTGGCCAGCGGCCGCGCCTCCTCGACATAGCCGAACTCGGCCCGGCCGTCGGGGGTCGGCCCCGAGGCCCAGCGGCCCTGGCGGCTGTCCTGGCCCGAGGAGAAGTTCCACAGCTGGTGGGCGTACTGCTCGTGCTGCTCCTTGTTCGGGAAGTCGCCGGGCACCGGCAGCCGCTCCAGCCCGTCCTCCTTGAGCTCCTCGATCGCGGCCAGCCACTGGTACTGGTGCATGGTGTCGCGGGCCAGCAGGAACTTGAGCAGGTCCCGGACGCCGGGGTCGTCGGTCATGTTGTAGATGCGGGCCACCTGGAGCCGGCCCTGGGCCTCGGCGTTGACGTTGGCGTAGAAGTCGGCCAGCAGGTTGCCGCTGGCGATGATGAACGCCCCCGACCAGGGGTTGCCGTTGGAGTCGCGGGGAGCGGCACCGGTGCCGGTGACGATCGCGTGCTGGGGGTTCATGCCGCCGACGACGGCCGCGATCGACGGGTCGGAGGCCATGGCCGCCTCCTGGGTCTCCACCGGGGCGCCCTCCAGCAGCCGGGCGACCATGGTGGCCAGCATCTCGACGTGGCCGATCTCCTCGGTCCCGGTGTCCATGATCAGGTCCTTGTACTTGCCGGGGTGGCGGCAGTTCCAGCCCTGGAACTGGTACTGCATCATCACGGTGATCTCGCCGTACTGGCCGCCGATCAGCTCCTGCATCCGGCGGGCCAGCACCGGATCGGGCCGATCGGGCCTGGCCTCGAACTGCAGCCGCTTGTCATGGGTGTACATGCGACCCCTCCCTCGGGGGTGGACGGTGGTGGCGGCGAGACTCGGCGGCGGTCGTCACCGCCGCGTCACGCCGGCATCACCGCTCCGGGGGATCCAGGAACCGCCCCAGCCAGGCCTCGACGGCGGCGCAGACGCCGGCCACGTCGGCCGCGGTGGCCAGGCTGGCCGGCGCCTCGCCGAGGTCGGCGGCCTCGGTCAGGCGGGCCCGGAGCCGTCCGGGGGCGTCCTGCTCCAGCCAGACGCGGATGACCAGGATGCCGGTCCGCTCCGGGGCGCTGCGGTCTGGAGGTGGTCGCATGGCCCCGGACGGTGGCCGGTGACCGTCACCGCCGCGTCACCGCAGCAGCGGCCGGACCAGCCCGCGGATGGCGGCCGACGGCTCCAGGGCCAGCTCGTCGGCGAGCAGGCGGCGGTACAGGTGGTACTGGCGGACCGCCTCGCCCGGGTTGCCCTCGGCCAGGTGGGCCTGGATGAGGGTGCGGTGGGCGCTCTCGCGCAGCGGCTCGCCCGACACCGCGGCCAGCCCGGCCTGCACGGCGGCCCCGAACCGTCCGGCCTCGGTCAGCCGCCCGCACAGCGCCTCCAGGGCGTGCAGCCGCAGCTGGCGGAAGCGCTCACGCTCCAGCACCACCCAGTCCTCGTACCAGTCGGGGAGCAGATCTCCGACCAGCGCGGCCGGTTCCGGCTGGTGGTCGCCGCACCCGGCCGGCGACTCCAGGCGCCCGGCCAGGGCGACCAGCTCCCGGGTGTCGACGGCCAGGTCACGGGCCAGCCGCAGGTGGGTGGCGGAGGCCTCGACGACCGCCGTGCCGCCGGGCTGCGGCAGCCGCCCACAGGGCCGAGCGGAGGCTGGCCCCGGCCCGCTCCTCGGAGGCGTCGAGCCAGAGCGTGCCCGCCACCCAGAGCCGCTCCAGCGGCCGCCCCTGGAGCGCGAGCAGGGCCAGCAGACGCTGCCCGTTGCGGGAGACGGCCACGTCCTGGCCGGCACAGCGCAGCTCGAACCCGCCGAGCAGCGACAGTCGACGTGCCATGGGTCCTGCCGGGTGCCGGGGCGGGGCGGGGTCAGGGTCCCGCGGGCATCGGGCCCGGGCGGACGGCGCCGCCGCGGGCCGTAGCCGGCTAGCCCGCGGCGCCGGCCGGAAACCTGGCCATCCGGCCGCGGGCGCTGGCGGCCGGCCGGCACCGGACCCGCAGCGGATCGACAGGGCCACGTCAGCCGGGCGGCGCATGGTGCCGGCAGAGAACCACCGCTCACGAAGGGGAGACACCATGAGCCAGCCACTCGCCGCCACCGCGACCCGGCCCCCGGCCCTCCCGGACCGGGACCACACCGACCACCTCCACCACACCGACCAGGCCGACCGTGTCCGCGAGGCCCGGCGGGCCAGGCTCTGGACCATGATCGAGGCGCTGGCCTACGCCGGCGCGTTCATCGACCCGTCCGGCATCCTGGCCGTCCAGCGCCTGCGCCAGGCTCAGGAGGAGGAGCGCAATGGCCGGCGCTGACCGCACCCGCCAGGTGCCGGTGGTGATCGTCGGGGCCGGGCCGGCCGGCCTGGTCGCGGCGGTCACCCTGGCCCGCAACGGCATCGGCTCGCTGCTGGTGGAGCGCAACCCGGGCCTGTCGCCACTGCCCCGGGCCACGGCCGTCAGCACCCGCACCATGGAGCTGCTGCGCTCCTGGGGCCTGGAGGACGAGGTCCGGGCCGGGCAGCTCGCCATCGCGGCCGTCGGCGCCTGGGCGGCCGAGACGCTGGCCTCGCCCGAAGGCGTGGTCGTGCCGCTCGGCCACCCCGACTTCGAGCAGTCCGCCGCGGCCAGCCCGACCACGCTCGCCGCGGTGCCCCAGGACCACCTGGAGCCGGTGCTGCTGCGCCACCTGCGCGGCTTCGGGCTGGCCGAGGTCCGCTTCGGCACCGAGCTGGTCGCCCTCACCCAGGACGCCGACGGCGTCGCCGTCACCCTGCGGGAGGTGGCGACCGGCCGGCGGTGGACCGTCCGCACCGGGTACGTGGTCGGCGCCGACGGCGCCCACTCGCGGGTGCGGAGCCTGCTCGGCATCGCCATGGACGGCCCCGACCACCTGGACGAGCAGCTCACGGTGCTGTTCGAGGCCCCGCTGGGCAAGGTCGTGGGCGACCGCCGCTACGGCATCTACGTCGTCCAGCACCCCGAGGCCGGGGGCGTGCTCGTGCCCAACGGCCAAGCCAACCGGTGGCTGTACGGCCGCGGCTGGGACCCGGCCCACGAACGGCTCGAGGACTACACCGACGCGCGGCTGGCCGGCCTCATCCGGACCGCCGCCGGGGTCGCCGACCTGCCGGTCCGGCCGGTGGCCAAGGGGGCGTTCTCGTTCGCGGCCCAGGTCGCCGAGCGCTACCGGGAGGGCCGCGCCTTCCTGGTCGGCGACGCCGCCCAGCGCATGACCCCCCGGGGCGGCATGGGGATGAACACCGCCGTGGCCGAGGGCCACGACCTCGGCTGGAAGCTCGCCTGGGTGCTGCGCGGCTGGGCCGGCCCGGACCTGCTCGACACCTACGAGGCCGAGTGGCGCCCGGTCGGCGGCCGCCGCACCGCCCGCTCGGCCGACCCGGGCCCCGAGGCGCCCGGCGCCGACGCCCTGGCCGATGACCTCAACGGCCGCCTCCCCCACGCCTGGCTGTCCCACGGCGAGGGCCGGTTCTCGACCCTGGACCTCCTCGGCCAGGGCCTCACCCTCCTCACCGGCCCCGACGGCCGGGCCTGGTCGGAGGCCACCCGGGCCGCGGCCACCCCCTTCCCGCTGGAGACGGCCCTCCTGGACCGGACGGCCGCCCGCGCCGCCGGCATCGCCCCCGACGGCGCGATCCTGGTCCGCCCCGACGCCCAGGTGGTCGCCTGCTGGCCCACCGCACCCCCCGACCCGCGGGCCGAGCTGGCCGGGGCCCTGTCCGGCTGGCTGGAGCGGCGGCCTACAGCAGCAGACGAGGCTCGTCGGCTGTCGTCCCCGCCTGCCGGAGGATCGAGACAAGCGTCCCGCGCGGAAGCGCTCGCCGATGCAGGGGGACGATGACCGTCAGATGCCGCTCGTCGTGGACCAGCTTGCAGTGGCTGCCCTCGCCGCCGACCTGCACGAACCCGGCCCGCTCGAGCGCCCGGAGGGCTTCCCGGCCCGAGATGACCGGGAGCTTGGTCACGCGGGGATGCGGACGTCGACCGACGCGAGCTCCGGGTTCACGTCGACCTCGGGGACGGGACTGTCCTCGAAGTAGAGCTCGAGCGCTTCGCGGAGGTTGGCGAGCGCCTGCTCCTGGGTGTCGCCGTGGCTGGCGACCTCGACGGCCAGACAGCGGGCGACGTAGACCTCGCCCAGGTCGTCCCGCTCGAGGGTGACGACCGCTGGAAGCCGTACCGTCCGGCCACCGTTCCCGGTCGCCACTGTGTCCTCCTCGACGCCGACGATCTGTAGGGGCTCGGCTGTCAGTATGCCGCGCACGCGGAATGGACCACCATCGGCTGTCCACAGCCCCTGGGCCGGAGCGGCCGGTCAGCTCTTGAGCTGGGACAGGATGCTGGCGGCGTGGCCGTCGGCCTTGACGTTGTGCCAGGCGCGTTCGACCCGGCCGTCCTCGTCGAGGAGGAAGGTGGAGCGCAGGACGCCGACCGAGGTGCGGCCGTAGGTGGTCTTCTCGCCCCAGGCGCCCCAGGCGTCCATGACGGTGTGGTCGGCGTCGGTCAGGAGGGGGAAGCGCAGGCCGTACTTGTTGCGGAACCGTTGGTGGCTGGCGGCGTCGTCGGGGGAGATGCCGATCACGGGGACGCCGGCGGCCTGGAAGCCGGCCAGGTTGTCGTTGAACTGGCAGGCCTCCTTGGTGCAGCCCGGGGTGTCGTCGGCCGGGTAGAAGTAGACGAGCACCTTGCCGCCCTTGAAGTCGTCCAGCGACACCGGGTTGCCGTCCTGGTCGGGCAGGGTGAACGTGGGCGCCTGGGCGCCTTCGGTGAGCTTGGCCATCGGGGTCCTCCTCGGGCGGTGCGGACGCTCGACTGTACCGCCAGGACGACGCCTGGGCGGCCGACAGGTTGAGCATGGTCAGCGCCGCCACCGGGGCCAGCAGGGCCCGGTCGCCGATGCCGAGGCGCGGCCGTCCCCCAGGCCAGCCCGGCCGGGCTGTAGGGCTGGCGGACGGCCATGACCACGGCCAGCAGGACGACACTCTGGAGGGCCTGGCTGTAGAGGACCAGCAGCACCGGCGGCACCCGCCTGGCCACGCGGCTGGCCGGGAAGTCGCTCACGCCGTACCCGACGCTGCTGCCCAGGGCCAGCAGGATGGCGGTCATGGGGGGAGCCTACCGGCGGCGGCCCCCCGGGGGCGGCGGTGCCGAGAAGGCTACCGGACGGCGGTGCCGGGGCGGGAGCGGCGGCGCAGGACCAGGGCCACGCCGACCCCCAGGCCGGCCACGACCAGCAGGAGCCCGGCCACCGGGGCGGCCCGCAGCGGCCCGGCCCCGGGCTCAGCCCCCCGGTGGGGGAGCGGAGCCGACCCGGGAGCGGGGCGCGCGGCGTTGTCCACAGCCGTCGCCGGGGTGGGCAGGGGCTGGCGCCTCGGGAGGCCGAGGGCGATCAGGCTCTGGCGCAGGTCGTCGCCGGCGCGGTACCAGCCGCCCCTGGTCCGGGTGTCCAGGACCGGCTGGCCCGACGCCATGAAGGTCAGCGGGCCGCCGGCCGCGTACGGCCAGACGGACTGGCGGACCTTGTCCTCGCCGCCGGCACCGTTGGGGAAGGTCCAGGTGATGGTGTAGCGGGGGCCGCGGGCGCCCGGGGGCGGGTTGGCGATCGCACCGCCCGGGCCGTCCTCGAACAGCAGCGCGAACACGCCCGCCGCCTCGGCCAGGTTGGCCAGGTCGGTGCCGCTGCCGGGCTCGCCGTCGCCCTTCAGGCCGATGGGGCCGCCCGGCAGCCCGCCGGGCCCGCCGCCCGAGATGCTGGCCGCCGAGGCCCCCTTGGCCTGGGCGGCCGTGGGGACCACGGCCAGCAGGAGGGCGAGGACAACCATGGCCAGGACACGGCGCTGCATTGGGGACCCCTTCCCGGTGGCCGGACTTCCGCCCCCACTACACCGGGCGCCCCGCGGTGGTTCCCGCCTCGCCCACGGGTTTCGGGGGGAATGCGGGGGGCGGAGCCCCCCCGCATCAGGTCCGGTACACCAGCATGGGGGTGCCGACCGGGAGCCGGTTGTACCAGCGGTCCATGGCCGTGGTGGTGATGCGGATGCAGCCGTGGCTGGCCGGGAACGGCGGCACCGAGTAGGCGCCGTGCAGGGCGTAGCCGCCGATGAAGTAGGCCGGCCGGTAGAGCAGGCCGAGCTTGCTCTGGCGCCAGCCGTCGATCTTGCGCTGGATCCGGAAGCTGCCCGTGGGGGTCACGGCCAGCCGGACGTCGCCGTCGACCGTGTAGTTCTGGCCCGAGGCCGAGGAGGCGTCCAGGATCTCGGAGATCTTGCCGTCCCTGACCATGTAGACGACCTGGCGGGTGAGGTCGGCCTCGACGTGGAAGCCGGACCTGGTGGAGCGGGGCCTGGGGATGCGCGGGTCCTTGAGGGCCTTGCCGGTGATGGGGCCGACCACGCCGTCGCGGCCCAGCCGGTTGACCTTCTGGAAGGCGACCACCGAGTGGAGGGTCTCGGGGCCGAACTGGCCGTCGGCCTTCTGGACCTGGTAGCCGAGCTCGTGGAGGCGCCGCTGGAGCGCCTCGACCTCGGCGCCCTCGGAGCCGGAGCGGAGCTGGTCCGGCTTGTCGGGCTTCGGCCTGGTGGTGGTCGGGGCCTCGGTGGTGGTGGGCGCCTTGGTCGTCGTCGACGCCTCGGTGGTGGTGGTCGGCGGGTCGGTGGTGGGGGCGGCCGTGGTCGGGGCGGCCGTGGTGGAGCTGGTCTCGGCGGCCCTGGCCGGCCCGTCGACGCCGCTGTCGCAGGCGCCCAGGGCCAGGGCGGCGGCCAGCCCGGCCGCCACCATGGCGACCGCGCCCCGCCTGCTGCCTGCCATGCTCCCACCCCCGCTTCGTCGCGTGCCGCTCGTCACTACCACAAGTACCAGCACCGGCGTTCCCGCGCCGTCTCGGGCTTGTAACGGTTTGTCACCCGGTCTTGGGGGTGGCCCGCTCCACGATGGTGGGCAGGTCGAGGCCGGCGGGCAGGGTGCCGAGGGCGGCCCCGCGGTCGCCGGCGACCCGGGAGGCGCAGAAGGCGTCGGCCACCGCCGGGTGGCCGTGGCGGACCAGCAGGGCCGCCTGGAGGAGCACGGCCAGCCGCTCGGCCAGCCGCCGGGCCCCGGCCTGGAGGCCGGCCGGGTCGGCGGCGGCCAGGTCCCGCTCGACGGCGGCCGCGGCCCGGTCCAGCCGCGGCTCGGCCGCCCTGGCCGGCGCGACCTCGTCCAGCAGCGCCTGGAGGGTCTCGGGCCGCCGGGCCAGGACCCGCAGGACGTCGAGGCTGTTGATGTTGCCGGCGCCCTCCCAGAGGGAGTTGAGCGGCGCCTCCCGGTACAGCCGGGGCATCCCGCTCTCCTCCACGTAGCCGTTGCCGCCCAGGCACTCCAGGGCCTCGGCGGCCACCGCCGGGGCCCGCTTGCACACCCAGTACTTGGCCACCGCGGTGGCCAGCCGGCGCAGCGCCGCCTCGGCCGGGTCGCCGGCCGCCCGGTCGAACGCGCCGGCCACCCGCATGGCCAGCATGGTGGCCGCCTCCGACTCCACGGCCAGGTCGGCCAGCACGTTGGTCATCAGCGGCTGGTCGGCCAGCCGGCGGCCGAAGGCGCTGCGGTGGGCGGCGTGGTGGGTGGCCTGGGCGACCGCCTGGCGCATCAGCGCCGCCGACCCGACCACGCAGTCCAGGCGGGTGTGGTTGACCATCTCCAGGATGGCCGCCAGACCCCGGCCCGCCTCCCCCACCAGCCAGCCGGTGGCCCCGTCCAGCTCGACCTCGGCCGAGGCGTTGGCCCGGTTGCCCAGCTTGTCCTTGAGCCGCTGGAGGTGGAAGCCGTTGCGGGCGCCGTCGGGCAGGACCCGCGGGACGAGGAAGCAGCTCAGCCCGGCCGGGGCCTGGGCCAGGACCAGGAAGGCGTCGCTCATCGGGGCCGAGCAGAACCACTTGTGCCCGGTGAGCCGCCACAGGTCGTCCCCGACGGGGACGGCGCCGGTGGTGATGGCGCGCACGTCGCTGCCGCCCTGCTTCTCGGTCATGGCCATGCCGCACATCGCCCCCGCCTTTTCGGCCAGCGGGGCCAGGCCGGGGTCGTAGGCCAGGGCGGTCAGCTTCGGCTCCCAGGCGGCCGCCAGCTCGGGGGCGGCCCGCAGGGTGGGCACGGCCGCGAAGGTCATGCTCACCGGGCAGCCGTGGCCGGCCTCGACCTGGGACCAGAGGTAGAACCCGGCCGCCCGGGCCACCTGGGCCCCCGGCCGCGGTTCGCGCCAGGGGGCGGCGTGCAGGCCGTGGGCGACGGCCGTGCCCAGCAGCCGGTGCCAGGCCGGGTGGAACTCGACCTCGTCGACCCGCCGCCCGTAGCGGTCGTGGGTGCGCAGCTTCGGCGGGTGGGTGTCGGCCGCCT
>Ga0081538_10004344_pt1 | contig 13094 bp, 12 predicted proteins | sample TabmetS5T2R1_FD_71022 | JGI IMG/M metagenome (GOLD analysis project Ga0081538, IMG submission 71022) | Tabebuia heterophylla rhizosphere microbial communities from the University of Puerto Rico - S5T2R1 | ecosystem: Host-associated > Plants > Roots > Rhizosphere ...
CCGGGTCGAGCGGCCCCTGGCCCGGCTGTGGCTGGCCGCCTGGCTCCCCGACGCCCCCGACGGCACCCGGGTCGAGCCCAACTGCAAGATCGGCCCCTACCGGGTCGACTTCCTGGTCCTGCCAAGGGTGGTGGTCGAGATCGACGGCGAGGGGCCGCTCCGGGCCAGCTCCGACCAGGTCGTCCGCGAGCGCCGCCGCGACCGCTACCTGGTCGCCCAGGGCTACGCCGTCCTCCGCTTCGCCGGCGACGAGGTCTTCGCCAACCCCTGGCGCTGCGCCGAGGAGGTCCGCGACTACCTCCTCGGCCGCCGCGTGGCCCGCCTCGAGGGGGCCTAGCATCTGCTCGACCGACGGCACAGAGGAGGAGCCGATGTCCCTCACCGCCATCAGCCCCTGGCCCCTGATCCGCCAGGGCGACCAGGACCACCCCGTCAGGACCCTGCAGGACCTGCTCCGGGCCCGCGGCCACACCGTCACCGTCGACGGCATCTTCGGCCCCAGGACCGACGCCGCCGTCCGCGACTTCCAGCGGCAGAAGGGCCTGGGCGTCGACGGGATCGTCGGCCCCAACACCTGGTCGGCGCTGATCGTCACGGTCCGCCAGGGCAGCCAGGGCGACGCCGTCCGCGGTGTCCAGGAGGAGTTCCAGTTCCGCAACCTGTCCGGCGACCCCGCCAGGGGTCTCCAGGTCGACGGGATCTTCGGCCCGAAGACCCACGCCGCCGTCCGCGACTTCCAGCAGGCCCTGCACCACGACATCCCGTCGGTCACCGTCGACGGCATCGTCGGACCGGTCACCTGGCAGGCGCTGGTGAGCGGCATGCTCTCGTTCTAGGCGCCACGCCCGACGCCTGGCTCAGAGGCCGGAGGTGGAGCGGGGGTAGGCGACCTCGGGGTCGGTGGCCACGTTGACCAGGTAGGGGACGCCGGCGTCGAAGGCCCGGCGCAGGGCCGGGCCGAGCTGGGCCGGCGTGGTCACCAGCTCGCCGGCCGCCCCGAGGGCCTCGGCGACCAGGTCGTAGCGGCACTGGGGCTGGAGGTCGGCGGCCACGTCGTAGCCGTACAGCATCCGCATGGGGTGCTTCTCCAGGCCCCAGATGCCGTTGTTGCCGCAGACCAGCACCACCGGGAGGCGGTGGCGGACCAGGGTGTCCACGTCCATCAGGGAGAACCCGGCCGCGCCGTCGCCCAGCAGGAGCACGACCTGGGCCGAGGGGCGGGCCAGGCGGGCGGCGATGGCGTAGCCGAGGCCGGTGCCGAGGCAGCCGTAGGGCCCGGGGTCGAGCCAGTTGCCCGGCCGGGCCGGCTCCACGAAGCGGCCGGCGAAGGAGACGAAGTCGCCGCCGTCGCCGATGACCACGGCGTCGTCGGCCAGGACGCGGAGCAGCTCCCCGTAGACCCGGGCCGGGTGGATCGGGTCGGCGTCGCTGTCCAGCAGCTCCCGGTCGGCGGCGACCGCGGCCCGGGCCTGGTCGCGCAGCCGCTCCAGCCACGGCCCGGTGTCGGGGCGGCGGCCGGGCAGGGCGGCCACCGCCTCGGCCAGGCCGTCGAGGACCGGGCCGAGGTCGCCGGCCACGCTCCCGGCCAGGTCCACGTGGCCGGCCACCTGGCCGGGGGCGTCGACCAGGTGGACGACCTTGGCCGGGGGGTCGCCGCCGCGGCCGCCGAAGACGCCGTAGCCGAGCCGGAAGTCGAGCGGGGCCCCGGCCACCAGCACCAGGTCGGCGGCGCCGAAGGCGAGCGAGCGGGCCCTGGTCACGAGCAGGCCGTCGCCGCCGGGGGCGAGGATGCCGCGGCCCTGGCCGTTGGCCACCACCGGCAGGGCCAGGGCCTCGGCGCAGCGGCGGGCCGCGTCCTCGGCCCGGTCGGCCCAGACATCCGACCCCAGCACCAGCACCGGCCGCTCGGCCTGGCCGACCAGCCGGGCCACCGCCTCCAGGGCGTCCGGGTCGGGGTCGCGGGCGGCCGGGGGAGCGGGGTCGGGCAGCTCGGCCGCCCCCTGGGAGAACAGCGCCTCCAAGGCGAAGTCGAGGAACACCGGCCCCCGGTGCGGCTCGGCGGCCAGGCGCAGGGCCCGGTCGACCTCGCCGGGGATGGCGGCGACGTCGCCGACGGTGCCGGCGTGCTTGGTGACGGTGGCGACCAGCGGCGGGTGGTCGAGCTCCTGGAGGCTGCCGGCGCCCCAGCGCCCGGTCGGTGCCCGGCCCCCCAGCACCAGCACCGGCGAGCCGTTGAAGTGGGCGGTGGTGACGGCGCTGACCCCGTTGGTCACGCCAGGCCCGGCGGTGAGCACGGCCAGCCCGGGCCGGCGCAGCAGCTTGGCCGTGGCCTCGGCCGCGAACACCGCCGTCTGCTCGTGACGGACGTCGACCAGCCGCAGCGGCGGGTCGGCCGTGACCGCCCCGTCGTACAGGGGGAACACATGCCCCCCGGACAGAGTGAACAGCTCCCCGACCCCGTGCCGCCGGGCCGCCGCCACAGCCAGCGTCCCCCCGTGCCCCTCGACCCTCCCGCCCAACCGTTCCTCCCGCCGATCCACCGGGGACCACCCCGGCGTCCCTTCGGACCCGGCTGATCGACCGGGGACCACGCCGGCGGTCTCCCGGACCCGCCTGATCCACCGGGGATCGCCCCGGAGGTCCCCGGACCCCGGGCTCGCCCGATGCTATCCGGGTCGCCCGCACCTCGCCGAGCTGACCGGTCCTGCCGGCTGGGCAGTCGGCCCGGGCCTCTGGCACCGTGGCTGCCCATGAGCCGCCCATCCCGCCCGACCCACCGCGATCCGGTCGCCCGCCGCCCGCCGACCCACCGCCATCCGGTCGCCCGCCGCCCGTTGGCCCGCCGCCCGCTGGCCCGCCGCTCGGTCGCCCGCCGCCCGGTGGTCGCCCTGCTCGTCGCCCTGCTGGCCACGGTGACGATGGCCGCCACCCTGCCCAGCTCCGCTCCCAGCTCCACGGGCGTGCCACACCGCGACCCGTCCGGCTTCGGGGCCCCTACCGGGAGGGTAGCCGAGCCGGGGAAGCGGCTGCTGGCGGCTGTCCACAGGGGGCGGCCGGCCGAGGCGTCGATCCGCTGGCGCCGGTCGCGGGCGCTCGGCCGGCCCGACCAGGGTCGGCTGGTCGGCGGGGTCCAGCTCCCGGCCGAGGGGACCCACTTCGTCACCGTCGACCCGGTCGGGCGGTCCAGCCCGAACCCGGGCTGGCGCCGCTGGGGCACCAACCGGCTGGTCCGGGTGCTGCTGGCGGTGGCCAGGGAGCACGCCGCCGCCCATCCGGGCGCGCCGCGCCTGGTCGTGGGCGACCTGAGCCGGCCCAAGGGCGGCCGCTTCGGGCCCGAGTTCGGCGGCGACGGCCACCGCTCCCACCAGAACGGCCTCGACGTCGACGTCTACTACCCGCGCCGGGACGGCAGGGAGAAGGTCCCCGGCACGGTCGCCCAGGTCGACCGGCGGCTGGCCCAGGAACTGGTCGACCGGTTCGTGCGCGCCGGCGCCCAGTACGTCTTCGTCGGCCCCAGGACCCGCCTGCGCGGCCCGGCCAAGGTGGTGATGGTCCTCGGCAACCACGACGACCACCTCCACGTCCGCCTCCATCCCGCGACCCGGGGCCGCCGGTGAGCCCGGCCACCCCCGGCCCCCGGCCGCTGACCCGCCGCCAGGCGCTGGCCGCCGGGATGGTCCCGCTGCTGTCGGCGGTGGCCGGCTGCGACGCTCCCGGGACCGGCCGGGCCCCGATCGAGCCGCCGACCCCGGCCGAACCGCCGGCGGGCCGGGTCCGGGCCGGGCTGGTCGCCTTCGGCGACTTCGGCGGGGGACGGGCCCAGGCGTCGGTGGCCGGTGCGATGGAGCGCTGGGCGGCCAGGCACCGGGTCGACGCACTGGTCACCACGGGGGACAACGTCTACGAGCGGGGCGAGCCCGAGCTGTTCGCCGCCCAGCTGGACGAGCCCTACCGGGCGCTGCGCCGCACCCGGCCGCTGTGGGCGACGCTCGGCAACCACGACGTCGCCGCCGGCCACGGCCCCACCCAGCTGCGCCACCTCGGCCTGCCCGACCTGCCGTACGCGCGGACCCTGCCCGACCTGCGGCTGCTGTTCCTGGACGCCAACCGGGTCGACGACGCCCAGGCGGCCTGGCTGGACGCCCAGCTGGCCACGCCGGGCCCGGAGACGCCGGTGGTCGTGTTCCACCACGCCGCCTGGTCGTGCAGCCGCCACGACTCCAACGAGCAGGTGCGTCGCTCCTGGGTCCCGGTCCTGGAGGACCACCGGGTCCCGCTCGTGCTCAACGGCCACGACCACAACTACCAGCGCTTCGTCTCCGCCGGCGGGGTCACCTACGTGGTCACGGGCGGGGGAGGGCGGGCCCTCTACCCGGTGGACGGCTGCGCCGCCGGCGCCCCCCAGCGGGTCGCCGCCCACGTCCGCCACCACTTCACCGCCGTCGAGGTCCGCGACGGCTCGCTGGCCGTGACGGTGGTCGCCGACGACGACACCGTCCTCGACCGGGCCGTCATCGGCCGCTGAGGTCGACCTCGAACCAGATCGTCCGCCCGGACGAGCTCTCGCGCACCCCCCAGCGGCTGGCCAGGGCGCGGACCAGCTCCAGCCCCCGGCCACCGGCCGACCGGACGGCGCCGATGCGCCGCCGCAGCCGCGCCGGCCCGCCGTCGTCGGACACCTCGACCCGGAGGCGGCGGTCCACCACCGCGTAGCCGACCTCAAGGGTGCCGCTGCCGGTGTCCGAGCCGGCGTGGTCGAGCGAGCTGGTCACCGTCTCGGAGACCAGCAGCTGGGCGGTCTCCCAGGCCTCGGAGCCGCGGGTCAGGCCGCCCCGGACGAACCGCCGGGCGGCGGCCACCTCCTCGGGACGGCGGGCAAAGCGTCGGCGGTTCAGTGCAGCAGCCTTGGTCAGGTCCGTTCGCACGGGCGCTCCTCGGCTCGACGGCAGGGTTGGGGGGAACCGTCTCGTCCGCTTCCTCCCCAGCCTGGCCGCGGGCAAACCTCCCCGGCCGGGCTCAGCCGCGCAGCCCGGGAACGCCGGCCAGGAACGCCCGCAGCTCCTCCAGCAGCCGGGGGCCGGCGAGCAGCTCGAGGTCGTTGTGGTCGGCCCCGTCGAGCACGACCAGCCGCTTGGGCTGGGGCGCAGCCGCGTACAGGCGCCGGCTGTGGCCGACCGGGACGATGCCGTCGCGACCCCCGGCCACCACCAGCAGCGGCGCGTCCAGCTCCCCGGCCAGCGCGGCCGCGTCGAACCGGTCGCGCAGCAGCCACGACACCGGCAGCATCGGATAGTGCACCCGCCCGACCTCGGCCAGGGACGCGAACGGCGACCGCAGGACCAGCGCCGCCGGCGGCCGCTCGGTGGCCAGCCGCAGCGCCACCGCCGCCCCCAGCGACTCCCCGAAGTAGACCAGCCGGTCCGGGTCGACCTCGGGCCGGGCGGCCAGGTACCCGGCCGCCGCCCGGGCGTCGGCGGCCAGCCCCTCCTCGGTCGGGCTGCCCGGGTTCCCGCCGTACCCGCGGTAGTCGAACAGCAGCACCGCCAGCCCCATCCGGGCCAGGGCCGCGGCCAGCGCCGCCCGCATGGCCCGGTTCCCCCCGTTGCCGTTGCAGACCAGCACCGCCGGTCCCCGCCCGCCGGCGCCGGGGACGAACCAGCCGCCGAGGCGGAGGCCGTCGGCGGTCTCGAAGGTGACGTCCTCGGCGCCGGCCAGGACCGAGGCGGCCGGGGGCACCGTCCCCGACGGCAGGTAGATCAGGCGGCGCTGGAACACCCAGAGCAGCCCGACCGTGGCCGCCACGACCGCGGCCACGACCACCAGGACCATCCCGACCCGCATCCCTGAGCCGTACCATGATCGTCGCTCGGGCGCACCATCGGCTGAACCAGCGGCGGGGAGGAGCGAGCATGGAGGTCGGGGTCGGGCTGCCCACGACCACGCCGGGCGCCGACGGGCGCGCCGTCCTCGAGTGGGCCAGGCGGGCCGAGGCGGGGCCGTTCGCCAGCCTGGGCGTGCTCGACCGGATGGTCTACGGCAGCGTCGAGCCGTTCGCGGCCCTGGCCGCGGCGGCCGCCGTCACGACCCGGGTCCGGCTGGTCACCATGGTGGTGATCGGGCCGCTGCGCAACACCGTGCTCCTGGCCAAGCAGGCCGCCTCCCTCGACCTGCTGTCCGGCGGCCGGCTCACCCTCGGCCTGGCCATCGGGGCCAGGGCCGACGACTACCAGGCGCTCGGCGTCGACCAGGCCGGCCGCGGCCGGCGCCTGGGCGAGCAGCTGGCCGAGCTCCGCTCGATCTGGGAGAAGGGCGAGGTCGGCCCCGAGCCGGTCCAGCCGGGCGGCCCGCCGCTGCTGGCCGGCGGGCTGTCGGGGGAGGCGTTCGCCCGCATGGCCCGCGGCGCCGACGGCTACGTCCACGGCGGCGGCCCGCCCCGGGCCTTCGCCGGCGCCGCCGCCCGGGCCTGGGCGGCCTGGCGGGACCTGGAGCGGCCGGGCCGGCCCCAGCTCTGGGGCCAGGGGTACTTCGCCCTCGGCGACCCCGAGGCCGGCGAGGCCTACCTGCGCGACTACTACGCCTTCACCGGCCCGTTCGCGGCCAAGATCGCCGCCGGCAACCTCACCAGCGGCCGGGCCGTCAAGGACTTCGTCCGCGGCTACGAGGACGCCGGCTGCGACCACCTGGTCCTGCTGCCCACCGTCTCCGACCCGTCCCAGCTCGACCGCCTGGCCGACGTGCTCGGCTGAGAGGAGGCCGGCATGCGCATCGGGGTCCTGGGCGGCGGCCCGGCCGGGCTGTACCTCGCCCTGCTGGCCAAGCGGGCCGACCCATCCCACGAGATCACCGTGGTCGAGCGCAACGCCCCCGACGCCACCTTCGGCTGGGGGGTGGTGTTCTCCGAGGAGACCCTTGGGGCGCTGCGCGACGCCGACTACCCCAGCTACGTGGAGATCACCGACACCTTCGCCCGCTGGAGCGCCATCGACGTGGTCTACGGCGGCGGCACGGTCCGCTCCGGCGGGCACGTGTTCTCGGCCATCGCCCGCCGGCGGCTGCTCGAGATCCTCCAGCGGCGCTGCCGCGAGGTCGAGGTCGAGCTGGTCTTCCAGCGGGAGGCGCCCGACCTGGAGGAGTTCGCCGGCCACGACCTGGTGGTCGCCGCCGACGGGGTCAACTCGACCGCCCGGCGGCTGCTGGAGCCGCACCTGCGCCCGACCCTGGACGTGCACCGGTCGAGGTTCATCTGGTTCGGCACCGACCTGCCCCTTGACGCCTTCACCTTCATCTTCCGCACGACCAGCCACGGCATGTTCCAGGTCCACGCCTACCCCTTCGACGCCGACACCAGCACCTTCATCGTCGAGTGCACCGAGGACACCTGGCGGTCGGCCGGGCTCGACCAGGCCGGCGAGTCCGAGAGCATCGCGTTCTGCCAGGAGCTGTTCGCCCCCGAGCTGGGCGGGCACAAGCTGCTGTCCAACCGGTCGCTGTGGATCAGCTTCGTCACCGTCCGCTGCCAGAGCTGGCACCACGGCAACGTGGTCCTGCTCGGCGACGCCGCCCACACCGCCCACTTCACCATCGGGTCGGGCACCAAGCTGGCCATGGAGGACGCGGTCGCCCTCGGCCAGGCCCTGCAACGCCACCCGGCCGACCTGGAGGCCGCCTTCACCGACTACGAGCTGGAGCGCCAGCCGGTGGTCGAGCGCTTCCAGGAGGCGGCCCGCGACAGCGCCACCTGGTTCGAGAACGTGCGCCGCTACGACGGCTTCGACCCGGTCCAGTTCGCCTGCAACCTCCTGACCCGCTCGGGCCGGATCGGGCACCTGGAGCTGACCCGGCGCGACCCCGCCTTCGCGGCCGCCGTTGACCGGCGCTTCGCCGGCCGGGACGGCCTCCTGCTGGCCCCGCCGCCGCTGTTCGCGCCCCTCGAGCAGCGGACGGTGCGCCTGGGCAACCGGGTCGTGCTGGCCGTCGTCGGCGAGGACGACGCCGACGACGGCCGCCTTCCCGCCGAGGCCGTCGCGCACCTCGAGACGGCGGCCGAGGCCGGGGCCGGGGCGGTGGTGACCGAGCTGGTCGCGGTCGCCCCCGACGGCCGCGTCACCCCCGGCACCCCGGGCCTGTGGGTCGACGACCAGGCCGGTCGCTGGGCCGAGGCGGCCCGGGCGGTCGCGGCGCGGGGGTCGGCCCTGGTCCTGCGCCTGGGCCACGCCGGGCGCCGCGGCGCCACCCGGCCCCGCCGCGCCGGGGTCGACCGGCCCCTGCCGGCCGGTGGCTGGCCGCTGCTGGCCGCCTCGGCCATCCCCTACACCCCGGCCAGCCAGGTGCCGGCGGCGATGGGCCCGGCCGACATGGAGCGGGTCGTCGGTGAGTTCGCCGCCGCCGCCCGCCGGGCCGCCGCCGCCGGGATCGAGGTGCTCCTGCTCGACCTGGCCCACGGCTACCTGCTCGGCGGGTTCCTGTCGCCGCTGGCCAACCGGCGCGACGACGAGTACGGGGGGCCGCTGGAGGACCGGCTGCGGTTTCCCGGGACCGTGGTCGCCGCCGTCCGGCAGGCCTGGCCCGACGACCGGCCCCTGTGGGCGGCCATGACCGCCACCGACTGGGCGCCCGGCGGCCTGGAGCCCGGCGAGGCCGTGGCCGTGGCCAGGACGCTGGCCGCCAACGGCTGCGAGCTGGTCCAGGTGACGGCCGGCCAGACCACCGCCGCCACCCGCCCCGACTACGGCCGCTTCCACCTGGTCGGCTGGAGCGACCTGGTCCGCAACTCGGCCGGCGTCGCGACCATGGTCGGGGGCGGCCTCACCACCGCCGACCAGGTCAACACCGTCCTGGCCGCCGGCCGGGCCGACCTGTGCCTGCTCGACCCCCGCACCTACGCCGACGCCTGATACCGTTGGAGGCGTACCGCACCGGTAGCGGCCTCCCAGCTCGTTCGCGCCAACGGCGCCGTCGCCGTGGAGGTCCGCCATGTCCGAGGTCCAGGTACGCCCGTTCCGCCGTGCCGACCGCGAGCAGCTCACCGCCCTGGTCAACGCCCACGTCCAGGCCGTCGTGCCGGGCGTGTCGGTGTCGGTCAACACCGTCCTGAGCCAGCTCGAGCGCGACCCCGGCGAGTTCATCGTCGACCCCTGGGTCACCGAGCGGACGACGCTGGTGGCCGAGCAGCGGGGCCGGGTGGTGGCCGCCGCCCACCTGCTGCGCTACGGCGGCGGCGGGGAGGTGGGGAAGACCTACCGCGACACCGCCGAGATCAACTGGCTGCTGTTCTGGCCGCGGGCCGCGCACTGGCGCGACTCGGAGGAGGCGGCCGGCGCCCTCATGGACGCCTGCCTGGCCCAGCTGCGCTCCTGGGGTGGGGACCACTGGCACGTCGACGGGGCGCTCCCCGCCCCCGGCGTGTACGGCGTGCCCGAGCAGTGGCCGCACGTGCGGGCGCTCTACGAGCAGGCCGGGTTCGTCCACGACGGCCACGTCGAGATCGTCCTGCTGGCCAGGGTCGACGAGCTGCCCCAGCCGGCCCGGCCGCCGCTGGACGGGCTCCGGCTGCGGCGGTCGGTGGGGGAGAGCGGCACCCGGCTGTCGGCCTGCCTCGGCGAGGAGGTGGTCGGCTTCATCGAGGTCGAGACCAACCTGGCCGAGGGCGGCCGCCTGGCCCACCTCGGCGGCTGGGCCGATGTCGGCAACCTCCACGTGGCCGAGGCCTACCGCCGCCGCGGGGTCGCCACCTGGCTGGTCGGGCAGGCCGCGGACTGGCTGCGCCTGGCCCGGGTCGAGCGCCTGCTCGAGTACGCCTGGCCCACCGAGCAGGACCTGCTGGCCCTGCTGGCCCGCCTCGGCTTCCGCGAGCTCACCCGCACGGCCCGCGGCTGGCATCACCGACCCGGTCCGGCCGCCCTATAGTTCGCCCATGAGGGCAGCGGTCAACACCAGGTACGGGCCGCCGGAGGTGGTCCGGATCGCGGAGGTGGACCGGCCGGCGGCCGGGGACGACGACGTGCTCGTCAGGGTCCACGCGACCACCGTGAACCGGACCGACTGCGGCGTGCGGGCGGCCAAGCCCTGGCTCTACCGGCTCTTCCTCGGGCCGGTCAGGCCCCGGCTGAGGATCCTCGGGAACGAGTTCGCCGGCCAGGTCGAGGCCGTCGGCGCCGCCGTCACCGCCTTCGAGCCCGGCGACCGGGTGTTCGGCTGGCGCAGCGACCGGTACGGCGCCCACGCCGAGTACCTGGCCATGCCCGCCAACGGCTCGCTGGCCACCATCCCGGCCGGGCTGACCTACGAGGAGGCCGCCCCCAGCACCGAGGGCGCCCACTACGCCCTGTCGCTGCTCCGGACGGCCGGGATCGGGCCCGGCCACGACGTCCTCGTCAACGGGGCCACCGGCGCCATCGGCTCGGCCGCCGTCCAGCTCCTGGCCCACCTGGGGGCGACCGTGACCGCGGTCTGCGACACCGCCAACCTGGAGCTGGTCCGGGGCCTGGGCGCCGGCCGGGTGATCGACTACACGGCCGAGGACTTCACCAGGGACGGCCAGACCTACGACGTGGTCCTGGACGCGGTCGGCAAGAGCTCCTTCGGCCGCTGCCGGCGGCTGCTGCGGCCGGGCGGGAGCTACCTCTCGACCGACCTGGGCCCGCTGTCCCAGAACCCGTTCCTGGCCCTGGTCACCCCGGCGTTCCGCGGCCGGCGGGTGAAGTTCCCCATCCCCAGGCAGAACCCGGAGACGATCCGGTACCTCCGAGGGCTGCTCGAGTCGGGGGCGTTCCGGCCGCTGGTCGACCGGCGCTACCCGCTGGACGAGATCGTCGACGCCTACCGCTACGTGGAGACGGGGCGCAAGCTCGGCAACGTCGTCATCAGCGTCGTCCCGCCGGGCTCGTGAGGCGCTCGGTCCAGAACAGGTCGGTGCGGTAGGGCACGGCGACCGGCCCCGGCCCGGCCAGGGTCGGCTCGGCCGCCGCCACCTCCTCGATCTCGGCCAGGACCCGGGCCCGGGCGGCGTCCGGGAGGGCGGCCACGAAGCTGATCGAGGCGAACCGGTCCCCGAGCGCGGCCCGGTCCAGCTCGTGCCGGTGGCGGAAGTGCCGGACCTGGAGAGGGGTGAAGCAGCCGGCGGCGGCGTCGAAGGCGGCCAGCAGCGTCGCTCCCGCCCGGACCAGCTGGCGGGTCAGCTTGCCGCTCCCGGCGGCCAGGTCGAGCACCGTGGCCCCAGGCCCGATCCGCAGCATCCGGACCAGCTCGTCCACCGCCTCGGCCGGGTAGCCGGGCCGCCCGCGCTCGTACGCCGCCACCGCCCGGGCCGTGCCCCAGCCACGCCGGGCCTCCTCGTTGACGATCGCCTAGCCCTCCTCGACCTGCCGGATGGCCCGGTCGTCGGGGGCGGCGGCGCCGGTCTCGGTGGCCGGGGTGCCGCCCAGCTCGCCACCCTCGGTCTCGTACTCACCGACCGCCCCGGGGCCCTTGGCCGTGCCCGGGACCTGCTCGACCATGTCGTCGGCCCAGGTGCCGCTCTCGAAGGGCTCCGGCTCGGCCTCGGGGTCGCCTCCGGGGGTGGCGGCCGTCGGGTCCAGGGAGGGGAGCTGGCCGCCCTCGGCGGCCCGGTCCAGGTCGGCGGCGGCCAGGTCGGGTGCGCTGACCCCGTCAAGGGCCGCCCGATCCTCGTCATCCAGCAGGTCGTCGGGGTCCCCGCCCTGGTCCTCCCACTCCGACAGGGCCAGGGCGTCGGAGGCCGGCACCCCGCCGCGCTGCTCGGTGGCGGTGGGAGCCAGCTGGGGCACGTCCGGCGGGCTCCAGGGCTCGTTCTCGTCCAGCGCCTCGGCCAGGTCCTGGGTGGGGGCGGCGTCGGGTCCGGCCAGCATGTCGGTCGAGCCGACCAGCACCTCGTCGCCGGCCGGGGAGGCGGGCTCGGTGGCCAGCGGGTCGTCGTCGAAGCCCTCACGCAGGCCCCGGTCGACCTGGAGCTCGTTCACCACCGAGGTGGCGTACTCCTCGGCCAGCTGGCCGGCCACGGTCGCCTCCTCCGGCGAGGCCACGGCCCCGAGGAGGACGACGTCGTCGTCGCGGGTCGCGACCTCGATCCGCTCGTCCCCGACCCGGGTCGACACCCGCAGCCGCTCGCGGATCCGCTCCAGCACCTCAATGTCGACCGCCATCGGGCTCGCCTTCCTCGTCGTGGTTCGCCGGCCGGGCACCCCTACCCCGGGGACCGGGCCGGGAATCAGCCGGGCGCTCACGCTCCAGCCGGGCCTCCTCGACGTCCAGGTCGTGGTCGAGGCGGCGGGCCACCTCGGGCGTGACCTCGCCCTGCTCGCGCAGGCGGCGCAGCTCCTCCCGCTGGACCCCGAGCAGGTCGTGGACCAGCTCGGCGACCGCCTGGTGGCCCTCGGGCGGGCCCTCGTCCCGGGTCTGGTCCAGGTGGGCCAGACGGGCCCGGTAGCGTTCGCGGAGCCGGTCCACCAGCTCCGCCGGGACGCCGTCGCTCTCCGGGTCGAGCGTCTCCAGGTGGTCGAGGGCGACCTCGGACAGCCGGGCCAGGGCCCGGCGGCTGTCGCCGGCCGCCCCGTCGTCCTCGGCCGTCACCCCCAGCCGGCGGATCACCAGGGGCAGGGTCAGGCCCTCGCCGACCAGGGTGACCACGATCACCGAGAAGGCCAGGAACACGACCAGGTTGCGGTCCGGGAACGGCCCGCCCCCCTCGACCTCGGTCGGGATGGCCAGGGCGAGGGCGAGGGTCACCACCCCGCGCATGCCCGCCCAGCCGAGCACCGTGAGCCGCCGCCAGCCCGGATAGGGATCTCGCTCGCGCACCCGGGGCGACAGCCGCGGCAGCCAGCTGGCCGGGAACACCAGGGCCAGGCGCACGACGATGACGACCAGGTTGACGGCCAGGGCGGCCAGGGCCAGGTCGGCCAGGGAGCGCCCCTCGATCCCCTCGACCACGGTGCGCAGCTGCACCCCGATGAGCACGAACGACAGCCCCTCCAGCACGAACACCAGCCAGTCCCAGAGCTGGCGGGCCTGGAGCCGGGCCCCCGAGGAGATCGCGCCCCAGTGCCGGGCCATCACCACCCCGCAGGCCAGCACGGCCA
>Ga0081538_10004345_pt1 | contig 13093 bp, 13 predicted proteins | sample TabmetS5T2R1_FD_71022 | JGI IMG/M metagenome (GOLD analysis project Ga0081538, IMG submission 71022) | Tabebuia heterophylla rhizosphere microbial communities from the University of Puerto Rico - S5T2R1 | ecosystem: Host-associated > Plants > Roots > Rhizosphere ...
CCTCATGCGCCCGTAACTCGAACCACCCTTCGACCAGGCGGGACACGTCCGAAGACACGGTAATCCCCCGCGGCGTCGCCCGGTCCAGCAAACGCACCGGCTGCGCCAACGTTTCTCCCACCGACAGCAAGCGCGCGGTCGGGTCGCTGGCCCCGACATCCACGAGCAATTGCCCCCAATGGATTGCCTGACGCAGCTCAGGAGCGCATTCTCCGGCGGGTGTGGCGGTGACCAGCTGACGCACGGCCAGGGCCGCCTGCACCGCGCGCTGTGGCAACTGCTCTAACGTCTCCGGAACCCCAAAAACGACGAGGAGCAACGACGGCGAGCGCTGCAGGAGCACCCCGCCGAACCCTCGCACCTTCTCTAGGATGGCCTGCTCCCAACGCTGGGTCGCGGTCCAGGGTTCATAGCGTGGGGCCTCACCTGCCGCGGTTACCGGCCAAGTCAACTCCAGCGCTAACACTGCCACAGGCTTCTGCTCCCAGCTCGGGACCGATGCCGGCGGCTTCACTGGTGTCAGCCCAAACGGCTCTTCACCCTGAGCCAAGGTTGATGCATCCGAGCCGACAAACCCGGCTGCGTCCGCTTCTATCTGAAAAGGGAGGACGAGGGCGGACGTGCTGGCAGGGTGATGGTGACCCCCCTCATCTGGCTCCTCCCCAGCCACTGAGGGGGAGAACTGAGCGAAGGGGAGCGCAATCCCATACTTCCGCATGCGATAGCGTACGGCATCACGGCTCATCCCCAAGAGGCGGGCGGCCCGCACCACATTGCCCCCGGTCAGGCCAAGGGCTTGGGCAATATGGGAAGCCTCGTCTGGCAATGCGCGCTCGGCACTGGTCGACGGGGAATTCGGTGGGGTTGACGGCCGTGGTAAGCCCAGCCGCGCCAGCGTAGCCGGATCAATAATGCTCTCCGAGCTTAACAGCGTGACCCGCTCCATCATATGGCTCAGCTCACGCAAATTACCCGGCCAGCGGTAGCCCTGCAGCCAGGCTTCGGCCGCCCGGCTCAGTCGCTTTGGGACCAGTCCATGCCCCTCCGCATACTGCCGCAACCACTGCTGTGCTAGTAACACCACATCATCCCCCCGCTCGCGCAAGGGGGGCAATGCCAGGACGATTACCGCCAACCGATGATAGAGATCGGCCCGGAACCGCCCGGTCGCGACATAACTGCTCAGATCGGCCTGCGTCGCCGCAATGAGCTTGACATCGACTGCCTGCGCCACCACCGCGCCAATGCGACGCACCTGTTTCTCCTCGATGGCGGTGAGCAACTTGCCTTGCAGCGGCAGGGGGAGCGCGTCGATCTCATCCAGGAACAGGGTACCTTTGGAGGCCGCTTCGAAGAGGCCCGCTTTGGCATGCCTGGCATCGGTGAAAGCGCCGGCCTCGTAGCCAAAGAGTTCTGCCTCCACCAGCGCTTCTGGGATGGCGGCACAGTTCACATCGAGGAAGGGTCCCTGAGCGCGTGGCCCGCTGTTGTGGATGACCCGCGCCACCAGGCCCTTCCCCGTGCCAGTTTCCCCATGCAGCAAGACAGTTGGGACCGAGGGATGATCCACGGCGTCGAAAGGGGCCAAGTGGCGGATCTGCGCGCGCAAGGCATCGATGGAAGCGCAATTCCCCAAAATGCGATCGGTCGGATGGATGGCTGATAGCGGGCTTGAGCGGGCCATGGCAACCCCTTTTGTTCTCTATGAGCAGAGGAGTTCTCTATGGGGAGCACCAACACCCATTTGTGGGTACAGGTCGCAAAAGTGGTGCCCATTATTGGGGATTCGTTAGCGGGATGCAAGCAGAACCTCCTGGACAAACAAGCGGTTCCGACAAGTGTCAACGTTGGCATTGCGTTTGCCCGAGGCACACACTGCTGCGCTACAACATCGCTGGGAGCTGGCGGGGTGCCTACTATCCTGCCTGACACCTCAATAAATGCCACTGGTCAGTCTTGGACACTGCGCCTGAAGTTTCAAAGATGCGGGACCCTGATGATTTAGTCGCGATGATGCGGACAGCAGGACGATGGCGAAGGCAACATATAGAGGAGGTATGACATGATGAAATGAAGCTTAAGGGAGCACGAATCTTGGGTGTGCTCACCGTACTGGCTAATTTCTGACCCTGCTCAGTGTGTCTTCCGAACACGCGCCCAGCAATGTGACAGCGATGCCGTAAGGAGACGATACAGAACTCTGAACACGTTCCATGAAGGGAGGATGGGCAGAATGACAAACACCGCAGAGGAAGGGAAAGTCATGCCTCGTCAAACCGCGTGGAGAACACTGCTTGCTGCGGAGGCCCTCCATTCGTCGGCGGAGAGGCGTCCGCTGGCCGGAGTGGTTGGACCGCCACGCCACCACCAGCATCCCGACCACCTCTGGTCTCGGCGTCGCTTCATCCAGGCATGCGGGATGCTGGTCGGTGCCACCGTCAGCGTCACCGTCCTTGGCGGCACTGCTGGCGCCGCGCGGCGGGGAACAGGTATACCCAGTCCAGTCCCCGGCGATTTCCCCTTTTTCCTGCCTAGCGCGGTTGACCCATTTGCTGACGACGCGCCGTCCCCGCTATCTGATCCATTGCTGATCAATGACTTTAGTGGGGTCTTCGGCCTGATTGAGGCTGACGGCGTAAGCGACAACAACTCAGACGAGGTTGATCGGCGATGGGCCTGCGATGTCCGCTTCATGTCGGGCGTCTTTGTGGATCGGCAAGGGCGACGCCAGCGCGGCACGTTCGCCTTCTTCTGAATGGACGTCTTTGAGAACCCCAGTTTGGGGCCATTCGATCCTGGCCAAGTCCAAATCCATGACTTCAATCCTGGTGACCTGAATGAGCCAGGACTGCCCGATTGGGTCTTCGCTGGAGGCGTCTTCTGGACCAGCCCGGTGCCAAAGCGGGCGGTGCGCATCCACCCGGGTCGGGGCGATGCGCACTTCGAGGTGGAAAACCATCCCATCTTCGATTTCTTCACGGCCGCGAACGCCGTCGACCGCCCCCCGGAAGGGCCCCCCCGGATTCCGACAGAGCTGAGCGTTGACATTGCCTGGCGCGGCACGGGTGAGCGGCAGCAGGTCCGCGAGGCCACGTTCGGTGGGGCCTACGAGAATGCCACGGGCGAGATCACCTGGTCCGCATCGCATACGAAGGGGGAGCCCTATTTCTTCGACACGACAGGCTCCAGCGCACAGAATGTGACCCACGCGTTCACGGCACACATACGCAACGGCGTCTTCTTCCCCTGAGATAGACCACCCCGACGCGGAGCCGTCGTGCGATGGTCGGCTCGGCGTCAGGGTGTCGACCGCCCCAAAGGATCACCGGCGTTGCTGTATTATCCGGAGACGATAAGCTGGGGGACGAGGGAAGCTGAGAATGGGCTATGGGGCAACAGGAGCAGACCATTGCCGAGCAACTGCCAGCCAAGCCTGTGATACAGCAGGGACGCCTTTAGCGGGCCGCAGGGGTCCTAATAACGGGTGCATGTCCTCACCGTGCGGGTGCTGGAGAAGTCGCTACGCCGCCTGGACGCGCACACGGTTCAGGTGCAGGCGTCCTAACCCTACCAGCGGTTAAACCGCGCTGATAGGAGCCGGATGCGACTGGACAAGGGACTGAGCTTCGACGAGACATGATACCGTAGGGCAGAGGCCTCTCGGCACAGTCGGGATCGATCAGTAATCTGCCAGAGGAGGTGCTCTCAGAATTGAACTTGACGTGCTCAGTAAGGCATTACGACTCGACGAAGAACCCGATTTTACAAGGAGACTCGAGAAATGTGCAGACGCACAGTCGGACTGCTCCTGGCGGTCGGATTGGTGCTCGTCACCCTAAGGACCTGGGCAGAATTGGGCCAGAGCAAGAAGCTCGTAGACGACTTCCCCTCCGACGTGGCCTCAGTCTGGTTCGACACACTCTATGACGTAATCAAATCAGAGGTCACGGCTCCGCCTCTGGCCTCTCGAATCTATAGCATCTCGGCCATTGCCCTCTATGAGGCAGTCCTGCCCGGGACGCTGCACAACCGCTCGTTGGTGGGGCAGCTGAACGGTCTGGCTGCGGTGCCGCAGCCCAAGAAGCACGGGGAGTACCACTGGCCCACGGTGGCGAACGCCGCGCTGGCGCGCACGATTCGCAGCATCTTCCCGTCGCTGAAGCGCGAGAACCTGGAGGCCATCAACGCCCTGGAGCAAAGCTTCGCGGGCCAGTTCCACGCTGAGGTCAAGAGAAAGAGTTACGAGCGCTCCGTGGCCCAAGGCCGGGCGGTGGCTAGGGCGATCCTCAAGTGGGCCGCCACCGACGGGTTCTCGATCTACAACGACTGCCCGTACGCACCGTTGCTGGTGCCTGGTGTCTGGAAGCCGACGCCGCCCCTCTTCAACCCGAACCCGCTGCAGCCATGCTGGGGCATGATCCGGCCGATGGTCCTGACTTCGGGCGAGGAGTGTCCTCCATCCGGCCACCCCTCGTTCTCCACCGACCCCGCCTCGGAGTTCTACGCCGCCGGCCAGGAGGTCTACCACGTGGGCATGGGCCTCACCGATGAGCAGAAAACGATCGCCGACTACTGGTCCGACGGCGCCGGCGCCACCGGCACGCCGCCGGGACACTGGATCGCCATCGTCGGACAGATCTCGCGCAACAACGGCCTGTCCCTCATGGCCTCGGCTGAAGCCTTTGCGCGCGTTGGGATCGCCGTCCACGATGCGTTTATCGGGTGTTGGTACACCAAGTACGTCTACAACCTGCAGCGCCCGGTAACCTACATCAACGAGCACATCAACCCGGCGTGGATGTCCTACATTACAACGCCGGGATTCCCGTCGTACCACTCGGGTCACTCCACGCAGTCGGGGGCCGTTGCTACGGTCCTCACCGACATGTTCGGGGTCATGTCGTTCACGGACACCACTCATACCGACCACCGCCTGGAGCCGCCACAGGAGCCACGCACGTACGATTCGTTTGATGAGGCCGCGGCCGAGGCGGCGGTCTCCAGGCTCTACGGCGGCATCCACTACTCGTTCGACAACGACCACGGGCTTGCTTCCGGGCGGTGCATCGGCGACATAATACGCGAGAGAGTGGAGTTCAAGAAGTAGAATCCGATCCTGAACCTCCAGGAGTGGGCCTCCAGCAAGAGTGGGCTGCCTGAATGGCCAGATCCCCCTCCAGGACATGCGCGTAGACTTCCAGGTGGAGGCTGTAGCTCGCCCCGACACGAGAGGGTTCGGTGTCAGGAACACAGTCACCTTCGAAAGGCCGACTTTCGGCAACGGAGTAACTCCGCCTGCCGCAGCCGCTGGAGCCATCAACGCCTGGCTGGCGGCGCGCGGGGTTGTCCTGCACGGAGCCCTCGGCGCCTTGCCCGACCAGGGCATCGCGGCTGCCCTTCAGCAAGACCCACTCTACACGAGTTTCCGAAAGGGAGTCGGGCTACTAGACGAGCAGATCGTTGTAATGTAGCGCGAGGGTGCCTGGCGCATCGAAATGTCCTCATCGCGCCTGCTTGGGCGTTGGGAAGGCTGCCTGGCTATGCCGGCCGTAACGATCGACCAGGCGGCCGGCGACGATGCCCATACACCCAAAACTCACCCAGCTCAGCGAGTAGGCGAGCGAAGTAAAGCCCCGATCCCAACCGAACTCCTGGGCCAGGGATTTGAAGAAGACACTGAAGGAGCTGACCACGCCGAAGACGACCAGGGTCACCCACAGGCCGGCAAAGACAATGATCCACCCGTAGAACGCCCGCGACCTACACTGTCTATCCGTATTGGCTACTGCAATTACCCCTCAACAGGCTCAGAAGCATCAATGCGAACCCCCGCTCACCCCAACAGCGTGCTTGCCATTGGCCGCGGCATGTGCTTTGAGCTTTTCAACCACCAAGGTATCGAGAGCACGAACCAGCACTTCCGCCATGATCAACCCTTCTTTTGGATGATGAATTGCTAGCAGAATGATGGCAACAAGACCGCCGGGTAGGGGTTCTCGGTGGCACAACCCGCCGGCGTCAGACTCAGCGCCAGCGGGATCAGGGCTGTCAGCGTGGCCCGAATCGGCTCACGGCTCCGGCAGAAAGGCCTCGTCCTGGAGCTGGTCCAGCGTCCAGGGACAGGTCTCGGGAAACGCGGCTATGGGCAGGTCCGTCTCCACCGCAGCCAGATGTCGGGCGTTGGCATAGGCCTCCACTACGAAAGCCGGTAGGTCGGGCCGCAAGCTCGGGCTGTCCTGCAGCCGCCGGCTCAGGTGTTGCCGGGCCAAGAGGACGCTGCGTCGCCAGCTACGACCGCGCCGCTCAGGTTGATAGGCCCACTTGAGCATATGCAGCAGCAAGATCCGCAGATGACTCCACACTGCATTGCGTTCGCTCCGACCCAAGGTGTCCAGCTCCTCCGCCAGGTTGTCGATATCCAGGCCGTTCCACTCTTTCGCCCGCAGATGCGCCGCCTGCGTTTGCAGCCACGCATAAAAATCGGTCTCATAGCGTGTTTCGGTCACCCGTCATCCCTCCACTGTCGGGGGCATCTTGGCTTGCTGCACTAAGCCCAGGACATTCATCGACACCGATGTGGTCCCCTCGCGGCATCATGGGATGCGCCCTGGCGGCGTCGCCGGTTGGTTGTCATCGCTAAGAACTGCGTGTTTCTCCCCGCAGTCGGGCTAGTTCAGTCCGTAACCGCTCCAGCTCCGCCTCGGCGGCGCGGCGGGCCGAAGCCTCAGCGCGGTGGGCCGCCTGCGCTTCGGCTGGCGTCAGCAGGCGCTCGCCGGTCGCTGGGTTAACCAACCGTAGGCGGCCCTCCTCCACCTGCAGTTCCAGGACGAGGGTCTGGCTGGTTAACCCCCCGTTGGCTTCAGGAAGTATGCGCTGGTACTCCCCCTCCTGCAACCGATAGCCTTGTAGTGGCGGCCGTAGATACTCTCCCAGCGGATCATACAGAAAGTACTCCTGCACGCCCAGCATGGCGTACACCGCCCGCTTGGTGCCCAGGTCTTCCAGCCGTGTCCCCCGCGAGGTGATCTCGAAGACCACGCTGGGGGGGTGGCCTTCTTCCCACAGGCGATAGGTCCGTCGCTCCCTCTTGGCCACCCCCTGGACCACAAAGGCATCGGGAGCTACGCAGGCCGCGGGATTCCCCTCTTCATAGTACAGTAACATGTTTCCGGCCACATATACCTGCTGGTCATCCCGGAAGTAATCTCGCAGCGCCTCGCGCAGATAGATCATGGCATCGATATGGACGTCGGTCTCGCCCATCGGCTTCCCATCGCTCTCGGGGTAGTAGATCGGTGTTGCTGCAGTCGTGCGCTCCATAGACTCTCCCTCGTGTCCGTGATACGATGGCGCCTCCCATACTAGCAGCATGAGGCCGCACCGACAAGACCGACAAGGATGAAGCAGTCTGTGGGCGGTCCATGGGAGATTCATGCGCAGGCGGAGTCAGATTGGGGTGGTGTGCGAGGCTATAAGGTTAGTCCTGTCAGACAAGAAGGACCGGCCATAGGACGGATGGTCATGAACTCCGCTGGCACACTTGCAACCGAGCCATGAAAGGGCTAGAATCAGCCGGCTGTCGAAGCCCTTACCGTTACACGCAGTGCGTCTGCCTGTGGAGGTGATGGCCCCCGCCCATCCCCCAGGCTCTCTGGTTAAATCACCTGCTACTTCAGCATAAAGGGTCATCCATGACATTCACCGAACGCCGTACACGCTATCGCAACGTCCTGGCTGGTTCCGAATGCATCCACCCAGCGTCCGTCTTCGACCCAATCTCGGCCAGGATGGCGGAAGCAGCTGGCTTTGAGATCGGCATGATGGCTGGTTCGACCGCCTCGGGCACCGTCCTGGGCGCCCCGGACATCGTGGTCCTGACCTTAACCGAGTTCGCCGAGCAGATTCACCGCATCACCCGCGCCAGTTCCTTGAGTCTGATGGTTGACGCCGATCACGGCTATGGCAATGCCCTGAACGTGATGCGAACGGTTGAAGAGCTAGAGGCGGCCGGGGTGTCCGCTTTGACGATCGAGGACACACTGCTGCCACCGCGCTATGGCCAGAAACAGGGCGAGGAACTGATCTCGGTGCCGGAGTTCGCCGGCAAGTTAAAGGCGGCGGTGGGGGCGCGACAGGATCCGGCGCTGGTGATCATCGGACGCATCGCGGCTCTGCGCAGCGAGGGGCTTCAAGGGGCGATCACACGCTGTAAGGTCTGCGTCGAGACCGGCGTCGACGGGATTTTTCTGACGGGGGCGCGCACACGCGAAGAAATCGAGGCGATTCACAAAGAGGTCGCCCTGCCGCTGCTTCTCGGCAGCACACCGCCGACCATCGGTGACCGCGCCTTTCTCGGGGCCCATGGCGTCCGCATAGCGTTGCAGGGTCATGTGCCCTTCGCCGTGGCAGTCAAAGCGCTGTATGACGCCTACAAACACCTCAAGGAGGGAGGCGCACCGGCAGGGCTACAGGACCGGGCGGCCTCGGACGAGCTGATGCGTGTGGCGTTGAATCGGGACGCCTATCGCGGCTGGCAGCGTGACTATTTGGGTCTGGCAGGGTGATGGTCCGCCGGATGCTGAGGGCTGAGGCCTGAGGAGATCGAACACGCGCAACTCATTTTCGAGCCCGCAGACCTCCCCTCGTATGGACCTCCATGTGTTTATAAACGCCGATACGCGGAGGAACAGAGTCATGCCTGAGCAGCTGGCGGATGCCCGCATTCAGGGGTTTCTGGCCACCAAAGAGGTGGTGGTCCTGTCCACCGTGCAACGCAGCGGTGCGCCGTTGGCCATGCCCATGTGGTTCCTGCATACGCCGCAGGCGCTGTATATGATTAGCGTCGATGGTTTACAAAAGGTCCGTAATCTACAGCGCGACCCACGCGTCTGCGTCGTCGCCGAGTCGGGTAATCGGGGTGCAGCGATCCGAGGCGTCGTGATCCAAGGTCATATCAAGTTCGTGGAGGAGCCCGAGCAACGAGGCCCCATCGTGGATCGTTTGTTGCAGAAGTATGATCCCGACCTGGCGCGGTTGTGGGGCGGTCGGGCGATGCCAGCCAATCGCGTCCTCTTCCGCATCGAGCCAGACAGAGTTCGCAGTTGGGGGCTCTGACCGCCATCCATCCCCGGTCTCCCAGGGCTGGTTCTCCGTCTTCCGGCGGCCGAGAGTATGCGCTACGGTGGCCTTGCAGAGGCGACATCAAGCGCCAAGCTAGCAGCCAACGGATGGCGGGCGCTCGACGGAAAGGGCTTGACAATCCCGCCCCCGGTAGCTAAACAGAATATAGTATCTTGCGGTCTGATCGTTCACTGTGGCATGGTAGGAAATGCTTTCATTCCGGATGCTGAGGCTTCACAGTCGATCTGCCGACGACAGGGCATTTCGGGGGCATCAGCGCAGGAGGAGGTGAGAAGCATGGACGCTCCTAAGAATGACTCTCATCGTGCGAATCGCCCACCCCCAGAGAGCGCATCATCGTCACCCCACAAACCGGACGAGCAACATGCCGTTGAACCCATCGGAGTAGGTAAACGACCCGCCCTATCGTTGCGGGTCAGATGCGAGCTGGCCCGCAGATTGGCCTATGTGTCGGAGGCGCGGGAAGCCAGGATTCGCGAGCTGCAAGACGCGATTAAGAATGACGCCTATCACGTCCCTGCTGAGCAGATCGCTGACACAATGCTTCGCAGTACACTGCTAGATGATCTCCCCTAATTCCTGATCGCTCACAGGGCAGGCCACATGAAAACCGCCTTGTCGTCATACTCACTCAGTCAACCGCTCTGTCGCCTTCCCACCCTCCCATCCGACAAACCATGACTAGCATAGCCGCTTTTGCACGGTCTATGGTATAGTGAGGTCGGTTCATGACCCTCCTGGCAGACAGGCGAAGGGGGGCCAGCGCTTATATGTCGCCCGAGCCAAAAAGGAGGCGTATGCTCGCCAAAGTCCTCGTCATCGACGATGAAAAGGATATCGTCTCACTCCTGCGCTACCACCTCGAGAAAGCAGGCTTTCAGTGCCTGGAGGGGATGGACGGGGCGGTCGCCCTGCGCCTGGTGCGGGAGCACCACCCCGATCTGCTCATCCTCGACCTCATGCTGCCCGGCATGGACGGCCTGGAAATCTGTCGCCACCTGCGGCAGGATGCTGCCACGGCACGTCTCCCCATCTTGATGCTAACCGCCAAAGCCGAGGAGGTGGATCGCGTTGTCGGCCTCGAGGTTGGCGCCGACGACTATGTCGTGAAACCCTTCAGCCCTCGCGAGCTGGTCGCCCGGGTCAGGGCGATTTTGCGCCGGGCGCACGAGCCCGCTGATTTATCGATCAGGCGTATCGGGGAGCTGGAAGTTGATGAGCCGAGGCACTCGGTCACGGTACAAGGCACATCAGTGGAGCTGACGGCCAAGGAATTTGGTCTGCTGTGCGCGTTGATACGGGCGAATGGGCGGGTCTTGAACCGAGAACAGCTGCTTGAGGGGGTTTGGGGATATGCCGATGCTGCCGAGATCGAGTCGCGGACAGTGGACGTGCATATCCGCCGTTTGCGCGAGAAGCTCGGCGCCGAAGCCAAGCGCATCGTGACTGTCAAGGGTGTGGGATACCGCTTCGATATGGAAGGGTAACTGTGGGCTTGGGGAAAACCCTCCCATCGGGACTGGCCATACGACTCACCTTCATCCTGCTCGCCATGACCGCGGTCGGCATGGCGGTGATGGGGCTCTATGTGACGCGTGCGCTCGAGACCTCACTGAAGGTGCATTTGACGGCGAGCATGGCCAGAGATGCGCAGCTTCTTCACGACGCCATTGTGCCCTACATGGCACGCGGCACACCCGTTGGTGCGGTGCAGGAACTGGCCCACAAATATGGGACGATGCTCGGCCCTGAAGCCCGGGTGACCGTCATCGCCGTCGATGGCACGGTGGTGGCGGATTCTGGGCTGGATCTTGGCGAAGTTCGTCGACTGTCGAATCAAGGGGACCGGCCAGAGGTGCGAGCCGCCTTGGCCGGGGGCATAGGCCACGATCTGCGACACGCCCAACATGGCCCTGGTGAGATGCTTTATGTCGCCATTCCCCTGATCGATGTGACACAGCTCAGAGGGGTGTTGCGCATTGCCCTGCCCCTCACCGCGGTCAGCCAGGCCGCCACTTCTGTGCATCAAACCGTGGCGCTGGGGGCGCTGCTCGCCTTTGCGGCGGTGCTCGCCGTCGGTTTGTTCCTCAGCCGCCGGGTCACCCGGCCGGTCACGGAGATACAGTCGATCGCCCGTTGGATGGCGGAGGGGGACTTCGCGCAGCGGGTGCCGGTCTCGGGCGCCGGCGAAATCGCTGAGCTGGGCCGGACGCTCAACCTCATGGCCGAGCGGCTCAGCGACAAAATCCAGGACTTGGAAGGCGAGCGCACGAAGGTAGCGGCGATCCTCGACAGCATGGTGGAGGGGGTCATCGCCATCGACCAGCACGGCCGCGTGGTGCTGATGAATCACGCCGCCCGCCGTATCTTTGATCTCGGCCGCGAATCCGTCGAAGGCCGGCCGCTGCTGGAGATCGTTCGGCACAAAGAGATCCTCGACATAGCAGCCAGTGGCAAGCGCTTGGATGGGGACGGAGCCCGCCGCCGCGAAATCGACGTAGGCCCCCCGGTGGACCGTATTTTGGACGTGCAAGCGTCCGCGATCGCGCTTGCACCCTCCGGGCAGGGTATTTTGCTCGTCCTCCACGACGTTACTGAGCTGCGGCGCCTCGAACGCGTCCGGACGGAATTCGTGGCCAACGTCTCTCACGAGCTACGGACACCTCTCACCTCGATCAGGGGCTATCTCGAGACGCTGCTCGATGGGGCGCTGGAGGAACCGGCGAATGCGCGTCGTTTTCTGGAGATCGCACAGACTCATGCGGAGCGCCTGAGCAGACTTGTCGATGACTTGCTGCAGCTCTCCGACATCGAGACGGGCAAGCTAGTGTTGAAGCCCACGCTGTTGAGCCTCTACGAAGTGGCCGCGGAGGTGGTCACTTTTTTCGAGAAACAGGCGGCGCAGAAAAGCCTCTCCGTCGTCAACAACGTCCCTCAGGACATCTGGCTGCAAGCGGACTGGGACCGTCTGACCCAAATCTTCGTCAACTTAGTAGACAATGCGGTGAAGTACACCCCAGAAAAGGGGGGCATTACGCTCGGCGCCGAACACGGAGTGCAAGGGTTCGTGCACGTGTGGGTCGCCGACACGGGCATCGGCATTCCTTCCATCGACCTGCCACGCATCACCGAACGCTTTTACCGGGTGGATAAAGCTCGCTCGCGTGAGCTCGGTGGGACGGGCCTGGGGCTGGCGATCGTCAAGCATTTGGTACAGGCCCATGGGGGTGAGCTCTGGCTCGAAAGCGAGCTAGGCAAGGGCACTACTGTGCACTTTTCTCTGCCCGTGGGCTGATCACGGCTCACCTGTCAGTGGCGCCAAGACCGACAGACGTGATCGGGCAGAAATTTACCTGGAATTAACATCCCCGCCTCTCATCCGTCATCTGCTGCCTGTAACGTGAGATATCCAAGACAAGTTGCGTAGTTTGCAAAGTCCAGATCGTGACCTATCACGGTCATCCCATAACCCAGACTCTCCAACGGAAGTTTCCCTCGATATCCAGGCTTTCTCTTCCAGGGAGGAAGAGCCACCAAGGCGGCGATGCGTATGGCTGCTTCCGCGATCATCACACTCGACCGTGTCAGCAAGCGTTTTGAAGCCAAACAGGCTCTGGAGCAGGTCACCACCAGCATTCAAGCTGGCGAATTTGTCGCCATCATCGGCAAGTCCGGTGCCGGTAAAACCACCTTACTGCGCTGTCTGGCTCGTTCGATTCCGGTCAGCGAGGGCCGCATTCATGTCGCGGGCCAAGACCTCGCCGCCCTGCATGGGGCTGCCCTGCGCCAGCACCGCGCCCGTGTCGGGATGATTTACCAACAATTCAACCTCGTGAGGCGTCTGCGCGTGCTCGACAACGTGCTGATTGGCCGACTCCCACATCTCACCGGTTGGTGGCGGTGGGCAGCGCTCGGTCGCTATTTCGACGCCAACCAGCAGGAGATCGCCCTA
>Ga0081538_10004346_pt1 | contig 13091 bp, 10 predicted proteins | sample TabmetS5T2R1_FD_71022 | JGI IMG/M metagenome (GOLD analysis project Ga0081538, IMG submission 71022) | Tabebuia heterophylla rhizosphere microbial communities from the University of Puerto Rico - S5T2R1 | ecosystem: Host-associated > Plants > Roots > Rhizosphere ...
CGGAAGAAAGCCGTTGACCACGAAGTTGAGCGCCCGGAGGTGGGCCAGCCGATGCCGGGCGACGGCGAGGCCGGCGGTCTCGGGCAGCAGCTCCCGCAGCCGGTCGACGGTCAGGAACCGGTCGAGCCAGGCCCAGGACTCGTCGGTGCGGGCGAAGACGCCGAGGTTGGCGTTTCCGGCCTTGTCGCCCGAGCGGGCGCCCACGATCCGTCCCAGTGGCGCCCGCACCGTCGGGCCGCCGGGCGGCGTCGCACCAGGACCGGGTGCGGGATCCACTGCGGCAGTCGTCGGGGCGGCAGGTGGTGCCGTGGACTCGACCACGGTGCGTTCTCCGGTGGTCAGGATCACCACGTGCTGGGGCACGAGGTCGGCCGGCACCACCGCCGGCCGGAAGACGCCGTACGGCCGGCCCTCGCGGGGTCCGCCGGACAGGCCGAAGAACCCCGGGATCGTGGCGAGGCCGAGCTCGACCATGGCGTTGGACACGGCACGGCCAACCTTGCGCTCGTCGGCGTCCTTGACGGTCAGTCGCCAGGCCGCGACCGCCTCCTCGTTGCTGGCGGGGTCGGACTTGTCGGTGCGGACCACCCGCGCCGTGACACTGGCGAAGTCCTCCGGCTTGTACTGGCACGCCTCCCAGAACGCGTCCTCCACGAGCTGCGCCTTGGCCTCGATGTCGAGGCCGGTGAGCGCCACGGCGATGTCGTTGCGGTAGCCGCCCAGCTCGTTCATGGCCACCTTCAGCGTCGACGGCGGCCGCTCGCCCCGCACCCCGTGGAGGCGCACGTGGTCGGGGCCGTCGGGGTCGATCCGGATCGTGTCGAACCGTGCGGTGACGTCGGGCCCGAGGTACGCAGGGTCGGCAATCTCGTAGAGGAGCTGCGACGTGACCGTGCCGACCGACACCTCTCCCCCGGTGCCCTCGTGCTTGCCGATCACGGCCGAGCCGTCGGCCGCGATCTCCGCCCACGGAAAGCCGACGCGGGTCATGCCCGGCACCTCGGTGAAGAACGAGTAGTTGCCGCCGGTGGCCTGGGTGCCGCATTCGATGACGTGGCCCGCGACCACCGCCCCGGCGAGCTCGTCCCAGTCGTCACGGGCCCAGCCGTGGTGCCAGGCCGCCGGGCCGCAGACCACCGCGGCGTCGGTGGTGCGGCCGGTCACGACGATGTCGGCGCCCCGCCCGAGCGCCTCGACGACCCCCCAGCACCCGAGGTAGGCGTTGGCGCTGACGAACCGCGAAACGTCCCCCACCGGCTCGCCGGTGTCGAGGTGGGAGAGGTCGACCCCGGCCGCAATCAGCTCTTCGAGCCGCGGCAGGAGGTCGTCGCCGTCGACGTAGGCGATCGTGGGAGACAGCCCCAGCCGGTCAGCGACCTCCCCCACCGCCTCTGCGCACCCCACCGGGTCGAGCCCGCCGGCGTTCGACACCACCTTGATGCCCCGGTCCATGCAGGTGCCCATCACCTGCTCCATCTGGGCGACGAAGCTGCGTGCGTAGCCGCCCCCGGGTCCCCGGCTGGCGCGTGTCCGGGCGAGGATGAGCATGGTGAGCTCGGCGAGCCAGTCGCCGGTGAGCACGTCGATGGGCCCGCCATCGACCATCTCCCGGGCAGCCGAGAGGCGGTCGCCGTAGAAGCCGGAGCAGTTGGCGATGCGGATTGGATCACTCATCGGCCGCGGTCCCGTTCGTCTCGCCGACCGGCTCGAGGACGAGCAGGACGGCCCCATTTTCGACGTGCTGGCCTTTGGCCACGCGCACCTCCGCCACCACCCCGCCGGCGGGGGCCCGCACGTGGTGCTCCATCTTCATCGCCTCGAGCACCACCAGGGTCTGGCGGGCGTCGACCACGTCGCCGGGCGCACAGCGGACGTCGAGAACGATCCCCGGCATGGGCGCCGCCAGTCCGCCCGCGGTCGCCGCGGCGCCGGGCGCCACGAACCGGGGAACGACGTCGAATGCCACCGTGCCGCCGGGCGCCTGCACGTAGAGCCGGTCGCCAGCGCGGGCGACCCGTGCGGTCGCGCGCCGCCCGTTGACCTCGGCGTCGATGCCCGTGGGCGTCCATCCGTGCACGCGGGCCGAGCCGCCGTCGGCATCCTCGGAGCCGCCCAGCGCGAACCTGCCGTCGCGCCCGGCCTCGTAGCGCACCGTGAGGGTGTGGTCGCCGTGAGCGAGGGTGACCCGCTGTGCCGGGAGCCGGGCGTTGTGCCAGCCGCTGGGGATCGCCGACAGCACCGACGACCGGGACCGGTTGTCGCCCTGCATCCACAGCGCCGCCAGCGTGGCGACGCGCGCGAGCTCGTCGTCGGTCAGGTCCAGCGTCGCGGACGGATCGACGCGGTCGATGAAGTCGGTGGTCGTGTCGCCGGCCAGGAACGCCGGGTGCCGGAGGCAGGCGGCCAGGAACTCGCGGTTGGTGGTCACGCCGCCGAGGTGGAGCCGCTCGAGGGCCCGGGCCAGCCGGGCCGCCGCCTCGCCTCGCGTCGGCGCGTGGGCGACCACCTTGGCGAGCATCGGGTCGAAGTCGAGGCCCACGACCGAGCCGGCTTCCACCCCGGAGTCCCAGCGGACCTCGGGCTCGGGTGCAGGGGCGAAGGCCGACAGGGTGCCGGTGGCCGGGAGGAACCCGGCGCCGGGATCCTCGGCGTAGAGGCGGGCCTCGATGGCGTGGCCGCGGAACGTGATCGCCTGCTGGCCGTAGCCGAGCGGCTCTCCGGCGGCGATGCGCAGCTGTTCGCGCACCAGGTCGATGCCGGCGACCTCCTCGGTCACAGGGTGCTCGACCTGCAGCCGGGTGTTGACCTCGAGGAAGAAGAACTCGTGGGTGACGTCGTCGAGCAGGAACTCCACGGTGCCCGCCGACCGGTAGCCGAGGGCGCGGGCCAGCCGCAGTGCGGCATCGCCCATCGCGGACCGCAGTTGGTCGTCGACGGCCCCGGACGACGGCGACTCCTCGATGATCTTCTGATGCCGCCGCTGGATGGAGCATTCCCGCTCGCCCAGGTGCACCAGCCCGCCGTGGTGGTCGCCGAGGATCTGGATCTCGATGTGGCGGGCCCGGGCCACGTAGCGCTCGAGGAAGACCCGATCGTCCCCGAAGGCGCCTGCGGCCTCGCGCCGGGCGGCGGCCACCGCCTCCGCGAGGTCGTCCGGCCGGTCGACGATGCGCATGCCCTTGCCACCGCCACCGGCGGCCGCCTTGACCAGCAACGGGTAGCCGACGTCGCCGTCCGCAGCGGGATCGTCCGACGACGGCGGCGTGGGGACGCCCGCGTCGACGGCCGCGCGCTTGGCCTCCAGCTTGTCCCCCATGGCCTCGATCACGCCCGGCGGGGGGCCGACCCAGGCGAGCCCGGCGTCGGCGACCGCGGCCGCGAACGTGGCGTTCTCGGCCAGGAAGCCGTAGCCGGGGTGGATGGCGTCGGCACCGGTGGCCAGCGCCGCGGCGACGATCTCCGGCCCGTCGAGGTAGCCACCCACCAGGCGCACCGCCTCGTCGGCGTCGGCCACGAACGGCGCCGCGGCGTCGGCGTCGGTGTAGACCGCGACGCAGCGGAGACCCATGGACCGCGCCGTGCGGAAGATGCGGCGCGCGATCTCGCCCCGGTTGGCGACGAGCACGGCGGTGAGCGGGCCACTCACAGCCGGCCCCCGGTCCTCGGTAGTGGCGAGGCAACGAGTTCCGTGGCCACGAGGACGAGGCAATGGGTTCCCCTGCCGGAACCCATGACCTCGGGCCCTGGGCGGCGGAACCCGAGACCTCGAGTCCCCCGGGGACCTCGGACACCCGGAGCCCCCGCGACGTCCGGCCGGCGGCTCACAGGCGGAAGACCCCGTAGCCGGTGGCGCCGGCGACTGGCCGGTTGCGGACCACCGACAGGCACATGCCGAGCACGGTCCGCGTGTCCCGCGGGTCGATGATGCCGTCATCGCTGACGGCGCCGGTCGCGACCAGGGCCAGCGACCCCTTCTCCTGGATGGCCTCGACGGCGGCGACGACCCTGGCGTCCTCCTCCTCGTCGAACTCGGTGCCCTTGCGGGCCGCCTGCGCCCGCCGGACCTGCGACATGACCCCTGCGATCTGCTTGGGGCCCATGACGGCGATCTTGGCCGTCGGCCAGAGGAACGTGAACCGATTGCCGAAGGCACGGCCGGACATGCCATACGTGCCGGCGCCGTACGACGAGCCGACGATCACGGTCAGGTGCGGGACCGTCGAGTTGGTGACCGCGTTGATCATCTGCGAGCCCTTCTTGACGATCCCTCCCGCCTCGAAGTCGCGACCCACCATGTAGCCCGTGATGTTCTGGAGGAACAGCAGCGGGACGTCGCTCTGGTTGCAGAGCTGGATGAAGTGGGCCGCCTTCTCGGCGCCCTCGGGGTAGATCACGCCGTTGTTGCCGAGGATGCCGACCGGGTAGCCGTGGATGGACGCCCAGCCGCACACCACGGTGGCGCCGTAGCGGGGCTTGAACTCCTCGAAGCGCGACCCGTCGACCACCCGGGCGATCACGTCGCGCACGTCCACCGACTGGCGCAGGTCGCGGCTGACGAGCCCCAGCAGCTCCTCGGGGTCGTAGAGCGGGCCGTCGACGTGCGGGGAGGGCGGCGGTCCGGGCTTGTGCCAGTTGAGGTGCGAGACCACCTCGCGGCACAGGCGGATGGCGTCCATCTCGTCGGTGGCCAGGTAGTCGCCCAGGCCCGACACCTCGGCGTGGAGCTGCGCACCCCCGAGGCTCTCGTCGTCGCTCTCCTCGCCGGTGGCCATCTTCACCAGCGGCGGCCCGGCCAGGAAGATCTTCGAGCGCTCCTCGATCACGATCACGTAGTCGGAGAGGCCGGGCTGGTAGGCGCCGCCCGCGGTCGACGATCCGAACACCACGCAAACGGTGGGGATCCCGAGCTTGGAGAGCTCGATCATCTCGTAGAAGGCCCGGCCGCTCTCGGCGAAGTGCTCCGTCTGTGCCCGGCGACGGCGACCCTCGCCCCCACCGCCCCGGCCGGTATCGACCCGGAGGTCGGCGCCGGCGGACTCGACGAAGCTGACGTACGGGATCCGGTTGTCGCGGGCGATCTCGATGGCGCGCATCCACTTCTTGATGGCGTACGGCGTGAGCGCACCACCGAGGACGGAGGGGTCGTTGCCCATCACCACGCACTCGACGCCCGCGATCACGCCGATGCCCACGACCATGCCGCCGCCGATCGTGTAGTCCGAGCCGTAGCCGGCGAGCGCGCTGATCTCCAGGAACGGGCTGTCGGGGTCGAGCACGTTGGCGATGCGCTCCCGGATCGGCAGCTTGCCCCGCGACCGCAGGCGCTCGACCGCCGCCGGGCCTCCCCCGGCATCGGCCTCGTCGAGCAGCTCCTCGATCACAGCGAGCTGCTCGAGCATGTCGGCGCGGTTCTGCTCGAAAGCCTCACCCCCCGTGTCGAGCGTCGATGGCCAGGGCGGGGCGAGCAGCGTCGTCACGATCCCGACCCTAGGGTCGGTAATGCACAGCTGTCCAGATTACCTCCCCTCACCAAACTGGGTGTAGCTGTGCGGTCATACGCCGCACAGCTACACCCAGAATGGTCACGGCCGGCCCGGTGGCGGCCGTTACTGTCGGAGGATGGTCTCGGTAGCGGTCGTGACGGGCGCCAACTCGGGCATCGGGCGCGCCACCGCCATCCACTTCGCAGCGAAGGGCTATGCGGTGGTGGGAACGGTGAGGGACCGCGACCGAGCCACCAAGCTCGGCGCGATGGCGGGCGACCGTGGCGTCGAGGTGGAGCTGGTCGAGCTCGACGTCGCCGACGACGAGTCGGTGCGCCGCGGCTTCGCTGAGATCCTCGAGCGCACGGGAGGCGTCGACGTACTGGTGAACAATGCCGGCGTCGGCGGCAACGGCGTCGTCGAGGAGACCCGGCCCGTCGATTACCTCGACGTCATGAACGTCAACCTCTGCGGTGCCGTGCGCTGCAGCCAGGCGGTGCTGCCCGGCATGCGCGAGCGGGGAAGCGGCGCCATCGTCAACATCACGTCGGTGGCGGGCCGGGTGGGCGCCCTGGCGCAGTCGCCGTACGTCGCGTCGAAGTGGGCGCTCGAGGGCGTCAGCGAGGGCATGGCGCAGGAGCTGGCGCCGTTCGGCATCCGGGTCGTGATCGTCGAGCCCGGCGTCACCAAGTCGGCGATCTTTGCCAAGAGCGTCGACTACCCGAACACCACCGGGGCCTACGAGGCGCCCTACCAGCGGATGTTCCGGTTCTACGCCACCGGGATCTCCAACGCCACCGACCCGTTCGAGGTGGCGGAGGTGATCCACCACGCCGTCACCACCGACGAGCCCCGGCTCCGCTACGTCACCTCGTGGGGTGCGGCGGAGCTCATCCGGGGGCGCGAGCGCATGACCGATGCGGACTGGGTGGCGCTGGGTGCCGCCCCCGACGACGCCGCCTACTACGACCGCTTCGAGGAGCTTTTCGGCCTCGACATCCGTCCCGTCGACTGACCCCACCGGCTCGGTGGGGCAGGCTGGGGTGGATGCGGGCTTGGACCTGCCCCGACTGCGGCCGCCGGTTCGCCCGCGCCCGGCAGTCGCACGACTGCGCGCCTGCGATGACGCTGGACGAGTACTTCGCCACCGGGCCCCCGCACGAGCGGCCGGTGTTCGACGCCGTGATGCACCACCTCGAACGCGTGGGCCCGGTGTACGTGGAGCCCGTGTCGGTGGGGATCTTCCTGACGAACCCGCGCAAGTTCGCAGAGCTGCGCCCGCTGCAGCGCTGGACCGCGCTGTCGTTCTCTCTGCGGCGCCCGGCGGGCCACCGCACCATCGTGCGGAAGGTGGTCCGCTACGGCGAGAGATACGTCCACGTCGCCAATTTGGCCGAGCCGGCGGATTTCGACGATGACCTGCGCGACCTCCTGACCGAGGCGTACGACGAAGCCGCCAGCTGACAAGCGCGGCGAGGGCGTGGCGCCCGTCACGCGTCGGCGAGACGAACGCGTGGCGCGGGTCACGCGCTGACTTCCAGACGCACCACCGCGTCAGCCAAACGTCCGCCAAGGGTCAAGCGCGCGTGTTCGGCTTGGGTCCAAGCGAACTTCTCTCCCTGGAGGTGGCGGCATGTTCAAGCTTTACTGCGTCAGTTGCGACGTCTCGTTCCCCGTCGAGGCGCGCAGCCTCGTTGCGCTGCACAACACCCGCGACGGGCCGGTCGGGTACCTCCGTTGCCCGACAGGGCACCTGGACGCCGTGCGGCTCCACGAACCGCGCATCGCTGGCGCAGACCGCACCGCCCGGATCGCCTACCTGCGCGGCCGGCCCGCATCCGAATGGATGGGCGCCATCGCGAAGGGTCGCCGGCTCCGGGACCAGCAGCTCGCCGACATGTGCGCGTGAGCAGAGTCCGATGAGCCCCTACGGATCCACCGTCTATCAAGTGACAGCCGGGTCGTGGCCGTCGAGCCACCACGCCGGTGGGCTGCCGATCGATCTGACGCGGCGTCAGCGCCGCCGCCTGATCCGGCGAGCGCAGCGGCGAGCCGCACGCCGCTGACCTGCGCGGCACGGAGGTGGTGGTACCTCACCTCCATGCCCCAGCAGGATCCGTCTGCGGCCGAGCGACGGCTGCGCAGCGCGGCGATCGCGAACTGCCAGGATGTCGCATGCGCTTCGCCGCCCAGCATCGGTTCGCCGCACCGGTCGACGCCGTCATCGCGGGCTTGACCGACCCTGAGTTCCACCGCGGGCTGCAGCTGCCGGACCTGAAGCTGCTCGACGTCGACGTGCAGCCCAACCAGTCCGAGACCGTGTTGCGGCTGCGCTACGACTTCGTCGGCCACCTCGACCCCTTGGCGCGGCGCCTCCTGGGCGGCCGCCGGCTGACGTGGCTGCAGGAGCTGCGACTCGACCGGACGAGCGGCTCCGGACGGCTCACGTTCGCGGCCGAGGCCGACCCCCGGCGCCTCCACGGGCGAGCGGGCGTCGTCATCGAGCCCGACAACGGCGGCACGCAGCGCACGTTGGACGGCGAGCTGGGAGTGGAGGTGCCGGTCGTGGGCCGCAACGCCGAACGCCGCATCGTTCCGGGGCTGCTCCGTCGCCTGGACATCGAGGCCGCGGCGCTGGACCAGCACCTCCGATCCGGATGACACGGGCCCAACCGGCTGATTGGATGGCCCCCAGGGGGTAAGCCCACCCCGACGAGGAGGCAACGCCGATGGATCGCCTGAGTCCCCTGGACGCCTCGTTCCTCCACATCGAGGACGACGTGAACCACATGCACATCGGTTCCGTCGGGATCTTCGAGGGCCCGCCCCCCACCTACGAGGCGCTGACGAGCACGGTGGCCGGCCGGCTGGCGCTCGTGCCGCGCTACCGCCAGAAGGTGGCGATGGTCCCGCTGTCGCTGGGCCGACCGGTGTGGGTCGACGACCCCCATTTCAACATCGAGTACCACCTGCGGCACACGGCGCTCCCTGAACCCGGTGGCGAGGCCGAGTTGCGACGCCTGGTCGGGCGGGTCATGTCGCAGCGACTCGACCGCGGCAAGCCGCTGTGGGAGATCTGGATGGCCGAGGGGCTGGAGGACCGCCGCTGGGCGATGGTGTCGAAGGTCCACCACTGCCTCGTGGACGGCGTGTCGGGAGCCGAGCTGCTGGCGGTGCTGCTCGACCTCTCGCCCGAGGTGCCAGAGCCGGTCGCCGACGAATGGCGGCCGAGGCCCGAACCCAGCCCCGTCCGGCTGGCCCGGGACGCGGTCGTCGACCTGCTCACGAGCCCGTACGAACAGGTGCGGGCGGCGGGGTCCGTCGTCCGTCGCCCGAGGCACGCCCTCGACGCGCTGGGCGAGCTGGCCGCGGGATCGGTAGCGCTGTCCCGGATCGTCAAGCCAACCCCGGCGACCAGCCTCAACGGGCCCATAGGACCCCATCGGCGCTACGCCTGGAGGGCCGCCGACCTGGCGGACGTCAAGCGGATCAGGGCCGCCCACGGGGGGACGGTCAACGACGTGGTCCTGGCGCTGATCACCCGCGGGTTCCGCGACCTCCTGCTCTCACGGGGTGAGGCGACCGACGGCCGGGTGATCCGGACCCTCGTGCCGGTCTCGGTGCGCGCCCGTTCCGCGGCGGGCCCGGCCCACGGCGACGGCACCATGGAGAACCGGGTCTCGGCGATGTTCGCCGAGCTTCCCGTCGGCGTGGACGATCCGGTTGAGCGGCTGGCGACCATCAGCGCGCAGCTCGACGACCTCAAGCAGTCCAAGCAGGCCGTGGCCGGGGAGGCGCTGACGTCGTTGTCGGGCTTCGCCCCGCCGATGCTGCTGACCCTCGGCACCCGGGTCGCCACCCGCGCCGCCCGCCGGATGGGGCAGCTCGACACGGTCACGACGAACGTGCCCGGCCCGCAGTTCCCCCTGTACCTGTGCGGGCGCCGGATGCTGCGCGCCTGCCCGTACGTGCCACTCGCGGCACCCTTGCGCGTAGGCGTGGCGATCTTCTCCTACGACGGCGAGCTGGTCTTCGGCGTGACCGGCGACTATGACTGCGCCCCCGACATCGACGTTCTCGTCACCGGCATCGGCAACGGCCTGACCGAGCTGCTGCCGACGAACGGGCACCGCACCAACGGCGGACGTCGGAAGAGCGCGAAGCGCCCGGCCGCGAGGGCGACCCAGTCCAGCCGCCGAAAGAGCAGGCCGACTGCCACCGGAGGGAGCGCCGACGGCCCTTAGAGCATGCCCGGATGGGCACGCCATCCCGACTCACGGTGGTCAGTGTTGCTGGGAGGCCGAGAGAGGTCGAGCGGCGCGCCACCACGTCGGTCGCGGGTACAGCCCGGCGACGGCCGGTGGCGGCCGGAACCGGCGGAACGATCCCTCGGGCTGTGCCAGCCGGTCGGCGACCGCCAGGATGACGGCCGGGTTGTGGCCGAGCCCGCAGTGGCTCCCCCTCACCTCGATGTTCTCGCTGTCGGGGTGCTCCGCCTCGATGCACAGGTGCCAGCGGGCGACGCCGTCGGTCCGGGTGTAGATGGCGGTCGACGGCACCGGGAGCGGCCGCTCCTCGAGTGAAGCCGGGTGAGGCACGCCGGGACCGGGGTTCAGCCAGTCGAACAGGCGGGAGGCGTTGCTGCCGTCGCCGTGCCGCATGCGGAAGGGGCTGCCGAGCGTGATCACCCGCCGGACGGCCTGCGGCCGCCAGCGCGCCAGGGCCCGGGCGTAGATGCCGCCGAGGCTCCAACCCACGAGGCTGACCGCGCGGCCGCTGTCGCGGTGGAGGGACTCGAGCCGGCTCGCGAGCCCATCCACGGTCGTGGCCCGAGGGCCGAGGTTCCTTCCCAGGCCCCAACGATGGACCTCGTAGCCCCGCGACCGCAGGACCGAGCGCAGCGCCACGGTCGACCAGTCGTCCGCCATGAAGCCGGGGAGGACGAGCACCGGATGCCCGTCTCCCGCAGGCATCAAGCGGAACAGCGGAAGCGACACGCCGAAGCCCACGAGCTCGGCCAGCGCCCGCTGTTCCAGCGCACCAAGCAGCAACGACGGTGGTCGGACCGCCGGCCGGGCCCGCCCAGTGGTTCGTGGTTCGGATGGTGTCATCGGGGTCCGCCCTGATGCAGGTGGCGTTGACGATACCCGCCTCGCCGGACCGTGCCGCCGGCTGCCAGCGGCGGGCGGCCGCGGGTACCTGCCGCTCAGGCCCTGTGCTGGGCGCGGGTCCGCACGAGGTGCACGCGGTAGTTGATGCCGCGGTCGGACGACCACGGCGAGTACGGGGCCATGACCAGGCCCGACAGCGGCAGCAGCACGGTGTCGTAGTTGATGCGCCAGCCGGCGAAGTCGCGCCATGCCCGGTCCCGATCGGCCCGCAGGGGGACCCCGATCTCGGCTAGCTCGGCCAGGACCTGGTCGAACTCATCCCGCGTGATCGAGATGGGATCGGTGGGGGCGGGGTCGGGGTCGAAGGGGATGCCGTACGGCTCGGCGATGCGCCGGAGCGCCAGGTACCCGGCCCGCACGCACAGCTGGGCCTGCCAGGAGGGCGGCAGGTCGATCGCCGCGACCCGCAGGGAGGCGCTGTCGAGCACGGCGCCGGCGGCCGTGATCCACGAGCGCTTGGGGTTTGGGCTGCGAAAGAACGGCAGCGACAGGTACGAGGTGTGGGACTCCTCGACCTCGGTGAACCAGCGCTCCCACTCGAGCCACAGGCCGTCCAACTCGTCGATCCAACCGATCCGGTGGGCCCGCTCGAACAGGGCGACCGGTGTGGGCGGCGTTCCCGCCCGCACGTCGAGCTGCGAGACCAGGACCTCGCGGCGCGAGAACAGCTGGTAGATCGTCGGCAGGAAGCTGATGAGCAGCGCCACTAGACCCAGTCCCAGGGTGGCCTCGACGAACATGGCCGCGACCACCGGTCCATGGTGATCGACGGCGAAGCCGAGCGTCAGCAGCGACGAGCCCGACTCCTCGAAGGCCTCGCGCGGGAACTCGAGGCCCAGCGCCCAGTAGATCGGCATGAAGCCCAGCAGGACCGCCGCCACCCACACCAGGGGCAGCGTGAGCAGCGCGAACGGCGCGAACCGCGACATGATGCGGTCCGCGGCCTCCCACGTGGCGGCGCGGCGGACCCGCAGGTCGAATGGCTTGCGGAGCGACACGAAGACCCACCGGGCCAGCAGCACCGGCTCGGCCCGGGGGACCACGACGGTCTTGACCGCCGAGGCCAGCGTGGCCATGACGATCGACGCCCCGGCGACGAACGCCAAGACCCGGGCAACCGCCACCATCGCGGCCGGAGCCTATCGGCGGCCGGCGTCGGCGCCCGTTGGCTCGCACGAACGCCGCCCGCATGGAATCCGGCGGCGCCGGCCAGTCGATCGGGGCCCTCCCCGGCCGGGACCTGGCCGGCCGGGGAGACGCCTCGAAACTCGGGAGCTCGGGACTACGCCCGCCTGGGCGCCCGGAGCTGGTACAGGACGCCGATGAAGAAGCCCCAGATCACGTGCCAGAGCAGCACCGCCATCGGCAGCTTCCAGCCGTCCGGTCCGTAGAACGTGAAGAGGCCGTAGCCCTGCTTGGGCACATAGGCGTACGGCACCAGAAGCCCGAGGCTGATGATCGTCAGCACGACGCTGTACAGGATGCCCTTCATGATGTTGCCGCCGTGCGTGTTGCGGAAGGGCAGCACATGCAGCGCCAGCACCGCGTAGAGGATCGTGAAGATGACCCCGTTCACGAAGTGGATCGACTGGCCCACGAAGTACGAGGCGGGCGTGCCGAAGTCCTCTACCGGCGCGCCGAGGACGCCGTTGAAGAGCGGCCACGGCACCGTCGGGAGCCCGATCGCCGGGAAGACGTAGCCGAAATAGGTCGCGATCTGCGTGGCGATCACGCCCACGATGGCGGCGGCGCCCACGCGGTGCAGGTTCACCCAGTCGTACCACCAGGCTGAGGCTTCGGCGATCCCAACCCGTGCCGGCTCGGCGACCGCTTGCTCGCTCTGAGTGGTCGTATATGTCGGAGCTGCCATGTGTTCCCCCTCTTGGCCCCGTTCACGTCGGCGATGATGTCCGACAGGCGGTCAAGCTACCACAGAGCGGTCGCGATAACGGTTGTGTCAGGGCCGATAATCGACGTTGCGGTCGATGCTCAGATAGACGTCCATGCCGATCGGATCGGCCTGCTCTTCCGCCAGGTGGCCGAGGATCCCCGCACACCGGGCCAGCAGGGCGACGCCCCGCATGACCGATACGGGCAGGCCGAGGTCGGCGAGGACCGCACCACAGGCACCGGCACCGTTCAACGGCAGCGTCCTGCCCAGGATTTCCGGGTGCACCCTCCCGATCGCCGCGAACAGCTGGAGATGGTCCCCGTAGAGGTCGTGGCGCTGCGCGAGCTCGAAGAGCACCGGCACACGCGGGTCCTCGACCTTGTGGACGGGATGCCCGAGCCCCGGTACGAACCGGCCGGCCGCCGTCGTCGCGGCGGTGACGGCGGCGGCCAGCCGGTCCCAGCCCGCCGTGTCCTCCCGGCGCGGGGACCGCCCCCCCAGCGCGGCGGACAGGGAGAGAGCTGCGGCCCCGGTCACCCCCCGGGA
>Ga0081538_10004347_pt1 | contig 13089 bp, 15 predicted proteins | sample TabmetS5T2R1_FD_71022 | JGI IMG/M metagenome (GOLD analysis project Ga0081538, IMG submission 71022) | Tabebuia heterophylla rhizosphere microbial communities from the University of Puerto Rico - S5T2R1 | ecosystem: Host-associated > Plants > Roots > Rhizosphere ...
ATATGAAATCCCATCCTTGTCAATGCATCTACGAAGATAGAAGGAATTGCAGTTTGTGTGGCAAGAAGTGCCACCACGCCACGAACAATAAACCCAAATTATTGATTTCCCCGAGAGCCTAGATCTTTGCAATAGCCTGCACTCGCTAATGAAAATTATGTCACTTGAAATAAAGTACATAAATGAGTAAATGCAGAACACTATGACTTCCAGTTTGGAACCACTTGAGAAGTAACTAAAATTCTATTTGCGCCTTCTTGCATCTTGTTGAATTTTAATTGTAGATTACTCTTTATTTCATAATGTACAATCCTTTGCCAGTCCTTTTTACTACCCTTGTCCTGTAATTTGTCAAAACTACAAGTACATCTTTCCAAGTCACCGCAATAACATCTATTGTTTTATATAATGACAAAGCATGAGAATTGCATTAATCGAACTTGCATGGAGATTCTGTTGATTATTTGCAGAGCTGTTCGTCATGATCCCTCCGAGAAATTAATGGACATGCCATCGGCGATTGTTCTATCAGTATTATTCTTTGAAGTGCTAGGTAGACGGTTCAATTGTTAGAATAGTCAAAGCAGTCAAAGGGCATTAGCAGACAACAAGATTTGATAAAGCCTCAAAGAAATTGAAGAGAAAAAGAATATTATTTTTTCGTTAACCTTGCTACCTCTGCACGGTAGTTGTGTATGTTGCACCAAACAATAACAGAAATAATCTACTATACTGTGAACAAAACAGATCCTGGCAACACAATCATGGAGCCCAAATCCATATAATTTCTTAATACTATCAAGACCGTTATAGCAGCTGCTGCAATAACAACAGTGCGTGCCATCAATTTTCAAAAATGTTCCAAATATACAGGTGGGGAATTTAGAATATTCTAGGTTAGTAACACTGTATATAAAGAATAATAATCACTTAAAAAACGCTATCATCTTTCAAGAATTAAAGGAAAAAAGAAAAAAGAAAAAGTGAGTCTCTATTGAGTTGGTCTATCCTCTATGTATTCACGTTTTATCTGCAGAGTCCGCCTGGATTGCTGGTTCCGCAGTTGTTGTTGCCTCCAAAGGTATTTTGGTTCACGTTTGGATTTCCATCGGCATTGCTCATATCATAATCCTCTTGGCCGAATACCGTGTTGTAGTCTACTATGTTCTCATTGCTCATTAAATCTAGGTATATGCCGTATTGTCCGTTGCCAAACATGTTGTTTGCAGCTATCACATTCTGATCGGCACCGAGAAGGAGAAATCCTTGTTCCGTGTTAGCAACTGCCTGGTTAAAGGCTACAGCTCCACCGGTACTTGAATCTAATATTGCAGCAATATCGTTATTGGTAATAGTATTTCTGCTAAGTTCTGTTCCAGTTGAACCCTGCACTAAGGCACCTATTCCATTGTCTGCCAATTGCACGTCTGAGAGTTGTCCGCCTGAGCTTCCCATGAATGTGACTCCTCTACTAAATCCGGATATTTCGCCAAGACCTGATATGCTAACGTCATCCATATTTGCGACCAGTATTCCACTGCTACCATCATAATCCATGGATGGACCTTGTGTACTAGCGTCATCGCTAGCAGTTATTTTATAGCCATTTAGGTTGATATTTGTCCCGGGTGCACCTACAACAAGTCCATCTCCGTTACTACAATTCAGATCATTTGTTAACACCACTTCGCCACTTACTATCTGTCCGCATGATACTAGACCGTTGCTGGAATCTAGACCTAGGTTTTGACTCGTAGCGCGATTATTGTCACTCGCTCCACTTTGGTCATTTGTGTTAGCTGCTGAATTAGCATCTTCTGCCTCTGAACCTTCTGTATCTTCTTCCTCTGTCTCCTCAGCCTCTTCACTCATGTCGGTGTCGTCTACATTGGTTTCGTCATTTCCCGCGGTTTCGTCATTTCCCGCGGTTTCGTCATTTCCCGCATCGCTTTGTTCTGCATTTGTAATTGCAGTTGTTGCTTGCGCCATAGGAAATGTTGTTGCACTTAGCACTGCAAGTATGCTCACGGCTACTGCAGTGTAGAACGCTATGGATTTGGGCTCCATTGAGAGGGAAACCCATGATAAACTATTTATAGAATGGGTAATGCCATACCCTGACTTTCTGCCAGTAAAGTCGAATATATTTCTAGGACAGATCTCTGTATGCTGTCCTCAGTAATATTGTAAGTGTAAGATCTTTATATGTTCTGATAGCTGTGCGACTTCTATTATAAAGAAAAATTGACAAAATATTCGAATCTTTGACAGTATGGAGGTTATCATTGTCCTAGGGAATGTCGTTCGGAAGTAGGGGAGAAAATCCATGGCCAATAATCTTAGCGTTTCAAAGAACACTTCTAATCGAGATAGAATTGATATCATCACATCTATTCTTGATGCTGCAAACGGAGGGACAACTAGGAGAAGAATATTACTCCTATCTGGCCTTTCCAGCAATCAATTCAAAAGGTACCTTTCTATGCTAATAGAGAATGATTATATCAGAATGGAAATTCAAGAGAGGAGTAAAGGAACTGCAATCTATAGAACTACAGACAAAGGGATTGCTCTGTTGCGCATATACCAACGTATCAGAGATCTATTGTCGCCAGATACTGCAACTAACAATTGGTTCGTTGATTATAAATCCAGCATACCTATGTGGCATAACATGCAGAATAAGTGAGAGAATCAAGACGGTAAGTTAAAAGAATGAAACCTTGTGCGGATTAGGATAAATAAAATGCGATAAATGGGTTAGATGTAGCAAGAGAAATTGTAAATATTGCTTTTGATACTGTTTCTTACAAATGTCAGAAATTAATTGTTCTTTTTGAATAATTATTAAAATGTCTGCCTCGGTCGACCATTAATTAAAGCTGAGGTTAAGACTACTTAGGCATATAGAAAATTCTCTTCTCAAGGAAGAGTAATCTAATGGTTTGCCTATGTTTCTATATACAAGGGTAAGATCATTTGCTCTATCGTCACTTGTGCGTATAAAACATATCCTTAATTATATGAAAGAAATATCGTAGGAATGGAAATACCCATTTCATATATCTCCTAAATAGCAGTTATTTCCAGAGCATGCAACGGCTGGTCAGGCATAGAACGCCTATGCTTGCGGTAGTGTTAGCAGTATTAGTTGCATTATCATCCACGTTAGTGATGTTAATTACTATGGGACAACAAGAAGAAACATCCATACAACAGGAAAAAAAATTGAAGGATGATAACCAATTAATTGCGAGAACCCATGCAAAGGGTACAGCACATTTTGGACTCGGAATTCTGAATCCAATAGATCATAAGATCTTGCCTGTCCTCAATAGCGAAGATAATGCAACTAATACCACATTTACCACGGCCACTGCGACCAGTATTGCAAATAGCAAAGCAAATGCTACTTTTGCTACTGCAACTACAACTAGTATTGCAAATGACAATGAAAACAATAACAACAATGCTAATGCCAAGGCTAATGCTAATAATCTCGATACAGGCACAAGTAAAGAAAATATGAAGAATAATGACGTTTCTGTAGTTGATGCTACTCCAAATATTTTTGTAAACTCTAAAGACAGTCCTACGACTGTTGCATCTTGTGGTCAGGTAATAACTAGAGATGTCATACTGTTAAAAGACATCGAATGTCCTGGAGTTGGGATGATTGTAGGCACCGATGGAATAACTATAAACCTCAATAATCACAGATTATCTTTGGCTAATAATACCGACACGTCAAGAATTCCTGAAATAGAAGAGATCGGGATACTGGTTCCAGGTCAAAATAATATAACAATCCGAGGACCTGGTGTTATCATGGGTTTTGACAAAGCTATTGAATTTGCAGGGAGCGGAAGAGGATATGTATTGGATCTCAAATTAACCGATAATAATATAGGCTTATCGTTAAAAGCCTCCGATGAAATTACAATTTATAGAAGTTTCATTGAGGGAAATACAATTGGTATAGCATCTCAATCAAGCAAGGAAGGATTGATTATGAGTAATCAGATGTCCGAAAATACTGATGAAGGAATTGTGATTATGGATTCTAATTATTTTATAATAGGTGCCAACAGCTTAATTGGAAATGGCAATATTGGCATATTCTTGGATGTAAGCAGCTTCAACAATACGATATCGTCTAATAATGTACTCAACCATGCTGTCGATATCAGCAATGCTGATGGGATACCAATTCACATATCGATGAATGAATATTTTGAAAACCGTTGTGGTAAAGCACTTCCTGATGGAATATGCTAGCGAAATTAAGACATAGGAAAAAAACCTTGTTATAGCTCTGTATCTAGCTCTTCAAAGGCCCCTGCCTTAGATATCTCATGAAGACGCATGGCGACCATCCTTCTATACTCTTTCATATCGAGTATGCCTTTTTCGTCCAATATTTCTACAAGAGTTGTAAGACGAGCGCTCAGCTCTTCGATTTCATTCAGATCCTTGCCAGTTATCTTTTTTGGCTCGACCAAGTCGTCACCATCACTGCCATGCTCCCGATGACGATTTGTCCTCTTGCTTCGCATATGTTGTTAGATATATACAAGTCGCAAGTATTTAATTATCCACTAAGGAGCAGAATTTATCCGTCAATATTGTCATGTGGCCTCTGATTGGGATTATCAAACTAATCCCTCAAAAAGATAGACACCAATGATTATTCTCTTAAATATTATATTTTTTCATTGTCTCTGTAAGGTGTCAACTGATCCTATAGTCAGGGAGCTAGAGTGGTATCTGCGTGATCATCTCTTTAGACAATCAAACACAGGCAAGACCTCATTTAGAAGAGAGTTATTGCCAAACGAAATGAAGGCCCTTTATCTACGATATAGGAACTCAGACCCTGATCAATTATCAAATATAATCACCTCAGTCGTTGAGATCCTGATCGTAGAAAAGGTTTTGAGGCAGGATCGTAACGAGCTGAAGCTGTTAGGCAAGATGATACGACTGCAATGCGTAAAATGTTTCTATATAAATTACCTTATAGAATCTGAGCCGCGGGCATGCCTTCGGTGTCGGCACAAGGATCTACAAGATTTCCCGAGGAAGAAAGCATAAACACCGTCTGCGTTAGTAGCAGTAGAGATATCTTGTGCTAGTATGATCTAGCTTCTTGAATAAATAAGTTGAGCATCTGCCACACTATAAATTACATTAACTGAAATACCTCTTAAGAGGAGTCCGTTTTTAGACTACTTCTTGCCCTTAAGCGTTTGTCTTTGATTATGAAGAACTCCCTTTAGTTTCTTAATTCATCTACTCTACTATTGGACTTTATTCGTGACGATCGAGAAAGCTTGATATGAACTTGAGCAGGGCCCTCTAAGCATAGTGCAACTGCAAAGTAGAAAGAAGTGGACGGTCAATGGCACGTCAAGAATTAAGCCTGCACACGAGACTTTGGATAATGTGATGCCTATTTCAAAAAAGATAGGCGTCACAAGACTTGCTGACATTACCGATATGGATGTTCTGCGCATCCCAAATTATTCTGCAGTGGTACCTGGTACTGAAGACTATATCTGGGTCTATAGTGGAAAAGGCCCCACAAAGCAGCATGCAATGGCAAGCGCGCTGATGGAAAGCATTGAACGTTGCTCATCACTGCCGTCAGGCTGGTTAGGCAAATTTGTCCGGTCAAGCTATTCAGAGTTGTCAAAGACTCACAAGGTGCTGCATCCTGACAAGATAGTAGAGCCAATGAGATTTGTATACCATACTAACATGATGATGGACTGGCTGCCTGGGCATGACCTTGTAAGCGACGAGGAAATAATGGTGCCTGCATCCATTGCGTTATTTCGGTATACTCCACCTCCACCAGCTATCAATCCCTTTTCGTATTTTCATACAAATGGTCTTGCATCGGGCAATGTAATGGAAGAGGCAATATGCCACGCGCTATGTGAGGTGATAGAGCGAGACGCGATGAGCCTGGCAGATCTACGTGCAAGCGCCATTCCATTCCACATCTTGCGCACAATTGTACATTCTCTAAATGCTGCAGCATTTTCAGTGTCGCCCATTTTAGCTGACAGGTTTGTCGACGATCCAAGCATATTCCCTGACGTCGATATTCAAGAAATTAACTTTGAGCCTGTAAAGAGCTTGGTTGAAAAGTTCAGACAGGCTGACATTTCCCTTATGGTAAAGAATATTACCTCAGATATTGGTATTCCAACATTTAATGCTAGTAGCGTAGAGTGGATAAGTCACGACTATGGGTACCTTGCAGAGGGGCATGGGACACATCCTGATGCAAGGATAGCACTTCTTCGTGCAATCACGGAAGTATCACAAACTAGAGCTGCAAACATCCAAGGGGCAAGAGATGACCTCCGAAAGATCAAATATAATGACGAGAATACCGATGATAGACGCGCTTGGCAGTTTATGCGATCAACAAAAAAGATTAAATTCTCAGAAGTACCGACATTCTTTAACGAAGATATTCTCGATGATATCAATTTGATTCTCTATCGGCTAAAGAATGTGGGACTGAACCAGGTAATAATCGTCGACTTGACAAATCAGGATATTGGAATTCCCGTAGTGAGGGCAATAGTACCCGGGCTTGAGACCTTCAAGATAACAAAGTCGGTTATGGGCCTGCGGGCAAGGTCGTGTTTTAAGCAATGGACAAGCCAATAATATTTCTAGGACCTTCCCTGAGCCATGAAAAAGCGAAGAAAATCTTTGACGCCGATTATAGACCACCTGCAAGAAAAGGCGACTTTTTGCGACTAGCTGCAGATTTTGATGCAGCAGAAATGGCGGTTGGGTTTGTCGACGGTGTATTCCTCCAAGACTATCCGCCCACCCCGATCGAAGTGTATCATTTGATAAGAAAGAATGGAGTGTTGTTGGTAGGTGCAGCAAGTTTAGGCGCATTGAGGGCAGTTGAGCTTGAAAAGTTTGGAATGGTAGGGATCGGCAAGATATTTCAACTTTATAAGAGTGGCAAGCTTAATGCAGACGATGAAGTAGCAGTCACATTTGCACCTGAGGGAGATTACAGGTTACAATCTGAGGCTATGGTAGACATACGATATAATCTCTACCTTGCACACAAAAACAAAGTTATCAGCAGAAACACAAAACGTGCGCTTGTCAAACTATCAAAAGAGATTTACTTTCCACATCGAAAATACACGTACATTCTCGAAGAAGCAAAGAACAGATATCCTGACCTTGAAAGCGAGATTGACTCTTTCGGCAGGTATATTAGGTCATATAGAAAGAGCCTGAAGGAAATCGATGCAATAAGACTTGTAAATTATCTTAAGGAGCGATATGTGTCTGCTGATACTAATTCGATGCTATAGCTGCATCTATCTGATTGACTAGGTTTGATATGCTGATTGGTTTTCTGATAAATGCTTTGACATCTATTGTGGGAAACATCTTTCTGAACTCTTCGTAATAGATTTGAAATGCGGTCAGAAAGCAGATCTTGACACTGGTGTCCCTCTTCTTCAACTGTCTGTACAAATCAAAGCCGTTTATTCTAGGCATTCTGATATCGATTATCATAAGGTCATAATACTTAGGTTGGAAACTTGCAAGGGCTGCGTGTGGATCATTGAAGATATCTACAGCAAAGCCATGGTGCTCAAGTCCTTTCTTAAGGACATTCGTAATGTCAGGCTCGTCATCCACTACGGCTATCCTTTTCATGAACACATAAAATTTTCGGAGGCACTATTTTAATTCAATGGCCTCTTCTTTTTTATCCCACAAATACATTCTTAAATTGTAACTTGTTTTGCTCTAAAAGAGGATGAAGATTTACACCAAGACAGGGGATAAGGGAGAAACTAGGCTTATCGGCGGTAAACTGGTCAATAAGGCAGATCTGCGAATAACTGCATACGGTGAAGTTGACGAGCTAAATTCTAGCATCGGTCTTGCAATTTCATTTCTGCACTCAAAAAAGGATCTACTTTCAGATATTGCAGATATCTTAGAGCAAGTGCAGAATGATCTTTTCGTTCTTGGCTCAGATCTTGCAAACCCTTCTTGGCCACAGAGCGATGATAAGATGCCTCGCACCACTGAAAAAATGACATCTGTGTTAGAGCCTGTTATTGACAGAATTGAGTCGGAACTTGAATCGATCACCTTCTTTATCTTGCCAGGAGGAAGCGTAGAAGCATCATTTTTACATCTTAGTAGAGGAGTTGCACGTCGAGCAGAAAGAGCTGTTGTATCCCTCTCAAAGAACCAATCAATAAACCCTGCAATAATAGTATATCTTAACAGGCTCTCAGATCTCCTATTTGTGACAGCTCGATTGGTCAACAAGAGGCTGGGTGTGCAGGATATACCTTGGAGAAAGTGATATTTCAGCACTCTTTCACCAATTGCAATGAATACTAACATTAAAATGGCTAAAGCTCAGCTCCCCAAATTATAGGCCGTGGGCCAAATCTATAATGTATTGATAATATTGGCCATCACTTTGTTGATGGCATTGACGACAACAATGCTTGCATATTTTGTCGATCTTTTGCCGCAAGCAGTTGATAACAATGTGTCAATAATAGGATCATCTAATAATGCATCTACCAGCAGCGGTGGGTCAGTTCAAGACAATTAGATTTAAAGTAGGTGTCGTCGCTCCCATGAGTAAGCATGGCCAATGAAAAGGATAGCGTTAGTTGCCCCTACTGTGCTTCCAAGTTCGATACCAAGGAAGAGCTTTCAAAGCATATAGACAGAATACACCATGGCTCAGGCCTTCTTGAAGGCGACTCAAGAAAATGGTAGCAGTAGATGACTTATCTCTTTTTTTTCATTCAATTTTGCATCTCAAATCTGTCAGGCGGGCCGGCTGGGTCTCAAAGGTCAAAGTTGAAGACGCAGAGTCAGTTGCAGACCATACATTTTCAATGGCAACCATGGCAATGCTTTTGTCAGATATGTTGGGTTTTAATACACAGCGGGTAATCAAGATGGTCCTAATACATGACCTTGCGGAGTCGATAGTGGGCGACTATATGCCTGGCGATGTGAGTGCTCGGCAAAAATTAGTCAAAGAAAAAAAAGCAATGGAATACATTCTATCCCATCTTCCCAAAGAGATAAGAGAAGAGTATGAAAAGATCTGGCTTGAATATCTGCAGAATAGGACTGAGATTGCTAGATTTGTACACAGGATAGATAAGCTGGAGATGGCGCTGCAGGCTTATCAGTATTCAAAGCAGGGATACGCAGAAAAGTTGCTGGCTCCCTTCTTTGAATCTGCAAGCAGCGTCATTGGTGACGCTGATGACATTGTTAGTGAAATCCTAAAATCTTTAAGGCCTGCATCGGCCAAGAAATAGTGCATGCAGTATTTCATGGCACTCAAAATAGGGGAAAAACGTGTAAAATCTGCACAAGAGTTGCTGACACGCTATGCAGGCCATGCTATGCCTGCTCTTGCCCTCAAAGATAACAAAAGCAACATCTGGGAGCCTGTAGGCGAAGAGACGCTTTACGCAGTGGTCAAGGAGGATGCAGGCTACATGATCGCCCTTTGCGACAGGAAGGGTATTGCAAAATCAATTGCGCAGTGGTTTTCAGAGGATGTAAAGAATCAGATTATCGCCAAGATTAAGGCGGAGCAAAACATGCAGGAATACTTTGGTAAGCTGTCCCTTCCTATTTAGCTAAGTTCATTATGGCAATTTTGCTACAACATTAGCCTGTGCTCATCACTAGTAGAAGTATGTTTCCTGAGCTCAGTCAAACTAATGCTGAGAAAAAAGTATCTGCGACAAGATAATACGACCAGCAGATATGGCTTTTATATCGAAATAAGCCTATGAGCATAGTCTTGGCAGATAAGTTCGAGCAGGAAATAGAGACAAGAGGACATCTTATTGATTCAATGATACTGACAAGAATCTTTGATGGTATCATGGATCTTCGGGGCGACTTTCAAGTACTCGAATTCACAGTAGGCAAAAGGAAGAGTGATCCAAGTTACGCCAGACTGCTTGTAAAGGGAAAAAGTAAGGAACATCTTGAAAGCATCCTTGAACAAGTATACAGGGAAGGCGCCCAGCCTGTGTCAGTGCAGGAGGTGAAGCTAGAGCCTGCTCCAAAGGATATGGTGATGCCTGACGACTTTTACAGCACCACAAATAACACAACTCAAGTCTACTATGACGGCAAATGGATAAATGTTGATAACATGATGATGGACAAATGCATTTCAGTGGACATCCGGCGCAAGACCGCCGAATGTAAGATGGTGCGCGACATTATCAGTGGTGACATGATTGTTGTAGGTGAACAGGGCGTCAAGATAATCCCACAGGAACGTCCACGCGAAGGTATTGACATTTTCCAGTTCATGAGTAGTGCAAGTTCTAGCGAGCGCCCTACTCAGCACATTGCCCGAAAAGTTGCAAGCGATATTTATAGTACAAGGAAGGAAGGTGGCAAGATGATTGTAGTGTCAGGGCCAGTGCTTGTACACTCTGGTGCAGCTGAAGCGCTTGCCTCTTTGATAAGGATGGGATATGTTGGCGGCCTTCTTGCAGGTAACGCGCTTGCAGTGCATGATGTTGAAAATGCGTTACTGGGTACTTCGCTGGGCATGCGTGTCAAGGACGGCACACTTGCAGTCAGAGGACATCGCAACCATATGCAGGCCATCAACGAGGTTTTCAAAGCTGGTGGGCTCAAGGCACTAGTTGAAAAAAGGTTGTTGAAAAGTGGCGTGATGTATGAATGTATAAAAAACGATGTGCCTTTTGTACTTGCCGGGTCTATACGCGATGATGGTCCCTTGCCTGATGTAATTACCGATACTGTTGAGGCACAACGTAAGTACAAGGAAGTGATTAAGGAAGCCAAACTGGTGCTGATGTTATCTACCATGCTACATTCTATCGCGGTAGGAAACATGCTATCTGCATCAGTCAAAGTAGTAGCAGTCGACATTAGCCAGCCAGTAGTGACCAAGCTAATCGATAGGGGAACTGCTCAGGCAATTGGAATTGTAACTGACGTAGGAGCGTTTCTGCCTATAGTTGTAGAGCACCTAAAGGAGATTGCTTCAACTGAAGGAAAAGAAAAAAATAATGATTAAAATATGTAATGTGAAAAAAGGAAGTAGTGCTGTTGCATGATAGACAATCCTAACTACAAAGATCACTTGAAGCCTGAGCAGTACGAAGTATGCTGGAATAGGGGCACTGAAGCTCCATTTTCAGGAAAGTATCATGATTGCAAGTGTAAGAGTCAAATTTGTCGCTTGTCTTAGCCTTTATGCTGTCTGCTTTTGCAATTATCTAAAATTTGCTATTATTATTCGCCTATTCTGTCAGAAATGGTTAAGCCCTGCTTTGATTCTTCTTCTTGTTGCTCCAGCTTATCATATAAATTTAGTACAGTGTTTGCAAAGTCTCTGATTGTTTCAATCTGCTTAGAGCGGTGCTTTCATCCATAATCTGGTTCTGGAAATGACTGATTGAAAAATTACCGTCCATAATTCTAACCATAAAAGGTCGACCGGTCTTTAGTTCTCATCGATGAATTCTCTACCACTGTCATAATTTCCAGCGACCTTATAGAGAGCCAGTGGAGCGCCCCGGAAATCAAAACGAGTACAAAAGGAGAATAGAAGTGACAGATTGAAAGAATTACAGGTTATAACTCTAACTCTGAAAGGACGACGACCTGCCTTTGTCTTAACCTATAAGACTCAATATCGTGTCAGTCAACTTCCTAATACCGATGGGCTTCAGAATAAAGCCGTCAACAACACTTGTAGAAGGAGACACTTTAGAAAGCTCCATATTTCTTATCTCAGAACCACTCAAAAGAAGAACCTTCACCTTCGGATTAGCCTCTTTGACTTTTTCTGCTAAATGCGTACCAGATATTGGTGGCATCCAACTGTCAGACAGTACCAAACGATAGCCCTCCGGATTGGATTTGAAAGTTTGTAGTGCTTCTTCAGGGTTTGTAAATGCATCTACTAAAAATCCACAGTTAAGGAGACCAAGCTTGATAACTTCAGCATTGTCAGGGTCATCATCTACAACAAGCAGTCTAGCTAGCGGTTTGTTACTATCTTTGTCATTATGTGCTATCACGTTATCACCTCTCAGAGACTCCCATTCTGCACACATACTCATCTTCCTCCGCAGTCTCCTTTGAAATATCACTGCTGATTATGACATGCAGCAGATTTTGTCTATAGCTATAACAGCTCCTGAAGTAGTTCAGCCGTTTCTCGCTGACGGGAATTAATCCCATGACAATCAATATCCTTTTGGAGGGAAACTAAAAATAGTCTCCTCAAATTCGAGCGACATTCTACATAATACGTTCTGACTAACAAATACTAGTGGCCTATTCTCTCAATCGTTCTTGATATCTCATAACATAATTATGACAATAATACTAAGGCTACGAAGGATAAAATATAAGGGAGCTAACCAGTGACTCTCAATCCGTTTTCTTCTTCTATTTTCTTCTCCTCTTTTTCTTCTCAACTGCTGCAAATTCAGCAGCTCGCTCATCATTCCACTCTAACAATGACTTAGCATCGGAATAGCTTGAGTCAGTAAGTGTGGCTTGCATCATGTTCTTCTCTTCGCTTCTTCTATGTCTTAATTCAAAGCGATCACTCTTTAGTTCTAGTGCTAATTGCTTATGATTTCTTTACCATGCTTGTTATTACTCTTCCTCCTTTTATTCTTTAAAGATTGCTATTCTTATCATCATCATCATCTCAGCAAGATTCATAATCATCGATTGCGGCAGCATATCTTTTGTCATAGCAGTCATAGGCTGTGTCTATAGAACCATGCTCATTGCCATCCCACCATTAGGCATCTAGCTCAGCTAGCAACATTATCCTTTCCAACCTCTATTTTCTTATTCAGGGTTTGGAGAGTTACAGCTTCTAGCTACAGTCGTAACACTCTTCTCTTTTTCCTTTTCACAATAACCTTCTTTAATTGGTCGGCCCCTCAGTTTACACACTCAAAGAAGAATATTCTCTCATTATTTGAGTGTCGGACACCTATCATCCTTTTCTGACACTTCTTT
>Ga0081538_10004348_pt1 | contig 13085 bp, 13 predicted proteins | sample TabmetS5T2R1_FD_71022 | JGI IMG/M metagenome (GOLD analysis project Ga0081538, IMG submission 71022) | Tabebuia heterophylla rhizosphere microbial communities from the University of Puerto Rico - S5T2R1 | ecosystem: Host-associated > Plants > Roots > Rhizosphere ...
TGGCCGATGCGCCGCGAACGAGAATGAGCAGGAGCGCCCAGACGACCGCGAGGACGGCGGCTGTCGCCATCCAGATGATGCGCTTGCCGTTCGCGATCGAAGCCTCGATCGTCGCGGAGTTGGCGTAGACCTCGTAGGCCCCGACAACATTTCTGCCGGCCCGGATCGGCGCGTAGACCTCGATGACCTGGTCGAAGCCAAGGCTCGCCTCAGCCTCGTTCTCGGCATCGCCAAGCTTCTCGAACTCCGCCTCCGGCTTTCCGGACGCAAGCACCTCGCGCAGGTGATGGCTAGTCTCGAAGCGCTTCCCGATCCGCTCGGGCGCCACATTCGTCCACGCCAGAACGCCGTCGTCCCGCCACACCTTGACGCTGACGATGTCAGGCCTGACTGCGAGATCGCGCTCGACGAGCTCGGGCAGCTGGCGGCGGATGACGAGCTTGCTGTCGCGCAAGAGCGCCGAGCTCAGGACGCCGTTCGTGTACTGGGTCAGGTCCGACTTCGCGTCTTCGAGCGCCTGGACCCGCAGCGAGTGGCTGAGGATCGTTCCGAGCGCCAGAGCGGCGAGAGCAAGCAGAACGGCGCTCGCCACGACAAAGACACGCAGAAGCGTGAGCGAGCGCGCAACGCGCTGGGTGAGGGTTGCATGTGACAAGGGCCGCAAAACGCACTATCGGTGCAGTTCCGACGTCCACTCTTCCCCCTTTTGGGGGACCCGATCGAGCGACGAGTGAAGCGCAAACTCGAGGGTCTGCTTCACCGAGCGCTCCTACACTCCGCTCGTGGACTTGGATCTCGTGTTTCTGGGCACTTCAGGCTCGATGCCGACCGCGCAGCGGGCGCCGACTGCGATCCTGCTCCGGCGGGGCGGCGAGCGCCTGCTCATCGACTGCGCGGAGGGGACCCAGCGACAGCTGCTCCGCTCGACGGTCGGCCTCATCGAGCTCCGCGAGGTCTTCCTGACCCACTACCACGCCGATCACTACCTCGGCCTGCCTGGGATGCTGAAGACGTTTGCGCTCCGGGGCCGCGAGACGCCGATCACGATCTACGGCCCACCGGGCCTCAGCGACCTGTTCACCGCGCTCCGGCGGATCTTCGGGAAGCTCACCTACCCCTACAAGCTCGTCGAAGTCGAGCCGGGCTCCATTCTCGAGCGCGGCGACTATCGGCTCGAGACGTTCCCCGTGAACCACGGCGTGTCCGCGGTCGGCTATGCGCTCGTCGAGCAACCGCGGCCCGGCCGGTTCGACGTCTCCGCAGCTGACACGCTCGGCGTTCCGGAGGGGCCGGAGCGGGGGGCGCTGCAGCGCGGCGAGGCGGTCACGCTTCCCGATGGACGCGTCATCGACCCCGAGGCCGTGCTCGGTGACCCGCGGCCCGGTCGCAAGGTCGTGATCTCGGCGGACACGGCGTACTCACAGAGCGTGATCGAGGCGGCGCGGGGGGCCGACGTGCTGGTCCACGAAGCGACGTTCTCCGACGAGGAGCGCGATCGCGCCCGGGAGACGCTGCACTCGACCGCCGCAGAGGCGGCAGAGGTTGCGCGGGCCGCGGACGTCGGCCTGCTGGCGATCACACACCTCTCCAACCGCTACTTCGGCGGCGAGATCGAGCGGGAAGCGCAGGAGATCTTCCCGGCGACGGTCGTTCCGCGCGACCTGGATATCATCGTCATCCCGTTTCACGAACGGGGAGCGCCCGATCTGGTGAAAGGTGGAGCCACCCACAAGCACGGCGCGCCGCCGCTGAAGACCGAAGCGGTTGCTGCGACGATCGAAGGCGGCGCGGGATGACGCGCATGGTCCAGGTCGCCGTCGCGGGCGACGTCACCGAAGCGGAGGAGCTGGAGGCGATCCTGCAGGCGGCGGGCATCGAGTCGCAGCTCGAGCCGGCCGTCGACCATCACCCCGCAGAGACCGAAGACGCGCCGCAGAAGGTGCTCGTGCCCGAGACGTCGCTCGAGGCGGCGATGCACGCGATCGAGTCGCTGACCGACCCGGACGAAATCATTTCTGACGCGTAGAGCGGCCTTCTCCAGGCGGCGTGCATGTACGCCGTCCGGCCGCCCCGATAAAGTCCCGCGCGCTCCACGTCCTTTAACTCGGTCCGGTGAGGCCGGAAAGGAGAGCGGTTGCCGCTGCCTGCACAAACGAGCACGAAGACGCTCCTCGACGAGGCCGGAATCGCCAAGAGCCTCTCCCGCATCGCCCACGAGATCGTCGAAGGGAACCCCGAGCTCGACCGCGTCGCGCTCGTCGGCATCCACACACGCGGCGTCCCGCTCGCACACCGCCTGCGCCGGCTAATCCACGAGTTCACCGGCGAGGAGGTCGCGCTCGGATCGCTCGACATCACGTTCTACCGCGACGACGTGCAGGTTCGTGGTGGTGAGCCGCCGCGGCATCCGCAGCCGCTCGTCCGCTCGACGAAGCTCGACTTCCCGCTCGAAGGGCGCACGGTCGTCCTCGTCGACGACGTCCTCTACACGGGCCGCACGATCCGCTCGGCGATCGACGCGCTCTTCGACTACGGACGCCCGAACCGCGTCCAGCTCGCGTGCCTCGCCGACCGGGGGCACCGGGAGCTTCCGATCCGTCCCGACTACGTCGGCAAGAACCTGCCGACCTCGCGGAACGAGCGCATCCAGGTCCAGCTCGTCGAGGTGGACGAGGTCGACCAGGTCCTGCTCGTCCCGACGCCAGAAGAGGAGAACGCCCATGGCTGAGATCCGCGTCATGCGCGACGACCTACTGCCGCCGCGCTCGACGGAGCGCCGTCATCTGCTCTCGATCACCGACCTCTCGCGCGACGACGTCGAGCGGCTCCTCGCCACCGCGCGCAGCTTCGCCCGGTCGCTCGAGCGTGAGATGAAGAAGCTGCCGACGCTGCGCGGGCGGACCGTCGTGAACGTCTTCTACGAGTCCTCGACGCGAACCTCGTCGAGCTTCGAGCTCGCCGCCAAGCGGCTGTCGGCCGACACGATGTCGATCAAGGCATCCGGGTCGGCGGTTGACAAGGGCGAGTCGCTGAAGGACACGGCACTGACGCTCGGCGCCTACGACCCGGACGTGATCGTGATCCGCCACCCGCAGATCGGCGCCGCGCAGTTCGTCGCGCGGGTGACGAAGGCCCACGTCGTGAACGCCGGCGACGGCAAGCACCAGCACCCGACGCAGGCGCTGCTCGACCTGTACACGCTCCAGGAGGAGTTCGGCCGGCTGGACACGCTCCACGTCGCGATCGTCGGCGACGTGCTTCACTCGCGTGTCGCGCGCTCGCTGATCCAGGCGCTCGCGCTCGTCGATGCGCGCGTGACGGTGGTCGGGCCACCGCCGCTCATCCCGCGCGGCGTCGAGGCAATGGGCTGCGACGTCTCGACGGACATCGACGCGATCAGCGCCGCCGACGTCGTCTACGTCCTCCGCATGCAGCAGGAGCGGATGCAGGAAGGCGCCAACTACGTGCCGAGCCTCCGCGAGTACACGGCGCGCTGGGGCATCACGCCGGAGCGGCTCCGCGCCGGCCAGAAGGTCATGCATCCGGGGCCGATGAACCGCGGCGTCGAGATCGACCCACGCGTCGCGGACGCAGCCGACGCGCTGATCGAGTCGCAGGTTCGCGCCGGGCTCGTCACGCGGATGGCCGTCCTCTACGACCTGCTCACGACCGGACCGGTCGGCGTCAAGGTCCAGTCCCTTCACGAGGTGGCGTGATGCTCTACGCGAAGCACGCCCCCGGAGAGAACCTGATCGTCCAAGGCGCGCGCGTCCTCGACCCAGGCGAGGCGATCGATGCCGTCCTCGACGTCCGGATCGACGACGGCACGATCGCCGAGCTCGCCTCGAGGCTCGACCCGAACGCCCATCGCGTCATCGACGGCACAGGGCTCGTTCTCGCGCCCGCGTTCGTCGACCCGCACGTGCACCTCCGAACACCGGGACGGGAGGACGAGGAGACGATCGCGTCGGGCACCCGTGCCGCGGCCGCGGGCGGGTACTGCGCGATCCTCGCGATGCCCAACACCGATCCGGTCGTCGACTCCAGCGCGGTCCTGGGCTCGTTGATCGAGGCCGCGGAGGCGGAGGCCGAGGTCCCGGTCGGCTTCCTCGCCTCGATCACCAAGGGCCAGCAGGGTGCGGAGCTGACGGAGATGGCGGAGCTCGCCGATGCGGGCGCCGCCGGGTTCACCGACGACGGGATGCCGGTTGTCGCGCCGGGGCTCATGCGCCGAGCGCTCCAGTACGGCGCCGTCACCGGCAGGCCGCTCGCCGTTCACTGCGAGGAGCCGACGCTCTCGCGCGGCGGGCAGATGCACGAAGGTGCGGTATGCGCCGAGCTCGGGTTCGCCGGCTACCCGTCGGTTGCCGAGAGCGTCATGGTCGAGCGCGACCTGTCGCTCGCCGCCTACGAGCAGCGGCCAGTTCATGTCCTGCACGTCTCGGCGCGCGAGTCCGTCGACGCCGTTCGCGCGGCCCAGGCCGGCGGAGTGGGGGCGACGGCCGAGGTCACGCCGCATCACCTCTGCCTCACCGACGACGCCGTCCGCTCGCTCGACTCGAACCTGAAGATGAACCCGCCGCTGCGGAGCAGCGACGACCGTTCCGCGCTCGTCGACGCCCTCCGCGACGGGACAATCCAAGCCGTTGCGACCGACCACGCACCGCATGCGAGGCACGAGAAGGAAGTCCCCTTCGAGGCCGCGCCGTTCGGCGTCACCGGCCTGGAGACATCGTTCGCCGCCCTCTACACGCACCTGGTCGAAACCGGCCTCGTCCCGCTCGAGACCTTGCTCGAGCGCATGACGACCGGCCCGGCGGGCATCTACGGCCTCCCGGCTCCGCGGGTCGCGGTCGGCGAGCGGGCGAACCTCGTGCTGCTCGACCTCCGGGCGAGCCGCCGGGTCGAGGCCGACGACTTCGAATCGCGCTCCGTGAACTCGTGGCTTCTCGGAGAGCGGTTGACCGGCAAGGTCACGACCACGATTGCCGCGGGAAGGGTCGTGCACGCGTCATGACCGGCTTCTTCTGCCTCGAGGACGGCACCGTCTTCCGCGGCGAGTCGGTCGGCGCACCCGGCTTCGCCTTCGGCGAGGCGGTCTTCACGACCGCGATGACCGGCTACCAGGAGATCGTCACCGACCCGAGCTACGCCGAGCAGCTCGTCGCGTTCACGGCGCCAATGGTCGGCAACTACGGCGTCGCGCCGCATCGCTCCGAGTCGGCCCGGCCGCACGCCCGCGGCGTGCTGATGCGTGAAGCGCGCGGCCCGGCGTGGACGGACTGGCTGATGGATCGCAACCTCCCGGCGCTGTCGGGCATCGACACACGCTCACTCGTCCTCCAGCTGCGCCACCGCGGTGCGATGCGCGCCGCACTGGTCGCCGGCGACGCGTCGGTGGAGGAGACGTTGCAGGCCGTGCGCGAGCAGCCGGCGATGGCAGGGCGGGCACTCGCGGAGCAAGTCTCGACTCCGGGGCCGTATGTGTACTCGGACCGGGGACGCGTGCGGATCGCCGTCGTCGACTACGGCTGTAAGCGATCGATCCTCCGGCGTCTCGCCGTTGCGGGCGCCGCCGTGACCGTCTTCCCGCACGACGCCGAGCCCGAGGAGCTGGGCCGGTTCGACGGCGTCGTCCTCTCCAACGGCCCGGGCGATCCCGAGCCGCTCGCCGACCAGATCGCGGCGGTGCAGGGGGTGCTCGGCCGGGTGCCGATCTTCGGGATCTGCCTGGGGCACCAACTGCTCGCGCTCGCGGCGGGCCACGAGACGTTCAAGCTCCCGTTCGGGCACCGCGGCGCCAACCACCCGGTGCTCGACCGACGGACCGACCGCGTCCTGGTGACGTCGCAAAACCACGGGTTCGCGGTCAAGGCGAGCACGGCTGCCGAGGTCTCCCACGTCTCGCTCTACGACGGAACGGTCGAGGGCTTCGACTTCGCCGGTCTCCGCGCGCGCTCCGTCCAGTTCCACCCCGAGGCCGGACCGGGGCCGCACGATGCCTGGACGATCCTCGACGAATGGGTCGCGGAGGTGAGCGGCCTTGCCAAGGCGGCCTGACCTCCGCTCGATCTGCGTCATCGGCTCCGGCCCGATCGTCATCGGGCAGGCCTGCGAGTTCGACTACGCGGGCTGCCAGGCGCTGAAGGTGCTCCGGGAGGAGGGCTTCCGCACGATCGTCGTCAACTCCAACCCGGCGACGATCATGACCGACCCCGGCTTCGCCGACCGGACGTACGTCGAGCCGCTCGACGCCGAAGGCGTCGCCGGCGTCCTCGCCCGTGAGCGTCCCGACGCGCTGCTGCCCACGCTCGGAGGCCAGACGGCGCTCAACCTCGCGATGGAGCTCGCCGAGCACGGGCTGCTCGCCGAGCTCGGGATCGAGCTGATCGGTGCAGGCGTGGACGTCATTCGGCGCGCCGAAGACCGCCGGCTCTTCCGCGAGACCGTGCGCCTCGCCGGCTACCGCGTCCCCGAGTCGACGGTCGTCTCGAGCTGGGACGACGTCCCGCCTGAGCTGAGCTTCCCGGCGATCCTGCGCCCGGCATTCACCCTCGGGGGCCACGGCGGCGGCACCGCTCACAGCCCCGAGGAGTTCGAGGAGCTGCTCGAGCGCGCCCTGGGCGAGAGCCCCGTCGGCCAGGTGCTCGTCGAGGAGTCCCTGATCGGCTGGGACGAGTTCGAGCTCGAACTGATGCGCGATCGCTCGGACAACGTCGTCGTCGTCTGCTCGATCGAGAACCTCGACCCGATGGGCGTCCACACGGGGGACTCCGTCACCGTCGCGCCGCAGATGACGCTCTCGGACGAGGCCTACCAAGAGCTCCGTGATGCGGCTGCGGCCGTGATCCGTGAGGTCGGTGTCGAGACCGGCGGCGCCAACATCCAGTTCGCGCGCGAACGCGAGACCGGTGAGCTGCGCGTGATCGAGATGAATCCGCGCGTGTCGCGGAGCTCGGCGCTCGCGTCAAAGGCGACCGGCTACCCGATCGCGAAGGTCGCGGCCAAGCTCGCCGTCGGCTACACGCTCGACGAGATCCCGAACGACCTCACCGGCACGACGCCGGCGAGCTTCGAGCCCACGCTCGACTACGTCGTCGTGAAGTTCCCGCGGTTCGCGTTCGAGAAGTTCCCCGGCGCCGACCGAACGCTCGGCACGCAGATGAAGTCCGTCGGCGAGGCGATGGGCATCGGGCGCTCGTTCAGCGAGGCATTCCTGAAAGCACAGCGCTCCCGTGAGCTCGACGACGCCTGGGACCCGCGCAACCTGCACCCCTGGTTCGAGGCAGAGCTCGAGGCGGCTCGTGCGAGCTTGTCTTGCATCACCAACCTCGATCAGCTCGTCGCCGACGACTGGATTCGGCTCAAGCGAGCGGGTTGGTCCGACCTCGCGATCGCCGAGCATTGCAACACGAGCGAGTCACATGCGCGGGCGAAACGGCTTGCGTGGGGAGTGCGGCCGGCGTACCGGCGCGTCGATTCCTGCGCCGGCGAGGTCGAGGCCGCGTCGACCTACTACTACTCGACTTGGGGCGAGGCCGATGAGGCGCCGCCCACCGGCGACAAGCCGCGCGTCGTCATTCTCGGGTCGGGCCCGAACCGCATCGGCCAGGGGATCGAGTTCGACTACTGCTGCGTCCACGCCGCGGAGAGCTTCCGCGCGCTCGGCTTCGAGACCGTCATGGTCAATTGCAACCCGGAGACGGTGTCGACCGACTACGACACGTCCGACCGGCTCTACTTCGAGCCGCTCGGCCTCGAGGAAGTGCTCGCCGTCTGCGAGCGCGAGCAGCCCGTCGGCGTCGTGATCCAGTTCGGCGGCCAGACGCCGCTCAAGCTCGCCCGGGGGCTCGAGGACGCGGGCTTCCGCATCCTCGGGACGCCCTACGACGCGGTCGACCTGGCGGAAGACCGCGAGCGGTTCGCGGCGCTCTGCCGGCAGCTCCGGATCGACGTCCCGCCCTGGGGCATCGCCGGATCGCAGGCCGAGGCGGTCGACGTCGCCGAGGCGATCGGCTACCCGGTGCTCGTCCGCCCCTCGTACGTGCTCGGCGGCCGCCACATGACCATCTGCTACGACGCCGAGACCGTCGCCGAGAGCACGCCGCCGGGGGCAAAGGTTCTCGTCGACCGATTCCTGGAGGGTGCGCTCGAGATCGACGTCGACGCCCTGTGTGACGGCGAGGAGACCTGGGTCGCCGCCGTCATGCAGCACGTCGAGGAGGCTGGGGTGCACTCGGGCGACTCGAGCTGCGCGCTGCCGCCGCCCGGCATGGATCCCGTCCTGCTCGCCGAGATCGAGCGAACGGTCGAGGTCCTCGCCCCGGCCCTCGGGGTCGTCGGTCTCGTCAACGTCCAGCTTGCCGTGCAGGACGGCCGCGTCTTCGTGCTCGAGGCGAACCCACGGGCGTCGAGGACGGTCCCGTTCGCGAGCAAAGCGATCGGGGTGAACCTCGTCGAGGCCGCGTGCCGGATCGCCGTCGGCGCTCGCGTCGCGGACGTCCGGCTCGAGCACCAGCCGTCGCAGGTCAGCGTCAAGGCCGCGGTCTTCCCGTTCCAGCGCTTCCCCGGCTCCGATCCGGTGCTCGGCCCCGAGATGCGATCGACCGGCGAGGTGATGGCAAGCGCCGACGACTACCCGACCGCGCTCGCCAAGGCCGAGCGGGCCGCCGGCCGGCCGCTCCCCGAGAGCGGAACGGCGTTCCTGTCGGTACGCGACGCCGATAAGGATGCGGTTGCGACTGTCGCGGCGGCGCTCTTGGAGCTCGGGTTCCGCGTGACGGCGACGAGTGGCACGGCGCGAACGCTCGCCGCGGCCGGGATTGCCGTCGACCACGTGCGCAAGGTGACCGAGGGCGGGGAGGGGGCGACGGTCGTCGACCTGATCCGACGCCGCCGGTGCGATCTCGTCATCAACACGCCGCAGGGCTCCGGGGCGCGGACCGACGGCTACCGGATCCGCGAGGCGGCGATCAGCGCCAGGATCCCCTGCATCACGACGCTGAGCGGTGCCGCCGCCGCGGTGCTCGCGATCGCGGACGCGCACGGCGAGGATGTGATCTCGCTCCAAGAGCGCATCGATGGTCTCGAGCGATCGGCGTAAGGTCGTCGCGGCCGAGGCCGTCGGTCCCTACGTTCTGCTTCGAGTCGAGCGCGGCGAGCTCGACCCCGGCATCCCGGGTCAGTTCTTCATGCTCGAGGCGCCTGGTCGTGTGCTCCCGCGCCCGATGAGCCTGTGCCTCGCGCCTCCCGGCGAGCTCGGCTTCCTGTTCGAACCGATCGGCCCCGGGACGAGAGCGCTGGCTGCACTCGAGGCGGGCGATGAGCTGCGCGTCTTCGGGCCGCTCGGCAACGGCTTCCGCATGGACGTCGAGCGGCCGCTGCTCGTCGGCGGCGGCATCGGGATCGCGCCGCTTCCGTATCTCTCGGAACGGCTCGGCGTCCCACCGGCCGTCCTGGGCTTCCGTTCCGCCTTGCACGCTGAGGCCGCGTCGCTCGTGCCGAATGCCGAGGTCGTCGTCGAGCCGACCCTCGTGACCGAGATCCTTCCGACCGGCCACGACGTCCTCGCCTGCGGGCCGGAGCCGATGCTCGAGGCGCTCGCCGCGATCGCGCCGGGCGCCCAGCTGGCGTGGGAGGCACCCATGGCATGCGGTTACGGAGCGTGTTATGGATGCGTGGTGGAGGTCGACGGCCGCTACAAGCGCCTCTGCGTGGAAGGCCCAGTACTTGCTGCTTAACGCCTCGGGCTGCCTGGACGCGCTGGCGGCCCCCGACGTCGCCCGCTCGCTGGACGCGTTCGTGACGAAGACCGTGACGCCGCTCCCGCGCGAGGGCAACGAACCGGTCCGGATCGCGGAGACCGACCACGGGATGCTGAACTCGATCGGGCTCCAGAACCCGGGTCGAGACGTGTTTCTCGCCGAAACCCTGCCGCGGTTGCGTGAGCTAGGAGTGCCGCTCTGGATCTCGGTCGGCGGGTTCTCCGCGCACGACTACGCCGAGACGTGTGCCCTCCTCGACGATGTCACCGTCGAACTGAACCTCTCGTGCCCGAACGTCGACGAGGCGCCGGAGTCGGCGGCCGAGATCGTCGCAGCTTGCCGCGCGGCGACACACCTGCCGCTCTACGCCAAGCTCTCGCCCGCGCTTCCGGATGTTGCTGAGGTCGCCCGGGCCGTCGAGGCCGCGGGCGCCGACGGACTGTCGCTCGTGAACACGATCCGCGGGCTGGCACTCGACGAGCGCACGCTTCGCCCGCGGCTCGCAAGGGGAGCCGGTGGCTACTCGGGTCCGGCGCTGAAGCCGATCGCGCTCGCCGCGGTGTTCGCGTGCCGAGTGGCCACGGAGCTGCCGATCGTCGGCATGGGGGGCGTCTGGACCGGACGCGATGCGCTCGACCTGATTGCCGCCGGTGCCTCCGCGGTCGCGCTCGGCACGGTGCTGTTCAGCGACCCGCGAGCGCCGACGCGGGTTCGAGAGGAGCTCCGCGTCTCCGCCTCGGCACTTGGTCTCGATGATCCGTGGGAGGCGGTCGGGATCGCGCACGACCCCGCGCTGTCAATGCAGACAACAGCAAAAATACCTGCATTTCAGGCGAATTGAACGAACTCGACAAGCTGTTAGTATCCCGCGCCGTGGCCTCCGTCAAGACTCAGGCCCAGGCACCGGCCCGGTCACGCGACCAGCGCATGGATGCGCTCAAGCGCGCAAACGACATCCGCGTCAAGCGCGCACAGTTGAAGCGAGACCTCAAGGACGGCCACGCCAGGATCGAGGAGATCCTGCGCAAGCCCCCTGAGTACGTCGCGACCGCAAAGGTCTTCGACATCCTCATGGCCGTGCCGAAGTTCGGCCGTGTGAAGGCGGGACGCTTCCTGACGCAGGCGAGGATCAGCCAGTCGAAGACGGTAGGAGGCCTCTCGGACCGTCAGCGGGCCGAGCTCATTGGCCTCTTCCAGCGCTAAGCCAGTCATCGTCGTCACCGGGACGTCCGGCGCCGGCAAGGGCACGATCGAGCGCATCCTGCTCGAGCGCGTGCCAGAGCTCGAGCTGGCCGTTTCGGCGACGACGCGGGAGCGGCGCCCGTCCGAGGTGCACGGCCGGCACTACTGGTTCCTCTCCGACGAGGAGTTCGACCGCCGGTTGGCGGAAAAAGGCTTCCTCGAGTACGTGACGTTCCCGTGGGGGCAGCGGTCCGGCACGCTTCGCTCCGAGATCGACCGCATCCGGGCAGCAGGACGCGTACCGCTGCTGGATCTCGAGACCGACGGGGCCGCGTACGTCGAGAAAACCGTGCCGGGGGCGGTGACGATCTTCGTGAACGCGCCGTCGTTCGAGGAGCTGGAGCGCCGGCTAAGAGAGCGGGCGACAGAGAGTGCCGGCGAGATCGAGGAGCGCCTCGCGCTCGCGCGCGAGCAGCTGGAACAGGCTGGAGAGTTCGACTACGTGATCGTCAACGACAACCTCGAACGCGCCGCGGGCGAGGTGGAGGCAATCGTTCGGAGCGAGATATCCGCGCAGGTACCATGAATCGCCCGTGATTCACCCGCGCGTAGACAAGCTGCTCGACAACGTTCCGGACCGCTACGGGCTCGTGCTCGTGGCGGCCAAGCGGGCGCGGCAGATCAACAATTACCACCACCAGCTCGGCGAGGGCACGTTCGAAGACTTTCCGCCGCCGCTCGTCGAGTCCCGCTCGAAGAACTACCTGACGATCGCCCTCGAAGAGGTTGCCGAGGGCAAGATCAAGCACGAGTACAAGAGGTAGGCCGCGCGCATGGCGCGGATCCTGGTCGGGGTGACCGGCGGTATCGCCGCCTACAAGACGTGCGAGCTCGTCCGCCTGCTCGTCAAAGCCGGCCATGAGGTGATCCCACTCGTCACGCCCGGTGCCGAGCGGTTCGTCCGCGCCGAGACGTACTACGCGCTCGCACGGCGCTCGCCGGCCGACGATCCGTACCCGCACCTGCAGCGCGCCGACTTGCTCGTGGTGGCGCCGCTGACCGCGAACACGCTCGCGAAACTGGCCTACGGGCTCGCCGACAACCTCGTCACGGAGGCGGCGCTCGCTCACTCGGGCCCGGTGCTCGTCGCCCCGGCGATGAACACGCGGATGTGGGAACACGCGGCGACCCGTGCCAACGTCGAGACGCTGCGTGCGCGCGGCGTCGAGCTGATCGGCCCCGAGGCCGGAGAGCTCGCCGAAGGCGAGCACGGACTCGGGCGCATGGCGGAGCCCGAGGCGATCTTCGTCCGGGTCCAGGAGCTGCTCGGAGGTGCGAACGGCACTCTGGCGGGGAAAAGAGTCGTCGTGACGGCGGGCGGGACGAGAGAGCCGATCGATGCAGTGCGCTTCGTCGGGAACCGCTCGTCGGGTCGCATGGGCGTCGCGCTCGCAGCGGAGGCAAGGCGCCGAGGCGCAGACGTCACGCTGATCGCGTCGAACCTCTCGGTCCCGGCTCCGGCCGGCGTCGAAGTCGTGCAGGCGCCGACCGCCGAGGAGCTCGCGCGCGAGACGCTCGCTCGCGCTGAGGCCGACGTGGTCGTCATGGCCGCCGCCGTCGCCGACTACCGCCCCGCCCAGCCGAGCGAGACGAAGAGGCCCAAGGACGACGAGCGCTGGAGCGTCGAGCTCGAGCCGACCGACGACGTTCTCCACGCGCTCACCGCCGGTCGTTCCGCCAACGGACGTATCGTCGTCGGCTTCGCCGCGGAGACGGCTGAGGACGGGCTCGCGCGTGCGCGCGAGAAGCGTACTGTCAAGCAGGCGGATCTTTTCGTCTACAACGATGTGGGCAGGGTGGACGTGGGGTTCGAGGCACCCGAGAACGAGGTCGTGATCATTTCCGAGCAGGGAGAGAGACACATCGAGCGCGCGCCGAAGGAGCGGGTCGCCGCCGAGATCCTCGACGACGTCGAGCGGCTCCTGGAGGCGCGCAGTGGCTGAGCGGCAAGCCGAAGAGCGGCCACGCTCCGTCGCGACGTCGAGTGACACGGTCACGCGCGTCACCGAGAACATCGCTCGCGTCGTGCACGCGCCGGAGGAAACGCTCAGGCTCTCCGTCCTCAGCCTGGTCAGCGAG
>Ga0081538_10004349_pt1 | contig 13082 bp, 16 predicted proteins | sample TabmetS5T2R1_FD_71022 | JGI IMG/M metagenome (GOLD analysis project Ga0081538, IMG submission 71022) | Tabebuia heterophylla rhizosphere microbial communities from the University of Puerto Rico - S5T2R1 | ecosystem: Host-associated > Plants > Roots > Rhizosphere ...
CACCGCCGACGACCTGGTCGCGGCCGTCCGCATCGTCGCCGCCGGCGAGGCCCTGCTGGCCCCAACCGTCACCCGCCGACTCATCGAGGAGTTCGCCAGCCAGCCGCGCCGCGACCGGCCACGTCCCGATCAGCTGGCCAGCCTCACCGCGCGCGAGCTGGAGGTCGCCAAGCTGATCGCCCGCGGCCTGTCCAACGGCGAGATCGCCGACACGCTGGTGCTGGCGGAGCAGACGGTCAAGACCCACGTCGGGCGGATCCTCACCAAGCTCGCCCTCCGCGACCGCGCCCAGGTGGTGGTGACCGCCTACGAGAGCGGCCTGGTCACCCCGGGCGAGGGCCGTGGCTGACCGGCGGAGCCGGGAGCCGCTACCCCGATCTGCCCAGGTGCTCCAGGAACCAGTCGCGAGCCGCGCCGCTGGCCATGTCGAAGTCCTTGGTGTAGGCGTCGAAGTGGCCGCCCGGGAGCAGCACCAGCTTCTTCGGCTCACGCGCCCGCTGATAGGCCTCCAACGCCAGGTCGGACGGGGTGAGATGGTCGAGCGCGGCGACGACCATCAGCAGCGGCGTGGGGCTGATCCGCTCCAGGTAGGCGCTGGGCTCGTACTCCATCAGCAGCTCGACGCTGCGCAGGGTCACCTCGTTGCGCCACGTCGGCGCGCGGCGCTTGCCGGTCTCGCTGAACCACTCCCAGGAGTCGGGCGTCGGCAGGGCCGAGACGGCCAGCGGGTCGGCGTCGACCACCGGGACCATGGCCGGCGGCTCACCCCGGTAGCGCGCGGCGCGGTCCTGGTCCATGGCGGCCCGGTTGGGAGCCAGGAAGTCCTGGCGCACCAGCCGCTGGATGTTCCGGAAGCCGCTGACCAGCGGCACCTGGCAGGCGACGCACTTGATGCGCTTGTCGATCGCTCCCAGGACCAGCACATGGCCACCGCTGTAACTGGAGCCCCACACCCCGATGCGGTCAGCGTCGACCTCGGAGCGGGCCTGTGCCCAGGTGATTGCGTGGCGGTAGTCGCGCACCTGCGCCCATGGGTCGATCTCCTGGCGCGGCTCGCCGTCGCTGGCGCCGAAGTTCCGGTTGTCGAACACCAGCGCTCCCAGCCCCCCGGAAGCGAACGCCTCGGCGAAGTTGTCCAGGTGCATCTCCTTGACAGCGGAGAAGCCGTGGGCCATGACGACGATGGGAACCGGGCCGGTGGCCTCATCGGGCAGGTACAGCCAGCCCCGCAGCGTCACACCCTCGGCGTCGAACTCGATGTCCTGGCGCATTGCCGTCTCCTTCCTGGGTTGGGCACCGTGATGGGCGGGATGTTCTGGTACAAGTGGAAGAGTTGTCCGGGTCGTAGTCACGAAGTATCGACGGTGGGCCGGCCTATGTCAGGAATCTGGGGTCCGGGAATGCCGCGAAGGTGTCGGAGCGTTTAGCGGACTGCGACGACCAAGGGAGCGAAAAGGGAGCGAAGCGATGAGCCGGAAGCGGGAGAAGGCGGTCCTGGCCGGAGGGTGTTTCTGGGGGATGCAGGACCTGATCCGCAGGCGCCCAGGGGTCCTCTCGACGCGGGTGGGCTACACGGGGGGCGATGTCGCCAACGCCACCTACCGGAACCATGGGACCCACGCCGAGGCGATCGAGATCATCTTCGATCCCGAGGTGACCTCCTACCGCGAGCTGCTCGAGTTCTTCTTCCAGATCCACGACCCGACGACGCTGAACCGTCAGGGCAACGACATCGGCACGAGCTACCGCTCGGCGATCTTCTACCTCGATGAGGAGCAGCGCCGGGTCGCCACCGACACCATCGCCGACGTCGAGGCGTCCGGGCTGTGGCCGGGCAAGGTCGTCACCGAGGTCACCCCGGCCGGTCCGTTCTGGGAGGCCGAGCCGGAGCACCAGGACTACCTGGAGCGCTACCCGAACGGCTACACCTGCCACTTCCCGCGCCCGGGCTGGGTGCTGCCCCACCGGAGCGCCGCGGCTCGCTAGCCAGCGCGCGCAGAACCCCCCAACGGAGTCAGCGCTCGCCTGGGAACGTGATGGCGAGTTGCCGGCGGATCTCGTCCATGGCCTGGATGGTGGTGATCGAGTCGGCCAGCGGCCGGATCGGGGACTCGAGCCGGCCGGCGGTGACGCAGCGGGCGACCTCGGCGGCCTCGAAGTGGAGGGCGTCGTGGGCGGCCCGGGGCTCGGTGAAGGTCAGCCGTCGCCTGCCGTCGGCGGAGGTCAGCAGCAGGTCGCCGGGCTGGTAGAAGGGGCCGGGGAGGGCGAGGGTGCCGTGGGTGCCGGCGATGGTGGCCGCGGTGGGGGTGTTGCTGAACAGGGTGGTGTGGAGGACGCCCTGGTTGCCGTGGGGGTCGGAGAGGATGACCGCGGCCTGGCCGTTGACCCCGGCCACGTGCGGTTGGCCGGCGGCCAGGATCCGGGCGGGTGGGCCCAGCACCCAGGTGGCCAGGGCCAGCGGGTAGGTGCCGAGGTCCAGCAGGGGCCCGCCGGCCAGGTCGGCCCGCAGGATGCGGTGCCCGGCGGTGAAGTACTCGCCGTGGTCGGCCTGCACGGTGCGGATCTCGCCGAGCGCGCCGTCGTCCAGGAGCTGACGGACGACGTCGAACTTGGGAAGGAAGAAGGTCCACAGCGCCTCGGCGCAGAATCGCCCGCGGTCGGCGGCGAGCTGGGCGATCTCACTGGCCTGGGCGGCGTCGAGCGCGAGCGGCTTCTCGACCAGGGCGTGCTTGCCGGCCTCCAGCGCCAGCGTGGCGCAGGGATGGTGGGCCGGGTGAGGAGTGGCGACGTAGACGACGTCGACGTCCGGGTCGGCCACCAGCTCCTCGTACGAGCCGTAGGCGCGAGGCAGGCCGTGGCGGCCGGCGAACGCCGCCGAGCGGTCGGCGTCGCGGGACCCCACCGCGAGGAGCTGCTGACGGGTGTGGCGCTGCAGCGACCGGACGAACCGCTCCGCGATCCACCCGGTCCCGAGCACGCCCCAGCGCAGGGCGGGCGCGGCCGTCGAGGGAGGGGTCCGGGCCGCGGGCAGGGTGCTAGGGAAGCTCGACATGGGCGCGACGGCCATCCTGGCGCATCGAGGCGATGACCGCGTCGGCGACGGCGCTGGCGATGAGCCCGTCGCGGGCGCTGGCCAACGGTGACGGGTGGCCGGCGGCGACCGCGATCGTGCCGCGGTCCTCGACGACCGGGGCGTCCAGCAGCCAGGGCACGGCGTCGAGCTCGTGGATGGCCGAGTTGGTGACGCTGGACTCGCTGGTGGACCCGGGCGCCGAGGCGACCCCGCGGCTGACGCAGTGCACCAGCAGCGGCTTCTCGCACATGACCGGCTTCCCGGCCCGGACGGCGGCAACCGTCAGGTCGGCATGGGTGGCGTCCGCGGAGGCGACCATCGTGACCGCCGCCCCGGTGACCTGCCGGTGGAGGGTGCTGATGTGGTCGGCACCCATGATCCCGGTGCCGATCACACCCACCCGGACCGTCATGTGGCGCCCACCCGCCGCGCCCAAGTCGGCACCACCCTCACGGCCCTCCCCGTCCCCACGCGCCACCACTGCACGAGCCACCGCTTGCCGTCGTCACCGATCGGACGAGCATAGTCGGTGCCGGCTAGAGGGAGCGGACGGCCTCGCGGGCCGGGATGTCGCCCTCGAACAGCTCGAACTCGACGCCGATGGTGTTGGGCGCCTGCAGGCACTCCAGCAGCACGAGGGCAACGTCGTCGCGGGGGACGTCGGCGCGGCCACCGAAGGCGCGGCTGACCTGGACACGGCCGCTGCCGGGGGCGTCGGTCAGGTGGCCCGGCTTGACGATCGTCCACTCCAGGCCGCTCTGCTTGAGGGCGTCGTCGGCGTCGCGCTTGGCCTGCAGGTACGGGCGCATTGCCTCACCTGCGCCGGCGATGTCGTGGGTGCCGATCGAGGACACGATCACGAACCGGGTGACGCCGAGGTCGCTGGCCGCTTCCATCGAGGTGACGGCCGCGCCGTAGTCGACCGTCCGCTTGCGCGCCGGCCCGCTCCCGGGCCCGGCGCCGGCCGCGAACACGATCGCGTCGGCGGCGCCCAGGTGCGGGCGCAGGTCGTCGCCGCGCTCGAGGTCGCACAGCACCGCCTCGGCGCCCGCCGCCTCAAGGTCGCCGGCCTGCTCGGGGTTGCGGATCACGCCACGGCCGCGGTGCCCGTCACGGCCGAGCAGCCGCAGCAGGCGCAGGCCGACCTTGCCATGGCCGCCGATCACCAGCACCTCCATGGCCGGCAGTGTACCGGCGACACCGCCGCCCAGGAACGCGATCGGCGTCGGCCGCCTGGCGCCTACCTCGTCGACCTCACCTGGCCGTCACCCGTCGGGCGTGCTTCGTCCGTCGGGTGGTAGGCCCAGTCGTAGACCACGGCCGTCCCGACGACCAGGTCCTGCAGCGAGGCGTTGCGCCGGCTGGCCAGGACCCACAGCAGCCCGGCCGGGAAGAGCACGTACAGCACGGCCCGGGCGAACGAGCGCCGCAGCGACAGCCGCTGGCCACCGCGGTCCGCCACCCGCAGCCCGGCGATCTGCTTGCCCACCGACCGGCCCGTCGCCGACCAGCTCAACGTCAGGTAGCCGATGGCGATCGCCGCTCCCGCGCTGGCGTCGAGCCAGTTGGGCAGGACGGGAAGGCGGAGCGGCGGGCCGGTCAGCAGGTAGCGGACCACCCCGGCGGCCAGCAGCGCCGACAGGCCGAGCAGCCAGGCGACCCCGAGGTCGACCAGGTCGGCCACGACGCGGGAGGCGAAGCCGGCCCGGTGACCCTGCAGCGCCCTGGCCTCGGCGTAGCGGATCTCCCGGGTCACGGGCGCAGTTCCTCGAGCGAGGGACCGGTCTGGCGCTGCCCCTCCCGTTGCAGGACGCGGTCGACGATGCGGCTGACCAGACCGTCGACGCGCATGCCCTGCACCCGCAGGGCGTCGACCGTCTCGCTGGCCATGGTGCTGCTCGACTCGCGGATGATCTCACCGAGGTCGACCTCGTCGATGACCTGCTCGGTGAGCCCAGGCAGGTCGACACGGGCCAGGATGGCGTCGATGTCCACGCGGGCGACGACGGCGTCCAGGTCGATACGGCCGACGATGGCGTCCAGGTCGATGCGTCGGACGATCGCGTCCAGGTCGATGCGTTCGGCGATGGCGTCGATGTCGACGCGGTCCACGATCTCGTCCAGGTCGATCCGGGCGGCGATCTGGTTCGGGTTGATGCGGTCGACGATCCGGTCGAGGTCGACCCTGGCGACCACCTGGTCCAGGTCGATCTCGTTGAGGACGGCGGCGACCAGCGCGGCCGTCAGCGCCCGGACGGCCCTGACGGCACCCTCCTGCGCGCGTCGCTGTTCCGCCAGTCCCCGCGCCGCCCAGCCGTCCAGGCCCAGATGGTGTCGCGCCACCGCCACCGACCCCCGCGTCACCGCCGTCGCCGGGCGGGCCAGGACCCGCAGCGGCCACCCGATCCGGCCCGCGACGGCGGCCACGGCGCCCAGCGAGCGCCGCTGCGCCTCCACCGCCAGGCCGAACGCGGCCGCCGCCAGCAGCCGGGGCACGTCGATCCGACCGTCGCGTGCCCTCAGGTCGGCCAGCTCCGGCGGCAGCGGCACCAGCATCCCCTCGTTGTTCTCCACCGCGACATCCTTTCCGCGCACCAGGCCATCACGGCTCAGTGTCGCGTCGCCCGGGGTGAGCTGGCTTCACCCGTACGAGGTGATCTGTCGGCGGGGCACTCAGGACGCTGAACCGCGCTCGACCCGCGCTGGCTCGGGTCGTATGGTGCCGCCAGCGGTAGGTGGCGGGTGAGGAGGCGACATGGCCAGCATGGGACCGGTCGAGTACGTCGTCATCGGGTTTCCGGGCAACCGGTTCAAGGGCGAGATCGTGCCGGCCGTGGCGGAGTTGGTCGACAACGACGTCGTCCGCATCCTCGACGTCGCCTTCATCAAGAAAGACGCCCACGGGAACGCCACCATGTTCGAGTACGACTCGCTGGACGACGTCCTCGAGTTCGGGTTCGCCGACATCGAGGGGGAGGCGGGGGGCGTGCTGAACGACGAGGACCTCGAACTGGCCGCCGAGGCCCTCGAGCCCGACAGCTCGGCGGCGTTGATCGTCTGGGAGCACCGGTGGGCGGCGCGGGTCGCCCAGGCGATCCGAAATGCGGGTGGGCGCATCATCGCCGGGGAGCGGGTGCCGGCCGAGATCGTGGAGCAGGCGTTGGCCGGGCTTGGCGACCGGCTGACGGCGGTCCAGGACGATCGTTGAGGGGAAGCCCATGTTGTTACGTCCAAGCATGCGAAGGGGCCGGCCAGGCCTGATCGGCTTCATGGCGGGCACAGCGGTCACCGTTGGGTTGTCGCGCCGTCAGCAGGGCAGCGCCCAGCCGGCAGTGGCCGGACAGCCCGCCGCCCCGGCCGATCCAATTGCCCAACTGAAGGAGCTGGCGGCCCTCAAGGAGCAGGGGCATCTCACCGACGAGGAGTTCACGGCGCAGAAGGCCCGCATCCTCGGGTGACCAGGGACAGTTCGACACGCAGGTCAGGGTCGCGGGGCGACGAAGACGAAGGCGTCCGCTGTCTCCTTCAGGATGCTGAGCATCGACGCCGTAGCGGCGGACCGGTAGCTGGCCGCCAGCCGGGCGGCGGTGATGGTTCGGACGGGCGGGACGGTAAGACCGACCCGGTGTAGCCCTGGGCGCGCGAAGACGAGTGCGAGGTGGGGAAGGACGGCGACGCCCACGCCCGCGGCGACGAAGGCCTGCACCGCGTTGTAGTCGTCGCTGCCGAAGGCGAAGCGCGGCTCGAAGCGGGCCGCTCGGCAGCTGTGGGCGACGATGGCGCCATAGGCGCTGTCCGGGGCGCCGCCGATCCAGGTCTCGTCGGCGAGCTCCTCCAGGGCGACCGACGCCCGCCCCGCCAGCCGGTGGCCGTCCGGCACCACGAGATCGAACGGGTCCTCCAGCAGGTGGGTCCGCTCCAGCCCGACGTCAGGTTCGGGCAGCGCCTCCTGCTCGTAGATGAGCGCGAGATCCAGCTCCCAGCGGGCGAGCCGTGGGATCAGTCCTTGGCCATGGTCGTCGATCACGGTCAGGTCGACCTCGGGGTGGCGCTGGTTGAAGACCGCGACGGCGCGGGGGACCAGCGTGGCGATGGCGGTGGGGAAGCTGGCAAGGCGCAGTCGGCCACGCCGCAGGCGAGCGATCTCGCCGAGCTCCTGCTCGGCCTCGTCCAGCCGCGCCAGGACCGCCTCGGCATGCGCCAGAAGGGCACGGCCGGCGTCGGTCAGGCGCACCGGTCGCACGCCGCGCTCCACAAGCCTGGTCCCCACTTCCCGCTCGAGGGCGGCGATCTGCTGGCTGACCGCCGACTGGGTGAACGACAGCGCCTCCGCCGCGCCCGCGAACGAGCCGCGGGCGGCGACTTCCCGCAGCACACGGAGGCGACGTGGGTCCAGCATAAGTAGAGCTTAATGTACTGCAGAGATCATAACTTGACCTAATCAACCAGTCGGAGCGAGCCTGAGCGCGCAACGCCGCGAAACCAGGCGGCGCCCCGGATCACCGGAGAATTGCCGATGTCCCTGATTGTGGATCCGACCTTCTACCGCACTCGGGGTGAGGCGATGGCGGCCTCATCCAGCGGGTGGATCTGGGCGATGCCCCCCAGATGGTCCTGGAGGTCCGCCCGGCCCACGACCCCGCCACGGCCGGGGGTTGGTGGGCGTGGTGATCAGCGTCGAGGACCTCTCGGGTCCATCTGGGCCTGGCACCGCGACGGCGACCAGGGGCGGTCGGCAAGCTCATCACCATCGCGGTCCAGCCCACCCACCCGACCTGCCGGCGGCGCTCAAGCCGTTGGGGCCGTGCCCCCCTCATCAGCGACCTTGAGCTGTCGGTGGATGACCGCTGGCCGTAGGTGTCGTGGTGGGGCACCGGCGAGCTCCACCAAGACGACGTCGCCGACCCCTTCCACCCGGTCGAGACCGGCTCGGTCCGCCTGGGCGGCAGCACCGGCCGCCACCCCACCCGGGGGCCCAGATGGTCGAGGGCAGCCGGGACGGCCAAGGGGTCTCGGTCACCAACTCGCTGGACGGGCCCTGGGACGACCAGTTCTCCGGCGGCGATGCCTCCAGCGACTCCTACTGCCACACCCACTGACCATGCCACCCCTAGCCCACCATGCCGCCGAGGACGCCCTGCTCAGCCTGCTGGTCCTCGGCGGCAGCGGGCTGACCCTGCTCCTGACCGCCGCCCGCGCCAGGCTCACCCGGAGGCGGTAGCGTCGCTCCATGAGCGAAGCTCAGGACGTGGAGTATGGCGCCCACCTGCCGCTGATCGACCTCGGGACGCCGCCTTCCCTGGCGATGCTCAGGGCCTATGCCTCCGCGGCGGCAACGCTGGGCTACCGCTACCTCTGCGCCAACGATCACCTCGTCTTCAGCCGGCCATGGCTCGACGGCCCGACCGCGCTCGCCGCGCTCATCGAGTCGTCCAGGGACATGACGCTCGTCACCACGGCCAGCCTTCCCGTGCTGCGCGGGCCGCTGCAGCTGGCCAAGACCCTGGCCGCCCTCGACGTCCTCTCCGGCGGGCGCCTGGTCGCCGGGGTCGGACCGGGATCCTCGGCGGACGACTACGCCGCCGTCGGCCTCCCGTTCCAGGAGCGGTGGCAGCGCTTCGACGAGGCCGTGCAGGTGCTGCGCGCTCTGCTCCACGGTGAGGACGGCAGCATCGAAGGCCGGTTCTCCACCATCCGCGGCGCGCGGCTCGAACCGCGACCAGCACAGACCCCGGGACCGCCGATCTGGGTCGCGAGCTGGGGCTCGCCGGCCGGGCTGCGTCGGGTCGCCCGCCTGGGCGATGGATGGCTCGCGTCCGCCTACAACACCACGCCGGACAGCTTCCGCGATGGTCTGGAGCGGCTTGCCGAGGAGCTGCGGCGCACCGGCAAGGCGTCGGAGTCGTTCCCGAGCGCCATCGCCACCGCCTGGCTGTACATCACCGAGGACAAGGGCGAAGCCGAGCGGAAGCTCAGCGACGTGCTCGCGCCCATGCTGCACCGGCCGGCCGAGGCGCTGCGCTCCGCCCCACTGCTGATCGGCCCCGCGGAGGTGTGCGCCGAGCGGCTGGCCGCGTTCGTGGATGCCGGCGCCCGGCGGGTCTTCGTCTGGCCGCTCGGCGACGAGGTGGTCCAGCTGGAGCTGTTTCGCGAGCGCGTCAGCGCCCTCCTCCCCCGACGACCATGACCGCGGCACCGTTGGGGGCTGTCTGCTCCTCGTCCTGCCTGAGAGCCCCGCGTCCCTGGTCTGCGGTTCCCGCCGGGGGCCAGCCGTAGCCCGACCAGCCGTTGTCGCAATGGGGGCAGCCGCCGGCCAGCTCTCGACCCTCGGGGCTGTGCCCGTGAGACCAGCGGTGCCTGGTGGTCGAGTCGACGCTGTCACCCTCCACCGGATAGCCGGCGTCTTCCCAGTCGGCCAGCCCGCCGCTGTACCAGCTGACATCGTGGTAGCCGTGGGCCTCCAGGGCCTGGCAGGCGGCCACCGGCCCGTGGCGGTGCTGGTTGGTGGAGTAGACGACGATCTCGTCGTCGCGGCGCAACTCGCGCAGGGCGCAGCGCGGGCTCGGGAACCCCAGCGAGCCAGGGATATGCCCGGCCCGGAAGGTCCACCCGCCAACCGTCATGACGAGCTTGATGTCCTCTCCGGCGTCCAGCTTGGCCTTGAGCTGCTGCCGGGTGATCGTCCTCATCGGTGGGACCTTTCACTTGGCGCATCTGCCACCGATGATCCGCTCACCCCGCGTGCCGTCAGTGCCGCGGGTCACACCCGGGCGGTGCCGAGCAGCACAAGGACCCAGCTAGGGTGTAGCCGAGCAGCGCGAAGACGAGCGGAGCCGGGGTCAGGAAGCGGAGCCACAGCCGCGGCCAGGGCCTCCACGACCCAGATGCCGAGCGCCGGCAGCACCGTCACGCCGACGACCAGGGCCAGGATGTCGAGCCGGTCGGCCCGACGGAGCAGGAACAGGTCGGGGCTTCTGCCGGTGACCTCGAGCACCGGCTGGGCGATGGCGAGGCCGGTCAGCGCGAACAGCTCGGCCAGTGTCCAGAGCCCAGCCCCTGGGGGACCCTTCACCTCGTCGACGTCGCGGGGCACGCGTCCTCTCGCTCGCTCGTCACCGTCTGGGCCGGGCGCGTTGCTGGAGCGCCCTGGGGGGAACACTACGCGCATGTCGTTCTATGCCGATCTGCACGTGCATTCCCGGTATGCGCGGGCGACCAGCCGCAACGCCGACCTGGTGGAGCTGGCGTGGTGGGCTCGTCGCAAGGGGATCGCGGTGCTGGGCACCGGGGACTTCACGCATCCGGGGTGGTTCGAGGAGCTGAGGGAGGGCCTGGTGCCGGCGGAGCCGGGGCTGTTCCGGCTCCGGGACGAGCTGGACCAGGCCGTGATCGAGAGGCTGCCGCCGTCGTGCCGGGGGGCGCTGCGGTTCCTGCTGGCGACGGAGGTGTCGACGGCGTTCCATCGGGACGGGCGGGCGCGGCGCATGCACCACCTGCTGTACGTGCCGGGGATGGAGGCGGCGGTCAGGCTGACCGAGCGGCTCGGCCGCAGCGGCAACCTCGCCGAGGACGGGCGCCCCACGCTGGCCATGGACGCGGGCGAGCTGCTCGAGGCCACCCTCGACAGCGGGGACGGGGCCTATCTGGTGCCGGCGCACCTCTGGACGCCGTGGGTGGGGGTGCTGAGCGCCACCGCCGGCTTCGACTCCATCGAGGCCTGCTACGGGGAGCTGGCGGACCACATCTTCGCGGTCGAGACCGGGCTGTCGGCGGACCCGCCGATGAGCTGGCGGGCCTCGCGCCTCGACCGGTTCCGGTCGGTGAGCTTCTCGGACGCGCACGCCCCCTCCAGGCTCGGGCGGGAGGCGACCGAGCTCGACACCGAGCTGGACTACTTCGCCATCCGCCGGGCGCTGGCGACCGGGGAGGGGTTCCTGGGGACGGTGGAGCTGTTCCCCGAGGAGGGTCGCTACTACCTGAGCGGGCACAAGGGCTGCGGCGTCCGCCTGGAGCCGGCCGAGGCGCGCCGGGCGGGGCTGCGCTGCCCGGTGTGCGGCAGGCGGCTGACCATGGGGGTGCTGCAGCGGGTCGAGGACCTGGCCGACCGCCCGGCCGGAGCCCGGCCGCCGGGGGCGCCCGGGTGCCGCAACCTGCTGCCCCTGGACGAGCTCGTCGCCGAGGTCGCGGGGGTCGGCCGGACCAGCAAGGCCGTGCGGCGGACCGTCGACGCCATGGTCGAGCAACTCGGCCCGGAGCTGCCCATCCTGGAGCGCCTGCCGGTGGACGCCATCGTCGAGGCCGGCTTCCCCAAGGAGGCCGAGGCGATCGGCGAGGTGCGCCGCGGCCAGGTCGACCGCGACCCGGGCTTTGACGGGCAGTACGGGTCCATCCGGCCGTTTGCCCGCACTCGGTCCGGGTAGCCGTCCGACCCCGAGTCAAGGAGCATGCCGAATGGCCGTCGACCGAGCGTGGTGGGGCTGAGATGCGCGCCGCAGACCTCCAGGCGATCTTCGAGGCGCCGGGCCCGTTCCTGTCGCTGTATCTGGCCGCCGGGGGCGACGTCGAGAACGCCGCCCAGCGGCTGGAGGTGCGCTGGAAGAGCGCCCGCGGCGACCTCCAGGAGCGGGGGGTGCCGATCGGGGTGCTGGAGGCGGTCGATCCGCTCGTCGAGGGCGGCCGCGCGGCCGGGGCGACCCTGGCCGCGATCGTCTCGGTCGACGGCGCCGTCCACCACATCGGATTGCCGTCCCCGCCGCTCCGCGAGGTGCTGGCCCGCTGGGGCGCGGCCCCGTATGCGCTGCCGCTGCTGGCCCACGCGCAGTCCCAGATCCCGTTCGTGGCCCTGCTTGCCTCCCGGGCCGCCGCCGAGCTCGTGGCCAAGCTGCCCGACGGGGAGCGGAGCGAGCAGGTGGAGGGGGAGCAGGGGCCACAGCTCACCCGCTCGAAGCCGGGCGGCTGGTCGCAGCCGCGCTACCAGCACCGGGCCGAGGTGATCTGGGAGCGGAACGCCAGCGAGGTGGCCGACGCGCTGACTAGGCTCGTCGACGAGACCCGCCCCCGCTTCGTCGCCGCCGCCGGCGACGTGCGGGCGCTGCAGCTGTTGCGCGAGCAGTCGCCGAAGCGCGTCCAGGAGCTGATCCGGGTCGTCGGGGGCGAGCTGCCTTCGCTCGACCGGGTGCTGGACAAGGCGGCCGAGTTGGTCGAGGCGGAGGTCCGGGGCGACGCCGAGGCGCTGCTGGGGCGGTTGGCGCAGGAGCAGGGCCGCGGCCCCGGCGGGCTCGCCACCGAGGGCGCCGGGGCCACGCTGGCCGCCCTGGCCAGGAGCCAGGTCGAGGTCCTGCTGGTCGTCGACGACCCGGACGACGAGCGGACCGCCTGGTTCGGGGCTGCGCCCCAGCAGGTGGCCACAGACCGGGACGCGGTCGAGGCCATGGGCGAGTCCATGCCGGTCGAGGGCCGCCTGGCCGACGTGGCCGTCCGCGCCGCCCTCGGCACCGCAGCCGACGTCCACGTCCTCGATCCCGGCGACGCCGGGCCCCGCGACGGGCTGGGGGCGCTGCTGCGCTTCACCGACCAGCAGCCCTGACGGGCGGCGGTCGCCGGGGCCGAAGACCGTCAGGCCGTACCCCTGCGCGGTCGGCGCCTGGGTGTCCGGGATGGCCGGCGGGTCAGCGGGGCGGGACGTCGAAGGTGATGCCGGTCTCGCGCTCGGAGACCTGCCACAGGGTGGTCATGGCGTCCCGGTTGCGGGTGCGGCGCAGCAGCGGCCGGCGCACCGGCGGGCCCCAGTTGACCCAGCGCGGGGTGTAGAGGGCGCCGCCGACGGCCGCGGGGTCGGTGGCCGCCCGCAGCAGGGGGAGGGCGCCCTGGGCCGGGGTCATCCCGAACCGCCGCACGGCGGCGTGGAAGAAGCGCTGGCTGCGGCCGCCGCCGGTCTCGCGGACGCTGCGCGCCTGCAGGTCGGTGTTGGCGAACCCCGGGTGGACGACGATGCTCCTGGCCGGCGCCC
>Ga0081538_10004350_pt1 | contig 13081 bp, 12 predicted proteins | sample TabmetS5T2R1_FD_71022 | JGI IMG/M metagenome (GOLD analysis project Ga0081538, IMG submission 71022) | Tabebuia heterophylla rhizosphere microbial communities from the University of Puerto Rico - S5T2R1 | ecosystem: Host-associated > Plants > Roots > Rhizosphere ...
GCGGCCCGGGTTCCTGCTGCTAACCTCCGGCCGCGAGACGCCCCTCGCAACCTTTGTCGCCCACGTCATGTACGGCGGCATCGTCGGCGGCTTCGTCGCCTGGGCCGCTTAGTTGAGCGCGGCGAGACCTACGCGACCGCGAGCCCAGGGGGATACTCCGACCACGGCCGGGGGTGCTCCAGTCGGTCGCGGAGGGTGGGCAGCTCGGTAGCAGTTGCGGAGAGCACGCGGCGGTGGAGCTGAAGGATGATCCAGGCGTCCTCATCCAGCCGCTCGACGCAGGCAGCGAGGAGACGGCGGTACGGCCCGAGGCCGTCGCCCGGCGCGAAGACGGCGGCAGCCGGCTCGTCAGCCAGGTCCGGATACCGACCGGCATCGGCTGCCGGAACATAGGGCAGGTTCGCCACCACCAGGTCGATCCGGCCGGGCACCGGATCGAGGAGATCACCGTGGCGAACGATGACTCGATCATCGACTCCGTGACGACGGGCGTTCCCGCGGGCGAGCGCGACGGCGCAGCGGCTCGTGTCGGTGGCAAACACGTGAACCTTCGGCGCGGCGGTGGCGATGGCAACCGCGATCGCCCCGGTGCCGGTGCCGACGTCGACGACGCGGGCCGGCCCGGAGCCGACACGGTCGAGCGACGCAGCGACCAGCTGCTCGCTCGCCCGCCGCGGGGTCATCACGCGACCGGGTCGGGTGCGGAGGGAAAGCCCGCTGAAGCGGACGTGAGACACATCTCATCCGTGTCGCGAGGTCGTCGCTTCTTACCGAACAGGAAGGGGCCGGCGACGCTGGCCGCCTGGCCTTTCATCGCGGCCCTGCAGCTACGGTTCCCGCCGTGGCGGCGGACGAGCGGACTCTCGACGGCGCCGTGCGCAGCGGAGAGATCCTGCGATGTCGAACGTGACGCTCTTTCGCTACGACCCGGGCGTGCTCGAGCGCTTCCCCGCGATCGTCGGAGGCGTCGTGCACGCGTGGGATGTCGAGAACGGGCCCTCGCCGCCCGGCCTCCTGACGGCGTACCGGGTCGAGCAGGAAGACGCGCTCGCGCGCCTCGGCGAGCAGCCGCCGGGCACGCTGCCGAGCCTCGCCGCGTGGCGGCGCGCATTTACCGCCTTCGGCGTCGAGCCGACTCGCTATCGAAGCGCTCCCGAGGCGCTGCTGCGACGGCTCACGAAGCACGGGGAGATACCGAGCGTCGGCCTGCTCGTCGACATTGGCAACCTCGTCAGCGTCCGCTTCCTGCTACCCGTCGCGGTCCTCGACCTCGCAAACGTCGCCGGCGGAATCACCGTTCGGCTCGCCGAGGGCGGCGAGGAGTACACCGATCTGGGCGCGACGACTATTGAGCGTCCCGACCCCGGCGAGGTGGTCTTCGTCGACGAGGCAGGCGTCGTGCACGCGCGGCGCTGGTGCTGGCGACAGAGCGCTCAGTCGGCGACCGGGCCGACCACGAACGAGATCCTGATCGCCGTCGAGGGCTTGCACGAGACGGCGGCAGACGATGTCGCCACGGCGCTCACCGACCTCGAGCACCTGCTCGCCGAGCACACGTCCGGAGCGACGCTCGAGCGTGCGCTCCTCACAGCTGGAGACCCGTCGTTCCCCAGCGGCTGACCGCCGGCCTCAGCGGGGCTCGAAGACCAGTGCGCTCACGATCGGCCGCGCCTCCGGGGCGGGCTGGTCCTGCGTCGAGTACGGGCGGTTGAGGAGATGTCTGCAGTGGACGAGCGTCGTCGAGCCGCCTCCGTCGAGGTTGATGGCGCTCTCCGCGCCCAGCTCGACCATCAGGTCGGCCAGCTCGAGCATCGACAGACCTCCGTCGACGCGGGAGCGCCGCCCGTCGCACGCGACGGCCACGACGAAGTCGGTCGAGACCCCGAGCGCGGCACGCGGATAACGGCCGTCGGTGATGTCCGAGTCGAACTGCCCTACGCCCGCGGAGAATCCCTCACGGTCCTGATCGGGATCGAAGACCACGACCCCGTCTCGGACGAGCAGTGGCCCGGCGGGCACCAGGTCGCCTCTCGGCGGGTCGGGAAAGTGCTCGCGCGCGGCGAGGCGAATCGCTCCGTCCTCGACGGCGACACACGCCCGGCGGGAGGCGTAGGGACGGACGATCGGCTCGTGGGGCACGAGATCTCCGTCGACCCAGAGTTCGCCCAGCGGTCGGTACGGATCGCGCAAGAAGAAACCGCCGATGATCGCTTCGTCGACCTCGTTCGCCGCGCACCAGACATCGAGCCGCTCGGTACGAGGGAAGTGCACCACCCGAGCCCGGGTCGTAGCGCGCGGATGCCGCACCGCGTAGAGCGTGGTCACCTCGCCGTCGTGGAGCTCGTGACGCCAGAGCAGGTACTCGGTGCGGTCGCGCTCGCTGGGCATGCCCGTGCTTACTGCTCGGGCGCCCGAGTGAACGTGGCGGCGAACGTGCCCTCGGCGGTCAGGAGATCGAGCGAGGCCCCGGTCACTTTGTACCGCGCCGCGAGGGGAAGCGCGGCGAGAAACGCCGCCTCCTGCTCCATGATCCCATCGGGCTCGGCGCACGCCTTCTTCGTCGGCGCCGGCGGGTCGATCTCGATGGCTCCCCGGTCCGTTGTGTACGTCGTCCGATAGGTGTTGCAGCCGGCCGAGCCCGAGAGCGCGCCGTCCTCGGCGAATGAGGCGGTGATCTCGGTACCGGGAAGGGGGCTCGAGACGGCGTTGCCCTGCAGGATCGACGTTGCCCCCCACGTGCCGACCGGAGTCGCGCGCCGGTAGCGAAGGACCTCCGTTCCGTCGGCGTCGAGGAGAGCGAGCTCGTCGTCCTCCGCGCGCCACGCCCTCACGCTCTCGAGAGCGCCGGCGTACTCGCGCTCGACGGCGTCGGCCGGCGGCGGGCACCCCATCGCCGTCTGCGCGATCTCTCGTAGCTCCAGCGTATCGCCGTCTACCGTGTACGAAGCTCTGAAGCGATTGCAGCCCGTCGAGCCGCTGACCGTCCCTTCCACGAAAGTCGCGGTCGGAGCGACGTCCTCCCAGCCTTCGACCTCCACGCCGAAGACGAGGAGCCAGGCGGTTCCCTCGAGCGACGACGGGTCGGCCGAGCCCGGCTCGTCCTCACCGCAGGCCGCGGCGGCAGCCAGCACGGCCAGCGCCGCCAGCGGTGCGGTCACGATCCTCACGGGTCGCGATCCTACAGTTGCCTACACTGTCGCCTTGCCTCCCGCGCCGCTACCGGACGAGCTCGTCGAGTTCCTCGAAAAACCGCATGCCGCGGTCATCGCCACGGTCCGTTCCGACGGGGCGCCGTACGCGGCCGCGACCTGGTACGACTGGGACGACGGCCGCATCCTCGTGAACATGGACTTCGAGCGGCTGCGCCTGAGCCACATGCGCAGCGACCCGCGGGTTGCGGTGACAGTGCTCGACCTCCAGGACTGGTATCGCACCGTTACCGTCCTCGGCAGGGTGGTCGAGATCCGGGACGACGAAGGCCTCGTCGACATCGACCGGCTGTCGCAGCGCTACCGGGGCACGCCGTACAAGAACCGGGAGCGCAAGCGCGTCACGGCCCTGATCGAGCCGGAACGCTGGCACGACCACTCGTAGCACTCTAAGAGCACGTCTCAGTATGAAGACCGGGGCCGCCGGGCCGCGCTGCTCGCCCCGAGAGCGGCGTCCTCAGTCGCGCCCGTAGCCTCCGGCTACGAACGCTCCCTGCGTCCTTGTCTCGGAACGACCATCACACCCCGACGGCGAGGCGTCATTCTGAAACGTGCTCTAAGATCATTTGGCCTTGACTCGGGTCCTTTCTTCGACCGGGGCCGTCGACGAGCACATCGAGGCGAATGTCGAGGAGCTCGTCGAGCTCGTCCGCGCCCTCGTCCGGTTCGACACGACTTCGGTCGACCTCTCCCCCGGCTCCGCCCGCACGACCAACCAGGAGTCCGAGCTCCAGGCCTACGTGGGCGGGCGGCTACGGGAGCTCGGCGCCGAGGTCGACCAGTGGGAGCCCGACCCAGCCGAGCTCGCCGACCACCCGATGATGCCGCCCTGGCACCACTGGCGCGGGCGGCCGCTCACCGTCGGGACGATCCGCGGCGCCGGGGGCGGTCGCAGCCTCGTCGTCAACGGCCACATCGACGTCGTCGACGCCGGCGACCACTCACGCTGGTCCTCCCCACCTTTCGCCGCCGACGTTCGCGACGGCCGCATCTACGGCCGCGGCTCGGTCGACATGAAGGGCGGGATCGGCGCGGCGCTCTTCGCGCTCGAGGCACTGCACGCTTGCGGCATCCGACTCGCGGGCGACGTCGTCTTCGAGACGGTGCCGGACGAGGAGACCTGCGCGATGGGAACGATCGCGGCGATCGCGCGCGGCTACCGAGCCGATGCCGGGCTCGTCCCTGAGCCGACCCGGCTAGGCCTCTGGATCGCGACCCGCGGGCTCCTGCACGGGACGCTGACCGTCGAGGGCCGCTCGGCCCACGCGGAGATGAACCAGCCACACTGGCGCGAGGGCGGCGGCGTCAACGCGATCCAGAAGGCCGCGACCGTGCTGGCCGGGCTCGACCGGTTGACGGCAGACTGGGCCGGGCGCGAGGACAAGCGCCACCCGCTTCTCGGAACGCCTTCCGTCAACCCGACGATCGTGCGCGGTGGAAGCTTCATCTCCAACATCCCCGAGTCCTGCGAGCTTGCGCTCAACGCCACCTACCTGCCGGGCAACGCCGACGAGCGCGGGTACGGGTCGATCCCGAGGGGCGAGATCGAGCGGGCCGTCGCGGCGGTCGCGGCGGAGGACGATTGGCAGGCCGAGCATCCTCCGACGTGGAGCTGGTACACGGACTATCCGCCTTCCGAGATCGACCCGGGCTCCCCGATCGTCGCGGTCGCCCAGGAAGCCGGCCGGGAACTCGGGTTCGAGATCAGGGCCGAGGGAATCGACACGACGTATGACGGGGCGCTCCTGACCCTCTTCGCGGAAACCCCCAGCCCGGCCTTCGGCCCAGGAGACCTGTCGCGGGCTCACGCTCCGGACGAGTGGGTCGGGATCGAGGAGCTCGTACTGGGCGCCAAGATCTATGCGCGCGCGATCTCGCACTGGTGCGGGGTGGCCGAGTGACTGAGCCCGTCTTCGTCCGCGAGCCCGAATCGAACGTCTTCCTGCGCGAGCTGGATCGAGCCTATCCGCTGATCGAGCACGCCGAGGGGGTCTGGCTCTACGACCGGGCGGGCAATGCCTACCTCGACGCGGTCGGCGGCGGAGCGATGGTCACCTCGGTCGGCCACGGCGTCCCCGAGCTCGTCGAGGCCGCGCGCGAGCAGGCGGCCCGGGTCTCGTTTCTCTACAACCAGCAGTTCACGTCCCCGGCGCAGGAGAAGCTGGCCCGTGAGCTGCTCGCCCACGCGCCCGACGGTTTCACGCGCGTGCATTTCGTGACCGGCGGCGCGGAGGCGAACGAGACTGCCGTGCGCCTTGCCCGCAGCTACCACGTGGAGCGCGGCGAGCCCGAGCGCTGGCGGATCGTCTCCCCCGCACAGGCTTACCACGGGCCGACGGTCGCGACGCTTTCCCTCGCCGGCCGGCCGGGGCTCCACCACCACTATGCGCCCTACCTCACGCCGCACCTCCACATCCCACCCTCGACCTGGCGCTTCGACCCGAGCGGGGAAGAGGCGCTCGAGGTGCTCGACCGCGCGCTGGAGAAGGCCGGGCCGCAGAACGTCTCCGCGTTCTTCTGCGAGCCGGTCAGCGCAGCGGCCCTGCCAGGGTATTCGCCGCCCGAGCGTTTCTGGCGCGGACTGGCCGAGCGGCGGGACGAGCACGGGTTCCTCATCTGCCTCGACGAAGTCGTGACCGGGATGGGGCGAACCGGGACGTGGTTCGCCGCCGAGGAGCTTCCCTTCCTGCCGGACGTGATCACGACCGCCAAGGGGCTCGGCGCCGGCTACGCGCCCATCGGCGCGGTCCTTTGCCGGGACGAGGTCTACCGCGCGTTCGCCGAGGGCTCGCGTGCGTTCGAGCTGGGACACACCTGGGACGGGGCTCCGCTCCCCTGCGCCGTCGGGCTCGCCGTGATCGCCTATCTCCAAGACCGTTCGCTCGTCGAGCGGGTGCGCGACGAGGGCCCGCGCCTCCTGAGCTCGCTCCAGGCTGCCCTCGCCGACTGCGACCTCGTCGCCGAGGTACGCGGCCGTGGCTTTCTGCTCGGGATCGACTACGCCGACCCACGCGACCGGCGGTCGTTCCTGCCGCCCGAGCTCGGCCTCGCCCGAAGAATCGACGTGGAGGCGCTCGCCCGCGGCCTCGTCGTCTACTCGACCCAGCCGACGCGAGACGGCTATGCGGGCGACCAGACGCTGATCGCGCCCGCCTTCACGTCCACCGACGAGGAGCTCTCGCTCGTCGTCGAGCGAATGGCCGAGACGGTGACGGCAGTCGAACGAGAGGTCCTCTCCGAGCTGGCGTCACCCCGGTCGAGGGAGACGGTCGATTGGAGCGCCTGACCGCCGCGCTGGACGAGCGAGTTCGCTTCCACCGGATCCAGCAGGTTCGGGCGCACGAGTACGTGGCGGACCAGATTCGACGCCACATCGCCCTGAGGTTGATCGGCCCGGGCGAGTCGCTGCCTTCGGAGCGGGAGCTCACAACTATGTTCGGCGTCGGAAGGCCGACGATCCAGCTCGCCCTGCGGCTCCTCGAGCACGATCACCTCGTTGAGACCCGCCGCGGGCGCGCCGGTGGGACCTTCGTCCTGCAGCCCGCCGAGGACACGGTCGTCAAGGAGGAGCTGATCGTGCGGACCCTCCGCCACCGGCGGGAGATCGAGGAGCTCCTCGAGCTTCGGCAGACACTCGAACCGCGCATTTCGGGACTGGCGGCGGAGGCTCACAGGCAGCATGATCTCGACGCCATGCGACGTCAGCTCATGGGTATGTCGGAAGCGGCGACCGAGCCCGACTACATGCGCTACGACACCCAGTTCCATCTCGCAGTTGCGCGCGCCACGGGAAACCGGCGGTTCGTCGAGGCAATCGAGGAGATCCGGGCAGGCCTGAACGACGTGATCAGCCTGCTGCCCGAGTCGGATACCTGGCACGGGAGGATCTCCGGCGAGCACGAGTCGATCGTCTCAGCCGTCGCGGCGCGTGACCCGGAGGCCGCCGAGAGTGCAATGGATCGCCACGTCGCCAGCAGCGATCAGGGCATCCGCGCAGTGCTCGAGGCCGTCCGCAGATGGAGCGGCCGCGCGCGAAAGGGTCGAGATCGAAAGGAGGAACGACAATGAAGGCGCTGCTCGCACAGCTCGCCTGCCGGATCGGCGACGTCGAGGGGAACACGGCGCGAGCGATCGACGCGCTTCGCTCACACCCCGAGGTCGACATCGCCGTCTTCCCCGAGCTCTACCTCAGCGGCTACACGTACCGCGACCTGGACAAGCTCGCCCGCCCGATCGAGTCGGAGGAGATCACGCGGATCGCGAACGCCGCCGAGGAGGTGGAGACAGCAGTGGTGATCGGCTTCGCCGAGAAGATGGCGAAGGGCGTCGGCAACTCGGCGGCTTGCATCGACAACGACGGCGCGGTGGCCGGCGTCTATCGCAAGACGCACCTCTTCGGATCCGAGGTGGATGCCGGGTTCGTCGAGGGGGAGGAACAGCTGATCATCGAGCTCGCAGGCCGCCGGGCCGCTCCGCTCATCTGCTTCGACATCGAGTTCCCCGAGCCCGGGCGTCTGGTTACGCTCGCCGGCGCCGAGCTCCTCGTCACCGCCTCGGCGAACATGGACCCGTTCTACATCGACCACGCGGTCGGCACGGTGGCGCGGGCCCACGAGAACCGCCTTCCGCACCTGTACGCCAACCTTGTCGGCAGCGGCGACGGCCTGACCTTCGTCGGCGCCAGCAGATCGGTCGCGCCCACGGGCGAGGTCCTCGTCGAAGCAAGCCGTGACAAGGAGGAGCTAGTGGTCGCCCCGGTCGCGGAGCTGGGAGGCTTCGACCTGCAAACCGACTATCCGCGGCTCGTCCGACCGCCCCGGCCGGTCAAGGTGCTCGAGAAGGAGCACGTCTCCCCTTGACGAACGTTCGACAGGTCTTCTCCCCAGGAGGGATGCCACATGGCTGAGCACGCTGTGCCCGGTGCGCCGGTGGAGTCGCCAGGTCTCTTCGTCCGTCAGTCCTCGGGGCTGATCCGCGAGTTCCGCCCGGCCGATGTCTTCGTCTTCAACACGCTGGGGTACGCGACGGGGCTCGTCCTCGCCGTCGTGCCGACCTTCATGGCTGGGCTCTGGCCCGAGCAGAACGTCCTGCTCGTCGTCGCCATCGGGACGCTGCTGACGCTCGCGAACGCGGCGATGTACGGCTACCTCGCCGGGATCATGCCCCGCTCGGGCGGCGACTACGTTTACCTCTCTCGCGTCGTCCACCCGGCGGTCGGGTTCATGGCGAACTGGGGCTTCACCTGGTCGCAGTTCCTCGGCCTGGGGCTTTATTCGGCCTTCGCGGTCAACTTCGGCATCGCGATCGCCTTCGCCACGCTCGGGAACGCGATCGGCAACGACACCCTCGTGGACTGGAGCGTCGACGTGAGCGGCGACTGGCCGGTCTTCCTGATCGGCACGGGCATCCTCGTGCTCGTCCTGCTCGTCCTCTCGCTCAACACGCGGGTCATCCGGAACATCTTCATGATCGGGTTCATCCCCGCTCTCCTGGGAACGTTCGTGACCCTCGGTGTTCTCTTCACGACGTCGAAGGAGGAGTTCATCGCCAAGTTCGACGCCTTCATGGCCGAGCGCGCCGACGGACAGACGTACCAGGGCCTCATCGACCAGGCTTCGAGCGCAGGCTTCACAGCCGGTGACGCAACCTTCTGGGGCGCGTTGTTGGCCCTTCCGATCGGGTACTGGATCTACATCGGCTTCACGTACTCGGCCTACATCGGCGGCGAGGTGAAGCAGGCCTCGAAGACGCAGCCGCGGATGATCATCGCCACGCTGCTTTTCGCCTTCGCCGTCTACATGCTCGCCTTCTGGCGCTACTACGACGTCGTCGGCCAGGACTTCACCAACTCGGTCGTCTACCTCGGCGATGACGCGGGGATCCCCGTGTCGCCGGTGCTCAACTTCTTCGTCGGGATCATGACCGGCTCGACGGTGCTGAACGTGATCATGGGGGTCAGCTTCATCCTCTGGAACGTCCTGCTCCTCTTCGTGATCGCGATGATCTGCACCCGGAACCTCTTCGCGTGGTCGTTCGACGGGGTCGCGCCGCGGCAGCTGGCCACGGTCGGCGAGCGGACGCACGCGCCCTGGGTGGCCGCGATCCTGATCGTCGCGATCGCCATCGTGCTCCTCGCCCTCTACGTCTTCACGAGCTTCTTCACGATCGTCGTCAATTACATCGTCATCTTCTCGGTGGCCTTCTGGTTCGCGAGCTTCGCGGCCATCCTCCTGCCGTACCGGCGGCGTGACCTCTTCGAGCAGGCGCCCGAGTCGGTGAAGCGGAAGATCCTCGGAGTCCCAGTGATCACGCTGCTCGGGGTGGGCAACCTCATTCTCTTCACGCTGATCCTGATCGCATCCTTCGACACGCCGGCGTTCAGCGGCCCGACGGGCAACCGGGCGATCGCATTCGTGGTCGGCATCTACGTGGTCGGCTTCGCGCTCTACTTCGTCTCCCGCGCCGTCCGGCGTCAGCGCGGCGTCGATCTCGACCTGCTCTACAAGGAGATTCCGCCGGAGTAGCTTGAAGCTCTTCTACGCCACCGACGTCCACGGGTCGGACCGCTGCTTCACGAAGTTCGTGAACGCCGCGGCCTTCTACGGGGCGGACGCCATCCTCCTCGGCGGCGACCTGACCGGGAAGGCGACGGTGCCGCTCGTGCGCGCGAACGGCGTCCACCGCGGAGTCTTCCTGGGCGAGGACGTCGCCGAGGAAGGTGAGGCGCTGGTCGAGCTCGAGAAGAAGATCGCGAATGCCGGGTACTACTCCCTCCGCTGCAACCCGGACGAGGAAGAGGCCTTGCGCGCGGACCCCACCGCGCGCGAGGCCCTCTTCCTCCGCCTGATACGGGAGCGGCTCGAGCGCTGGGTCGCCCTCGCCGAGGAGCGGCTTCGGCCACAGGGGATTCCCTGCTACATCAACGCGGGTAACGACGACCCGCCCGATATCGACACGGTGCTCGAGGCGAGCGACTGGGTCCAGTTCCTCGAGGGGCGAGTCGTCAGGCTGCCGGACGGGACGGAAGTCGCGAGCTGCGGCTACGCGAACCGGACACCGTGGGATTGCCCGCGCGACGTCGAGGAGGACGAGCTCTCCCGCCGCCTCGAGGCAGTGGTCGCAGGCGTCGGCGACCCGGAGCGCGCGGTCTTCAACTTCCACTGCCCGCCTTACGACACGGGCATCGACGCGGGCCCGAAGCTCGACCAGAACCTCCGCATGACCTCGGGCGCCGGCGGCGCCGAGATGCAGCCGGTCGGAAGCACGGCCTGCCGCGAGGCGATCGAGCGCCACCAGCCCCTCCTCGGCCTGCACGGCCACCTGCACGAGTCCCGCGGCGTTCACAAGCTCGGCAGGACGATTTGCCTCAATCCCGGGAGCGAGTACAACGAGGGCATTCTCCGGGGAGCGCTGGTCGAGCTCCGCAAGGGGAAGCTCCGGAGCCACCAGTTCACCGCCGGCTAGGCCGCTTAGCCTTCGGTCTCCTCTTCCGGCGTCTCGTACCAGCGCTTCCGCTCGCCGATCCGTGCGCGGAGCCTCCATGCCCGAGACTTCGGCTCGGCCTCGATGCGCTCGACGAGGGCGTCGATACGCTCCGCAAGCTGCTGCCTCTCCCCGTCCTCGAGGCCGTAGCGGGCGAGATGCTCACGGCAGACGGCGAGGTTCCCGGTGAACGTCCGCCAGAGCCCCCAGTCGTCGCTGAGAAGCTTCGCGATGCGGGCGCCGTTGACGGTGTCTCCGTCCTCGTTCGAAACGGCGTGGCCATACAGGAGTGCGAGCGAATCCCGGACGTCCTTCTCGTTCAGCTCTGCGATCTGGAGCTTCGTGAGCAGCAGCTCGGCTAGCGGGACGGTCAGCGGCTCGAGAGCGAGCCGCTCCTCGAGAGGTATCTGGTGGGACATGCGAAAGCGCCCGACGAAGACGTCCGCTTTCCTGCCGTGATCCCGGTCGAAGAAGAGAAGCCGCTCGTTTCCGTGCAGCGCGTTGAACTGAACGCTGGGCTCGTAGCCGAGTTCGCCCAAGAGGTTCGCACTGGCCCGTGCCGCACTCCGTGAGGTCGCGAAGTCGAGATCGTGGTAGGCGCGCGCGAACGGCTCGGGTACGCCGTTCGGGGCACGGAGAACGACCGCGACTCCTCCCAGCAGTCGAAGCGGGACGCCCTCGCCCTCGGCCTGGGTGAGGACCCGGCGGCCTTCGTCGACGATCGCCTCCAGCGGGCGGCTCATCAGCTCACCTTAGAGCAGGAATGCGTGCTCAGCCCGGCGGCCGTGGGTCCGAGCAAAGCACGACCGGCCAAAGTACGGCACGGCGACGACGCCATCTCTAGCGACCGGCTCCCGAACGCCGGTCTGATGACCCGTTTTCCCGATTACCCGAACGAAATCGCGGTTTACGGCCCGTCAGGGAAGCCTGCAGCGAAGATGCTCGCCAGGAGCAGGACGACTGTGACGAGGGCGATGTGCAGCGAGGCCCGATTCACGTCTCTAGCTCACCTCCTTTCCAGCGGCAGTTCAACCGACTTCGATGGACGTCTGGACAACGACCCCAACCCCCTAGAAGCGGAAGTCCTGAAGCGCCTGCACTGCGCGCTGGTAGAGCGTGATCGCGGCGTCCCTGTCGCCGCGCTCGACGGCGAGCTCGGCCTGCGCCGTCCACGCGGCCGCACGGTGGCTCGCCGACGACAGCTGGTCGAAGCTCGTCTCCGCAGCCTGGAACTTCTCCGCGGCCTCCTCGAGCCGGCCCTGCTCGAGCAGCGAGCGGCCGAGCACGAGCTGCGCGTTGCCGATCTCGTCGATGAAGTCGACCCTGTCGGCGAGCAGCTCGAGGGCGTGCCGCGCCTGCTCCTCGGCCAGCTCGAGTTGGCCCGTCCGCAGATGAACCTGGGCGAGCGACGAAACAGCTTGGGCGGCGTCCGCGTCGCTCCCGACGTCGAGCGCGACGGCGAAGGCCTGCTTGAAGAACGGAATCGACTCATCCGGCTTCCCAAGTAGGAACGTCAGTCCGCCGAGCGTGGTCAGGAGCTTGCCCGTGTTGGCCCGGTCCTCGATTTGCTCGTAGAGCGCCTTTGCTTTCTCGGCGTACGCGCGGGCGGCCACCCACTGCCCTCGCCGCTCAGCGATGAGCGCGCCGAGGAAGTGCGCATCGGCCATCGCCCGTGGATCGTCCAGAGCCTCGGCGAGCTCGAGCGCGCGCTCCACGTCCTCGCGGGCCGCCTCCCAGTCCCGCTGCCGCCGATAGCAGCGCGACCGCCAGCCGAAGATCCGCGACCGCAGGCGGTCGCACGGGATGCCCGAACGCTCGGCAAGCTCGAGCGCCTCGGTGAGCAGCGCCAGGGCCGTCGACACCGAGGTCAGGCGATAGCGGCAGCAGCCGAGGCGGAAGAGGACTTCGGCGCGGTCGACATCCGAGAAGACCGGGTCCTCGGCGATCTCCCGGGCCCGCGTGAGGAGCGGAAGCGCCTCGCGCATCTCGCCGATGTACATCCGCGCCCAGGACTCCGTGAGAAGGGCGCGCAGCTCGAGATCGGCGGCCGCGGCGCTCGGCAGCGACCCCTCGACCTCGGCAAGCAGCTCGATCGCCTCGGCGTAGTCGTGCGACTCGACTGCGGCCTCGGCGCGAACGACGACGCTCTCGACGCGCTCGCGCTCGTGCCCGTCGACGCCCGTGGCAAGGTACGCAGGATCGACCTCGAGACGCCTCGCCAGCCACTGGAGCGTCTCGTCAGTTGGTCGAAGCTGGTCTCGCTCGAGCTGGCTCACGTACTGCTTCGAGAACCGGCTGTCGGCGAGCTGCGACTGCGTGAGCCCGCGAGCCACCCGCGCCTCGCGAAGACGCTGCCCGAGGGAGGCGGGCCCTTCAGGCGCGGATGCGGG
>Ga0081538_10004351_pt1 | contig 13080 bp, 8 predicted proteins | sample TabmetS5T2R1_FD_71022 | JGI IMG/M metagenome (GOLD analysis project Ga0081538, IMG submission 71022) | Tabebuia heterophylla rhizosphere microbial communities from the University of Puerto Rico - S5T2R1 | ecosystem: Host-associated > Plants > Roots > Rhizosphere ...
GGATGATCTTTCTCGAGGCGGGCCGCGATCACCGTAGAGTCAATGACGCATTCACCGTTGTAGTTCATCGACGGAACTTTTCTTTGGCCGGTGTATTCGATGAGCGATTTGCGCTCGTCTTTTCGCACATCGACGATTTCGTAGGGAACTTTTTTCATGGCGAGAACAATTCTGATCTTCTCGCAAAACATCGAAGTCTGAGATTGAAAAAGTCTTATGGCCATTTTGTTTCCTCCCCTAGGGGCCAATATTAGAAGGCTAATGTGATCCTTGCAAGGAAAATTAGTGAGTTTCTTGAGTTTCAGACCGAACTTGTCTTTTACATTCACTGTGCTACGGATAGGATCGCCATCTAGGAGTAACCAAAGGGGAGGGTTGTATGAAATCCACCAAATTGTTTGCTCTGGTTTGGACTTTGTCTCTCGCAACAGTGTTCTTTTTTACGCATTCGATCACATCCGATGCTGCTTCGCCCTATCCCGATCGTCCGGTCAAGATGATTATCCCCTGGGCTGCCGGAGGAGATACCGACGTCGTTAAACGAATCTTCGCTAATCACCTTCAAAAGCACCTAGGACAACCTGTCGTTGTAGCCAATGTGACCGGCGCCTCCGGGACCGTCGGCGCGCGTGAGGCCAAAGCCGCTCCACCGGACGGCTATACCCTATACTCGGTTCACGACTATCTTCATGGCACCTATTATACGGGCATCACCGATGTCAACTATTGGGATTTTGAGCCGGTATGCCGCATCGTCTTTACTCCCAACTTAGTGGGAGCCAATGCCAAGACCAAATGGAACTCCATGGGGGACCTCATTTCTGACGCCAAGAAAAGACCGGACCAGATCACCTTTGGAGTGACCCTGGGCTCTACGACCCACTTCTTTGCCGCCTTTATCGCAAAGGAGACTGGAGCGCAGTGGAGGTATGTCAGTTATGAAGGCACAGCACCACGCATGACGGCCCTTTTAGGTGGTCACCTCGACCTTGGGCGTGTGGATCTGACCCAAATGGACAAAGTCAATGCGGGTCAACTTAAACTACTCGGGATCGCAACCGACGAGCGTCACCCACTGGTTCCCAACGTCCCCACTCTGAAAGAACAAGGCATCAACGTGGTGTACGGAGAAAACCGAGGCGTGCTCGCCCCCAAGGGCACGCCGGAGACAGCCCTAGCTAAGTTGGAGGAAGCGTGCGGCAAGGTAGCCAAGGAGGCTTCCTTCGTTGAGGAAATGCGCAAGCAGGGCACCGACGTCACCTTCCTCGGAAGGAAGGCTTATGCGGAGTTCTTGAAAAAGGACGACACCCTGACAAAAGAAGCCGCCGCGGCAGTCGGTATTTTAAAACGAAAATAACGATGGGCCGAGACGGCTGGATCGGTGTCGGGCTTTTAGCTTTGGGCGGTTGGCTTTACGCGAATCTACATAAAATTCCCGTCAACCCGCTGGTCCCGATTGGGCCGGCATTTTATCCGCGCATTATCCTTTTACTGATTATTCTATTAAGCCTTGTCTTGGTGATTCAGGGGCTCGTGGCTCACCAAAGAGAAAAGAATAAAGAAAGCACATCAAGCGAAAGCTGGCTCAAGAAATATCGCCCCACGTTACTAGCATTTTTGGTCTTCGGCCTCTATGTCTTGCTGTTACCAAAACTAGGCTACCTGCTCGCCACTGTCATGTTTGTCACAGCTCTTCAGTGGCTTCTAGGCGCACCTAGTTTGCACCGACTTCCAGGATCATTGGTCGTCGGGGTTGGAACCTCTCTAGTAACTTACATGGTCTTCGAAAAGTATCTTCACGTGTTCCTTCCGAAAGGCATCTGGCTTCCCTGACCACACGGATGTCCCTATGTTGGAGCTTATCCTCCAATCCGCCACCTCGATCCTGGAACCCAAAATCTTCGTTGCGCTGTCGACCGGGATCCTCGCGGGCCTGATCGGCGGGGCGATTCCTGGAATTACCATCACCATGACAGTGATCCTGGTGCTTCCGTTTACCTTCGGCATGGACCCGCTTCGGGGAATCGCGACGATGATCGGCGTTTACGTCGGCGGAGAATCTGGCGGCCTGGTTTCTGCCTCGCTATTAGGTATCCCGGGCACCCCATCGGCCATCGCTACTACTTTTGATGGCCATCCAATGGCCAAGAAGGGAGAACCAGGAAGGGCTGTGTGGACCGGCATCTGGGCCTCTCTCATTGGCGGCGTTCTCGCCGGCATTCCTCTGGTGATCGGCGCCACCCAGCTTGCCAGGCTGGCCCTCAACTTCGGACCGTGGGAATATTTTTCCTTGTTTGTGTTGACACTCAGCGTTGTCGGCGCGTTGACAGAAGGCTCCATTATCAAAGGACTGCTCTCCGGCGCGGTTGGGCTCCTCATCACCACAATTGGAACCGACCCGATCATGTCGGTTCCGCGGTTAACTTTTGGCCTCGATTTTCTCCAAACGGGTTTCGCTTTCCTGCCTATTCTTATCGGTCTGTTTGCTTTTTCCCAGCTCATGCAGGATCTAGAAACACGGGGCGCAAGAGTGGAAGTTCAGAGCAGCGCGCATTTTGACCTTTCAGTGTCTCATCTCAAAGTACTAAAGGACATCTTCAGTCAGCCCTTTAATCTCGTCTGGTCCACGCTGGTCGGACTCTGGATCGGGGTGCTACCCGCTGTCGGCGGCTCGGCAGCCAATATCCTAGCCTATGACCAGGCGAAGAAATTTTCCAAGCACCCGGAGAAATTTGGAACAGGCATCTCTGACGGCATCATTGCTAGCGAATCCTCTAACAATGCCAATATTGGCGGCTCTCTGATCACGATGATGGCCTTTGGCATCCCTGGCGATGCAGTCACTGCGGTCATGTTGGGTGCGCTCATTATCCACGGCATCCAGCCGGGCCCTCTGTTCGTTACGTCGAACGTCAAGGTGGCCTATGGGATGCTCGCGGCTTATTTCATTGCCCATTTAGTTACGGTGGCCATACAGGCAGGCTGCTTGCGCATTTTCATCAGAGTGGTGACCGTACCACTGAACACCCTCGTCCCCATCGTCTTGGTCTTTTGTGTGGTGGGCTCCTATGCGTTAAATAACATCATGGAAAGCGTTTACACTTTCCTCATATTCGGGATCCTCGGTTACTTCATGGTGAAGACCGGCTTTCCCCTGGCGCCGATGGTTCTTGGTGTCATTCTCGGAGACCAAATTGAAACTAATCTCATCCGAGCCATCATGACGGACTCTAACCTTTGGCTATTTTTGACCCGTCCGATCTCTGGCGTCCTCCTCGCCTTGGCGGTCCTCTCGTTTGCCCTCGCTATCTATCAGGAGCGACGAACCCGCAAGAAACAGGAAACGACTGGCTAAACGTTCATCTTACAGGCGCTTTCCGCTTTGGCGGTTTCTACACTTTCCGTAACCAACCTGCTCCTTATTGACCTCCAGGAGCTTGCTAAGTATTCTCCTCTTACCAGTCAGGACTAAGAAAGAAACCCATGGCGAAATACTTACAATGCAGCGAGTGCGGCAAACTGGCTTTTTATTACGACGACTACGTAGGAACAGAGAAGCCTTTCTATAAACGCTTTATGCGTTACCCCGAGGGGGAAACAAAGTACCAGCTGCCGCGATGTTTCAGCTGCGGCGGCGTGCCAAGACTGATTCACGAAAGGATCAAGGAAGAGAAAGCCGCCGCTAAACATTAAGCCCAACAAAGAGTAAACAAACGGTTCTAGCGTCCGGCCGCCAACCGAACGTGCTCTGGCACGGCCTCTGGAGCACAAGTCGTAAAGCAGTTTAAATCAAGAAAAACAACGCAATCGCGTGGCCTAGTCTTGTTGAACCCACCTCGACGGCAGACTCGACCCGATCGTCAACTCCGGTCAAGCTCCAACAAATGGCCACGGAGTTTTCTCAATGCTTCTTAACGGCTTGAGCCGAGGCTCCTTTGGAGAACAGTCCGCGAATGGCTTCCCTGGAGTCTCTTTTCAACACGAACAAACCCACCGCGAGAATAATATACAGAAACGAGTAGTAGTATCTGAAGGCGGGGTCAGGAATCAGCAGTTGTGTCGAAAAAAGGATAAAAATAATAAAAGCCTCCGCGAGGGAGAACGAGAGATTCGCCAAGACCGCCACAGCAAACAGAGATTGTGCCGCAGTCAACAATATCTCTTCAACCTGGCGGCTATCCATGACCATAGGCGCCACTTGACCCGCCGAAATGGCATAGACCAGCGGCAGCATGCCAACCAGCAGCGTCCATTGATTTACCTTTGAGGAAAGCAGGGTTCCCATACTTGCTCCGGGATTGGCCTTCAAGGCAAAAAGAATCGCAACGATAAACTCTGGCGATTCGGAAGCTAGGGGAGCCAGCCACTGGACAAGGATGAATTCTTCAATACCGAAAGTCCGTCCCGTGGCCAATAATCCTTCGGCAAACGGTTCGGCAGAAATGAAAATCGTAAAACCCGCTAACAGAAACATCAGCACCGTGCATACCCGGCGACCGAAGATGCCGCAACTTGCGATCATCGCGGTCGGACCCTCCAATTCCGGCTCCACATGAGCGGCTTGAGCGGCAGCACGAATATAGAACGCAAAGATGGCGATTAAGATACAGGCATCGACAAGATCGAGTCGTCCTTTGAACGGAATGAAAAACGAATAAATTGTGGCTAGACCCAAATACAAGATCTCGATCTTGTGAGATGGTTCTAGCTCCACGGCGGCCTTGCGCGTCTTTAACCAATAGGTTAAAACCACCGCCGCCCATCCGACGCCGATGAGTAAGCGGTTGGCCCCGGTCATGTTGGCCGTGGCGTAGGCCGTATACTTTGGATCCTTACCCGCCATCCAAGCAAAATACATGTCGACCGCGTATTCCGGCAGGACCGCGATCAATGCCAGCAGAGCCAGGGCCAAAGCCTGAGACATTTCCAGCTGCGCTAGCTCAGCGGCCCAAGAAAGTATGAAAGCGGCACCGAAAATGGCAAATCCGGAACTGAGAGCCTGCCATTCTGGCGATGGGTGAATACCCGATAGATGTATGACAATCCACTGAAGACAAAGCAAAATCGAAGAGCCCATCCAGAGCGCATTACTCATTCGTTTCTCCTGCCGAGGTTAGACTTTAAGCCACACAACAATCGTTCCTCTTTTCATAGCCGGCGGAGGATGTCAACGCTTACAGAATAAAAAGAAGGGCCCGGCTTTCACCTGCCCCTTCATCAAATTTAGTGGAGCCGATGGGAGTCGAACCCACGACCTTTGAAGTGCGATTCCAAATCATTGAGCGAGAGCACACACGACGTACCAAGAAACCCCAAGCATTTCAATACGGGATGCAAAATATGTTGGGGCTGATATGCGTGGGTCGTTGTTCAACGGAAAGTCAACTACTCACAGTGAACTGGTGAATCTGAAAGCGCGTGATTGCACAAACACTGCTAACACAGCAGTGGGATCGAATGGAACGACACTAGATCGGTTGTTCTTGTGGCATCTAAGCGTCATTTAGCAGAGATAGAGCCGAGTATCTCGACAAGTACCCGCATATGTCCGGATTACTCTCACAGAAATTCGGTTCGTTGAGTGAAACTTCTGAGAGCTGCTCCAATGGATCCGAGAGTGTTCGATCCGCAACATTACTGAATTAACTGGATTTGCCGAAAGTCAGTCCGGATTTTCGCGCACACAACGCCGTTTGGCACGAGAGTTGAACAGGTCGTGGTTGAGTTACATCTAGAGGGATTGTTTCATCTGAGCTGAAGCGAGAAATCCATGCGATACGTTCTAATCTGCTGCGCCTTCTGGCTCTTCCTAGCGATGGTTATCCTGGGAGCTAGCCGTCAACCTCAGATCCTCATGGAAGATGACTTACGGGCCATAACCAATGTGCCGATGGAGCGAGCTATCGCCACCGGATGGAAAGGATGGATATAAGTGACGGGATAGCCAGCTATATGCCCACTAACTAAATCAACGGAGGATGCTGATGAAACAGTCTTCGTACCTCTTCGCGCTTTTGTTTTTCTCTGTGATCCTGACTGGCTGTGAGATAATTGGAGATATCTTTCAGGCTGGAGTTTGGACGGGGGTACTCCTGGTCATTCTGGTAATCGGTGCTATTTTCTGGCTGCTTACCCGGAGCAAGGCGTAGGAAATTGACCAACATATAGACCACTCTATGATGTCTCTGAGCTTCATAGAGCCTTCTCTGTAAGGATACACTTACCCAATAAATAGCGCGTGGCAGCAGGCTCGTAAATCTTGTAGTCGGCCGACCCTTCAGGTACTTGTTCCATTCTCTTTATCAACGCGTCCGCCTGCCTTTCTCGATAGCTCACGCATTGCTCCAGGGTGTCAAACCACTGCTCTTGTTGCCATTCGTTTTGTGGCCGCGTGACATCATTGCCGGGAGGAGTTACAAGCAACCACTCACCAAGAACCAGTGCGCTGATTTGTACCAGGGCTAGTGGTCTCATAGGCCAAAATTTATAGCTTCAGTCCACCAACCCGTCGCCGCTTACGTCACGGCAGGGACAATTGCGCAGTCGAGGCACATCGTCATCCGAAACAGGCGGATGCACGCCCGCCCGCCGTACTTTGCCGAGTCGACGATTGTTGAAACATCGTCAGCATTCCTTTATCAGACGATATTGTCTGAGTCATGTTTGAGGCAACCCGCGGCGCGTTTTTAAAAGCGACGGTGAGTGAATTTCTTACCGACTCTACTCTAAGTGTCTACTTATTCAAACACTGTGAAGAGTTTGTGCACTAATTTTCAAGCGCTTCTGCTGGCATGTGGATTGCCACTCTAAAAGAAGGTTGGCTTCCACTACCCTGCCATAGGATGGCGACTTCTGTGCGGGGTCAGTCGCCTTTGAATCGGAATGACCTTAAAAAAGAAATAAGTTTATGCAAAAGATCTTTTCTGCTGCTCTATCTTTACAACTGTTGGTGCTTGCATTGATAGCGCCTGGTCTGTCTGCAAATGAAAGACGGGAATTCATTTCGAAAACAATGAATTCTGATGTCCAAAGGCTTTTGGAAAACTGCAACAGACAAATCATTGGTCAGGAGCCATTTTCAAGCAAAAATAACAATATTATGGACCACATGATTGGCTTTTATGATAGCGATCACGGTTTACTTGTTACGCTTCAAACACTAAAGCAACGTTTAGATGATTACGGACACGCGATCCCGGATATTTATACTAGCGAAATTGTGGCGATTGTATTTGTTGATAAGTCGCTCTTGTGGTATGAATCCGAAAACGCTAAAAGCACTTTAAAAGCAAAAATGGCGCAGTTGATTGGAAAACAATCTATTTAAGTACGCGCAAACTCTTTTTAAGTTTCTTTGAGCCCCTCCGTTGTTAACATCTCGAAATTCGCATCACGCTTATCGAAAAATTTGAAGTATTTGAAAGCCAATTATCCCGTTGAAACTACCGACAACGACGATTCAGCCGCTCTAAAGGACTGCGCAGCCGCAGTCCGAACAATGCCACTTAATTTCCCTGGATTCGTTCTTCCTCTTGCTACCTCGGCTTTTCGGAAAAACTATCTTCTCTGAATCGCATTCGGAGCAACGGTCGATTCTTCCGAGTATCGAAGTCGTCTCCATGGATTCCTCCCGAATAACCAATATCATTCCCGACCGCAGCCCCGCTCCTTCTTTGTCGCTTGGCAGCGCTGCTCGATAGTTGATATCAGTATTCCGCAGCGGCCTTGCGGGTTCGGCCGTGACATGATACGCGCTAAAAGAATGATTCGGGGAGACCAACGATGAAAAACCGGTTCGACGGCGGCGAAGCCATAGTCGAAGCATTCCGCAAGCTCGGAGTTGAATACATCCTGTCCTCGCCGGGCACCGAATGGGCACCCGTGTGGGAAGCCATGGCCAACCAGATCCACCGGCGTAAGGAGGGCCCCAAGCTCCTTGATGTGTGGCACGAAACGCTCGCTGTAGACATAGCCGCGGGGTACACGCTGGCCACCGGCCGGATGCAGGCCGTGTTGCTGCATGCGGGCTCGGGCCTGCTGCAGGGCGCCATGGGCATCCACGGTGCTTTCGTCGCCGGCGTGCCCATGGTGGTGATCTCCGGAGAGTCGATGACTTACGGCGAGCGGCCGGAGTTCGATCCCGGCGCCCAATGGATCAACAACCTTAGCATCGTCGGCGGCACGACCCACCTGGTCGATTCTATTGTCAAGTACGCCTCAGTCGCGGGCAGCGCCCATACGCTGTATGAGAGCGTCATCCGCGCCGGCGAGCTGGCGCAGCGGCAACCGACCGGTCCCACTTACCTATCCGTTTCGACAGAAACGTTGATGGATGGCTGGACGCCCCCGGCCAATCCGCGCACGGTTCCGCCCGCGCCGCGCATGCTGACTGCGCCGGAAGATATCGAAAATCTCGCCGCCCAGATTGCCAAAGCGAAGCACCCCGTGGTGCTCACCGAAGGCGCCGGCCAGGAGGTCGAGACCTACGAAGCGCTGGTGGCACTCTGTGATAAGTTCGCTCTGCCGGTCGTCGAGAAGCCCGGCGCTCTGTTCGCGAACTTCCCCAAGGATCATCCGCTCCATCAGGGAACCGACATTAAAGCTTTCTGGCGTGACATGGACCTCGCGATCGTCGTGCGGGCGCGCGTGCCCTGGTATCCGCCGAGCAACCGCCCGCCCAGGGCGGTGATCGCGATGCTGGACGAGGCGCCGCACAACATGGCCATGGTCTACCAGAGCCATCAGGCCGACATGTACCTGGAAGGCAATGTGGCGCAGACACTGCGTGATCTGGCCGACGCCACCAAGCTGGACAGGGCCACTGTCGAGGCAAGACGCAAGGAGCTCGCCGCGGCGCACAATGCGCTGATGGAAAAACGGGACGCGCAGCAAGCCGAAGCGCGCAAGAAGACACCGATCGATCCGGCCTGGCTGTGCGCCTCTCTGAACGCGGTCATGCCGGATGATACGATCTATATCGACGAAGTCACCACCCACACCGCCCTGCTACGCCAGCATCTCGTATGGAACAAGCCACAGAGCCTGTTCACCCGCCAGGGCGGTCTCGGACAGGGGCTGGGCCTTTCGCTGGGGATCAAGCTAGGGAAACCGGAACGACCGGTAATTACCTTGATCGGCGATGGGGCGTTCCTGTATAACCCGGCGCTCGGCGTCCTCGGCGCTGCGCGCGATTACAACCTGCCGATCATGGCGGTCATCTTCAACAACAAGAAATACGCCGCCATGCAGGGCATGCACCTCAAGATGTATCCGGACGGGATCGCGGCGGAGACCGAGGTTTACCACGGCACGCACATCAACCCGCCGGATTTCGTGAAGGTCGCCGAATCCGTCGGCGGCTACGGTGAGCAGGTAACGGATCCGGAAAAACTCCAGGACGCGCTCAGGCACGGCCTCGAAGCCAATCGAAGCGGCAAGCCAGCGATCATCGATGTGATCGTAACATAGATGGCACAGAAGGGCGGTTGTTCCGACGGTAGCAAGCGCCCTTCACACACTCTACAAAAAGGATGACAACGCGCACGTAAAGCAGAAAATTTGGACCCATGTACGCAAACTGCTGGGCTGGCAACTTACGATACGCCACAAGCTCTGACAAACCAAAGAACGCTTTTCATAACGCCTGCCACGGTTGAATTGTGGATGACGGCTAGTTTGTTTTAACGAGTTGAAAGGCTTCATACGCTTCTGACAGAAATTTTTGAACTTTTTCCGGTGGAGTCTTCGACGCCAGGGTGGGAGTCGACGCCAGCCGGCCTCACCTCCAGAATCGCTCTCTTAACGTTATTCAGCGTCAGCCCACCCGCGAGAATAACTGGTCGATCGGAAAGTTCCACCAGGTGTCGACTGACGCGCCAGTCGTGAGTCTTGCCGATGGCCCCTGAGGCTCCGGTCTTAGGTGACAGGATTTTAGAAAGTCCCTTATTAAGATGATTTATAGAAACTTATCAAAAACAGCGTCACTACCTGTCACCAGTCCTACGAGATTTTCTTTTTTCGGACGAGATACGCTCGTTGATTCGGATCAAAGTTTGGGCAAGTTAGCTAAGCTAGGGTAATTTGCTTTAGGGTGCGGCTGGATCGAAGTCGTATTCACTGACTCTCGTAATCAGCAGCTTTACAGCCTTTAAGATCCAGTCTAGTTCCGTTGGAGTATGTGGCCGTTTCGTGCTTGTTGGACTGACAACTCATCGCCTACTTTCGAAGTCAAGTCACTAAGTTTGTTTAGCACGTCCATGTGAATCTTATATTGGACGCTCGCCTTCTTTTCCTCTGTTTTCCTACGTTCTCGCACGTTACACTAACACGCCTATAGGGTCTGTGACACGACAAGCACGCCTGGTGGCAAGGGATGATTCTAGATCATCACCTGCGCCGACAACTGCAAAATCTTGCAGCGTTTCGCGCTTTTTCTATTTTAGTTTCTCCAGAAACAGGATACGAAGATATTTTTTGGCGCTTCAAAACCATTAGGAGTATTCCTTTGGTTCTTCAGGAGCGGCCTTGGTCAGCGTTTGCTAAATGTTTGCGTCCTTGAAGATCATTTTCACAGCATTTATCGAAATCTCTCGATTCGTAGAATTCGCTGACAAAATTCTGTACATCAATAAATCTATCTGGTATGAGGTATTTTTTCTTCGGCAGATTCTCTCTGAGTCAGGAAAAAATATGAACCAAAATTGTCAACATTGCGGAACATGGATCGTAGGCGACGTTTATCGGGTGACGAGCGAGTATGAAGGCACCACCTTGCTTGACATGATTGTTTGCTTCCCCTGCTCTATGGAGGCAAAAAAGCTTGGGCTCCATACGGAGGAACTCAAGGTCAGGAGCAAAGAAGTTTCAGCTCGAAACGGAGCGAGTCACCGTCCCCGACTCGGAATTTAATTTTAGCCGTTTGCTTGGGGTAAAACCCCAAACCTTAATCGAAACCACTCCCGTCGATTATGGGGAGCACGAAAGGCAAACCACCGAAATTGTTAGTGAAGATGTTGGTGGGCCCACCTGGATTCGAACCAGGGACCAACCGGTTATGAGCCGGTGGCTCTAACCAACTGAGCTATGGGCCCAAAGGAATGGGAGTTTTCGAGTTTAAGTTACGTGTCTGGAGTCATCATCTGCAGACCCGAAACGCGATACTCGACTAGCTTTCCATGAAGCTTTTGAGTCTCTTGCTGCGACTGGGATGACGCAGTTTGCGCAATGCTTTAGCTTCAATCTGCCGGATACGCTCGCGCGTGACGGTAAATTTCTGTCCCACCTCTTCGAGGGTGTGATCCGATTTTTCGCCGATGCCGAAACGCATGCGCAGCACTTGCTCTTCGCGCGGCGTCAGTGTCGCTAAGACTTTTCGGGTTTGCTCTTGCAGGTTGATGTTCACCACCGCGTCCGAGGGCGTGATAATCCGTTTGTCTTCAATAAAGTCGCCCAGGTGACTATCCTCTTCCTCACCCACGGGCGTTTCCAGAGAAATGGGCTCCTTGGCTATTTTCAAAACCTTCCGCACCTTGTCTAACGGAATCTCCATCTTGCTGGCGATCTCTTCGGGTGTCGGCTCCCGGCCGATCTCCTGAACAAGGTATCGAGAAGTACGGATCAACTTATTGATCGTTTCAATCATGTGGACCGGAATGCGGATAGTTCGAGCCTGGTCCGCAATCGCCCGGGTGATCGCCTGGCGGATCCACCAGGTCGCGTAAGTCGAGAACTTGTAGCCCCGCTGATATTCGAACTTATCCACGGCTTTCATCAAGCCGATATTGCCCTCCTGAATCAAGTCAAGAAATTGCAAGCCCCGGTTGGTATATTTCTTCGCGATGCTGACGACCAGCCTCAGGTTGGCTTCGATGAGCTCTTTCTTTGCCAGGTTGGCCCTCGTTTCGCCCTCGACGATGGACCAGACGCGACGTTTAATCTCTTCAGCCGGCATTTCCAAGTCCTTTTCGATATGGCGAATGTCACGCCGGGCGTTGCGGATTTCTTCCGCCATGCCGACAATCGCATCATGTCCCATCCGCAACGAACCGATCAGGCGTTGCCAATCCTTTCTGCGTCCGTTGACCCCCGAAACCAGTCGGAGGATCTCCGGCGCGGCCTTGCCGGTTCTTTGCTCAAAATCCTTTACCTTTCTTTCCAGTGGCTGCACCCGGTCCATGGCTCGTTTCAAGCCGTCAACGATCGCTTCGGTCTGCCGGCGATTGAGCTGTAGCGCCTTCAGCCCGCCGATGATCTTATCGTGATATTTGCTCAGGTTTTGCAGCAGCAGGTGGCGCCGTTGCACCGAAACCCGTTTGCCATCCAACTGCCTCTTAATCTTTTCCGTTTCGTTGGCGGTGCGGCGGATCTTGCCGATTTGGTCTAGCAGCCGCTTTTCATAGACCTCCTCGTCTTCAAGATATTCGGCATCCTCGTCCCCGTCTTTTATGATTTCTCTGACGCGAATCTCGTGCTGCGCCAACTTTTCACCGAGATCAAGAACGTAGCGCAACGCCAGCGGACTTGACAGGACCTCTTCGATCACCTGCTTTTCACCCTGTTCAATTTTCTTTGCGATTTCGACCTCACCCTCCCGGCTCAATAAGGAGACGGTTCCCATCTCGCGCAGATACATGCGCACGGGGTCACCGGTTTTACCCACCATGTCGCCGTCAACATCGGACTCAACTTCCTTTTCGTCGTCCTCATCTTCTACTAGATCTTCGCCGGCCCCCCCCAGGGACACTCGTTGATTGGAATCGACGACTTCAATGTCCATCTCGCCAAAGATGGACATGACATCATCGATCTGATCCGGCGAGACTACTTCTGCCGGCAACATGTCGTTCACATCGTCATAGGTCAAATAACCCTTTTCCTTGCCCAAATCGATGAGCTTTTTGACCTCCTTCAGGTTCTTCTTTTCCACCGGTTGCCCGGCATGATCGGAGGCCGATTTCTCGATTGCTACCGGCTGGTTCTTTTCAGCTCGAGCCTTTGGCGTTCTAGCTGGCGCTCTTTTCGTACGACGTCTTGCCATTCTAGTATCCTTTCTCTCTTCGCTTGCTCATCTTTCTGTTCTTC
>Ga0081538_10004352_pt1 | contig 13080 bp, 11 predicted proteins | sample TabmetS5T2R1_FD_71022 | JGI IMG/M metagenome (GOLD analysis project Ga0081538, IMG submission 71022) | Tabebuia heterophylla rhizosphere microbial communities from the University of Puerto Rico - S5T2R1 | ecosystem: Host-associated > Plants > Roots > Rhizosphere ...
ACCGGCAGCCGATGTTGCAATAGCCCGAGCCCAGACAGTCGACGATGTTGCACTCGACGAGCTCGAAGGCGTCCTGGCCGTCGCCGGCGGCCAGCTTCTCTATCTCCCTGACGAGGTGCTCCGCCCCAGGGTTGCGGACGCGCTTCGGCTTGAGCTCCCTGACCTCTAGGAAGTCGCGCACGTCGCAGAAGGCCTTGCGTAGGCGCCCTTCGTCGAGCCCCGCCTCGTACACCTCACCGTTCCAGCGCTCGAGCACGTCGTCCGGCAGGTTGAAGCAGACGGCGTTGTTGACGACCGTGCTGCCCCCGACGCACATGCCCTGCGCGACCTGGAAGCGGAAGTCCGTCGACATCGTCAGTGCGCCGTCGGCGTACAGGTTCGAGAGCTGCTCGCCCTCGTCCTCGGTGAAGGCGGCCGGGTCGACGTGCCTGCCTCGCTCGAGCAGCAGCACGTCGCGCTTGCGCTTGGCGAGCTCGTAGGCCAGCATCGCGCCGCCGGCGCCGGTCCCGACGACGACGATTGGGACGGTGAGAGTTTCGCTCGTGACGTCGGCGGGCCTCAGGCACTTGACGCGGCGGCGATCGGCGTCGACCTCGTTCAGCAGGGACTGGTAGTTCTCGTCGTAGCGCTTCGAGAACGGCACGTAGCCCACCTTCTTCGCCGCCCGCGGGTCGCCGTAGTAACCGAAGAAGCAGAACTGCTGCGCCGTGCGGATGATCGCCCTGCGCAAATCTCTCAGGGGCTTCGGGATCAGCCAGTCCCAGGTCTCGTCGAGGAACCGCCGCTGCACCCAGCGCTCGCGGAGGTTGACCGACATGACGTGGAAGGGCGGACGCAGGGTGATCAGCGGCAGATAGGTAAGGAGCACGAGGGCGCCCCTGATCTGGTTCTTGCCGCGGGCGCGGAAGCGGGCCAGGTAGTGGTCCACCCGGACCGCGACCTCGGCCGGCGCGATCTCACGATCTTCGCGTAGCACGAGCACCTCGGAGAGCGCCATGAGCGCGCGGAAGCCTCCCGGTGTGAGGTAGCGCATGTCGTAGCGGGAGCGAGTGGCCTTGAAGTAGACGCCAATGAAAAAGGCGGCCATCACGACGTCGGCGGCCAGCCAGTTGCGGCGGAACTCGGAGGGCGAGTCGGGTGGGCCGCTCCAAGTGTTGTCGATGCCCTCCGCCGCCCCCCACAGGGCGGTGACGCCCAGGATGACCGGCATCAGCAGATGGGCGAAGACGATCAGCGGCACGGCAACCGGTGGCCAGCGTCGGACGTCCCACACTATGAGCAGGCTCAGCCCCGCCAGCAGCGCATCCTTGGCCACCGAGTTCACGACGTAGGGGAACTCGGCCGGCCCGACGATTCCCTTGACGAGGTACCAGATGGCGAACCCCACCGAGATCAGCGCCAGAAAGCCGGCGAGCACGCAAAGCGCCTTCTCCCAGCGGGTGAGCGCGGGCCGCTCGCCGCGGATCAGCTCGGTGTCGTTCATCTCGCGCCGTCCGCTCGGGTCGGCTTCTCCAAAAGATGCCAGCGCAGGAACTCGACCTGGTCGGCGACCGCGCGCTCGAAGCCCTCGCCGTAGTACATGGCGAAGTGTCCGAAGCCGTAGCGGCGGAGAGTGCCGTGTTCCGCCATCTTGAGCGCAGGCTTGGCGGGCATCACCCGGTCGCCGTCGGCGATGCAGACGAGCAGCGGACAGCACAGCCGCTTCGCCGCTCGTCCGGGGCTATAGAAGGTTGTTCTCAGCGCGAAGCGCGCGAGCACCTCGTTGAGCCACGTGCTGTTCGGTGGCGTGATCCGGGCCAAGCCGCTCACGGCATCGCGGGTGGTCGTGACCGCCAGCGAGTACGGTCTCCCCACCGCCGGGACCGTCAGCGGCTTCGCGCCGATCCACGCGCGCACCTGATCTCGTAGGCCGGCCCACACGAGGCGCAGGCTCTGGGTGACCGGCATGCTGTTGAACTGGGCGAGCCCGCTGGCGAAGGGCATCTGGCAGACGACCGCGGCGATGCCGGCGTCCTCCGCCCCGACCTTCACGACGTGGCCGCCGGAGGTCGACGTGCCCCACAGCGCGATGCGTCGCTCGTCCACGCCGTCGAGGCCGCGGGCGCAGGCGATCGCCGCCCTCCAGTCCTCGAGTTGGGCGCGGTTGCTGACCAGCTGGCGGGGCCGCCCCTTGCTGTCCCCGAAGAAGCGGTAGTCGAAGACGAACGCGGCCAGCCCGGCGGCGACGAACCGCTCAGCGTAGTCGTCGAGGGCCTGATCGCGCACGCCGTCGAAGCCGTGGGCCAGGACGACACAGGGATAGGGATCCCGGCCGTCAGGCCGGTAGCACCAGGCGGCGCAGTCCACCCCCTCCGACCGGAACGTGACGTCCGCTGGCGGCGGTGACGCCTCCGGCGCGAGGTCGGGCCGGGCCTCACCGGGTGTCGGCGCCCCGCCCATCAGCGGCGGCGTGCAGCCACGACGGGGGCACCGTTCGCCGAGGGGGGCGCCGGCCCGGCGGGCGCGAGGGGGATTGCGATGCGATCCTCGAGCGACGGGCTTCGGTCGGGGTCTCTATAGCCACTCACGCCCCAGCACGAGATCTCCAACGAGTCCTGATGGACCTCGAGAGACAGAAAGCTCTTGAAGAAGGGAGCGGCGTTCGTGTCCGCGATCTCCGACGCGTGGAGACGCCAGCGCCACACCACGCCGGCCATCCTGCGTCGCTTCCGGTCGCTTGGCGTCGGCTCGCCCGCTCGCGTCGGCGCCACGCAGATTTGTGTGCCCACGAACCCGGCGGCTCCAGCGGGCGTCATCTCGCCGGTGCGCAGCCACCACAGCGTGCGCGGGTTGAGCCGGCACACGATCAGCAAGCATGCCGCCCCGAGCGCGGCGAGCACGCCGATCACGCCCGCGATCCCCTCCGCGGCCACTGCCGCGGCGCCGTCGCCGGCAAGGGCGTCGAGCGCGACAAGAGCGAGCCCGGCGATGGATACCTGGAGGGCTGCGCTCGCCGCCGGGCCGAACCGGTCCGGGCGGCGACTGTGCACGCGCAACTCGCCGGCGGCTAGCCGCGGCACCAGGTAGGCGATCAGCAGGAGCACTGCCAGGATCACGGCGAGCGAGCGCCACATCCATGCCTCACCGAAGCGCGCGATCACCGCGGCCGCGAGCGCCGGCCACATGACCGTGAAGAGCGCTCGGTATATGCCCGTGCTCACGCCGGTCCCAGCGTCTTTGGCTCGCGGGCGGACGAGCCGCACCAGCAGCAGGGCCGCGAGCAACGAGGCCAGCCCGTAGAGCAGCGAGTCCACAACCGGGCCGAGCGAGTAGGGAGCCCAGAGCGCCGGCGCGAGCGCCAGGACGGGCGGCACCAGAAGCCAGCCCGACCCGAAGGGTGGCAGGCTCCCGCGCCCGGCATATGCGACCAGGATGCCGAGCACGGCGGCGAGCGGGACGGCCAGCGCGATCGCGACCGCCACGGTGGCCCGCCGGTCCGCGAGCGCAAGCAGGACCGTAACCACGCCCGCGGTCCCGACGAGCGCCAACGGCAGGAGGGGAGCCTTGCGACCGGGCGAGGTCCGCCTCCAGACCCACTGCAGGGCGAGCCCCGCCAACACCAGACCCCCGACGCCGACCGCGGACAGGCCGGCCGCGAGGCGGCGATCGGCATCGATGTCGATCAGTAGGAAGAACAGAAGGGCCGCCGCAGCCGCCACCAGCAGGAGCGTCGCAAGCGACTTGAACAGGAACGGCCCGATCCGGCGGCAGGCCAGCCTCAATGAGTCTCCCCGCAGCGGGTAGCAGCGGAAGCCGTCCTCATCGAAGCTAATGGCCTCCGCGGGCAGGTCGTGCTCCGCGGTCGGCCCAACCCGCGGGATCGTGTGGGTCAGAGAGAGGAAGGCGCCGCTCCCGCCGGCGACGATGTACTGGATAGTCCGGTCCCCGACCCGCACGGGGTAGCGCTGAAAGTTGTGCGTGTCGCCGCCGATGGCCGCGACGTAGCCATGCGGCGGATAGCGCACGATGTCGTCCACGGTGCACGACCGGCGCTTGTCGCCCCACGCGATCTCGCCGCACCGGTAGTCGTTGTTCACCCAGATCGGCTTGCCGGTCAGGAGCACTTTCGGCTTGGGCCGTGCCGAGATGCGGAGGAGCCATTCGCCCTGCTCGGCGTCGAGCTCCCCGGCGACGCCCGTGTCGATCGCCACCAGGAAGAGCTCGTCCAGCTCGATCGCGAAGTAGGGAGCCGGCTGGACAGGGCGGCGCTGCGCGTGGGGGTCGGGTTCGACGTCGCCGAAACGCATCAGGTTGAGGCGGGCGCGCTCCTGCATGTACGGGGCGAGGAGGTCTCGGTCCGGCTTGCTCGCGCGCTGCCAGAGCGCCCGCCGTAGGCGCTCGCCCGGGCGCCGGCGGACGTTGGCGAGCCGCAGCGTCGCCAGCGGCTCCGCACCGCAATGGTGGAACATGAATCCGCTCAACCCGTCGTACCAGTCGTGGTTCCCAGGGATCGCGTAGATCGGCCTGTCGTAGTGCCGGAAGGGGATGTAGAACCCGTTGACGTAGTCGTTGACGTCGCCCGCCGGGTAGATCACGTCGCTCAGCACAACCATGAAGTCGCTCTTGTCGAGTCCGCCGCCCTCCCAGGCCGGGCCGCCATCGTGCACCTCGAGCAGCGGAGCGATCGTGGCGTATTGCGATGCGTCAGCTTCGCCCGGGTCGCCGATCAGGAGGAACCGGGGTCGCTTGAGCCCTGTCCAATCCACCACGAAGTCGGGTCCGAATGATCCGAGGGCGGGCGTGGGCGGCCCGTGGTCGGCCCGCTCGGCCCCGGCGGTGCGCTGAGCAGCCACGTAGCGGCGGCGGCGGTCCCTAATGATTGTCGGCGCGCGCTTGGCGATCGCGTCGTTGGCGGACTCCAACAGCGTGCGCACGCTCAACCACGAGAACGTGTCCCACTTCGGGAAGCTGCGCTTGCCGAGGTCGGAGGGCCAATCCCCGAGCGGCGGCTCCTCGCCGGGGTCCCACCACCCGGCGGCGGCCTCGTCCCGCCGCGAGGACGGTGCGCCGGCGGGGATGCCCTCCTGCAATGGCCCCGGGATGCCCATCAGCGTGCGGCCAGGGCGCGGCGCACGACGCGCAGCGCGTTTCCGGAGAGGATCGCCTCGGCGGCGCCGGGGTAGGCCGCTCCGAGCGGCGCGCGCAGCTTGGCGAGGTCCTCGGCGTACTCGATCCCGCCGAGGGTGGGCCTGATGAAGCCGTCGAGGTCGGAGCCGATGGCCACGTGGTCATGGCTGCCCGTGATCGCGTGGATCTTGTCGACGTGGCGGCGGATCGCCTCCACCGCCCCGTCGAGGCTGTCGGGGTCGGTGATCGCCAGTCCCTCGTTCAGCTGGCGGCGCCCGAATATCAGTCCGATGACCCCGTCGCGGTGGGCGATACGGCGCACGCTGGCCTCGCTCAACATGAAGGTTCCCTCGCCGAACCGGAAGCCCTGATGCGACGCGATCACCGGAAAGTCGCGCGGGTCGTCGGCTTGCTCGCGGTCCAGCTGGTCGAGCAGGTCGAAGGTGTCGTCGAGCGCTTGCTGCCGCATGTGGCTCACGTCGACAAGCACCCGGTGGGCGTACATCGCGCGCACCGCGGCCTTGCCCAGGTCGCTCAACCCCACGCCCGTGGGCTGCGGGAAGAGCCGGTCGTAGAGGCGATCGGACAAGAACGGCAGGACCGGCGCGTTGGTGGCCACCTGGCGCCAGAACAGGTGGGCGAGCGTGATGTACACGACCCCGAGCCGGGCGAGCTCGGCGACGTGCCGCTCGACGTCGGGCACGGTGCCCCCGAGGTGAAACCCGCCCTCGATGCAGTGAAGCACGGCCACGCGGCCGCTCGTTAAGGCGTCGTCGAGCTCCTGCGTGCCGCGCACGACGACGTGCCGGCTGCCGGCTGGGTCGAGCTTGCGCAGCTCCGCCTCGACGGCGGCCAACTGGCGCCGTAGGTCGTCGTAATAGCCGTCCTCCGGCTTGGAACCGGGCCACTCGTCGAGGTCCATCTCGGCGAACGGCTCGTACAGCACCGACAGCACGACCCGCACTCCGCCCTGCTCGAGCCCGTCGAGGCTGACGCGCCAGCGGTCGCTGAAGCGGCGGTAGTTGAAGAGACGGGCGGCCACCGCAAGCACGAACGCGCGCACCCGGTCGAGCCAGCGCGGGCGCCCTCCGACGCGAACCATCCAGTTCAGCGGCGGGTTTGTCGGCTCCCGCGCGAGCACGTGCATCGGGTAGTGGCAGTGCAGATCCGCGATCACTTGCGCGAGCCCTCCGCGGCTCAGGGCTTCTGCTCCGGAGCCTTCTCCTCCTCCTTCTCCTCATCCTTGCGCGGCGAGAGCCTCTGTTCACCCGCGCCCAGGATCACGGTCGCGAAGCGCTCGCTAAAGCCGGCGAGGAAGGCCGCGAAGCCGTAGTAGTAAGGCTCGTTCGCGGGCTCGACTTCGATGTCGAGGAGCCCGCTGGCGAGCAGGAAGTACAGCGCCACGCCGATCGCCGCGCCCAGGAACGGCCGGAACACGCCAAGCCGCCGCATCAGCGGCCGTCCCAGCTCGAAGTCGACGTTGAACCGGCCTTGCTCGACCCTGCTCATCCGCGACAGCGCGCTCACGAGCGCGCCGATCGCTCCCGCCCCGTAGCAGATCAGGAGGATGTCGCGGTCGCTTACCTCGGCCGCCCACAGCAGGAAACCGATCCCCGCCCCGAGCAGCGCCACGAGGCAGAGGCCGATGAGCATCCCGGAGACGTAGACGATCCGGCCCGCCTTGCTGGCGGCGCGGTGGTAGTACGCCTCGCACTCGGCGAGCTTGCGCCGCTGCGCCCGGACGAGCTGGGCCTCCGACTTCTCGTCCGGGGCGCTCTCGCGCTCGAAGAAGCCAAGGAGGTGCGTCTCGATTCCGAGGATCCAGCGAAGCGCGATCTGCTCGGTCGTCCCTCGCAGGACCTCGGATACCCTCATGGCGAGCAGGTCGCATTCGTGCAGCAGGTCGGCGACGCGTGGAGCGTCGCGGGCCACCCAGTCGGTCACGCGGTGTAGGCGGACGACGTCGTCTCGCTCCCACAGGCCAAGGCCCTTCACGGGGGGCGGCTTTCCGGGCTTCACAGTCATCGCCACGGCGGAGGCGTTGCGCGTGGACCAATAGACCTGCTCGAGCCGACCCTGGCTCCGCTGGAACTCCGCCAGCTTCTGCCGGTACGCCTGCTCGAGCGCCGGGTCGGGGCCGTCGTCTGAGTGGAGCTTCCGCTCCCAGCGATAGTGCGCCCAGACCAGCTGGGGGAAGAGCGCCGCGCCGGTCTCCTCGAGCAGCTCCCCGGTGTCGCTCGGCTGTGGCGCGGGTTGGGCGAGCCCGGGGCTCCGCGGCTGCCCGACGGTCTCGGGGGTTGCGGGATCTCGCTCGATCGCTTCCACGCGCTGAGCCTACGGTCGCGTGACGTTTGCGACAAGGGCTTGCACAGGTCTTGCATCACCTGTCCCCCTGGCCCGGCCGCCGATGGTCACAGCGTGAACCAGATCGGGACATGGGCCTCTCGGTCGGCCGCAGGGGCGGGATGACTCAGGACGGCGGTGTCAGTCCGACTCGTCGCGGGCGCGCCGGTAGCGCTCGTAGATCACGCGCGAGCCGAACGTCCTGGTCTCGATCAGGTTCAGCGGGACGTCTTCGGTGACCGGCGGCAGGAACCGCGTGCCGCCACCGACGACGACCGGATAGCGGAACATGCGCAGCTCGTCGACGAGGCCGACCTCGATCGCCGCCGCGGCCAGGCCGGCGCCGCCGATCGAGACGTCCTTGTCGGTCGCGCCGAGCGCCGCAGCGGCCTCCTCGGCCACCGACCCCTCGGCGAGCCGGGCGTTGCCCTGGACGCCGTCGAGCGTGCGGCTGAAAACGACCTTCGGGAGCGCGCACCAGACGTCGGCGAACTCGGCCCTGAGCTCGGTGTCGCGCAGCGACGGATCCGTCTCCCACACCAGCATCGTCTCGTAAAGCCTGCGGCCGAGCAGATAGCCGCCGAGCTCGCGGACCCGCGCGAGGTGGAAACGAAACAGCTCCTCGCTGGGGGCGGTCCACTCGAACGCGCCCTCGCGGTCGGCGATAAAGCCGTCCACCGAGACGCTCATCGAGTAGATCAGCATGGCTTCAAGCTAGCGGGGATTGGGTTTCAGGCGGGCGGGGCGATGGCGTCGAGCTGGAGCAGGATTCCGAGTGTGTCCTCGGCGAACCAGGCCTCGGCGATGCGGCCGTCGCGGACGGTGTAGATCCCGACGCCGAGCCATTCGGCGCGCTTGCCGGTGGCGGGGGCGTTCATGAACGGTCCGACGTTGGTGGCTGCGTTGGTGAATCGGAGGACCACTTTGTCGCCGCGGGTGATGACGTCGTGGACCTCGAGGTGCATGTCATCCCAGGCGCCGGACGCGTTGGCGGCGGCGAACGCCTTGTACGCGTCGCGGCCTTCGAACGTGCCCATGCTGCCGCCATGCCAGACCATGTCCTCGGCCCAGGTCTCGTCGATCACGGCGAGGTCGCCGCCGTTGACGGCGCCGTCGATGAAGCGACGCACGACGGCGAGGTTGCGCTCCTCCGCCGTCGCACTGGCGTAGGCCTTGCGGAGGTGCTCGCCGATCATCTGCACCGACTCGCGGGCAACCTCCACAGGCTTGGCATGCGTGAACCCGTGGTCGACGCCGGCGAACTGCTTGTGCGTGACCTCGACGCCCTTGGCGGTCATGTCCGCGGCGAGGTCGTTCATCTCGTGACGCAGCGTGTCGAACTCGGCCGTCATGATCAGCGTCGGCGGGAACTCCGCCAGCCGCGGGTAGTAGGCCGGCGAAACGAGCGGGTCGGTCGGGTCTGCGCCGACGAAGTACGTGTTGCGCACGAGGTTCGCGAGCTGCGGCGAGACGATCGGCCGCTTCTTGTCGCTCGGGCGCTCCTCGTCGGGGCGGGAGATGTCGCCGACGCCGAACTCGGAGCTCAGCGCGACCGGGATGTAGCCGCCGGCGTCGATCGCCTGGGTGATGACGCTGAAGGCGACCTGGCTGCCCGAGCTCGACCCGCCCACCGACACGCGCTCGCCGTCCCAGCCCTGGTGCTCGCCGTTGTTGTGCACCCAGACGAAGACGTCGTAGGCCTGCTGTTCGGAGACCGGGTGGAGGACCTTCGGGGCCGTGTCGAAGTCGGGCACGACGACGTAGGCACCGATCTCCGACGCGAGATAGCGGGCGACGTTGTCCTCCTGCTCGGGGACGCGCACGATGAACGCACCGCCGTGGGTGATCACGTGCACCGGCGGCCGCCGGCCGCCGAGCAGCGACGCCGCGATGTCCCCGTCGGTCGGCCGGTAGACCAGCGCCCGCACGTCGCCGTGGCGGGTGGGGATGGTGAGCTTCTCGGGGTCGGAGATCGGCTTCGTCGCACGAAGCGACCCGCCACCGCCTCGTCCAAGCAGCTCGCGCCGAGTTCGCCGAGTACGGCATCGCCGGCGCGCGCGTGGACCGCATCGCGGCCAACGCCGAGTCCAACAAGGCGCAGATCTACCACTACTTCGGCAGCAAGGACGCGCTCTTCGACGCCGTCTGGGAAGCGCTCGTCAAGCAGATCGTCGACGAGGCGCCGATCGACGTGGACGACCTCCCGGGCTACGCTGCACGGCTCGCCGACGGCTACGCCGAGCACCCGGACATCACGCGCCTCATCACCTGGCAGCGCCTGGAGCGCGGTGACGACCCGCCGCACGCGTTCGCGGTCGAGAGCACCAAAAGCAAAGCGGACGCGATCGCGAAGGCCCAGGCCGAGGGCCGCGTCTCCTCCCGCCTCGAGGCGCGCCTACTGCTCGGCCTGATCATCCACCTCGCCGCGTTCTGGACGATGAGCAGCCCCGACGTTCTGGCGGTCATGGACGTGACGGGCGCCAAAAAGCGGCGCCGGATCGTCCGCGACGCAGTCGCATCCCTGCTGGCATAGCGCACACCCCGGCACGCACTCCCCCTACCGCCACCGCCTCCCCGCTGGGCAGCGGCCACGCAGCCGGCCGACGTGACGCACGCAGCGCTATCGCGAGCGCCGGATCAGTTGGGTAGGGGCGGGCCAGGGAGTTTGCCCACGAAGAACGTGCCCGGACCCGCCGCGCCGGTGGCGACGGCCTCTACCCCGCGTCGGTGGAAGCCGTTGCGCAGCGTGCGCTCGGGCGTGTGAAACGGCGTCTTTGGCCCAAGGCTGCTGACGACGACCACGTAGCCGCCGGGCGCGAGCACGCGCGCCACCTCATCGAAGAACACGGGCACGCTGATCTGGGCCACCAGCTCGAACGAGTCGTCCGCGAAGGGCAGCCGCTCGGCGTCGCCGACTAAGAACTCGACGCGCCCCGACAAGTCGGCCGGAAGCTTCGTCCGCGCCTGCTGGATCATCGGCTCGGAGATGTCCAGGCCCGTGACCCGCGCCTCCGGAAACTGTCGGGCAAGCCAGAGCGCTCCGGCGCCGGTTCCGGTGCCGAGATCGAGGACCCCGGCCGGCGGCACCTCTAGCCGGGAGACCGCCGCGGCGAGGGCCGCCAGATGCTCCGGCGCGTCGGGCCGCACCCGCTCGTCCCAGCTGACGGCGAGCCGGTCGAAGAAGCGGCGCATCGGGCGGCGCATCAGCGGCCAGGTCCAGGGAGCGCGCGCAACAACACGCGTGAGGGCCTTGCCGATCAAGCGGACCGGCAGCGGAGGCGGAGGACTGGTGCGTTCGGGCGGCGCGCTCACGCCGCGACCCTAAACCAGCCGACTCCGGGGCGGCTCGCACCAGCCGCCCGTCGTTTAGTTGTCCGGGCCGGTGTGCGCCGCGGCCGGAGCCGCGGCGCACATCCGTGGGCTACCGCTCGAAGACCTGCAGCTCGGCGGCGCGCACGTTCAGCGCCTGCGGGCTGGCGGTCCGGCAGTCCGTCCGGGCCCGCGGGTCCTGGTCCTGCTCGCCCGCGTAGTCCGGCGCGCCCGTGCACTGATTCGCGACCACGCGCATGCGGACGTGTGTGGCGGGCGTGGGCGGCACGTCGAACGAGCGCATGATCAGATCCGGCGCCCGCGGCCGCGGCGCTATCGACGGGAACGCGTCAGCCGCGCTGCTGAAGACGAGCGCGAAGTCCGCATCGCTGCAGACGCCGTCGGAGCCGGCATCGCAGGCGAGGATCTCGAAGCTCCGCAGCGCCGAGAACCGGTTCTGGGGCGGATTCAGCAGCGCGCTCACCTGTACGCGATTGACCTGGATCGGCGAGTCGCTCTCCGCCAGCTGGACCGTAACCTGCCGGCCTGCAACCGGCGCCCCTAGCGACTCCCACTGCGTGGACTCGGTGTCGTCGATCAGGCTCGCGTGGGCGGCGCCGTCCCCCGCCGCGGTCGCCCCGCGCGCCGCGGAGGCGAGGTTGGCCGCCAGCGCTGGCGAGAGTGTGGTCGTCTGAGGCCACGCTCGGGATTCCCAGTTCGGCTAGCGACCAAACGCAAACAGGGCCTCTGGGCGAGGCCTCGATCGGTTGGGCCGCCGAGCGTCAAGGGTGGGAAGCGCCGGCGCCGGGTGGTGGGCGCCGGCGCTCCCGTGTAATCAGTCGGCGAGGGTGACGGTGAGGTCCCCGCTGACGTCGTTGGCGACGAAGACGCCGCGGGCGTTGGCGTAGGAGCCGGTCCCGCCGGTCACCGCGCCGGTGGTCGTCGCGACGCCTGGCCTGTTGTTGCCCTGCACGGTGAGCGTGCCGTCTCGGAGAGCCACCACTCCCGTGCAGGTCGTGGTCGACCGCCGGAAGTCGCGTGCACCCTTGGTCGTGGTGCAGTTCGCATACAGCGTTCCCACTGCCCGCCCCGCGCCGTCGGCCACCGGGTTGGTGAACACGATGACGTCGCCGATCGGGTTTGCGCGCTCCGACTTGGGCTTGGTGTTGCGCACGTGTTTGAAGGTGGAACCCTTTTCGAGGGTCTTGAAGGTGAGCGTTCGGGGCGTGGGGTCCTGCGCGGTGGCGCCGGAGGCTACGACGACGGTTCCGGCCAACGCCAGCGCGGCGAGAGCGAGGCCGGCGGTTCGCTTGGGGATGTTGTGCATTGCCTTCCTTTTCGAGAGAGTTGACAGGACCTCTCGAACCTAGGCCGGCCCCGGAGCCGGGTCATGGTGGCCAGTGCCTGACCAGGCTGCGTGCCAGCACCTGTCTTGGGCCCCGTGTCAGCCTCGGTGCTCGGCGGCCCGGAGATAGGCGATCACCGCGAGCACACGCCGGTGCGCATCCTGGCTCTCGGCAGGTCGAGCTTCATCGGCACGCTGCGGACGTGTGCTCGACGGTTCGTTCCGTCCTCAGTGAGAGCACCTCGCGCTCGCGATCAGTCAGCGCGCCCAGCACGAGCCTGCGCGCGATCGCGTTGTTGGTCCATTCGAGAACCCTGCGGCCGCGGGGGTTCATCTGCAATGCCCTCCGATCGGGGCCTGGACTTTCGGCTAGGTGACCCGCGCAATCGGGCCTGACGTGCGAAAGCTCCCGTGACTCGAGCGCGTCTCCCGAACGAATCCGGCAGTCCCCAAGCCTCGTTGGGCCGATGAACGACCACAGCTTGGCGCTCCGTCTCGACGTCGCCACCTGGCGGTGCCCGGTCGCGGCCACGTCGGGGTTTCGTCGTGGTGGCCGTCAGCGAGACGTCAGCGGAATGTCAGCGGGTGGTGTTGTGCTGCGGCCAGATCTGATTGCAGGCCGCCAAGAAAAGGACAACAGCGAATGCTCAGCGACACCCAACATCTAGATCGGCGGATGAACGGACTTGGCGAGCGGCGGTTCTCAGGGACGCTCACCGACGAGTTTGACCTGTGGCGCCTTGCCCGCCCGTTCATGGCCGAGTTGCACGAAGTCGTCCGCGGCGTCGTGACGGCGTTCACCGAGCGCCGCCATGGCCCGCTGCGCGCGCTCGACATCGGCATGGGCGATGGCTCGATCACCGGGCTCCTGCTCGCCGACGACAAGGTCACCGTGACCGGCGTCGACAACGAGCCGGCGATGATCGAACGGGCGCGCGAGCGGTTGGCCGAGCCAGTCGCGGGCGGAAGGCTCGAGA
>Ga0081538_10004353_pt1 | contig 13079 bp, 9 predicted proteins | sample TabmetS5T2R1_FD_71022 | JGI IMG/M metagenome (GOLD analysis project Ga0081538, IMG submission 71022) | Tabebuia heterophylla rhizosphere microbial communities from the University of Puerto Rico - S5T2R1 | ecosystem: Host-associated > Plants > Roots > Rhizosphere ...
CCAGGGGTGCGCGGGGAGATCAGGCCCGCCCGGGCCGGGCGGGGCCCGCCCCGCCACAACATCGAGCTGTTCCGCCTGGACCGCCTGCTCGGCGGCGCACGCGAGCCGGCCGCAGGTCGCCCCCGGCCCACATCGCTTGGGACCGCGGCGGACCAGCGGTCGAACGACCACAGAGCACAGGCCCGCCCCCCCGGGCGCCCTACCGACCGGCGTCGACCTGACTGAGGCCCCTGTCCCGGACGGTCGCATCCTATTCCTCGACTCACCGGCGCGTCGGGTGCGTAGATCCGTTCATGCAGGTCGTTGGTATTCATGAGGCACTCCGCCAAGGAGGTCGCGTCGGCGTACCCGGCTTCTCGAGCCTCGCCGGCCAGGGTCAGACCGGCGGATGGGCTGGGCATTCCAGCCCACGCGCTCGGTGTGGACGGTGCTGATTGAAGTGCTGCTGCGAGGATTCGGGTTGGCGTCCTCCGGGGCGGTCTGACCCTGGTTGCGGCGGTCAGCCGGGGTTGGGACGGCCAGCTGCAACACGTTCCGGTCGAGCCCAAGGAGTGGATCCGCGGTCGGGTCGGGCCGGCGGGACGGTCAGGGTGACGCCAGAGCGGCGCACCAGCTCGGCCATTCTGGAGTTCTGGACGAGGCGTAGCGTAGCCTGGTTTGCCTTCACCGCTTTGGACGAGTCCGCTAAGAACCCATCCCTTCGCCCCTGACGCTCCCGCGCGACCTGGGAAACGGCCTTGCCCACAGCGCTTAGCCCTCGATACCTGATAAGGATGAAGTCGGAGGTTCAACTCCTCCCAGGCCCACCATCCGGCCTCTGACCAGCAAAAACGCCGTCCAGCCTCTAGGACGGCGTCGACACCCTGGTTCAGCAAGAAGTCGGCGGGAATCGGACCCTTCAGCAGCCCTACGGCTCTCTGACGAGCACGTTTACCGGCCATCGGGCTCGCTTCCCGGACGCGCGTCCCTGTTGCACAGCGGTCGTAGAGCGCATTACTTCGCGTGGGCGGCCGTGACGGGCCAGGGTGACCAGCGAGTGGTCGAGAACCAGGGATGCCTGAGGTGGCCGTACTGGCCGCCATGCTGGCGCCGGAGGACGTTGCGGCTCGCTGGTCTGGCAACGGTCGGAGCAGCACAGGTAGGGGCGCCTCGCGAGGCGCCCCTACCTGTGATCGGCTGCTTGCCGTTATCGGCGGGCGTACGAGGGCATTGCCACGTTGCATACGCAGTGGGCGGAATGCGCTGCCCTGGCCACACCGGACGAAGCGTAGGCTTGGAGGCGCCGCTCCGATTGGACGTTCCGCCGGGAAGGGATGCGATTCTGCCTGCCTCGTCGCATCAGAGGGCGCTCGGCGAGCTGGAGAGGATGTTTGGCTCGCGGTTCAGCGTCGCCCAGAGCATCCGGGAGCACCACAGCCGTGACGAGTCGGTGCTGGCGCCGGCGTTTCCGGACTGCGTGATCTTCCCCCGAACGACCGCGGAGGTGGCCGCCGCCCTTGCCGTCTGCTCCCGCCACGGCCTGCCCGTGATCCCATTCGGTGCGGGCAGCTCGCTGGAGGGCCAGGTCCTCGCGACCGTCGGCGGGGTGGCGCTGTCGACGGCGGAGATGAACCACATCGTGCAGGTCAATCAGGAGGACCTCGATGTGGTCGTCCAGCCGGGCGTCACGCGGGGGCAGCTGAACGCGGTCCTCCAAGAGCAGGGACTCTTCTTCAGCGTGGATCCGGGTGCCGACGCCACGATCGGTGGGATGCTCGCCACCCGGGCCTCCGGCACGACCACCGTCATGTACGGGACGATGAGGGACAACGTGCTGGGCCTAGAGGTGGTCCTGGCCGATGGCCGCGTCATCCGCACCGGGACCCGGGCTCGCAAGTCATCGGCCGGCTACGACCTCACCAGGCTGTTCGTCGGCTCCGAGGGCACGCTGGGCGTGATCACCGAGGCGACGCTTCGGCTGCGGGGCATCCCTGAGGAGATCTCGGCGGGGGTGTGCGCGTTCGATTCCATCGGGGATGCCGTGGCCTCGGTCATCGAGATCCTCCAGATGGGCGTTCCGGTGGCTCGCGTGGAGTTGCTGAACGAGTCCGCGATCCGGGCCATCAACTCCTACGAGGACCTCTCGTACCAGGTCGCCCCGACCCTGTTCTTCGAGTTCCACGGATCACCCGGCGGGGTCCGAGACGCCGTGGCCAGCGTCGCGGCCGTCACCTCGTCTCATGCCGGCTCCAAGCTGCAGTGGGAGATCGGCCGGGAGGGTCGTGATCGTCTCTGGCGGGCGCGCCACAATGCGTACTTCGCGGCGCTTGCGTTGCGTCCCAACTGCAGGGCGTTGACGACCGACGTGTGCGTGCCGATCTCTGGCCTTCGCGCATGCATCGAGCGGACCGAAGCGGATCTGGCCGATCTGGCCATGCCGAGCGCGATCGTGGGTCACGTCGGCGATGGGAACTTCCACGTCATCGTGCTGTTGGACCCCTCGGACCCCAAGGAGCTGGACGAGGCGCATGCCTTCTACGACCGCCTGATCGAGCGGGCGCTTGGGATGGGCGGGACCTGCACCGGCGAGCATGGGATCGGCCTTGGGAAGAAGCGCTACCTGGTCAAGGAGCTGGGCGAGGCGACTGAGGTGATGCGCGCGATCAAGCGGGCGCTGGACCCGACCGGTGTCATGAACCCCGGCAAGGTGCTGTAGCCCCTCCGGTTCACCGGCTCCGCAACCGCCAGCTCGTAGTGGCCTCGCCGAAGGTTCTGGACGAAGCCATGCCCAGCAATGATCACCTGGCGCTGCGGTCTTGCTTGAGCCCTCGCAGTGGTCGCAGCCGCACCTTCAGGCGGCCATGGTCGGCCTCGACCGGGTTGATGGCGTACAGATCGCTGCGGTGCCCCGCCGTTGGGAGATCCTCGACACCTCACCCACCTACTGCCAACGCATCAACGACTCAGGACACTAGGTCCACGAGTTCCAACCGGAGTAGGGACTTCTCGCCTGGTCGCCATCCGTTTCATGCTGCTGGCAGCCGACCGCCCGGAGGGCCGCGCCACCGTGCTGTCCTGCGCCGACCCCGGTCCGTTCAGCCGTGCTACCCCAGCGTCTGCCATTCCTCAACGGTGATCCTCGCCACCAGGCTGGAGCGACCCCCGTCGCCGGGTGCGAAGACCGCCGACTCGCCCTCCCCGACCGACAGCCCTGTCGCTCCCTGGAGGTTGAAGCCGTGGGAGACCAGCACCGCGTTCTGCCCGGCCGGCGGTCGGGTGGCCAACAGGCGCCCCAGCCGGCGGGCCAGCTCCTCGTCATCGGTACCGGGGAAGGCCTCGTTCAGGAGGTCATGGGTCACGCGCACGCGATCGCGACCAAAGGCCAGCTCGGCGGTCTCCCGGGTCCGCGCATACGGGCTGGCCAGCACCGTGCCCACCGGGATCCGGAGGCGGCGGATGGCGCGGCCGAGCTGCCGGGCCTGCTCGCGTCCGTCGTCGGAGAGGTTCCGCTGGGTGCCCGGGTCGGCCAGGTCGGGGCTGGGGTCGTCCTGGGTCGCCTCGGTGGCCGCGTGGCGGATGAAGATGACGTACCCGCCTTCGCGCAGGCGGGCGATGAGGTCGCGGCCGCCCGGTCGCTCGGCGAGTGTGGACGGGACGCCGGATCCGGTTGGTCCCGTCGAGCCAGGCCGGTCGGCATCGCATCCAGCGGCGGCGGCGAGCAGGAGGCAGGCGAGCAGCGCCATGGTCGGTCGTGCGGTGTCTCGTCCCGGCCGTCCCCAGGGTCTCATGCGGGTTCGCGCCAGAAGGCGTGGGCGGCGATCGTCATGCCCTAGTCTGCGCCGGCATCGGGACTCACGCTCGCAGCCGCCGTCGGCCGTCGCCCGTGGCCGGAGGGCCGTCGACAGGCGAGTCCGGGTCGGGAGGCATCGATGGCGGTGCGGTCGGTCACGCCACCCGAGCGCGGTGACGACAGCAGGGTTCCTCGTACTCGCCCGCCGCACCACCGTCGCTACCATCGCCCCATGATGGGTGGTGCGGCGCGCCAGGCAGGCTGGCTCGCCTGGCTGGCGGTGCTGGTGATCCTGCTGACCGCGTGCGAGCGGTCCCCCGAACAGGGCGCCGACCGGCCCTCGCGGCCGCCGGCGACCACAGCCGCCGAGGCGGTCCCGGCGAGCCTGCGGGTGCAGGAGTATCCCGTCCCGGCCGGGAGCCGGCCCCACGACGTCGCCCCAGCCGCCGACGGCCGCTCGGTGTGGTACACCGCCCAGGGTTCCGGTCAGCTCGGCCTGCTGGACCCGGCCACCGGCAAGAGCCGGCTGATACCGCTTGGGGAGGGCTCGGCGCCGCACGGCGTGATCGTCGGCCCGGACGGGGCCCCGTGGATCACCGACGGCGGCCTAAACGCGATCGTACGGGTCGACCCCCGCACCGAGAAGGTCGACCGCTACCCGCTGCCGCCCGAGCGGGGCTCGGCCAACCTCAACACGGCCGCCTTCCGCGGTGGCGTGCTGTGGTTCACCGGGCAGGCGGGGGTGCTGGGGCGGCTCGACCCGAAGGCCGGCCGGATCGAGGTGTTCGACGCCCCCCGGGGACCGGGCCCCTACGGCATCACCACGACGCCCGACGGGCAGGTGTTCTATGCCTCCCTGGCCGGCAGCCACATCGGCCGTATCGACCACCGGACCGGTGTCGCCGAGGTGCTGGAGCCGCCCACCGGCGACCAAGGCGCCCGGCGGGTCTGGTCGGACTCCCGCGGCCGGATCTGGGTGAGTGAGTGGAACGCCGGCCAGCTGGGCCGCTACGACCCGGCCGACGGCCGCTGGCGCGAGTGGAAGCTGCCCGGTGCCAACCCGATGGCCTATGCCGTATACGTGGACGACAACGACCACCCATGGCTGAGCGACTTCGCCGCCAACGCCCTGGTCCGGTTCGACCCCTCCACCGAGCGGTTCACAGTTGTCACCCTGCCGAGCTCGCCAGCCAACGTGCGTCAGCTCCTCGGCCGGCCAGGCGAGGTGTGGGGCGCCGAGTCCGGCGTGGACAAGCTCGTCGTGGTCCGCACCAGCTAGGACGGCGGCCATAGCGCCCTCGTGGCCGCCTGTAGGCGACGGGTTGCGCACCGAGCTTGTCCACGGCCATGGCGATGGATCCATCGGCCCGTCCGGACAAGGTTGTCAGAACGCATAACTTCGCCTTTGACGCTCACGCACGACCTGGGGAAACGCCGGTCCGCACAGCGCCCAGCCGTCGATCTCTGATAAGGATGAAGTCGGAGGTTCAACTCCTTCCAGGCCCACAACCGGCCTGTGAGCAGGGAAAACGGTGGCCGCTCCTCGTTCGGGCACCGGCTGGCTGGGATGCATCCATCAGGGATGAGGTCCGCGCATCGGTCCATCGCTATTCGGTAGCAACCGCCCTGACCAGCCCTTTTGGTGCCCCGAAAGGCCTTTGACCACGGTGCGCTGCGTTGCACAGCGGTGGATGAACCCATCCCCTGGGCTGGAAGCCCCTGCGCTGGGCGTAGCCGCGTTCGTGCCAGTTGGACCGGTCAGGGGTGGCCGAGGCCGGCGTCGCGGGCCCGCAGGATGGCCTGGGTGCGGTCGGCCACCTGGAGCTTGGCGAAGATCGCGGAGATGTGGTTGGCGACCGTCTTGGCGCTGAGGCCGAGTTGTTCGGCGATCTGGTGGTTGGGGCGGCCGGCGGCGATCAGGTCCAGGACCTCACGTTCTCGGGCGGTCAGCTCCGGGAACGGGGTCGGGGTGACCGGTGGGGTGGCGAAGTAGCTGAGCAGCCGGGTGGCGACCGCCGGGCCGAAGATGGCCTCGCCGGCGGCCACGGCCATGATCGCTCGGGCGATCTCGTGTTGCTCGGCGCCCTTGAGGACATAGCCGCGGGCGCCCGCGCGCATGGCCGCGAACACCCAGTCGTCGTCATCGAACATGGTCAGGACCAGCACGGCCGCTGACGGGAGGGCTCGGCCGAGCTGGCGGGTGGCGTCGATGCCGTTGAGGTCGGGCATCTGCAGGTCCATGACGACCACGTCCGGCTGGTGGAGGACGGCCTCGCGGATGGCGGCCTGGCCGGTGGCGGCCTCGGCCACGACCTCGACCTCCGGCACCGGGGCAAGGGCCGCCTGCAGGCCCTGGCGGACCAGGGGGTGGTCGTCGGCGATGAGGACCCGGATGGTCATGTGAGCTCCAATGGCAGGCTGGCCTGGACCCGGCCGCCGGTTGGGGTGGGGCCGGCCTGGAGGGTGCCGCCGACCTCGGCGACGCGCTCGGCCATGGACAGCAGCCCCACCCCGGGCCGCCAGCCAGTACCGTTGGCGCTGCTGGCGGTCCCGTCGTCCTGGACATCGAGACAGAAGCCGTCGGCGACCGACACGGTGACGGTGGCGCGGCCGGCATGGGCGTGGCGGGCCACATTGGCCAGGGCCTCGGTGACGATCCGGTAGGCGGCGACCTCCACCGCCGCCGGCAGCGCCGGCAGGGCTGGCGGTGCCTGCAGGGTGATCGAGAGCCCCTGGCGGCCGAACCGGTCGACCTGCTCGCCGAGGGCTCCGAGCAGCCCGAGTTCGTCCAGGGGCGCTGGCCGCAGGTCATAGATGATTCGGCGTAGGTCGCCGATGGCCTGCTTGGCGTCGCCGCGCAATTCGGCCAGCAGCCCATCGGCCCGGTCGGGGGCGGCGGCCAAGACGCTGCGGGCGGCGTCGGCCTTGAGGGTCACCGCGGTCAGGATGGGCCCGAGGCCGTCGTGGAGGTCGCGGCGCAGCCGCCGGCGTTCCTCCTCGCGGGTGGCGACCAGCCGCTCCCGTGAGCGCTGGAGCTCCTGGGACAACAGCACCGCATGCAACGCCACCGCCACCGGGGCGGCCAGCACCTCCAGGACCCGCCGGTCGGCTGGCCCAAGGGTCTGCTCGCCGGTTCGTGGGCTGACCAGCAGTGCCCCTACCTGCTGGCCCTCGTGCTCCAGGGGGATCGACTCGCTGGCGGCGCCTGGCCGGCCATAGGCCGCCACCTCCACGCCGTCTTCGACGCGCAGGGTGGCCGCTGGCAGCCGCAGCGTCTCGCACACCGTCTGCAGCACCGCGGTGAGCACGTCCCCGCCGGGGGCGCCCCGCAGTCGCTCACCGAGCCTGGCCATGGCCTGGACCGGGTCATGCCGCTCGCCGTACAGCCGCCGATCGACCCAGCGCTGCAGGCGGTCCCGGGCCGGTGCGAAGCTCACCGCGATGACCGCGGTCGCCACCAGGCTGCCGCCCAACCCGACGCCTTCGGCCAGCAGCCACTCGGCCCCCTTGACCACCGCGACATACACACCGACCCCACCCGCGGTCAGCAGCCCGTACACCAGGGTGCGGTTGATGAGCCGGTCGATGTCGTACAGCCGATGACGCAGGACCGCGATCCCAATGGCGACATAGACAGCCCAGAGGCCGAGCGCGATGGGGATGGTTCGTACCAGCCCGGTCGGATGCCAACGGAAGGCGTCGCTCCTCGTCAGCTCGATCGGGTGCAAAATGAGCCCGGCCACCAAGGATGCGGTCCAGAGGACGCCCGCATAGGCCAGCCACTTGATCTGCTGGCGTTCGCGTCCGCGGGCCTGCCGCAGCCGGACCAGCAGCGACAGGGCACCGGCCGCGATCAGCAGCAGGACGGGCCATTCCAGCTCGATGGCCGACCACCGGGCCAGCTCGGCGGGCAGGTCGTACCGCCAGAGCCAGTCGAACGGGTTCGGGGTGTCGTCGATCATGGGGCCGGGCGCGACCGCGGTCGACAGCGTCCAGGCGGCGGCGACGATCACGGTTGCCCAGACCACCGGTCGCCAGCGCGGCGACGGGGGCCGCCCGTCCGGGAACAGCACCAGCACCAACGGGACCAGCCCCCAGGTCAGGGTGCCCATCACGACCCCGAGCCAGGCCGCCTCGTACCCGAACGGCCGGATCCGCGGCCACGTTATGTACCAGGCCCACAGCTGGTAGGCGATCGCGGCACCACTCACCGCCACCGCAAGACCGAGCACACACCAGACCCAGCCGTACCGGTTCGTTGGTTGCCGCCAGACGATCAGGGCGCCCAGCAGCGGCGCCCCCAGGGTCCCAAGGGCCTCCAGCGTCAGCCTCCGCCAGGGCTGGAAGGAACCATCGAAGTACCAGTCGTAGCGGGTGACCAGGTGGAAGGCGATCGTCAGGGCGATCAGCAGCAGCGACAGCGCGCACACCGACCCCCACAGAGTCCATGCCGTCAAGACGACCCGTCGTCTGTCCACTCGGCCCTCGACCCCCACAACCACGACAGATGCCCTTCGTCGTCGTCCTGGGGTCATCATGCGCCTCCGCGCTCCCGGTGTCCTGGGAGCAGGCACCTAGACGGCCCGGGAGATCTCCCGATCGGCTAGGGCCGTGGCCTCATCTGCCAGGACCAGCCCACGGTCCAGCCTGTCCTCACAAGCACGCCACGAGGAGGGGCTCCCATGCCGAGAGACCAGACCACGCTCCACCACCTGCCAGGGGCCAGCGCAGGTCGTGGGCCGCCCTGGCTGGTGCCAGCTGGCCCGCAGGGCCGCTGGCCAAGCATCACCAGTTCCGCCCGTCACACCGCCTCGTCACGCGAGCTGCTCGATCGGAGGACGATCATGTCCAAACTTGCCCGCGCCCTCATCCTGGCCGCCGCGGTGGCGGCCCTGAACCTGGCCGGCATGACCGCCGTCGCCCACGCCCAGGACACCCCCAGCCAGCAGGAGCTGGCCGAGCGGTGGAACACCGACTACTACCAGGCCACCCACATGTCGCCCGCCCAACACAAGGCCTGGCTGCGGGCCGACGCCGCCCAGCGGGAACTGTCCGACCGGAGGGCCTACTACGGCCACGCCACCCAGATGTCGCCGGCCGAACTCAAGGCCTGGGTGCAGGCCCGGGACCGCGCCGGCACCCCGACAGCGAAGACTGACCGGGTGCCCGCCCCGGTGCGGCCTGACCAGCCAGGCGGGCAGCCGCTGTGGCTCGTCGTCACCCTGGGGGTGCTGGCGGCGGCGCTGGCAATCGTCGCTGGGCTGGCCCTGCTGGCCGCCCGGCGCGCCAACCGCAGGGCTGAAGTCGGGCCGGCGACCTGACCAGCTCACACCCGCGCCACTCGATGGGGCTGCCGCGCCCACCGGCAGCCCCATCGCCTTGCCCGCGGCGCATTGCTCGCCTACCTTGCCGGCGGCCATAGACCGCGAGGCTGGGCGGCGATCCGGGCGGAGCTGTGAGCGCAAGGTCGATCGGATGCTCCACCCGAGGCGATGCGGGCCGCGGTGACACCGCCGGTCCTGAAACATCCTTATGGGGCGGGCCGCCACGGAATAGGGTGGGCAAGCACAGAAGGCTGGACCTGGACCAAGAGATTCACCCCATCCTTGTAGGACTCGGAGTGGCACGACCAGCGGAAATGCTGGTTAGCATAGCGCTCAGCCGTCCATCTCTGATAAGGATGAGGTCCCAGGTTCAAGTCCGGGCAGGCCCACCACACCGCGACTGACCAGCGCAAACGCTCCTTCCACGACTTGGGATTCAGGCTTGGGCGCATCCGTGTAAGGGATGAGGGCTTACGAAGGTCCGAAGCCTACGAGTTGGTAACCGGTCTGAGCAGGCACTTTCGCGGTCGGTACCCTTGACCATGGGTGGCGTGGTCGGTCGCACAGCGGTCGGAGGACGCATTACTACTCGGTACCGGGGCCAGGCGCTGTGCTGTCGCTGTCGGGGCTGGTCGCCTGTTTGGGCGGCGCTCGTCCACCGCCACCAGCCCCAGGCGGACGGGCCGGCCGTCGCCTTGACTCCGGCAGCCGCGGTCTTCAGGCGATGGCCGGGTCAGCCGAGATCGACGGCGACCGGCCTGGGCTCGGTCTCGGTGACGGGGAGCGGCCGGCGCGGGACTGGTATTGCGTTGACGATTGAGGTGGTCGTGCGGCCCAGCGGGGTGAAGCGGTCAAGGATCGGCTCCAGCTCCTCGATCGAGCGCAGGTGGAGCTTGAAGAAGTAGCAGTCCTCGCCGGTGATGCGGTAGCACTCGGTGACCTGGGGCAGCTGGCGGGCGACATCAGGGATCAGCTTGAGGTCACGCGTGCTCGGGCTGACCCTGACGATGGCGCAGATGGTGTAGCCGAGGGCGCGCGGCTCGACCTCGGCCCGGACGTCGAGGGTGCCGCTGTCGGTGAGCCGGCGCAGCCGTTCGGCGACCGCGGGCGGGGACAGCCCGACCCGTCGGCCGAGCTCGGCAACCCGGAGCCTGGCGTCGCCGTACAGTTCCGCGACGATGCGCCGGTCGATGCCGTCAAGCAAAGCGAAAGTTTGAGGCCCGTTGCTCCGTTGTTCCGACGTCATCTTCCTCAGAACTCCGCTGTTTAGCCATTCATTTGGACATTCCACCTTCGTAGGATGCGTCCGTGCACCATGCCGCGCAAGCGCTGACCGCTCTGGACCGCCGGAGCGACGCCACGCCAGCGCCGTGGCGGTCGCCGCTCCGGGGCCTGCCGCCGCAGTCGTTCTTTCTGGTCAGCGCCGTGTTCCACTACCTCGGGCCGGCCTGTGCGGTGCTGCTGTTCGCCCACCTCGATGTGTTGGGGGTGGCATGGCTGCGGATCGCTGCCGCGGCAGCGCTGTTCGCAGCGTGGCGCCGACCATGGCGGCTGCTGGCCGGCATCGACCGGCGTGGGCGTGTGCTGGTTGTCCAGCTCGGGGTCGTGCTGGCCGCCATGAACGCGGTGTTCTACCTGGCGGTGGCGCGGCTGCCGTTGGCCACCGTCGCCGCCATCGAGTTTCTCGGCGTCGTGCTGCTGGCGACGGTGGGGGTCAGGACGCCACGCAACGCCGCGGCGCTTGCGCTCACCGTCTGCGGGGCGGCCGCGCTCGCCGACCTGCGCCTGGCCGGGCAGCCGCTGGGGTTTGCGTTCGCCTTCGGAAACTGCGCGCTGTTCGTGCTGTACGTGGTGGTCGGGCACCGGATCGCCAACACCGACGCCGGCACCGGCGCCATGAGGGGGATCGACCAGCTGGGTGCGGCCATGCTGGTGGCCGCGGTCGTTGTGACGCCGGTGGGGCTTGGCGGCGCCCTGGCGGCGTTCGCCCACCCGGTGCTACTGGTGGCCGGCGTGGGCGTGGGGCTGTGCTCCTCGGTGATCCCCTACGTCACCGACCAGCTGGCCATGGCCAGGCTGCCCCGTGCCACCTTCTCCCTGATGCTGGCGCTGTTGCCGATGCTGAGCACGATCATCGGCGCGATGGTGCTGGGCCAGCTCCCCACCGGCCAGGATCTCCTCGGCATCGCGCTGGTCGTCGTCGGCGTCGCGCTCCACCAGATCCCAGCCGATGAAGGCCTCCATCGTGGGGCCACTGCCTGAGGAGGCGCTGTGCAGTACGAACGGTTGGGTTCGTCGGGTCTGAAGGTCTCGCGGATCGCCCTTGGGATGATGAGCTACGGCTCCCAGACCGAGCGCAGGTGGCATCTGCGTGAGGACCAGGCCGAGCCAATCGTGCGGCGGGCGGTGGAGGCCGGTGTGACCTTCTTCGACACCGCCGACACCTACTCCGAGGGCCTAACCGAGGAGATCACCGGTCGCTTGCTCGCCAAGGCGTTCGGTCGCCGCGACGACTACGTGCTGGCCACCAAGGTCTTCTTCCCGATGGGCCCGGGCCCTAACGACAGCGGGCTCTCCCGCAAGCACCTCCTGGCCGGCATCAACGACTCGCTGCGCCGGCTGGGGACCGATTACGTCGACCTCTACCAGATCCACCGATGGGACGACGAGACCCCGATCGAGGAGACGATGCAGGCCCTCCACGACATCGTGCAGGCCGGCAAGGCGCGCTACATCGGCGCCTCGAGCATGTACGCCTGGCAGTTCGCCAAGGCACAGCACACCGCCACGGTGGCCGGGTGGACTCGGTTCACGTCGATGCAGAACCACTACAACCTGATCTACCGCGAGGAGGAGCGGGAGATGATCCCACTCTGCCTGGACCAGGGCGTCGGCTGCATCCCGTGGAGCCCGCTGGCGCGCGGGCTGCTCGCCGGGAACCGGGAGCGCGGCGGCGGCCAGCGCACCGTCCGGGCCGGCACGGACCCGCTCGCCGACGAGCTGTACAACGACGACGACTTCGATGTCGTGGACGTGGTCCGCGCGGTCGCCGCCGAGCGTGGCCTGCCTCCGGCGCAGATTGCGCTTGCCTGGTTGCTCGGCAAGCCCGCCGTGACCGCACCGATCGTCGGGGCGACCAGGCTGCGCCACCTAGAGGACGCAATCGCCGCGGTCGAGGTGATCCTGAGCGGGGCCGAAGTGGCCCGCCTGGAGGCCCCCTACCGCCCCCACCCGATCCTGGGGCACCACTGACCTTCAGTGTGGCTCCACCGGTTGCATGAACGACATCACGGACACCCTTATTGACCAGGATGCGGGTGGACTGGTCGTGGGGCGTTCTCTAGGGTCGCTGTCGTGGACTCGCCGACGGTGCTGCGCGGCATCGATGACGTACTCGAAAGCGACCAGGGACGCCTACCTACCCGCGCTTTCCGGCGACAACGACCCAGCGCCCACGCCAGCCCGGCCGACCGCCAAGCGCTTGAGCGCGCCGCCGCCAGCCGAGGCCTATTCGCCTTGGTGGACGGTTGGCCCGGATGGGGCGATGAGTCCATGGCGAATCGTCCTGCGCTGACGTTGGGGCCTGCCTGCAGCGAGTCGAACCTCCGTCGGACGGCCCTGCGCGACATACCATGGCATGCGATGCAATGAGCGCTCGAGGGTCGCATCCGGGGGCGTGACATGAGTGGGGCAGCGCGCGATGGCTGAGCCTCCGATGAGGAACCCGCCAGAGGCGGGGGCCGGCGGGTGGGATGGGCTGTTGGCCACCAAGCTGTACCTACCGCGGCCACAGCCGAGCTTCGTGCCCCGGCCCCGCCTGGTGGGCCAGCTCCACCAGGGGCTGGCAGGGCCTCTCACCCTGGTATGCGCCCCGGCCGGCTTCGGCAAGACGGCCCTGCTGGCCGACTGGGCCCGAGGCAGCCCGAGGCCGGTGGCCTGGCTGTCGCTGGACGCTGGCGACAACGACCCGGCGCGGTTCTGGCGGC
>Ga0081538_10004354_pt1 | contig 13078 bp, 10 predicted proteins | sample TabmetS5T2R1_FD_71022 | JGI IMG/M metagenome (GOLD analysis project Ga0081538, IMG submission 71022) | Tabebuia heterophylla rhizosphere microbial communities from the University of Puerto Rico - S5T2R1 | ecosystem: Host-associated > Plants > Roots > Rhizosphere ...
GCTCCACCGACCGCACCGCCAACCCCGGAGACTGCACCTCCGACAGGTCCGCCAACCGCGCCACCGATGGCTCCGGTCGCGCCGCCGACGGCACCGCCCACGGCACCTGCCGCGCCACCGACTGCGCCACCCACGGCACCCGCTGCGCCGCCGACTGCGCCACCCACGGCGCCGGCCGCACCGCCAACCGCACCGCCAACGCCGCCGCTGGAACCGGAGCTCGATCCGCCGGAGTTGGAGCCACCGGAGTTAGATCCGCCGGAGTTGGAACCGCCGGAATTGGAACCGCCCGAGTTCGAGCCGCCCGAGTTCGAGCCGCCGGAGTTCGAGCCGCCGGAGTTGGATCCACCGGAATTCGAGCCGCCCGCGCTGCCGTCATCGGTGCTCGCGCTCTCGACATTCTTGTCGAGCTTGATCGTGCTGGGAGCGCCGCTGGCCGGCGCCGGCGCGAGCATCGGCCTGTCAGCATTGCGGCGGCCGACGGTCGCGGTGTTCCCGACCGTGACGTCGACGCTGGCGCCGCTGGTGTCGGAGGACACCGCGACGACTCCCTCGGTCACCGTAACGGAGGTCTGCTCGCTCGATGAGCTCACGTCGAACTGGGTGCCTTTGACGGTCGCCACCAGATAGGGCGCATCGATGGAAAAGGTCTTCCCGGGCGCGCGCTTGCCGACCTCTACATGGATCGTTCCATTGACCAGGTCGACATTCGCGCCTGCGGTCGAGGCATCGTCGTCGCCGATCACGACCGTGCTGTTCGGTAGGATCTCGACCAGGTCGCGGCCGTTGACCAGCACCATATGCTGTCCGCCGCCGGTCGCGATGCGCTGTCCGGCGACCAGCGCGGTGCCGACTTGCGGCACTTGCATCGCCGATGCCTGGATGACGTCGCCGTCTTCGTCCGAGGAGATCGCTTTGACGATCCAGGTCAGCACGTTGTCATCGGCATGTGCGCCGCCCGCGGCGCTCACGGCTGCCGCCAGCACTGCCGGACCAAGCCAGCGGCGCCAGAACCGATAGGCGGCCGCGCGATTGGCAAGACGAGGTGAGGTGCGCATGGAATCTCTCGCCGTTGTTTCGAATGCCATCCATTCGACGTGGGGCTGTTTTCGCACAGCCGCTCGCGAACGAACCAACGGTAGGGCCCCAATTATGAATCGAAAATAACTATTCGTAGTTAAGAGTGGTCGTTGCGACACAGGCCGATGTATGAGATTGCTCTATCGCAAATTTCGCTACAAAAGCGATGCGGCAAATCAATCGAATTTTAGGAAAGTGCTACTTGCATTTGCTGTCGCCGCAGCGCGCGGCCGGGACGTGCGCCGGTTGATTTGCCGTCGCGCCACACGCCCTTGCCGTTCACCCACACCGCGACGATGCCGGCCGACACTTGCTTGGGATGTTCGAACGTCGCGCGATCCTTCACCGTGTTGGGATCGAACAGCACGAGATCGGCGGCATAGTTCTGCTTCAGCCGGCCGCGCCCGGTGAGGCCGAAACGTTCCGCCGGCAGCGATGTCATGCGCCGGATCGCTTCCTCCATCGGGAACAAGCCCACCTCGCGCGCATAGTGCCCCAGCACGCGCGGGAAGCTGCCCCACAGGCGCGGATGCGGATGCGCGTCGTGCGGCAGCCCGTCCGATCCGATCATGGTGTGCGGATAGCTGAGGATGCGCCGCACGTCCGCCTCGTCCATCGCGAAATAGACCGCGCCGGCCGGCTGCAGCTTCTTGGCCGCATCGTCGATCGAGCAGCCCCATTCGGCGGCGAGCTCGTCCAGCAAGCGCCCGGTTGCTTCCGGATGCGGCACCGACCAGGTCACCATCACCTTGGGTGCCTCGCCCAGCTCCTGTGACTTCAACACGGTCGAGGAGGCGGAGTAGGGATAGGCATCGAGCGCCAGCGGCTGGCGCGCGCGCTGCGCGTCGAACTTCGCCAGCGTCTCCGCCGAGCGGCCGAAGTTGGCCTTGCCGTGCACCTTGAAGTGCGAGATCACCACCGGCACGTCGGCCGAGCGCCCGATCGCGAAGGCTTCGTCCATCGCCTCGATCACATGGTTGCCTTCGCTGCGCATATGCGTGGTGTGGATCGCGCCCGCCGGCTTCAGCAGCTCCGCCAGCGCCTGCACCTCTTCGGTCGGCGCCGCTTCCGCCGGCGCGTAGTCGAGGCCGGTCGAAAGCCCGATCGCGCCGGCATCCAGCGCCTCCTGCAGCCTGGCGCGCATCGCGGCGATCTCATCGCTGGTTGCAGGGCGATCCAGCCGATCCATTGAGCCGACACGCAAGGTCGAATGCCCGACCAGGCACGCGGCATTGACCGCCGGCGGCTGGCGGTCGAGCGCCGCCATGTAGTCCGCGAAGGTGCCATAGCGATAATCCGCCTGCGCGCCGATCAAATCGAGCGGCGGCGGCGGCGCCGACCGCAGGGTCAGCGGCGCAAGCGAGATGCCGCAATTGCCCACCACCACGCTGGTGACGCCCTGGCTGGTCTTGTTCGCCATGTCGCCGATCAGCAGCGCGCGGTCGTCATGGGTGTGCACGTCGATGAAGCCCGGTGCCAGCGCCAGGCCCTGCGCATCCACCGTCTCGTGCGCGCTCCAGTTCCGGAGGTCGCCGATCACCAGGATCTTGTCGCCGGTCACCGCCAGGTCGCCGACGACGGGCGCAACGCCGGCGCCGTCGAACAGCATGGCACGCTGGATGAGGAGATCGCAGGTATTGGGATCGGTCACGGCTTATCCGTTCGGCATCAGGATGACGAAGATCTTCTTCACGTCGGCCTTGCTGCGCCAGCCGAGCGGCACGCCCTTGGGCACGAAGATGGTCTCGCCTGCCTGGAACGCCTGGCCGCTGGTCCCGCCGTCATGCAGCTCGACCTGGCCATCGAGGAAATGCATCAGCTCATAGCGGCCGAACGGCGTCGCCTTCCGGTCATAAGGCGTTGCCGACCACAGCCCGACCGTCAGCTGACCGCTGGCGTCGCTATAGACAACATGCTCGGCGCAGCGCGGCACCGCGCCGTTCAGCAGCGCCGGGTCAGGCCCCGCGCAGGGTTCGAGCTTCGCGCCGAGATCGAGCTTGAGCACGCGGTCGGCCACGGGCTTGGCCGGCACCGGCGCCGCCGGGTTCTCGTAGATCACGAAGATCTTGCGCACATAGCCGTCCTGCCGCCACGCGCAATTGAGCCCGCGCGGGATGACGAACGCTTCGCCGGCTTCGATCCGCGTCATGCGGCCGCTCGCTTCCGTCACCGTGACCGAACCTTCGAGCAGGATCATGAACTCGTCGACGGAGTAGGGCGCCATCGTCCCTTCGAACGCCGTGCAATCCCACACGCCGGCGCTGAGCCCGATGTCCGGCGCGTTGAAATACATGCGCCCGCGCTGCTGGGGCGATCCGGATTTGACGTCGGCGGCCGGAAGCGAGCCCCAATCCTCCAGCCCATCGCCACCCGCATGGGGAAACATCCGCATCAACCGCGCCGAGATCATGACCTGCGCTCCACCGTCAATGAAGGCGCCACCCTAGCAAGGGCGTGGGATAGGAACAATCGGTCGTCCAACCACTCTCCCGTCATGGCAAGGCTTGGCCCACGGCTGTCCGGTTTAGTTTCAGTGCCATTGTAGAGCCATCTGCCGTAGATCGCCGATTTGCGATGGTGGGGCATTCAGGAGCCGGTCGATTGGCCGTGTGTGCATGAGATTGATGCGCACGAGACGGGCGAACTTGAGTGGGCTGGTGATGACGGATTGGGTGGCCTGGGCAAGACGGAGCAGCAGGAATGCGATGAGCGCGACCGCGATCTGAATGCGCACGGCGTTCTCCGAGGTGCCGAGAAAGTGGCGGATCTTGAGGGTCTGCTTGACCCAGCGGAAGAACAGCTCGATGGCCCAGCGTCGCTTGTAGAGATCGGCGATCTCCTGGGCAGTGGCACCCAGATCGTTGCACAGGATGCGCAGGATCTTGCCGTTATCGGCCCTGACCCGCACTTCACGGACCGGGTCCTGGAAGGGGTTGCGGCGGCTGTGAGCCTGCCGGGCCGGGAGATGGCCGATGCGGTCGGAGAGGATTGCCCCGCCTTCGGGCACCGGCAATTCCGCCACGGCGGCGAGCGGGGTATTGGACTTGAAGCGGGTCACGATCCGGCACCCGGCGGTGTCCAGCTCAGCCCACCAGCGATAATCGTAGTAGCCCAGATCAAAGACATAGGTGGCGCCGGGCTCGATCGGCATGGCCTGGGCCATAGCGATGTCGTTGGTGCGCGAAGGCGAGACCGCCGCATAGATCGGCTGATCGGCGTCCGGATCGTAGATCACATGCACCTTGGCGCCGCACACCCCGGCAGAATACTGCGCCCAATCGGCGGTCAGTCCGCTCAGCCTTACATGCGTCGAATCGATCAAGTAGACGCTGTCGGCCAGGGCACGGCGCAGGCCGCGATGCATCCGACGCACCATCTCGGCGAACAGATCGCTGAACACCTCGGCCGGCCGCAACCGGTTGGCATCCGAAAGGGTCGAGCGCTGAACCGCATGCGCCCCTACGTGATAAAGCCGCGCGGCATGGCTTTCCAACCCAACCACGATCTCACGCAAGCTGCTCGCACCGGAAAGCTGACCATAGAGCAGCGCCACCAACTGATCCTTCGTCGTCAGCCGCCGAACCTTGAAGTCCGCTTCATGCTCCTCAACAAAGCGATCAAACACATTCCAAGGAACATGCTTCAAAAGCCCATGGAGAACGCTATTCTGATGCCGCACGGTGTTGCTCCTGTCTGCTGTCCGAAACGTCGCCAAACGCTCGAACACCAGTAGAATCAACACCGGGCGCCTTGTACAGAAAAATCTAACCGGACAGCCGTGGGCCAAGCCTTGCCATCCACGAGTTTCGACGGGCCATAACCAGCCGTCACAGGCAAATTCGTGGATGCCAAGGCCAAGCCTTGGCATGACGGAGAATTGGACGGCGAAAGCGAGCTGAGATGCCTTCTACGTCTTCGCGCGATAGATCGCCACCAGGAACTGATCGATCGTCTTGCCGTCCGCCGCCAGCGGCAGGATCAGGCGCTCGAGCTGCGAGGAGATCGCGGACTCCGAGCAGCTGTAGAACGCGCTGTAGACCGGCGCGCGGCTGTCGGCGCAGCGGCGATAGGGCTCGAGGATCTCGTCGCGCTGATCCGCGGGAATGACGTCGTCGAGGAACAGCCCGGTATTGTCGCGGCCCTCGTAGTAGACGATGCGCGTCCCGACCAGCCGCACCCGGTGCCGCACGCTGTCGCCGTCACCGACGCGCTCCACGATCTGGATATGGCCCATCCAGGGCGTCAGGGTCTCGGCCGGAAAGTCGGCACGCGCCGGCAGGTGGCCGTTGCGGCACAGCTCCTTCCAGCGGCCCTGGATGGCCTCGAACTCCGCGCGGAGCGGCAAGGGCATTCCCCGATTTCAGTACGACGCGCCGATCGCCCACGACTCGGCGGCGACCGGCGCGCGCGCAAAGCTAGCGTCCTTCGTCGCGCCGCGCACAGCGAATTTATCAGTGTGAAATATTGTTCACCTCAAAATAGGACCGGCGCGGCCTCCCGGGACAGTTTGGGGAGAAGGCCGCGCCGGACTTCGGCGGCTCACTCGGCTGGGATCTGGGCCGAGGGGATGAGGGCCGCCGTTCGATCTCGAGCTTTGTCGGGGGGCGCGCTCGAGATCCTAGGGAACTCGTCTCATCAAGACTGGCTGATCTGCACCGCCACGAACCGGTCGTTGCCTTCGCTCTCGATCAGCATGACCGCCACCGAGCGCTTGTCGGCCTGCGCCTGTTGCAGTGCCTTCGCAACGTCGGCCGGGTTCGCGATCTTGTGGTCATTGACCCGCTCGATCACGTCGCCGGGGCGCACGCCCTGTTCGGCCAGCGCGCTGTCCTGCTCCAGGTCGGCGATCACCACGCCCTTGGCATCTTCGGACAGGCCGAATTGCTGGCGGGTCATGTCGTTCACCGGCGCAAGGGTCGCGCCAAGCTGGTCGACGGTGTCGGACGCAGAAGGTTCGCCACCCTGCTGCTCGCTGTGATCGGCGCTCGCCACCTCTTGCTTCATCTCGGCGATCGTCACCTCGATGGTTTTCTCGGAGCCGTCGCGCCACACCTTCACCGGCACGGTGCTGCCGCTGGCGGTCTCTGCCACCGCGCGTGACAGGTCCTTGGGCGATTCGATCGCGTGGTCGCCGAAGTGCGTCACCACGTCGCCGGACTTCAGGCCGGCTGCGGCTGCCGGGCTGTTGTCCTGCACCGATGAGACCAGCGCGCCCTTGTCGGAGCCGAGGCCCATGCCCTGGGTCAGGTCCGGCGTCAGCGGCTGGATCGAGACGCCCAGCCAGCCGCGGTCGATGTGACCCTGCTCCTTCAGCTCCGCGATGATCGGCTTGGCGAGGTTCGACGGAATGGCGAAGCCGATGCCGACACTGCCGCCGCTCGGCGAGAAGATCGCGGTGTTGATGCCGATCACGCTGCCGTCGGTCGAGAAGGTCGGGCCGCCCGAGTTGCCCTGGTTGATCGCGGCGTCGATCTGCAGGAAGTCGTCGTACGGACCTTCATGGATGTCGCGGCCGCGGGCCGAGACGATGCCGGCGGTAACCGTTCCGCCAAGGCCGAACGGATTGCCGACCGCCATCACCCAGTCACCGATCCGCATCTTGTCGGAGTCTCCGAACGAGACGAACGGCAGCGGCCTCTTGGCTTCGACCTTGAGCAGGGCGAGGTCGGTCTTGGCATCGGTGCCGATCACCTTGGCCGGATAGGCAGAGCCGTCGGTCAGCGTCACCTCGATGTCCTTGGCGCCGTCGACCACGTGGTTGTTGGTGACGACATAGCCGCTCGGATCGATGACGAAGCCGGAGCCGAGCGAGCTGACCTTTTGCGCGCGATGCTGCTGCTGCGGCATCTGCTGCTGGAACTGCTTGAAGAAGTCCTCGAACGGCGAGCCCGGCGGGAAGTTGAACGGCATGCCGTTCGGGCCGCCCTGGTTCTCGACCACGTGGGTCGAGGAGACGTTGACCACCGCGGGCGAGACCTTGGCGGCGAGGTCGGCGAAGCTGCTCGGCGCACCGGCGATGAAGCTCGGCGCTGCAGCCTGCGGCGTGGTGTCCGCCGGGCTGAGGGTGGGCCAGGCCGTGACCGCGCCCAGGCCGATGACGGCCGCGACCGCGGCGCTTGCCAGCAGCCGGACCCGCGTCTTGTTCGGCGTCTTGTTCTGGGGATTGTTCGATTGCATGTGATCCTCCGACTCTTGGAAACCTGCGGGACCGGGCGGGCCGATCTCCTGGAAGCCAAGATGGGGTCGGATCGGTAACGCGCCCATGTCCCCCAAAGCCCCGTTTTGCAACGGATTGCGACCAGACCGGGCGCTGTTACAATCCGTTACAAACCAGCCATGGCTGCTGTTACGCGCTTCGGGTCAGGTGACGGCAGACACGGGATCGTACAAGGCTCGGGAACCCTGATGGATCGCTCCGCACATATCCTGGTGGTTGATGACGACAAGGAGATCCGCTCGCTTCTGTCGAAGTTCCTGGCCAAGAACGGCCTCAGGGTCAGCGTCGCCGCCGATGGGCGCGAGATGCGCCGCGTGCTGGACGAGGCCAAGATCGACCTGATCGTGCTCGACCTGATGCTGCCCGGCGATTCTGGTCTCACGTTATGTGGGCAGCTGCGCGCCACCACCACCATCCCGATCCTGATGCTGACCGCGGTGGCGGAAGACACCGACCGCATCATCGGCCTCGAGATGGGCGCCGACGACTATCTCGCCAAGCCGTTCAATCCGCGCGAGCTGCTGGCGCGCATCCGCGCCATCCTGCGCCGTGCGGAAGATCGCCCGGTAAGCTCGCCGGCGGGCGAGGCGGAAGCGGAGGTCGCGCTGGCGTTCGACGGCTGGACCATCCAGCCCGGCCGGCGCCAGCTGCTCGATCCCTCTGGCCGCGCGGTCGAGCTGACCGGCGGCGAGTTCGATCTGCTGGTGGCGCTGGCCGAGCGTCCGCAGCGCGTGCTCAGCCGCGATCGCCTGCTCGATCTCACCAAGGGCCGCGCCGCCTCGCTGTTCGATCGCTCGGTCGATGTGCAGATCGGTCGCCTGCGCCGCAAGCTGGAGAACGCATCGGCCGGCGCCGGCGCCTTGATCGCGACCGTGCGCGGCGGCGGCTACATGCTCACCGCCGCGGTCTCGCGCACCGACGGCGCCAGGCCCACGCCCGCCCGACCCGCCGCGAAAGGCTGACGCGCATGCTGCGTCGCCTGGTGCCGCATTCCATGCTCGCCTGGTTTGCGCTGGTGCTGGCTGCCGGCATCGCGCTGTCGCTGATCACGGTCTCGGCCTTCCATACCTTCAACCGCGACGAGGCGGTGGCGGCGCTCGAGGATCTGCGCGCCGCCGAACGCATCGCCGCCGCCGCGCGCTTCCTCGATCACAACGCGCCGCCGCTGCGGCCGGTGCTCGCCGAATCCATCAGCGGCTCCTCGCTGTTCATCGCGGCGACGCCGGCCAGCATGATCGAGGCGGTCGAGCCGCCCGACAACCGAACCGCTCGGCTGCGCGACGTGATCGCCGCCCGCCTGGGCGAGATGCGGTGGCGCGACCTCAGGGTGGACTACGGCATCGGGCCCGACAACGGCGACGGCAAGTGGTCCTGGCTGCCGAGCGTGTGGCGCGACGAGGGCAAGAAGAGCGACGACATCCTCTCGCTGCAGGACACCGGCCAGACCTTCAGCGTCGCGCTGCAGCTGATGGACGGCACCTGGCTCAATTTCAGCTTCGCCTCGGTCAGGACTTTGCCGTTCTCCTCCTGGTCGCAGCTGCTGGCGCTGGTCGGCGGCATCGCGGCGGTGATGATCCTCGGCGTCGGCGCCATGCGCCTGATCACGCGGCCGATCGAAAGCCTGGCCAGCGCGGCGGAGGAGCTTGGCCGCGGCGCGCGTCCGGGCGACGTGCCGGAGGCCGGCCTCGACGAGGTGCGCCAGGCGGCGCGCGCCTTCAACCGCATGCAGCATCGCATCCGGCGCATGATCGAAGACCGCACCCAGATGATCGCCGCGATCTCGCACGACCTGCGCACGCCGATCACGCGCCTGCGCCTGCGCGCCGAGTTCGTCGAGGATCCGGAGGAGCAGCAGAAGATGCTGGCCGACCTCGACCAGATGGAAGCCATCATCAAGTCCACGCTCGCTTTCGCGCGCCAGGATGCCGATACCGAGCCGACCTCGCCGGTCGATCTGCACGCGCTGTTGCAGGAGGTGGCGGAGAGCCATCCGCCGGCCAAGCTCATGACGTGCGCGCCGTGCACCCTGCGCGCGCGACCGGTTGCACTGCGGCGCTGCTTCAACAACCTGGTGGAGAACGCGATCCGCTATGGCGGCAACGCGGACATCGCGATCCGCGACCTCCCCGGCGCGGTCGAGGTGACGGTCGACGATGCCGGCCCCGGCATCCCGGAAGACCGCCTGAAGGACGTGTTCCGCCCATTCGTCCGGCTGGAGCAATCGCGCAACCGCGATTCAGGCGGCGTCGGCCTCGGCCTCGCCATCGCGCGCAGCGTGGCGCTGGCCCACGGCGGGACCATTGTTCTCGCCAACCGCCCGGCCGGTGGCCTGCGCGCCCTGGTCCGATTGCCCAAGGCGGGCTAGGCGGGGTAAAGTCCGCTCGTGTTTTTTTTGGGATCATGGAGTTGACCATGCGTATCGCACATCGGGCCGCCCGCTGGGCGCTTCTGCTCGGGCTGGTGGCCGCGTTGCCCGCGATGTCCGGCTGCAACACGGTGAAGGGCGCCGCCAAGGGCGTCGAGAGCATCGGTAGCGGCCTGCAGAGAGACGTCGAGAAGGTCGAAGAGACCGTCACCAACTAGCGGCGCCGCCTCACGACGCCGTTTCAGTCTTGATCAGGGTCGATGGCCGATCCAGGAAGCTGGCCTGGATCGCGCGTCGCCGCATGTACGCATAGCCCCACGCCAGCAGGCACACGCCGACCGCGACCAGCATCGGCACTTGCAGACCGTGCTGCTCGGCGGCGGCGCCGACCAGGTACGTGCCGATCCCGCCGGCGATGCGCGAGAACAGGAACTCGGTGCCCATCACCCGCCCGCGCTGCTCGTCGGGGATCGAGGTCTGCAGCAGCGCGATGGTGCCGGTGCTGCGGACTTGTCCGAAGATTCCCCACATCAGTGCCGCACCGGCCGCCAGCCACAGATTGTCCATCAGCACCAGCGCGCCGATGGCGCAGGCATAGATGGCGAATGCGCGCAGCACGATCAACGGCGAGACGCGCGCCGATCCGCCGTGCGCCAGCCACAGTGCCGCGAGCGTGGCGCCGATGCCGTATGCGGCGAGAATAGTGCTCATGCCCTCGACGCCGTGGCCGAGGCTGTCGGCGGAGAAGGCTGGCAGCATGTGATAGAGCGAGACCGCGAGCACGTCGCCGAGCAGCATCAGGATAAGCAATGTGCTGATGCCCTGGTGGGCGAAGATGTAGCGCGCGCCGTCGGTGAGATCGCGCAGGAACGATTGACCGCTTTGCGCCGGCTGCTTGAAATCCGCCGGCGTGCGCAGGAACGCTACGGATGCCAGATAGGATACGTAGCCGACAACGTTGGTCGCAAACGCGATCGCGACGCCATAGTGCAGGATCAGCCAGCCGGCAAGGACCGGCCCGATGATGATGGCGACCTGGGTATATGCGCTGTTGACAGCGATGGCCGAGGCGAGCCGCTCGCGCGCGACGAAGCGCGGCAACATGCCGTACGTCGCCGGCACGCTGAAGGAATGGATGGCGCCATGCAGGAGCACCAGGACGGCGAGCGGCCAGATGGTCAGCGCGCCGGCATAGGCGAGGACGGTCAGTGCCAATGCCTGCAACAGCGCCAGTGCATAGCTCACGATCACGATGCGGAAGCGGTCCATCCGGTCGGCAAGGGTGCTGGCTAGCGGCACCAGCAGCACGTTCGGTGCGATGTCGAGCAGCGCGATGATCGCGAGCCAGGTGGTGGAATGGGTCAGCTCCCACGCCGCCCAGGAGACCGCCACCACCTGGGCGAAGAAGCTGATCCAGGAGATGACGGAGCCGATCGTGTAAATGCGGAAATTCCGGTCCGCCAGCGCCTCGCCGATGCCTCCCAGCCGCAATCTCATGCCGACTGCCCGCGCGTGAAGCGCCGCCCCAGCTCGACCGTCGCCAGCAGCACGCAGCCCAGCGCGAACGGCAGCAGATGATAGATCGCACGGAACGCCAGCAATGCGGCTACCACCGGCGCGATCTGGTGCTGCGGCGCATGGACCAGCGCCAGGATGGTGGCCTCGAACACGCCGAGCCCCGCCGGCACGTGGCTCCACAGTCCCAGCGTCACCGCGATCAGGTAGCAGGCGAGCACCTGCACGTAGCCGACGCCGAGCTCGCCCGGCAGCAGCAGGTACAACGTCGCCGCCACGAACAGGATGTCGACGATCGAGCACAGGATCTGCAGCGCGAGGATGCGCGCCGGCGAAACCGCGAGGTCGTAGCGCCGCGCCAGGTGGTGGCGACGCAGGAACGTCGCCAGCGCGAACACGCCGAGCGCGCCGAGGATCAGCACGCACGCCGCGAAGCGCAGCCAGCCGACCGGCACATGCGTGGTCTCGCTGGCCAGGCTTGGCTGCAGCATCGTCGCGAGGCCGGTGAGCAGGGTGTCGGCGAGGCCGAAGCTCACGCTGAACGAAGCCTGCACGCTGAGGATCGAGGTCAACGCAAGGCCGCTGGCCAGGAAATAGCGCGCCCGTAGCGCGCCGCCGACCAGGATGGCAAAGCCGGTGACGTGCGCGATCGATTGCGCGATGAAGGACCCTGCTGCCGCCCGCGGCAGGCTGAGCGCGCGCGAGGCGCGTTTCAGCGCCAGGTAATCCTGCAGGATGAACGCCGCAAAGCTCGCCACCGTGGTCGTATGCGCGGCCAGGATGGCGCCACGCGGCACCGCCGCCAGCGCCGTCCAGATCTCGTTCAGCGAGACCTTCTGCGCGATGCGGTAGAGGCTCCATGCCGCGAGCGCACTCAGGCCAACGGCAGCGACCGCCGGACCGACGCGCCGCGCACGCGCGACGAGAGGATGAGTCGTGAATGACATGCGCCGCCATTTAGCGGGAACGGGAGCAGGGCGGCAAGTGCTGGTGATCGCGATAATCTATCACAATGACACCAAGAGTGCTTCATTCCCCCTCCCCCAAATTGGGACCTTTGCGGAAAGGGGATTGAGGGGCTGATGGATGTTGCGAAGTCCTGGCAATGGTCGATCTTTCGGTTCGTTTCGGCCGTTTTGGCCGAAGGCAGGCGCACCGCGGGCATGCTGAGTGCCTCAGCCTGTCAGGACGAGCGCGCGGCGCATGTTGAACGCGGTGCACAGCAGGGCGAGCTGGGTCTGATTGCGCGCCAAGCCGAAGTAGCGCACGCGGCGATATCCGTAGCTGCGCTTGAACACCGCGAAGACCGTCTCGACGGCAGACCGGACCTTGGCGATCAGCCGGTTGCGCTGGCGCTGGCGCGCCGAAAGCGCGTGATGCTTGTTGGCCCGCTGCATGATGCGGTTCTTGATACCGGCATCCTTGAGCCGGGCCGAACGGGCATGGCTGTCGTAGGCCTTGTCGGCGTAGACCGCTGCCTCGTCGCCCTGGATCAGGCCATCGGCCGGTTCGGTATCGTTCACATTGGCCGGGGTCAGGAGCGCACGACGCACCAGCAGGGAGCCCTGATCGACCGCAAGATGGGCCTTGTAGCCGAAATGCGCCTTGCTCGATCCTTCGCGCTTGGTCCAAGCGGCATCGGGATCGCGCGCGGGCCTGCTTGCCGAAGCAGCTGGAGGTGCCGATTGCGCTGCCACCAGCGTCGCATCGATCAGTGTGCCCTGCTTGACGATCAGACCCTTGGCAGAAAGCTGCCGGTTGACCTCGCTGAACACCTGGTCCGCCAGTCCCGCCCGGCCCAACGCCTCGCGAAAGCGCCACAGGGTCGAATGATCCGGCACCGCCTCGTCGAGCGCCAACCCCACAAAGCGGCGGAACGACAGGCGATCGGCCAACGCTTC
>Ga0081538_10004355_pt1 | contig 13078 bp, 10 predicted proteins | sample TabmetS5T2R1_FD_71022 | JGI IMG/M metagenome (GOLD analysis project Ga0081538, IMG submission 71022) | Tabebuia heterophylla rhizosphere microbial communities from the University of Puerto Rico - S5T2R1 | ecosystem: Host-associated > Plants > Roots > Rhizosphere ...
ATGCCCCTGCTGGATGCCGTGATGCCGGGCTGGCCCGCGGCTGCCGAGGAGCCCGAGCGCCGCCAGTTGCTCGAGGTCGAACGCGGCAGCGTCCACTTCCGCCACGAGCTGGCGCGCAACGTGATCCGAGCGGGCCTGCCCGCCGCCGCGCGCCGCCGCCTGCACGCCGAGATCCTCGGTGCCCTGCTGGGCGGAGACGCCGACCCGTCCGATGTCGTCCACCACGCCGAGGCGGCGGGCGCCGAGGACGTCGTGAGCGAGTACGCCCTCGTCGCCGCCCGGCGGGCGGCGACGCTCGAGTCGAACCGCGAGGCCTTCTCCCACTTCCGTCGCGCTGCCGACTTCTTCGACCGCCTCGAGCCCGGGGCGCGGGCGGAGGCGCTCGAGGAGCTCGCGCTGGCCGCCTACCTGGTCGGCCGGCTCGATCACGCGTTCGAGGCGATCGAGCAGGCGATCGCCATACACGCGGAGTCACGCGACCGCGCTGCCATCGGCCGCTGCACGCGGGTGCTGTCGCGGCTGCACTGGTTCGTAGGCGACGGCGAGGCGGCCCGGGCGAAGGCGCTCCAGGCGGTGGCGATCTTCGAGCCGCTCGGGAAGTCGGTCGAGCTCGCGCGCGCATACAGCGGCGTCTCCCAGCTCGCCATGCTCGAGGACGACCAGCGCAGGGCGCTTCACTGGGGCGAGCGCGCGCTCGAGCTTGCGAGCCGGCTCGGTGACGAGAGCACGCGCGCGCATGCGCTCGTCAACATCGGCTGCGCGAAGGTGCAGCGCGACCGCCGCCAGACCCAGACGCTGCTCGACGCGCACGCGGCGGCCGACACTGCGGGCGAGCGCGAGGACGCGACGCGCGCACTAGGCAATCTCGGCTACGTCCTGATGAGCTGGGCGGACCCGCATGGGGCGCGGCGCTACGCGGAGCGCGCGCTCGCCTACGCCGAGCGCTACGAGGTGCACGCGTACGTCTCCTACGTCACGACGCTGCTGGCCTGGCTGCGCCTCCGCGCCGGGGACTGGAGCGAGGCGGAGCGCATCACGCGCGGGGAGGTCGAGCGCGGGATCACGGTCGTTCAGCTGCTAGCGAAGACGGTGCTGACGGAGCTCGCCGTGCGGCGCGGCGACGGCGACGCGGCCGCGCGCCTGTCCGACCTGACCGCCCATGCCGAGCGGGCCGCCGAGCTCCAGCGCGTGGCGCCGGTCGTCGAGCTGATGGCGGAGCGGGCCCTGTGCGGCGAAGGGCGCATGCCGATCGAGCGCTTCGAGCAGCTGGCCGAGGTGATCGGGCCCGACGGGAGGCTCGCTGGTCGCTTCAGCACGCGGCTGGCCGGCTGGGCCGCGGTGGCGGACATCCCGATCGGGCCTGAGGATCCCGGACCAGGGCCGTATGCGGCCATGCGCCGCCGCGATTGGCGCGTTGCCGCTGACGCCTTCGGCGCCCTCGGCTGGAGCCACGACCGCGCGCTGATGCTGTCGCTGACGGAGGACGAGGACGCCCTCGCCGAGGCGCTCGAGACGGCGCGGCTGCTTGGCGCGGCACCCCTCACGCGGCGGGTCAGTGAGCGCATGCGCGAGCTCGACATGCGGGTGCCACAGGGGCCGCGCCGCTCGACACGCGAGAATCCGGCGGGACTGACCCCGCGCCAGCTCGAGGTGCTGGCGCTGCTCTCGCAGGGACTCTCCAACGCCGAGATCGCGGAGCGCCTCGTGGTTTCGCCGCGCACCGCCGAGCACCACGTCTCGGCGGTGCTGAGCAAGCTCGATGCCGGGAGCCGGCGGGACGTCGTGCGCCGGGCTGAGGAGCTCGGCATAATCTGAACAAATTTGCTCAAAGCGGTGATATAGTCGCCGCGCGCCGGGCAGCCGGCCCCGGCCCAGCGACCGAACTCCCGGGAGGTAGATGGATGAGTGACAGCGTCACTGTCAACGGCGCCGCTCCGACCTTCGGCGGCACCGTAAGCACGGTCCTAGAGACACCCAGGACGACGCTGCCGCCAGCGACGCTCGAGGAAGCCCGCGACGCCCCGGGTCGGCGCGAGCGCATCGAGGAGATCACCCGCCGCATCGAGGACGAGGGGATCAAGTACATCTTCTTCCAGCAGGTGTCCGTCACCGGCCGGGTGATGGGCAAGGGCGTCGTGGCCGACTTCTTCCCGCAGGTGGCCGAGCGGGGCTATCAGCTCGTCTACGGCGCCACCGCGAACCTCTTCACCGACCGCGCCGGCAACTACATCGGGTTCGGCCCCGAGGAGTCCGAGCTGGCCGCGATCGCGGACCTCGACACCTTCGCCGTCCTGCCCTGGGACAACCGCGTCGCGCGCGTCTACTGCGACTGCTACGACACCGAGAGCGGGGAGCTGCTCGACGCCGACCCGCGCCAAAACCTGAAGCGGGTGGTCGCCGAGTTCGAGCAGGAGCTCGGCTACAGCTTCCTGATCGGCATCGAGCCCGAGATGATGTGGCTCAGGCGCGGTGAGGACGGGTCCGCCGACGGCGTGACCAAGCCCTACTGCTACCACATCCACCAGTTCGAGGAACTGCGTCCGGTGCTGCTCGACGTGGTCGACTACGGCCAGAAGCTCGGCCTCGACATGAGCTACGGCGACCACGAGGACGCGCCCGGCCAGCTCGAGCTCAACTTCCGCTTCGACCGGCCCGTGAAGACGGCCGACAACATCACGACCTACCGCCAGATCGTCGCGGCGGTCGGCCGCAAGCACGGCCTGCTCGGCAGCTTCATGCCGAAGCCGTTCACGGGCGTGTCGGCCAACGGCCACCACCATCACTTCACGCTCATCGACGACGAGGGCAACAACGTCTTCCACGACCCGGACGGGCCCGCTCAGCTGTCCGAGACCGCGCGCCACTTCCTCGGCGGCATGCTCGACCACTTCGGGGCGTTGATGTGCATCGGCAACCCGACGGTCAACTCGTACTGCCGGATGTGGGACTTCGGCTTCTGGGCCCCGGTCTACAAGAACTGGGGCTGGCAGAACCGCACCTGCACGGTGCGCGTGGCGTCGGGTGGCCGCTTCGAGTACCGCGGCGTCGACTCGTCCTGCAACCCGTATCTCACGGTCGCATCGCTGCTGGTGGCGGGTCTCGACGGCATCCGCAACCAGAGCGACCCGGGCCCGCCGCAGACAGGCAACACCTACGACCTGCTCCAGGAGGGAGAGGACATCGAGAAGGTGCCGGACTCGCTCGGCGCTGCGCTCGATGCGCTGGCCGCCGACGAGGTCGTCAAGGGCGCGATGCCGGGCCGCCTCTACAAGGTCTTCGACCACTACAAGCGCGACGAGTGGGAGCGCTACCTGGCGGCCGTCACCGACTGGGAGCGCGACGAGTACCTGGAGGTACTGCCCTAGCCATGTGCGGAATCGCCGGGATCATCTATCGCGACGGGGGCGGCGAGCGCAAGGTCGGCCGCGACATGACGGCGATGCTCCAGGCCATGAAGCACCGCGGCCCGGACTCGACTGGCTACGCGCTCTACCGCCCGGAGTCCGACGGCTTCGTGATGCACGTGAAGCTCATGGAGTCGAACAACGGCCACGCCGAGTTCGAATTCGCCGAGCGGCTGCGCCGGCAGCGCGCTGAGGTCGAGTCCCGGGTGGTGGCGCTCGGGGCGCAGGTCACGGACATCAAGCCGGCCACCGATCACGCTATGACGATCACGTTCGGGTTCGACGGCGACCTAAAGCAGCTCGCCGACTACGTCGAGGACGTGCGCGGCACCGAGGTTCTGAGCCTCGGCAAGTCGCTCGAGATCGTCAAGGACCTCGGCGATGCCAAGACGGTGGCGGGGGAGTACCACCTCGACGACTTCGTCGGCACGCACGCGATCGGCCACGCGCGCATGGCGACCGAGTCCGACGTCGACATCGCGAACGCGCACCCGTACTGGGCCTATCCGTTCCCCGACGTCGCCGTCGTACACAACGGCCAGCTCACGAACTACCACCAGTGGAAGCGCCGTCTCGAGCGCGCCGGTCACCGCTTCCAGTCCGAGTGCGACAGCGAGATCATCGCGGTCTACCTCGCCGAGCGGATGGCCCAGGGCGACTCGCTCGAGGACGCCATGCAGCGCTCGCTGCGCGAGCTCGACGGCGTCTTCACTTACATCTGCGTCACCGAGGACGCCCTTGGCGTCGCCAAGGACGAGCTGGGCGCGAAGCCGCTCGTGCTCTACGAATCGGACGACCTGGTCGCGCTCGCCAGCGAGGAGATAGCGATCCGCAAGGTCGTCGACCGGGAGATCGAGACCTACGACCCCTACGAGGGGGAGGTGATGGTTTGGACGCGGTGACGCAGAATGGCGAGCCGGAGGTCCTGTTCGACCCGCGCGGTCTCGTCGAGCTCGACGAGACCGTCCCGAACGTCGCCGAGATCCACGACGGGCGCGCGCGCTTCGACGCGAAGGACCTGACCACCCGCAAGGTCAACGCCGAGCTACGGCGGCTCGTCTACGAGGAGGGCGTGGGGGACGTCACGATTCTCAACCCATCCGCCCGCCATTCGCTTGGCGTAGGCATCCTCACGCGCTGCAAGATCACCTTCGAAGGCTCGCTCGGCTACTTCGGCGTCGGCCTCATCGACGGCCCCGAGGTGCAGATCAACGGGCGCGTCGGCTGGAGCGTCGCCGAGAACATGATGTCGGGTGTCGTAGTCATCGAATCGAATGCCGGATCGCTTGCGGGCGCCGCACTCAGGGGTGGGGACCTCGTGGTCAAGGGCCAGGTCGGCGCCCGCACCGGCATCGATCAGAAGGGCGGCACGATCATCGTCATGGGCAACGCCGGCTCGATGACCGGCTTCATGATGCAGCGCGGCCGCCAGATCATCTGCGGCGATGTAGGGCCGGGTCTGGGCGACTCGATGTACGACGGCACGATCTACGTGGCAGGCAAGGTCAAGGCGCTTGGCATCGATTGCGTCGAGGGTGAGTGGACCGACGCCGACAGCGAGTTGATCGAGCGCAAGTTCCGCATCTACGGGCTCGGCGAGCCGCCCGAGTTCCAGAAGTTCGTGTGCGGCAAGAAGCTCTACAACTACGACTCGCTCGAGCCGAGCGAGCGGAAGCTGGTGCTCTGATGCCTGACGAGAACGCGCCCTCGCGCCGCACCGTCCTCGGGCGCTCGAACATCTTCACGCCCGAGGTCATCGACGACATCCACATGAAGGCCGAGCTCGGCCGCTATCGGATGCGCGGCTTCTCGATGTTCAAGAAGATCCCGCACTGGGACGAGCTGATCTTCCTGCCTGGCACGCTCACGCGCTTCGTGATCGAGGGCTACCGCGAGAAGTGCGAGACGAAGACCGTGCTCGGCGCGCGCTTCGCGAAGAAGCCGATCGAGCTCGACATACCGGTCTACATCACGGGCATGAGCTTCGGCGCGCTGTCGCTCGAGGCCAAGATGGCGCTCGCCAAGGGCGCGTCGATGGCGGGCTCGGCGACCTGCTCGGGAGAGGGCGGCATGATCCCGCCCGAGCGCGACCTCTCGACCAAGTGGTACTACCAGATCATCCAGAGCCGGTACGGCTTCAACCCGCATCACCTGATGCTGGCCGACGCCGTCGAGTTCTTCATCGGGCAGGGCTGCAAGGTCGGCCTGGGCGGCCACCTGATGGGCCAGAAGGTGACCGAGCAGGTGGCGGAGATGCGCTCGCTGCCGGCCGGTATCGACCAGCGCTCGCCGGCGCGTCATCCCGACTGGCTCGGCCCGGACGACCTCTCGCTCAAGGTGCAGGAGACGCGGGAGGCGACCAACTACGAGATCCCGATCCAGCTGAAGCTGGGCGCGGCGCGCGTCTACGACGACGTGCGCATGGCCGCCAAGTGCGGTCCGGACATCATCTACCTGGACGGTGCCGAGGGCGGCACCGGCGCGGGCCCGCACGTTGCCTCCGAGGAGACCGGCATCCCACTGATGGCGGCGATCCCCGAGGCGCGCCGCGCGCTCGAGGACGTCGGGCTGGCGGATGACATCGACCTCGTCGTGGCCGGCGGCATCCGCAACGGCGGGGACATCGCCAAGTGCATCGCGCTCGGCGCGACCGCCGTGGCGATCGGCCATTCCGCGCTTATGGCGCTCAACTGCAACAAGGAGATTCCGGGCGTAACCGACTACGAGGGCACGATCGGCGTCCCGGCGGGCCAGTGCTACCACTGCCACACCGGCCGCTGCCCCGTCGGCATCACGACCCAGGATCCCGAGCTCCGCAAGCGCCTCAACGTCGAGGAGGCCGCGCACCGCGTCTACAACTTCCTGCACACGCTCACGCTCGAGGTGCAGATGCTGGCGCGGGCCTGCGGCAAGACGAACATCCACAGCCTCGAGCCCGAGGACCTGGCGGCGCTCACGACCGAGGCAGCCGCGATGGCGCGCGTGCCGCTCGCCGGGACCGACTACGTTCCCGGCGTCAGCGAGGGCAAGGCGCTCGAGGAGATCAAGACGATGCTCGACCGCTATCTCGAGAACCCGGTTGACGACATGCCGGCCGTGCCCTCGCGCACGGCGGAGGACGCCCGATGACCCGCGTCGACGACTTCCAGGAGCCGCAGAAGGTCATCTCGATCGACGCCGAGTACCTGTCCGGGAAGCGCTTCCCCTACCAGGAGGACATCTCGCTGGTCGAGGACATCGACCTCCAGGCCGCGACCCCGGGTCAGGACATCAACTGGCTGGAGGACATCGAGCTGCTCGAGGAGGAGGGGATGCCGGCGGTGTTCGACCGCTACTCGAACTCCTTCCTCAAGATCTACTTCCCGATCCCGGAGGGGCGCGGGAACGAGATCGCGCGCAAGGTGCTGATCGCCCACCTGCAGGCCGGGAACTCCTACGGCATCCGCCTCAAGGAGGCCCACTGCAAGTTCCCGCAGCCCGAGCTCGGACCCTGGGTGGAGGGATCGAAGACCGTCGGTGAGAACTGGCGTCCGCCCGTGCTCGAGGGCTGGGAGCCTCCGCTCCACTGAGATGCGCGCGGTTCCCTACCTGGTCATAGGGGCCGGCGTCCACGGGCTGTCGACGGCCTGGCATCTCGCCGAGCAGGGCGAGCAGGTCGTCGTCGTCGACAAGGACTCGGTGGCGGCTGGCGCGTCCGGGATCGCCTGCGGCGTGATCCGCAACAACTACTTCCAACCCGCGATGCAGGAGCTGATGGCAGCCTGCGTCGAGATCTGGGAGTCCGACCCCGAGACGTTCGCTTACCACGGCTCGGGCTACATCGCGCTCGGCGACGGCGCCCAGGAGGACGATCTCACGACGGTATTCGAGCGCCAGCAGCGGATCGGCTACGAGTCGGAGCTGATCACGGGCGAGGCCGAGGTCAGCGCGCACATGCGCGAGCTCTTCCCCGACTGGCGCGCTCCCGGCCTCAGCGTCTGCCTGCACGAGCACCAGGGCGGCTTCGCCTTCAACCGCGACTCGATGCTGGGGCTCGCGTCGAAGGCGCGCGCCGCGGGGGCGTCGATCGAGGAGGGCGTGGAAGTCACCGGCTTCGAGCTCGACGGGTCGGGCGCGGTCACCCGCGTCGACACGAGCTCTGGCCCGATCGTTCCCGAGCAGGTGGTCGTCGCCGTCGGCCCGTGGATCGCCGCCCTGTGGGCAGAGCTCGGGCTGCCGCGGCGGCTCGGGGTGGCGGGCGCTGAGCGCGAGATGTGGACGTACTGGTACCTGCAGGAGGGCGAGATCGACGTCGACCCGAGCGTGTTCGTCACCTCCGACGGCTCGCTGCCGCCGGTCCTGCACGTCGATTCGACGGAGCCACTCCACGACGACGAGGGCCGGCTCGTGACCGACGAGCAGTGGGGGATCTACGTCAAGCAGGACAAGCACTCGGTCCAGGGCGGCGCCTCGCCGCTCCCCAAGGGCCACGAGTTCCAGATCGACCCCTACCCGACCGGCACGGTCGAGGAGGGCTTCCCGGACCTCTGGTGCGCGGCGCTCTCGCATTGCATGGAGCGCTTCCAGGGCTCGCGTCCCAAGTACCGCCAGGTGCGCTCGGGTGGCGTGGGTGCCTTCACCGCCGACAACTTCCCGGTGTTCGACTACATGCGCCCGAACGTGTTCGTGGCCGCGGACTCGAACCACGGCTACAAGATGATCGCCGTGGGCAAGGAGATCGCGCGCGTCGTGACCGGCGAACACTCCTCGCTGCTGCACCCGTTCCGCTACGAGCGCTTCGCTACCGGGGACCTTCACCCCGTGTCGAACAGCCCGTACCCCTGGAGCTAGCGCTCAGCCGCCACCGCCCGAGCGTTCTTCTGTTCGCGGCTTGGGTCGGGAACCGCCCAGGCGACCAGCACCCCGACTACGGCCGCCAGCACGCCCATCGGCGCAACGTCGGCAGACGCCTCTCCGACGAGGAGCGCCGCAAGCAGCGCTGAGCTGAAGGGTGCTCGGAGAACGGCCGCGGTGGCGGCGGCGATGCCCGCTGCGATCGCAGGCGTCTCCTCCAGGCCGGGAAGCAGATCCGCGGCGGCCACGGCGAGCGCCGTCCCGATCGCGATCGCCGGGAACACCGGCCCGCCGCGGAAGCCGGTCCCGAGCGACAGCGAGTAGGCGAGGCCCTTCGCCAGCACGGCGAGGAGGAGGACCCCGCCCGCCCCCTCGGCTACCACCGCGGGCAACGCGCTCTGACCCGAGAAGAGCATGAGGTCGACCGGGCGGTCGGCCAGCTCCCGGAACGCGAGCGCCAGGAGGCCGACGAGCACGCCGCCGACGACCAGCGCTGCAGTGGGCCGTGGTGCGGCCCGGGCCGCGATCGCGAACGCAAGCCGCCGGGCCATCACGACGACCAGCGCGACCGCGAGCGCGAGCACCAGACACCAGCCGAGGTCGACGATCCTCACCGTGTCGTAGGCGGGCAGGGTGGGCAGCGCGAGGTTCGCCTGGTGGAGCCCCTCCCAGCCCGCGACGCCGGTGAAGATCAACGCACCCGAGCCCGCCGCGACGAAACCGGGCAACAACGCGCGGCCCATCTCGCGCGCCGGTACGGCCCCGCTCATCGCCAGCATCTCGAGGAGCAGCAGCGCAGCGATGAGCGGGCCCCCGAAGAGCGCCGCGATGGCGGCAAACGCACCCGCGAGCACGAGCAGGCGCTCGTTGGCTCCATGGCTGCCGAGCACGCGCAGTAGAAGCGGCGGCAGGCCGAGGCCGAGCGCGATCAGCGGCGCCTCGGGTCCGAGCACGAGGCCGAGCGCAAGCGTCGCGAGCGCGGCGGGCAGGATGCTCACGAGGTGAATCGGCGCCAGGGGCTCCATGCTCAGCCCTTCGAGCGGCGAGTGCCCGCCGTGCCCGGGCAGCCGCGCGAAGCCGGCCACGAGAAGGCCGGCGAGCGCGGGCACCAGCACCACATACCAGCCGGCGGGCTCGCTCCAGCCAAGCCAATCCGGGATCTCGTCCCAGACTAGGTCGATCACGTCGTGGAGGGCGGTCTCGAAGAGGACGGCCGCGAACGCGACCGGCACGCCGATCAGCGCGGCGAGCACGAGAGTGCGCACATACGCCGCGCGGGCGTCAGCCATGAGACCCGATCCTAGGTCTAGGATCGGGTGGCATGCCACTCGCCCCACCATGGCGGCGCAAGCCGCGTCCCGAGCGTGAGCGACTCGGCCACGAGTCGCCGGGAACGGTGCTGCGTGGACCGCCGATCGCCGTCACCTGCAAGTGCGGGGAGAAGCGCGACCTGCGATACGGGGAGGCATGGACCTGCGACCGGTGCGGCCGCCACTGGAACACGACACAGATCCCCGCAGAGCAGTACGGAGCGATCCGGCGGACGCAGTTGCGCTACCGGGTGCTGCCGGTCGTCTACGGCCTGGTCGTTGCCGGCGCGGCGCTCTTCTTCCTGCTCAGCGGGAACACCTTCTCGCTCTTCATCCTGCTGCCGGTTGGCACGATGGCTTGGTTCTTCTTCATCCAGCCTGTCCACCGCCGGCGTTACCGCCGCGCGATCGCCGAGCTGCCGCGCTGGAAGCTCAGCCCGGAGTAGGCGACGTCGCCGCGGGCGCCAGCGCCGCCGCCTCCTCGGGCCGCTGTGGCACCTCCTCGCGCAGCCGGATGCCGGTCCTGTCCTGCACCACGTGCCGGAAGATCCAGAACAGCAGCGAGACCGCGAGCACGATCAGACCCACCCGGGTCTTGTCCCAGCCGTAGCCGTACTCGTTCGCCTTGACGAACCCGCCCACGACGATGAAGAGCAGGTTCGCCGCCGCCAGCAGTCCGGCAATTGGCACCCAGATCGCCGACAGCTTGATCGGTCGCGGCCAAGCCGGCCGGTCGCGGCGCAGCATGATGAACCCGGTCAGCGCGAACACGTGGGCGAGCATGTACCCGAGGTTGCCAGCCGCAATGATCTCGATTGCGCCCGCGAAATACGTGATCAAGAAGAGGTTCAGGAGGGCGTCGACGGTCATCGCTCGCGCCGGCACGTTGTTGTGGCTCAGCACGCCGAGCTCCTTGATCGTCATGCCGTCCTTCGAGATCCCGTAGAGCGCCCGCGAGCCGTCCATGGTGGCCGTGTTCATCGACAGCAGCAAGCCTCCGATCAGGCACAGGACCATGATCGTTCCGAGGAAGTCGCCGACGATGATGTCGAAGGCCTGCGTGTAGAACGCGATGAAGGTCGGATCCTCGGCGATCGTGGTGGTGCCAAGCGTGCCGCCGACTCCCAGCGGCAGGAGCGCATAGACGACCACGGAGAACGCCGCTGCTGAGCGCAGCGCTCGCGGCGTGTCGCGCTCCGGGTCCTTGTACTCGGGGGCGAATGCCGCCACCGTCTCGAACCCGTACGAGGACCAGCCCATGAAGTACAGCCAGGTCAGCGCTAGCGCCAAGCCGCCGCCCGCGCCGATCTCCCAGGTCATGTTGTCGCTCGACCAGTCACCGGTCACGTAAGGGAGGAACATGAGCACGAAGGCCGGAAGCAGGAGCGCCCCGCCCGTGACGTAGCCGAACCAGACGGCCGGACGCACGCCCAGCACGTTGAACGCCCAGACGATGGCGATCGCGACCATGCCCAGCACGATCGCGAGGTTGAGATCGAAGCCAGCGCCCGACTCAGCCCAGGTGCTGTCCGAGAAGAACTCGGCCTGGATCAGGGTGCCGACGACGAGGCCGTTCACGGCCAGCACGCTCGACCACGCAAACCAGTAGCCGAACGTGGCCAGCGGCCCGATCGGCGTGAAGTACTTGCGCCACGCCTCGTGCGCGAACAGCGCGATGCCGCCGGGCTTCTCCTTGAACATCGTGGCCAGCTCGGCGTAGATGTTGTTCTGAAAGGCGCCGATCACCACCGAGATCGTCCACAGCACGACCGCGCCGGTCGTGCCCAGCACCCCGATCGACGCGCCCAGCGCGGCGATCAGGAACCCCGGATTTGCAAGCGCGATGACGAACCCGTCCCACCACGTCATCGCCTTGAGGAGTTGTCGCTCCTCGACCTCGGCTGATGCCATTTCCCCCTCTTTCCTTGCTTCCGCCTGCCCTCCAGCCGTCTCGTACCAATTGGTACAGAGATCTCGTGGCGACTTGTACCACGCCCGGAGGACAGCGTCAATGAAGACCTACAATCGCCTTTGCACGGAATGCCCAAGCTGCGGGATCGTCATGAGGATGTAACCGGCCTCTCGGCGGGCCCTACCCGAGCGCGGCCGGTGGTGCTGGCCACTATGTCCGTGCGCGTCGACGCGAGCGCCGAGCGGATGGCCCTCGATAGCGCCCTAGAAGCGGGTGTGCCGCTCGTGATCGTCAATCTGCTGCCGCTGCGCCCTTACCCGACCACGTTCGGACTTCTCGGTCACGAGGGGATGACGCTGCCGCACGAGGAGGACCTCGAAGCAGTGCGCGCGACGGCTCAGCGGGCGGCCAGCCTCGGCCTGAAGACCGAGCTGCTCCGCGTCACTAGCCGTAGGCCGGTGCGAGCCCTGCTCGAGGTCGTGAGCGAACGCGACGCCGGTCTGCTCGTGTTCGGGCCAGACCTGACGCTGATGGGACGGCTGCGCTTTCGATGGGAAGCGCGCCGGGTGCGTCGTGAGGCCCCCTGCCTCGTATGGATCGCCCCTGACGGATGACCGGGTAGGTCCGTGGACACGGGGCCCTGAATGCGATAGAACCCCGAACGCTTGTACATATTTGTCCGAAGACGTCTCCTGGGGAGGAAAGCGGTATGGCGCGCGACTCGAAATACGACATCCTCTTCGAGCCGATCCAGCTCGGTCCAAAGACGCTGAAGAATCGCTTCTACCAGGTCCCGCACTGCATCGGCGCGGGCTCCGAGAAGCCGGGCTTCCAGGCTTATCACCGCGGCATGAAGGCCGAGGGCGGATGGGGCGCGCTGTGCACCGAGTACTGCTCGATCCATCCCGAGTCGGACGACACCCATCGAGTCTCGGCGCGCATCTGGGACGACGACGACGTGCGCAACCTGGCGGTCATGTGCGACCGCCTGCACGAGTTCGACGCGCTGGCCGGGATCGAGCTCTGGTACGGCGGCCCGCACGCGCCCTGCATGGAGTCGCGTCACAACCCGCGCGGCCCCTCCCAGATCCCCTCGGACTTCGAGGTCAACACCCACCCGCGCTACATGGACACGGACGACATCAAGCTCGTCCAGAAGATGTACGTCGACGCGGCCGTGCGCGCCCGTGAGGCCGGCTTCGACATCGTCTACGTCTACGGCGCCCACTCGTACCTGCCGCTGCAGTTCCTCTCCCCCTTCTACAACAAGCGCACGGACGAGTACGGCGGCAGCTTCGAGAACCGCGCACGCTTCTGGAAGGAGTGCCTCGAGCAGGTGCGCGAGGCGGTCGGCGACGACTGCGCCATCGCGTCGCGCTTCGCCGTCGACACGCTGTACGGGCCGTCGTCGATCGAGATCGGGGAGGACGGCGTGCGCTTCGTCGAGTACGTCGACGAGCTCGTAGACCTCTGGGACCTGACCGTCGGCGACATCGCCGAGTGGGGCCAGAACGCCGGCCCCTCGCGCTTCTTCGAGGAGAACCACGAGAAGCCCTACACGGGCCAGGTCAAGGCGGGCGATCACACCAACAAGCCGGTCGTGGGCGTCGGCCGGATCA
>Ga0081538_10004356_pt1 | contig 13076 bp, 13 predicted proteins | sample TabmetS5T2R1_FD_71022 | JGI IMG/M metagenome (GOLD analysis project Ga0081538, IMG submission 71022) | Tabebuia heterophylla rhizosphere microbial communities from the University of Puerto Rico - S5T2R1 | ecosystem: Host-associated > Plants > Roots > Rhizosphere ...
TGGCGGTGGTCGAGGGTGCCGGTGGCGACCAGGTTGTAGAGGTTGCGGGTGGACTCCCACAGCTGGCGGTTGCGCTGGCCGACCGGGGCGGCGGCGACCCGGGCCAACTCCTCGACCAGCGCTGTTCGCACGTACCGATCAGCCGGCCTCTCGCCGACGGCCGGGAGTTCGACTCGGCCGGTCGGTCGCTGGTGTTGGCGGGGCTGGAGCCGCGCCAAGAGCACGGAGGGGACCTCGGCCACTTGTACGTCCAGATCGCGCCCTGGGGCCCATTGGTAGGGGTGGCCGGAGGCGTGGCGGCTGGGCGGGGCGACCACATAGCCACCGCGGCCCCGCCAATCCACATGCGCCAGGCCGGCCGGGCGGGCGTTGCCGAGGCCGGTCGGGGCCAGGTAGTAGTGCCAGCCACCCCCACCAGTGCGGACCAGCGGCCCCGAGCTGCGGAAGCCATGGGTCGTGGCGAGTTCTCGGATGGCCTGGGCGCCGGCGGGACCGTCGACGTCCAGCACATCGAAGCGATGGCCGGTGGCCAGGCCGATGTTGGCCTGGGGGTGGCGGGTCCACCAGGCCAGGACCCGGGCCCGGTTGGTGGTGGCGTCCTTGACCCCGTGGGGGACGAGGGAGCCGATGGGGTGCTTGGCAACCTGGCCGCAGCCCGGATCCCGACACGAGCAGCCAGCCCCTCGCGTCGTCGAATGGTCGCCGCCGACCGGCTGGAGGCCACCTCGGTGGGGGAGGGGGTAGTGCAGGGGCAGGACGGGGATGCCGCGGGAGGCATAGCCGACGGCGGCGTCGCGCAGCTGCCAGCGGGGCCGGCTCATCGAGCGTCCTTCGCCGTCGAGGGGCGGTGGCGTTGGAGGAAGGCGGCGGCGCTGCTGCGGCCACAGTCGGCGGCCTCGGCCAGGGTGCGAGCCGTCCAAGGCTGGCCGTCGGGGCGCGGCTGGGCGTAGGCGGCCTGCAGCCGCGCCCCGACCCTGCCGTTGGCGGTCGGTTCGGCTGGCCTGGCGGGCAACGTGCGCCGCCGGGGGCTGAAGGTCCCCGTCGCCGGGTGTTGCTTGGTGGGATCGCCGCGTCGAACGGTCGTGGCCTGGGGGAGTTGGCTGGCCGGCTCGAGCGTGTCCGCGCCGGCTCCGGCCGTGGTCTGGGTGGCCAGGCGGGTGACCTCGCCGGCATCGCCTTTGAGGCCTTCCAGCATGGCCAGGACGGCCAGGGGGATGGCGGCGGCAATGGCCCGGGCGACCAGATCAGGGTGGGCGTGGGCGACGTTGCCGCCGATGGAAGCCAGCGTGCCGGCGATGACCAGCAGCCAGCCATAGCCGGCCCCTTTGGCGCCGCGGCGGGAGCGGCTGACGATCCGGAACATGCCGTAGATGGCCGGCCCGTCGGCCACCACGGGGACGGCGGCGGCCTGCCACCAGCTGTAGCCAGCCTGGATCCCCAGGGCGTACAGCGAGGTGGCCGAGACCGCATAGGAGCAGACGGCGATGACCACGGCCACGGCCACCCCGAGCTGCAGGGTGACCCGGTCCAGCCGGGACACTCCGCCAGCGGGCGCATGCGGCGGGCCAGAGGCAGAGGTGGCTGGTCGCCGGGCTGGGCTGACCGGCCTGGTGCCGTTGCCCTCGGGGTGGGAGAGGGGATGCATCAGGCGGCGGCCTCGCCATCATCACTAGGCGGCCGCAGCACTTCGACGGTGGCGAGGTCGTCGACGGCCATGGCCAGGTGCGGCACGGCGGCGTCCACGGCCATCGCGAGGGTGACCAGGCGGCGGCTGCGGAACCAGGGCCGCAGCCGGATCCGCACCGGGGGCAGATGCCCATAGACCAGCAGCGCCCGCCGCGGTTTCAGCTGGCGCAGCGCCTCCGGTGGCAGCAGCCGCCGATACGCTACCGACTCAGTGAGGGAGGCGCGGCCGTCCCCGCCGGTCGTCTCTGAGGTCTGGGTTATGGCCTCGTCGCCGACCAGCTTGGAGGCGAGCTCCAGGGAGGCCGGGTCCGCCTGTCCCGAGAGCAGGAGCTTGGCCCGATGCCCATTCAGCACGGTGGAGGCGCGGTGGCCGTAGCGTTGCTGGAGCTGGGCCTCGTCGTGCCAGATGGTCAATAGCTGGATGCCCTGACCCCGGCCGGTGGTGGCGAGCTGCGGAAGCTTCTTGATGGCGGCGCAGTTGCCGGCCTCGTCCAGGCACACGAACAGCCGCGGGTCCAGCATCCCGTCGGGCTGGGCGGCGGCCAGCTGCTCGGCCTTGTAGATGACGACCGAGATGAGGAGCTCGAACAGTGGGCGGAGCCGTTCCTGCTCGCTGGCTGGGGCGTAGAGGTAGAGGGTGTTGTTGGCCCCGGTGAGCAGCTGGTCCAGGTCGAGGTCGCAGCCGTCGGCCGAGGCGGCCACGGTGGGGTCGCCGTAGACGTCCAGGAGGGTTTCGGCGGTGCCGTAGACCGAGCCCATGGTGTTGTCGGGGCGGCTGGTGCAGGCCGCCCAGGCATCCAGGGCCTGCTGGTTCCCGATCTCCATCAACGCGGTGGCGACGTCATCCACGTCCTGGACATCGACCCAGCGGGCGACGTCGGCCATGGTCCGGCCGGTCCCGGCGGCCGCGAAGAGCAGGACCGACAGGAGCTTGGCGCCCAGCAGTTGCCAGTAGTTGGCGTCCTCGGTCCGATGGCCCTGAACCTCCGCAGCATCAGCGAGCATGCGGCCGACCCTTCGGGCGTCGCTGTAGGTGCGGCAGTGGGCCAGCGGGGTCCACCGGGCTCCTGGCACCCCGCTCAAGCCGAGGGGGTCGTAGACCCAGACGGCCCCGAGGCCGGCCCGATGGGCGCAGGTGGCCCGCAGCACATCCGGCTTGATCGAGGTGGTGACCAGGTTGCCCTGCCACTCCAAGATGGCCGGAATGACCAGGCCGTGGGTCTTGAAGGAACCTGGAGGGCCGAAGGCCAGCACCGAGTGACATTGCTCGACGGCCAGATACAGGCGGCCGAGGAGGCGGTCGCGGAGGCGGTCGCGGCGGCCCAGGATGATCCGCCCCCGCCGCGGCCCCAACACAAGGAGCCGGCGCAGCTGCCACCAGCTGGCCCACTTGGCCCCGCGCTCCCGTCGTCGTCGGCGGGCTCGCGGCGACACCAGCCGCACCAGCAACCCATAGGCCAACGCGGGGAGCCAGAAGGTGAGAACGGCGGCGGCGTACATGCCAACCGGCCCGGGTAGTAGCGGCTGCGAGGACGGTGGCCAGGCCCTGGCCGGATCGTCCCAGGTGCCAGGCAGGCGCAGCAGCACCCCGAGCATATCGACCAGCCGAACCGGCAGGTGTTCGTGAGCGCCGAAGACGATGGCGGCGACCTGGCCGATCAGCCAGACGAGCCCACAGGCGGCGAACAGCAGCGCCGCCACGACCAGCCAGAAGGTGTCCGGGACGTACTGGTGGTCCCGGTAGCGGTCGCGGTCACGCCACATCGGCGTCGCCTCCTCGCCGGCGTCGGCGGGCACGGGTGGGTTGGGCCTCGCGCAGACACCTGCGGCAGCGGCGCTGGCCATCAGGGGCGTAGTAGGTGTTCTCGGCCGTGAAGCGATGGCCGCGCTTGCAGTGCGTCTTGCTCGCCTGGGGATGCCGAGCAGGCACCCGGTCGCTATGAGGGCGACCGGCCCGTTCAAGGACAATCAGGCTTCTGATGACCTGTTGGGGTTGGCCGCCCCAGATGCCGTACTGCTGACCAGTCCGGACCGCGAAGGTCAGGCAGGCATCGCGCACCGGGCAGGTCCCACAGATCGCGATGGCCTCGGCTTGGAGGTCCTTGGTGTCGGCGAAGAACGGGTCATAGTCGGCCGACACGACCTCGAGGCAGGCAGCCTGGTCACGCCAGCAGCGGACCTCAGTCATGCCGCCCGACCGCCTTGTAGCCACGGCACACGGGGGCCACGCCGGACCATGAGGTTCTGGGCTGGCGCCAGCGATGGGCTGGCGGATCGGTGGTCAAGGCCATCTGGCGGCCGCTGGAGATGCGGCCGATGAGCGTGGTGGGGGAGTGGGGATGCCAGCGGATTTGCTAGCGGGATGCTGTGGGACCGGGTGGAATCCGAAGGACCCAGGGGCACTAGTCACGGACTATCGCGGCTGCTCAGAAGGCATGGAGCGGGATCGCATGGAGCCGCATGGGAACCGCCTGGGCTTGCTCATAACCCAGAGGTCGAGGGTTCAAATCCCTCCCCCGCCACCAGGACTGACCAGCACGTTCGGCGCTTCACCTCCTTCGCAACAGGACAGCCGGACGGGGCTGTTGGCAGTCATTTGTCAGTGGAGGGCCCGGACTTCAGTTCGGGCCTTTCGCTTGGGCTGGAACCGTCGAGAATCAGGCTGGCCACGGCGTTGGCCGCTGCCGCGTCCATGCCGGGAATGACGTGGCTGTAGACGTCCAGGGTGATGGCGACGGTGGCGTGACCCAGGCGCTCGCTGACCACCTTGGCCGGGACGCCCGCGGCCAGCGCCGCGGTGGCGTAGCTGTGGCGGACGTCATGAAGCCGGATCGGCGGCAGGCCGGCGGCCCGGGCCAGTCGCCGGAACCAATCGGTGATCAGGTCCGGGTGGATGGGGGAGCCGTCCGGCCGGGTGAAGACCAGCCCCGAGTCCCTCCAGGCCGCGCCGAGGTCGGCGCGCTCCTGGTCTTGTTGAGCCTTGTGCTCCTGGAGGGCGGCCAGGGTGGCCGGGTCCAGGGCCAGGGACCGCTTGCCCATCCGGGTCTTGGGCTCCGACTCATGGACCACGTAGTTGACCACCACCCGGGGACGTCTGGGGGAGAGCCGAGCGGCGTCCAGGTCGACGTCGACCCAGCGCAGCCCGGCCAGTTCGGCGCGTCGCATCCCGGTCGTGGCCACCAGCAGCCACAGGGCGTACAGGCGATCCTGGCGAGCGTGCGTCAGGAAGACCCGCAGCTGCTCGGGGGTCCAGACCCGCAGCTCGGGGGCGGCGCCCCGGGGTGGAGTGACGGCATCGGCCACGTTGCGGACCAAATACCCGAGGCGAACGGCGTCCTTCAGAGCCCGGTGCAGCATGGCGTGGATGTTGCGCACGGTCTTGGGGGCCAGGCCTTGGCCGTCCCGCCGGGCGTCGGTGAGCAGGGCGCGGTAGAAGCCGCTCAGGTTGGAGGGGGTAAGCCGTTGCAGCTCGATGTCTCCCAGCCGAGGCACGACATGGATCCTGGTGTAGTTGGTGTAGTTGGCGAACGAGGAGGGGCGCAGCCGCGGCGGCTGGTTCTCTGGGAGCCACTCGTCGAGCAGGTAGCTGCCAACCGTGCGCTTGGACGGCTCCACGAACGTTCCGGACCGCAGGGCCGCCTGCGCCTCCAGGAGGGCGTCGCGGGCTTCCTTGCGGGTCCGAAAGCCACCCTTGGAGACCTGGCGGGGCCGGCCGGTGCCCAGGTCGGGCACGTCCTCGATGTACCAGGTCCAGGTGCTGCCGCGCTTGCGCGTCCAGCCGCTCGGCATCAGCGGTCCTCCGGAACCAAGCCCAGCAGCTCGAGCAACCGTGCGGTCGGCACATAGAGCCGGCATCCAAAGCGCACCGACGGCAGGTCCCCGGCAGCAACGGCCCGGTAGGCGGCGCTCCGGCTGATCCCCATGAGCGCGCTCGCCTGCTCCACCTTGAGCAGGCCTGGGAGGTGCATGCGCTGGGGGAGTCCGGCGGCCGTCATGTCCTCCTCGCTGATGCAGGTGGGCCTGGGTCCGGTGGGCTCAGGCCCTGATCGATCGGGCTCAGTATAAGCCAACACTTTTCCCATTACAGCTTTCTCCTTGAACGGGGTGAGAATCGATCAGCGGTCACCTGATCAGGCATGCTTGTAGGCCACCGGGGCATCGAGGCAGAGGTGCATGTGGCAACGGCCGAGCAGCGGCGGCGATTCGGGCGGGCGCTCCAGCGAGCGCGCGAAGACTGCGGCCTGTCCCAGCGCGGGCTTGCCGACGCGCTAGGGGTCTCCCAAGCGTCGGTGTCGCAGTGGCTCCTGGGGCAGACCGCTCCACGGCCTGAACGTGTTGCTGCACTCGAGCGGGTTCTCCGGATGGAGCCGAGCTCCCTAGCGCGACTACTGGGCCAGGTGCCATACGACGATCGGGCAACGCCACCATCGGTGAGTGTGACCGAGGCTGCCGAGGCCGATCCCCGCCTGGGCACTCGGGAACGCCGGATCCTCGCCGCCGTGTATCGGGAGCTCGTCCACCAGCGGGAGTTGGACCAAGCCGGCAGCGGGCTTCCGGCCGATGGGGAAGCGGCCTCTCGGGCATAAGTCCGGTTGAGCACTCGCACGGCTTGTTCCCGTTTGTCTCGACGTCAGTTGACCGGAGTCCTACAGTCGAGTCACATGACAGCCCGTCCGATTCCAGGTGGGCGAGACCCCACACAAGGTCACCCACCTTCCGGCCCCTCCGAGATTGAGCAAGCGGCAGCAGGCTCGCTCGACACGGAGCTGTCCGGCTGCTCGCTATCCGCTTCGGCGAGGAGCTCCGACGTCGCCGCCGGGAAGCCGGGCTGCACCAGCAAGACCTGGCCGACTGCATCGCCTACCACCGGTCCTACCTCTCCCAGGTTGAACGAGGCCGTCAGGTGCCCGCCGAGCAGTTCGCCATGCTATGTGACCGAGCGCTTGAGGCCGGCGGTCGGCTGATGGGCGTGTTTCGGGAGCTGGCCGCCGAGCGGGAAGCGCGACGCCGAGAGGTGGCCGCCAACCAATGGCGGGAGCGCCTCCGTAGCAGCTCGGACGCTCCGTCCGAGGCCATCGCCGTCCCAGAGTCGACACTGGTCCAGGTTGCCGGGACGTCACCCACATCGTCTGATACGTCCATGGAGCGCCGACCCTTCGTCCGCATGGTCGGGACCTTCGCCAGTGCCGCCATGCTGGAGGCGCTCGGCGTGGACCTGTTGAACCTCCTCCGAGCCATGCAGGGATCGAGGGTAAGCAGACCCATGCTCGAGGAGACAGAACTCGCCGTTCTCCGCTTCCACCAGCTCTACAAGGAGCTGCCGCCGACCGAGCTGTTCCCGCACGTCCAGCGGTACCAGCAAGCCGTGACCGGGCTCCTTGCGGAATCCCAGACCATCGAGGTTCGGCGCAGGCTGTGCTCGATCGCCGGACATCTGGCTGGCCTTCGAGCCTGGCTCACCTTCGACCTAGGGGACCCGACAGCCGCCCACATCTGGTACGAGGCGGCTCTGAAGCCTGCCGTGGAAGCTGAGGACGAAGCGTTGGCTGGATGGCTGCTCGGAGGGCGAAGCCTGATCCCGTCCTACAGCGGCGACCACGCCGCTGCGCTCGAACTTATCCGTCAGGGGCAGAGCCACGGAAGGCGGGGTGCAAACGTAGCCGTCCAGGCATGGCTAGCTGCGCTGGAGGCACGCGCCCATGCTGGCCTCGGCCATGCAGCGGCATTCCGCCAGGCGCAGGATCTGGCCAACAATGCCGTGGACGGAACCCAGCCCGACGAACGCCGACACGGCATGGACTACCGGCACAACCGGCTCGACGTCACCTACTACGAGGGCACCAGCCTTGTCACCCTCGGCCAGCCCGACGCCGCCCAGCCGGTCCTCGATGCCGCGCTCGCCGCCCAGGACCCAGAACACCTCAAGGCCCGCTCGATCGTACAGCTGGCGGTGGCCACCACCTATACCCAGCAGCGGGAGGTCGACCAGGCGTGCGCGATCGCCAGCCAAGCGTTGGACCTTCCGGCCGACCAGCGCATCGGCCCCATCACCCAGCGGGCTCAGGATCTGCTCCACGAGCTGGAGCCCTGGCGCGGGAGCCCTGCAGTCGAGGATCTCCGCGAGCGTGTGATGGCGTCATAGCCATCCGCCTGGTAAGCAGTAAGTCATGAACCTCGGACGCATCGGCATCTGGACCTACCACCTCAACTACCAACCCGCCTCCAAGGTGCGAGAGGCCGCCGCCGAGCTCGAGGACCTGGGCTACGGCGCCCTGTGGATCGGGGAGTCGATCTACCGCGAGCCGCTGACCCATGCTGGCTTCCTGCTCTCAGCCACCAACCGCATGGTGATCGCCACGGGCATCGCCAACATCTGGGCGCGCGACCCATTCACCATGACTGCGGCTCAACTGACGCTGAGCGAGGCCTACCCCGAGCGGTTCCTGCTCGGGCTGGGCGTGAGCCACGCCCGCCTTGTCGAGGGCATCCGTGGCCACCACTACCAACAGCCGTTCGCGGCGATGCGCCGCTACCTGGACGGGATGGACGAAGCTGCCCGTGTCTATCGAGCCGCGAAGCCGGCAGAGCCGCCCCCACGTGTGCTTGCCGCGCTCGGGCCGAGGATGCTCGCCCTGGCTGCTCTGCGGGCGCAGGGTGCTCACCCTTATCTCGTCACGCCCGACCACACAGCGACGGCTCGCAGTGTTCTCGGTTCTGACTGCTGGCTCCTGCCAGAGCAGGCCGTGGTCTTGGAGACCAATCCCGACCAGGCGAGGGCGATCGCGCGGCGGCACATTTCCCGGTATCTCGACTTGCCGAACTATATAAACAACTGGCGCCGCCTCGGCTTCACCGATGACGACTTTGTCGGTCAAGGCAGCGACCGTCTTGTCGATGCGCTCGTCGCGTGGGGTGACGTGGATAGGGTTAGCAAATGTGTGAAGGAACATCTGGATGCAGGAGCCGATCACGTCTGTATCCAGGTGCTCGACGTGGAGCCCCATAGCCCGCCCCTACGGCAATGGAGAATGCTAGCCACAGCCATGCTGTAGCTCTGCACCGCCTCTCGAACTACAGCTCGCCTGGCTTGGCGTAGCGGTAGAAGAACGGCCCCAGCCCACCCTGGGTCACCGCAACCACCAGCCCGAGATAGTCCTCCAGCGCTCGGGCCTGGTCCAGCCCACCGACAGAGACCGGATCGTAGCCGGCGTCACCGATCAGCTGCTCGGTCACCTCCCGGGCGCCGTCCTCGGCCGCAAACAGGTTACTCGGCCGCCTCCGCTGCTGGTCGATCTGGTCGTACAGCACCGCGAAGTTGACGTTGAACGCCTTGGCCACCGGGCCGCCCACCAGCGCCTTCACCTCGTGCGACAGGGACGGGTAGGCCTCGTTGCGGCCGGCATAGGGATTGGTCGTGTCGATGGCGACCTTGCCGGCAAGCCCACGCACCTTGCCCAAGGCGTCGGCGATCTGCCCAGATGGCACGGCGACCACGACCACGTCGGCGTCGGTGGCGTCGCCGCCGTCGCGGCCAACGGCCGTGACGGTGTGGCCGGCCCGTTCCCAGCGGCGGGCCAGCCCGCCGCCGACGTTGCCCCTGCCGAGCACGAAGATGTTCATGCTTCCTCCTTGCCGTTGGCCTCATCGGGCGGCCGGAACCGATCCCAACCGCCCGTCGAGCGCGCGGCCTCGGCCGGTGAGGCCCCAGCACGATCTGGCCGACAGCCTGGTCCGGTCGGCTCGGCTTGTCCACCCCACGCAACATCGACCTCGTGACTTGCCGGTCGAGCTACGGACCCAGCGGTGCTCACCACCCAGGCGACCTGGCTGGCCAGCCGGCGGGCCGAGGCGCTCGGCACGATTCGGTCACCCCGGAGCTGCTACTGCTGGGCGTGCTGGAGGACGTCCGGACGCCCTGGCCCAGGTGCATGTCCAACCCGTGGCTGTGGCAGCTCAGGGCCTCCGTCGGCCTACCCGCCGGATACCAAGGCGCGGGCCGGGGCGCTGTTGACCGCAATGGGGTGTCGGCGGCGCTGGGGGCGCCGGTGTCGTGAGCCGCAGCGCCGGCGGGTTCGGGCCGCGTGCCGGCTCCTGACTCCTGGACGCGGATGCCAGTCCGTGCACGGCAAGCCCGACACCCAGCCGCGCCTCCAGGCGGCTGGACGATCACTCTCTGTCTAGCCATACTAGACAGATGGGGCTTGAACCGGAGCTGCTTCACGAGGCTGAGATCGCGAAGGAGCACTTGGCCGTGTCCCAGCATGCCGCCGAGCGGGCCCGGGCCGACTACCACCAGGCCATCCGCCGGCTGCACGCGGCCGGTGGGTCGCTGCGGGAGATCGCCGAGGCCCTGCGCCTAAGCCACCAGCGGGTCCGCCAGGTCATCGACGAGGCCGCGCGCCGGCGCGGTGGTGGCGTCGGCGTGCCCAACTGCTGAAGGGGCCGCCGGGGCCGTGCTCGTTCTGTGGCCGCCCGCATCAGGAGTGCGCGCAGCTGATCGCCGGACCAAGGGTGTACATCTGCGACCGGTGCGTGACCCAGGCCACCCGGCTGTCCGCCAGCGCGCCGGGCGAGGGCTGGGCGGAGGGGCCGCTGCGGCTGGAGGTGCGGGGGTCGGAGGCCAGGTGCAGCTTCTGCGGCAAGGACAGGCGGCAAGGGGTGCTCCTGGTCGACGGCGGGCTGGCGGCGATGCCTGACGGTAAGTTCGGCCAGGACGCTCGGATCTGCGATGAGTGCCTGGACCTGTGCCTGGAGATCCTGGCCGAGACCTCGGCACCCTGAACCGCGCCGGGAGAGGGAAGATAGCTGGTTGCACCCCCGGACCCCTCCGCTCCCAATGCTGCTGGTGCTGATACGACGACCCTGCTCCGGAGGACCTTCCGAGCGGCCAGTTGGACGAGCGGTGAGGGCCCGGTTCGTAGCTGAGCGGCGGTGGGCTCCCCGGCCTGCGGAGCCCTCCCGGCCAGCTACAGGACCACGCGATAACCGGCATCATCCTGTAGCTCTGAAGGGCGGGGAGCCATGTCCGCCGCCGCGGCCTATCGGTTTCTAGATGGCTGGAGACTGGAGCTGGCCAGGCTAGGGACTTGACGCCGTAGAGTTCTCCTCAGCCTCCCAGTTGGCCGGTCGGCGCAGCCCATCTGGGAGCCGGGTGCTCGCATCGCCACGGGCGGTATCCAGCTGTGCCTGCGTGAGACCGTTGGCTTTCTGTAGGTTCACCCCGTCGAGTATGGCGCCGGACAGGTCGGCTCCCTCGAGGTGGGCGCCGGACAGGTCGGCCTCGTAGAGTCGGGCGCCGGACAGGTCGGCGCCCTCGAGTACGGCGCCGGACAGATCGGCCTGGATGAGGCTGGCTCCGGACAGGTTGGCCTCAAGGAACACAGCGCCCGGCAGGTAGGTCTCGACGAGCTCGGCGCCGGACAGATTGGCCCTGCGAAGCCCGGCGAAGGCCAGAAGAGCAGCAGAGAGATCACCCCGGGACACGCCTGACCGCTGCGGCAGCCGGCCCAGCACGTCCAGAGCCGCTTGCACATCGCTTGCTGGCTTGACTGAGAGCAGAGCCCCAGTGGGACTTGTGGGGGGTTGGCCGTGCTCTCGTACGAAGGCGCTGAGCACCTCCACCACCGTTGGATGGTCCCGCGGTGAGTCCGCGGCGATGCGCTCCAAGGCGTAGATGCCGCCCAGCCGCACGTCGAGCTTGTCACTGCCCAGCTGCTCGATGGCCTTGGTATACCGGTCGGTGATTTGTCCCTGCTGGGTGAGCTGGTAGGTGCGGGTAGCAATGGCGAGGCTGCCGAGGGCGCCCAGGCCGGCCAGCCCGGCGATCAAGCCGGTTCTGGTCGACGCCTCGGCCGCCGCTCGATCCTTCGGGTCAGGCACGTATGCATACAGCGCTGGCGGCACCCGCCAGATGAGGAGGACGATCCCGACCAGCCCGATGAGTCCGGCCAGTCCCAGCGCTGCGTAGCCGACCGCTGAAGGCCTCCAACGCCATCCCGCTCTCGCCATGGGGAAGGTTGTACGGCATGAGCTGGTGGCCTGGCTAATGAGGCCAGTCCTGCTCTCCAAGGGGGACCTGACTCGAAACATCGAGCATAGGCATGGTCCTGTCCCTTCCGGCAGCTCGAAGAACGCCGACGCGCTGACGCTCGGACCTCAGCGAAGGGCGTCTCGGCAGATCGGCATCGTCGGCGGCTGGTCCGCTGCTCGCAACGCTGCTAGGTCCGGGCGATGGTGAGCTGGTAGCCGCAGGTGGGACACGAAACCGTTAGCCGGCGATGGGCTGGAGGAAGTCCACCATGAGTTGGTTGACCCGCTCGGGGGAGTCGGCCTGCACCCAGTGGCTGGCCTCGGCGATCCGCTCGACCCGCACGTCCGGGACCCAGGCCGGGTCCGGCTCAGCCAGCTCCCGGCCCAGGTAGCGGTCCTGGTCCCCCCAGATGATCAGGGTCGGGATGTCCACGCGACGCAAGGTATGCATCTGGGCCAGGGGGTTGGCCCGGACGGCGGCCCGGTAGTAGTTGATGGCGGCGCGCAGGGCGCCCGGCTGGGCGGCCGCGGCCACATAGCGGTCGATGTCCTGGGCGGTGAAGGCGCCCGGCCGGGTCGGCTGGCGGCCCAGGGCTCGGCGCAGCGCCCGGAAGTCCCGGGCCGCCACCAGCCGCTCGGGCAGCCACGGGAGCTGGAAGGCGAGGATGTACCAGCTGCGGCGCAGCTGCCGGGGGCGGCGCAGGCCCTGGAGGAAGCGGACCGGATGGGGGGCATTGAGGACCACCAGCCGCTGGATGCGCTCGGGGTGGTGCATGGCCAGCAGCCAGGCCAGCCCGCCGCCCCAGTCGTGCCCGGCGACGGTGGCCGCGCCGGCGCCCAGGGCCCCGATGAGGTCGGCCAGGTTCTGGACCAGCACCCTGGGTCGGTAGTCGCGGACCCGGGGTGGCTTGTCGGAGGTGTTGTAGCCGGGCAGGTCGGGCGCGACCACCCGGAAGCCGGCGTCGGCGAGGGCTGGGATCTGGTGCCGCCAGGCGTACCAGAATTCGGGGAAGCCGTGCAGCAGCACCACCAGCGGGCCCGTGCCCGCTTCGACGCAGTGCAGGCGCAGCCCGCCGACGTCGACCCATCGGTGGGCCATGCCGCTGGCGCTTCCCATTCAGGTCATCCCATCGCTGCTATCGCGTGCCACCTCTTGACCACAGTGTCAGCCATCAACGGCTCCCGTCAGCACTGCTTTCTTCCATTGCCGATCGCGTCTCACTACGAAATACCCACATCCTCTTACTCCTGGTAATCACCGTTCGCACGCTTGCTTTCGGCCTACTCTCATCTCCAAACCATTTTCCGAGGAGAGCAATGCACCACGGGTGCGTTGCTGGCGCCAACGATGGCGGGGAGGC
>Ga0081538_10004357_pt1 | contig 13076 bp, 14 predicted proteins | sample TabmetS5T2R1_FD_71022 | JGI IMG/M metagenome (GOLD analysis project Ga0081538, IMG submission 71022) | Tabebuia heterophylla rhizosphere microbial communities from the University of Puerto Rico - S5T2R1 | ecosystem: Host-associated > Plants > Roots > Rhizosphere ...
GGGGATGGTGGGCAGGGCCTCGGCGGCGATGGCCTCCTGGGGGGGGACGGCGTCGGTGGGGTCGGGCGGGAGCACGAACCCGCCCCGGTCCAGGGCGGCCTGCTCGCGGGCGGTGGTCCGCTCCATCAGGGCCCGGTCGGGGGCCAGGCCGATGGTGCCCATGAACGGCGACCCGGGGATGCGCAGCCCGGGCAGGTCGTCGGAGGTGGCCCAGCCGCCGTCGATGCGCCAGCGGGCGATGTAGGGGTCGGGGAACTCGTCGCGCAGGAACCCGAAGCCGGGCACCTGCACGGTGTAGCCGTAGCGGTCCGGCTCGACCTCCAGGATCTCGACCTCGAGCAGGTCGCCCGGCTCGGCCCCGTTGACGTACACCGGGCCGGTGAGGGGGTGGACCACGTTCAGGTTGGGGCCGCCGACCGTCTCCAGGGTCGCCTCCGGCCCCATCTGGCCGTCGAAGGCGTCGCGGGTGTCCAGCACCACCTCGTCGCCGGGGTCGCAGGTGACCACCGGCGGGATGTCCGGATGCCAGCGGTTGTGGCCCGTCTCCGGCTGCTGCGTGAGGGTCTTCGCAAAGTCGACGCGCACCTCGTGCGTTGCCATGGCCACTCTCCTCGGTCGCCGAACTGGGCGCCGAGATCATCGCCGTTCGCGGCCCGGGAGGAAAGGCGCCTCCACCGCGAGGGGGAGGCCTCCCTCGCGCGGCGGAGGTCAAGATTCCCGCCGGCGACCGAGGCCAGGCCGCCGGCGCCCGCCTAGGGTCATCTCGACAGCAGGCAGGTCGAGCACCAAAGGAGCAGATCATGCAGGCATCGGAGCACCGATCGGCCACGGCCGACGGGTCGTGGATGGCAAGCACCGCGGCCGGCATCGCCGGGATCTGGGTTGCCGTCGCGCTGATCAGCATCTTCGCCCCGGACATGGTCACCGGCAGCGAGCACCAGCACTTTCCCGTGGCCGCCCTGGGCAGCTGGTTCTGGGGCCTGATCGCCACCGGGGCGTTCCTCTGGGGGATGGGCAGGCTGCGCGGGAACGCCGTGCGGAGGCCCATCTGGATCGGGCTCACGGCGGCGACCCTGGCCGTCTGGCTGGTCGCGACGGTCGCCGGGATCGCGTCGCCGGTGGTCGAGACCGGGTCGGACCCCACCCGGCTGCCGGTGGGGGCGATGATCGCGCCCGTGGCCGCGACCGTGCTCACGGCCCTGGCCGGCATCACGGCGGGGGTGTTCGCGCACCCTCCCAGGCGGGACTGAGCGTGTGTCCGACGCGGGCTCAGGGTTCGAGGTCGGCCGGGTCGCCCACGGCGACCCGGCCCGGTTCCACGGTGGACCCATAGACCCCGAGCCGGGCGTCGCGTTCCCGCGCGATGGCCCGCAGGACCGCCGGGTCCCGGTCCAGGGTCACCGGCCCGAGCTCGGCCGCGAGCGCGGGGTCGGCCACCTCGAGCTCGCCACCCGAGGGCGTCCGCACCAGCGTCGGGGAGGCGTTGGGCGGGTCCGGTTCGGCGAAGCGGGGCCGGTAGTGGGCCAGCTCGGGCCGTTCCCGGATCGTCAGCCACGGAAAGCCGCTGCGCACCTGCCCATCGCGGCCGACGCTCCTACGGGGTCGGCCCCGTGGCCGGAAACCCCGTGCTTTCCCGGATGTTGGCCGCTGCCCGACCTCCTAGCCTGCGACAAGACCAAATGCCGACCGCCCATCCTGAGGAGGGTCCCATGGGGATGCCACGACGGTCCGGATGGCTCGTTCTCCTTGTCCTGGTGCTGCTCGCATCGGTGGTGCCGGCCGCAGCCGCCGCCACGCCACGCTCCGGAGACGCAACCGCGTACCGCTTGGTCACCGGCCTGGAGGGTGGCTCGGGGAGCACCATCGGCCCCGATGGGGCGCTGTACGTCACCGAGAGCGCCGCCGGCAGGATCACCCGGGTTGATCCCAGGACCGGGGCCACCAGGACCTACGCCAGCGGTCTGCCAAAGGCGATCGTGGGCACCGGCGGGCCGATCGACGTCGCCTTCATCGGCCGGACCGCGTACGCGCTGGTCACCCTGGTCGGCCCCGACGTCGGCGGCAGCGACGTTGTCGGGATCTACCGGGTGGACGGGCCGGACAGCTTCACCGTGGTTGCCGACATCGGCGCCTTCTCCATCGCGAACCCGCCTGATACGTCGTTCTTCATACCAAGCGGAGTCCAGTACGCGCTCCAGACCGTTCGCGGCGGGTTCCTGGTGACCGACGGCCACCACAACCGCGTGCTGCGGGTCGCCCTCGACGGCGACGTCACCGAGCTGATCGCGTTCGGCAACATCGTCCCGACCGGCCTCGAGGTGCAGGGCGGGACCGTCTACCTGGCCGAGGCCGGTCCCGTCCCCCACCTGCCCGAGAACGGCAAGGTGGTGGCGTTCCGACCCGGATCGACCACGGCGAGGGACGTGGCATCGGGCAGCCCCCTGCTCGTGGACGTGGAGCTCGGCCGCGGGCACCGGCTGTACGCCCTTTCCCAGGGCGACTTCCAGCCCGGAAACCCCGAGGGCTCGCCCGCGCTGCCGAACACCGGCGCCCTGGTCAAGGTCAACCGGGACGGCACCTTCACCGCCGTCATCGGCGGTCTGAACCAGCCGACCTCGCTCGAGTTCATCGGCAAGACCGCCTACGTGGTCACGCTGGGCGGGGAGATCTGGAAGATCAGGGGCGTCTGGGGCCCGCCCCACCGCGCCTCGCGGAGGTGACCGCTCGGTGAGCGGGTCCACGGGGACCGCCGAGGCAGCTGCCCTGTCGCCCGCACGCAAGCGCTGGACGCTCCTGGCCGTCATCCTCGGGTCGGGCATCGTCTTCCTCGACACCTCGGTCGTGAACCTGGCATTGCCCAGGATCGGCGAGGAGCTGTCCTCCGAGCTGTTCGGGACCCTCGAGGCCCAGTCCTATGTCGCCAACGCCTACTTCGTCACGCTGAGCGCCCTGCTGGTCCTGGCCGGGGCGCTCAGCGACCACCTCGGCCGCCGGCGCATGTTCGCCATCGGCCTCGTCGGCTTCGCCGCCACCTCCCTGCTGTGCGGGATCGCGCCCACCATGGAGTTCCTGATCGTCTGCCGCGCCCTGCAGGGCGCCGCCGGCGCCCTCCTGGTCCCCGGCTCGCTCGCCATCATCACCGCCACCTTCCAGGGCGAGGAGCGGGGACGGGCCTTCGGCCTGTGGGCCGGCGCGTCGGGCGCCACGACCATCCTGGGCCCGTTCGTCGGGGGCCTGCTGGTGAACACCATCTCCTGGCGCATGGCGTTCCTGATCAACCTCCCCTTCCTGCTGATCGCCTACCTGGCCACCGTCGGGTTCGTGCCGGAGTCTCGCGACGAACAGGCCACCGGACGCTTCGACTGGCTCGGCTCGCTGGTGGTCGCCGCCGCCGTCGCCGGACTCGCCTTCGGGACGATCCGCGGCCAGCAGCACGGCTGGAGCGAGCCGATCGCCGTGGTGAGCTTGGCGGTCGGCGCCGTCGCGGCGATCGCCCTGCCGTTCCTGATGACCCGACGCAGCCACCCGCTGGTGCCACCCCGGCTCTTCCGGTCCAGGAACTTCACGGTAACCAACATCTCGACGTTCGTCATCTACGGCGCGCTGTACGTGGCGCTCAGCTTCCTCGGGATCTTTCTGATCGGCACCCTCGGCTACAACGAACAGGCCGCGGGGATCGCAGGGGTGCCGAGCACCCTGTTCCTGGTGCTGGTCTCCTCGCGTTTCGGGAGACTCGGGGCCCGATACGGGCCACGGCTGTTCATGAGCCTCGGCCCAGCGATCATGGCGCTGGGCCTGCTGTGGCTCGCACGCATCCCGGCCGACAGCCGGGGCTGGACGCTCGGCGGCGGCCGGTCGGCGTCGATCCTGCCGCCGGCCGACTACTTCACCGACCTGCTCCCCGGGCTCGTGGTGTTCGGGATCGGGCTGTCCATCATGGTCGCCCCACTCACGACCGCCCTGATGACCTCGGTCCCGGCGCGGAACTCCGGCGTGGCCTCGGCGATCAACAACGCCATCTCGCGGGTCGGATCCCCGCTGGTGAACGCCTTGATCTTCGTGGCCGTGGCGGCAAGCTTCTACGGCACGATCGGCCAGCACGTGCCCGGCGTCGACACCGGCTCCCCCGAGTTCCGCAACGCCCTGGCGCCCCTCAACCAGCCGCCGGCGGACGTCTCGCCCGAGGTCCGCGCCGCCGCCGAGCAGGCCTCGACGGAGGCCTTCCACCTCGCGATGCTGGTCGCCGCCGCCCTCATGGCGGCCGGCGCCGCCGTCAACGGCTTGGGGATCCGCAACCCGGCGCCGGCCGGCCGGCACCCCGGGCCAGGCGCCGAGCAGCCAGAACCGCCCGAAGCTCGGAACCACGCTCTAAGCAGGGCCGCCCGGAAGATGAGGTAGGCGGGCCGGGAAGCTAAGGCAGCCGCCCGATCCGGGCCGGGGGGTCTTAGCCATACCGTGATGATCGAGAAACCGGACCCGGCAAGCGAGGTGCACGATGCAGCAGCACCACACCATCCACGACGTCATCGCCCGCGACCACGTCGACCTCCTCCGCCGCGAGGCCCGGCGGGCCCGGCTGGCCAAGGCCCGCCGCAAGCGCGCCCGGTCGCCTCGCTGGGAGCGCTAGGAGGAACCGCCGTGACCGTGGTCACCGACAGCCACGAACGAGCCGGCGCACCCGCCGGCTCGTTCGCTTCCGGGCCCGGCCAGGCCATACTCGTGGCCATGACGGCGACGCTCACCAGCCCGACCTTCGTCGGCCGGACCGAGGAGCTGGCCCGGCTGGCCGCGGCCGCCGACCGGGCGGCCGCCGGGGCCCCGACGGCGGTGCTGATCGGCGGCGAGGCCGGGGTGGGCAAGACCCGCCTGGTCGGCGAGCTGGTGGCCTCGGCCAGGGAGGCCGGGGCGACCGTGCTGGTCGGCGGCTGCGTCGAGCTGGGCGGCGAGGGGGTGCCGTTCGCCCCGCTGATCGAGGCCCTGCGGCCGTTCCTGCGGGACCTGGACGAGCCCCAGCTGGCCCAGCTGGTCCCGGGCCCGGCCCGGGCCGAGCTGGCCCGCCTGTGGACAGCCAATCAACCCGAGCTCGGCGATCGGCTATCCTCCCCCTCCGGGGGGCTCGGCACCGGACCGGGCGGGTTCGGGCTGGGGTCCGACCAGGGGCGGTTGTTCGAGCTGCTGCTGGTGCTGCTGGAGCGGCTGGGGACCGAGCGGCCGGCCGTGCTGGTGGTGGAGGACCTGCACTGGGCGGACCGGTCCACCCGGGACCTGCTGGCCTTCCTGGTCCGAAATCTACGCCATGGGCGGCTGCTGCTGGTGATGACCTACCGGTCCGACGAGCTGCACCGCCGTCACCCGCTGCGGCCCTTCCTGGCCGAGCTGGACCGGGGCCGGCGGGTCGAGCGGCTGGAGCTGGAGCGGTTCGGCCGCGACGAGGTGGCCGCCCAGCTGGCCGGGATCCAGGGGGCGCCGGCGCCGGCCGAGCTGACCGAGCGGATCCATGCCCGCTCCGACGGCAACGCCTTCTTCGTGGAGGAGCTGGCGGCCACGGCCGCCGCCGGGGCCGACGGCGAGCTGCCCCCGAGCCTGCGCGACACCCTGCTGGCCCGCATCGAGCTGCTGGCCGAGCCGACCCAGCAGGTCCTGGCCGCGGCCGCGGCCGCCGGGGCCCGGGTCGAGCACGAGCTGCTGGCCGAGGTGGCCGGCCTGGGAGAGGCCGAGCTGCTGGCCGGGCTGCGCGAGGCCGTCTCGGCCCACGTGCTGGCCGTCGACGCCGGCGACGGCGCCTACGGGTTCCGGCACGCCCTGGTCAAGGAGGCGGTGTACGCCGAGCTGCTGCCAGGGGAGCGGACCCGCCTGCACGCCCGGTTCGCGGCCGCCCTGGCCGCCCGGGACGACCGGGGCGGCCCGGGCCGGGCCGCCGAGCTGGCCTGGCACTGGTATGCCGCCCACGACCTGGAGCGGGCCCTCCCGGCGGCGGTCGAGGCCGGCCGGGCGGCCGAGCGGGCCTACGCCTTCGCCGAGGCCCAGCGCCAGTTCGAGCGGGCCCTGGAGCTCTGGGAGCGGGCCCCGGCGGCCACGGCCGGGCTGGACAAGGTCGAGCTGCTGGCCCGGGCCGGCGAGGCGGCGGCCAACGCCGGCGCCGCCGACCGGGCCGTCGCCCTGGTCCGGGGCGCCCTGGCCGAGGTCGATCCCGCCCGCGACCCGCTGCCGGCCGGCCAGCTCACCGAGCGCCTGGCCTTCCACCTGCGCGTCGCCGGCCGGCCGGGGGCGATGGAGGCCTACCAGGCGGCGGTCCGGCTCGTCCCGCCGGGGCCGACGGTGGAGCGGGCCCGGGTGCTGGCCGGCCTCGGGCAGGCCCTGATGCTGCGGGCCCGGTTCGCCGAGGCGGTCGCGACCTGCCAGGAGGCGATCGAGGTGGCCAGGGCGGCCGGCTCGCCGGCGGTCGAGACCCACGCCCTGTGCAGCCTCGGCACCGCCCTGGCCCGTCTGGAGGACCCCGACGACGGCCTGGCCCACCTCCAGGAGGCGCGGCGGCTGGCCGCCCAGCTGGGGGCGGCCAACGACGAGGCCCGGGCCTGCGTCAACCTGTCCGACCTGCTCAACGACCTGGGCCGGCTGGAGGAGGCGGTGACCGTGGCCATGGAGGGCATCGAGGTCGCCCGGGCCGCCGGCCTGCGGCGGACCTTCGGGGCCTTCCTGGCCGGCAACGGCGCCGCCGCCCTCTACAACCAGGGCCGCTGGGACGAGACGGCCAGGTTGACCGCGGACTTCCTGGAGCTGGGCGACGAGGAGGACCTCAACACGGTCACGCTGCGCCAGTCCATGTCCGCGCTGGACGCCGGCCGGGGCGACTTCGAGTCCGCCCTCGGCCACGTCCGGGCGGCCCGGCGGCTGGCCGGCGACGAGTTCATCGCCGTGCAGTACCCGCCGGTGCTGGCCGCGGCGGAGGCCGAGGCGGCGGCCTGGCAGGGCCGGCTGGAGGATGCCGCGGCGGCCGTGGCCGACGGGCTCGCCGCCCTCCGGGGCCCGCTGGTCGACCTGCGGGCCTGCATGCTGCTGGCCATCGGGCTGCGGGTCGAGGGCGACCGGGCCGTCCTGGCCGCCGCCCGCCACGACCACGACACCCTGGCCGACGCCCGGCTCGTCGCCGACGAGCTCATCCAGTGGGCCAGGGGCACCTTCTCCGGGTCACGGGTGGCCTGGCGGACGGCCCTGCTGGCCACCTGCGAGGCCTCCTGGGCCCGGGTCCAGGGCGAGCCCGACCCCGACCGCTGGCTGGCCGCGGTGGCCGCCTGGGAGCGGTCCGGCCACCCCTACCCGCTGGCCATGGCCCGCTGGCGGGCCGCCGAGGCGCTGCTGACCAGCCGCGGCGACCGCAACCTGGCCGGTGAGCTGCTGCGCCGCGGCCACGCCGCCGCCGTGGCCCTGGGGGCGGAGCCGCTGCGGGGCGAGCTGGAGCGGCTGGCCCGGCTGGGCCGGGTCGAGCTGGGCCCCCGGCAGGCGGGCCCCCCGGCCGGCCCGGCGGCCCCGGCCGGGGCCGAGCTCGGCCTCACCCCCCGCGAGTTGGACGTGCTCGCCCTGGTGGCCGAGGGCCGCAGCAACCGCCAGATCGCCGACGCCCTGTTCATCAGCGCCAAGACGGCCAGCGTGCACGTGTCCAACATCCTGGCCAAGCTCGGGGTGGTCAGCCGGGTCGAGGCGGCGGCGGTCGCCCACCGCCTCGACCTGCTCGGCGGCCGGCCGGGGCCCTGAAGGCCCCGGCCGCCGGTCCCTACAGGGCCGCGCCGTCCACCCGGGTCGGCGCCGGCAGGTAGCCGTAGCCACCCCCGCCGCCGCCGCCTCCGTTGTCCTTGCGGCAGCCGGTCAGGACCAGGCCGAGCACGAGCAACAGGACGGCGACGGCCAGCAGCATCCTCGCGTGTCTACTCACGTTGGCATCGCCTCCGACGGGGGAACCCCGCCGCCGCCGGGCCGATTCCCACCATCGCCCGGGATGTGCCGAACGTCACCGGCCGGGGGTGACCACAGGCACCGACCGCGCCGTCGGGCGGCGGCCACACTGCCCGGGTCGGGCGAGCACCACCTGCCCGGCCCGCCTGGAAGGAAGCACGGTGCACCAGATCGTCGTCTGCCCCGAGCCCGGCTGCGAGGTCGCCGCCGAGGTCGTCTGCCGCTGGGTGTGGCCGTCCACCGACGGCCCGGTCGAGCACGTCAAGGTCTCCTGCCTCCAGGGCCACGCCAGGACGGTCCTGACCGCCTGGCTGGTCAGCCCGGCCCGCGCCACCCGGGTCGCGGACCCGTCGACCCGCCGGACCTAGGGCCGGCCGCGACCCGGGGCGGCCGGGGCGGGTAGCCTGCGCCCATGGACGACGGGCGGCGGGCGGGCGCCCTGGCGCGCTGGCGCGAGCAGCTGGACGGCTGGGCGATCCCCGCCGAGATCCTGGCCGCGGCGCCCGAGTCGCCGTGGCAGTTCCCGGTGGGGCTGTTCCGGTCGCGGGCCCGGCGGGCCGGGTCGCGGCCGGTGACCCCGTCCAACCGGGAGGCGGCCCGGTTCCTGCCTCCCGGCGGCGTCGTCCTGGACGTCGGCGCCGGCGGGGGGGCGGCCAGCCTGCCCCTGGCCGGGGTGGCTGGGCGGCTGGTGGGGGTGGACGAGTCGGCCGACATGGTGGCCGCGTTCCTGGCCGCGGCCGCGGCCGCCGGGGTGCCGGCCGAGGGGGTCGAGGGCCGCTGGCCGGAGGTGGCCGGCCGGGTCGCGGCGGCCGACGTGGTCGTCTGCCACCACGTGCTCTACAACGTGGCTGACCTGGCCCCCTTCGCCGACGCCCTGACCGGCCACGCCCGCCGCCGGGTGGTGGTCGAGCTGACCGAGCGGCATCCGCTGGTCGGCCTGGGCCCGCTGTGGCGGCGCTTCCACCGGCTGGAGCGGCCGGCCGGCCCGGGCGCCGACGACGCCGTGGCCGCCCTGGAGGCCCTCGGCCTTCAGGTGGCCCGCCAGGACTGGGAGAGCCGGGACCGGTTCGGGTTCGACGACTTCGACGAGCTGGTGGCCTTCACCCGCCGGCGGCTGTGCCTGCCCGCCGACCGCGACCCCGAGGTGGCCGCGGCCCTGCTGGAGGAGGGCACCCGCCGGGTCGACGGGGTCTGGGTGAGCGGCCAGCCGCGGCGCGTGACCACCCTGTCCTGGCCCGGATCGGCACCCTGACCAGAAGCGCGACGAGAGGAGCCCGGAGTGGACCGCCAAGCCTGGCTGCGGGAGCGGCGGCAGACGGCCGAGGAGCGCCACGACGCCATCGACGCCTTCACCTACGACGACCAGTACGGCGAGATCGGCCCGACCCATCGGCGCTTTGTCGCCGACCTGCTGGAGCGCTGCCCGCCCGGCGGGACGGTGCTGGACGCGGCCTGCGGCACCGGCAAGTACTTCGCCATGGTCCTCGACAGCGGCCGGCGGGTGGTCGGCACCGACCAGTCGACCGGGATGCTGGCCAGGGCCAGGGCCCGGTTCCCGGCCGTCCCGCTGGAGCGGGTCGGCCTCCAGGAGCTGGCCTTCGACGCCGAGTTCGACGCCGTCATGTGCATCGACGCCATGGAGAACATCCCGCCCGAGGACTGGCCGCGGGTGGCCGCCAACCTGGGCCGGGCCGTGCGCCCCGGCGGCCCGGTGTACCTCACCGTCGAGCAGGTCGACGACCGGGAGCTGGACCGGGAGCTGGCCGACGCCACCGCCCGGGGGCTGCCGGTGGTCCGGGGCGAGGCGTCCCGTGACAGCTACCACTTCTACCCGTCGCGCACCCAGGTCGGCGGCTGGCTGGAGCGGGCCGGGCTGGTCGTGGTGGCCGAGGACCACAGCCAAGGGGACGGCTACGGCTACCTGCACCTGCTGCTGACCGCCGCCGGCCGGGGACCCGGCCAGGGGTCGGGCTAGGCGAGGCGCTCCAGCACCGTGCCGTCGCCGGCGACCCGGAAGGCCGCCGGCACCACGGCCACCGAGTAGCGGCGGGCCAGGTCGGGCCGGCGCGACACGTCCACCAGGTGCAGCGGCGGGGCCTGGGCGGCCAGGCGCTCGGCCAGCTCCCGGCAGTCGCTGCAGAGCGGGTGGGTGAACTGGACCACGGCCGGCCGCCCCGGGGCGGCGCCGACCTCGGCCAGGTCGAGCACCCCGACCGCGCCCGGGCGCACCCCGCGCAGCCGCGCCGACAGCTTGTACAGCTCGCAGCCGACGCATAGCCCGGTGGTGGCGGCCAGCAGGGCCAGGGCCGCGACCAGCACCCCGAGGGCGGCCCCGACGCCGGTCAGGCCGGCCAGGGAGGCGACGAAGGCGGCGCCGAGCACGGTGGCGCCGATCTTGTTGGCGAACCGGGGCGGCCGGGCGTCCTCGACCCGGCCCTCGCCCACCCGGGGCTGGACGAACCGGAAGTAGGCCACACAGGGCAGGCACCAGCGCCGGCCCAGGACCAGGCCGACGACCAGCTGCAGGGCCAGCAGCCCGTACAGCCACCACCACCCGGTGACCAGGGCGACGACGGCCCCGACGCCCACGGTCCCCTGAAGGAACCGGGGGGCGCGGGCGTCGATGACGTCGGTGTCGGCGTACGGGTCGGCGGTGGGTCGGGAACGGACGATGGCAGCGGACATGGCGGAATCCATCCTGGAGTGTGCAGCGGGCGGGGGAGCGGCCCGGCCGGTCAGGCGATCGCGGGGCGGCGCACCGACCGGCGGGCCCGGCGACAGGCGCAGGACACCACGCGCCCGTGGTCGAGGGCCCGGTTCCTGGTCAGGCGGACGCGCACGACGGTCATGACGGCACGGTGCCGGAGCCCGCCGGTGGCTGTCAACCGCCCGGGCGCCTGAACGAGCTCGCCGCCATGGACGTCTACAGGCTCGAGATGCCCACCGGTCGCCACCGCCCGAACCTGGTCGCCTGGACCGGGCAGGAGCTGCTGGTGTGGGGGAGCACCGAGCGGGGCAGCCGCGAGCTCCGCGACGGGGCCGCCTACGACTGGCGGCGGCTGGATCCGCTCCCGTTGGGCGAGGCCGAATGCTACCCGCAGAGCGCGGCCGCCGGCCGGTTCGTGTTCGCCCAGTTCTGCTCCGAGCATGCCCTCTGGGACCAGCGGTCCCGGCGCTGGGCCCGAGTGGGCCGCGACCTGGAGCTGGGGGCGGTGGTCGCGGCCGGGCCGATGTTCCTGTTCGCCGGGGCCGGGACCGGGCCGGCGGGATCCGGGTCGGGCCGGCTGGTGGCCTACAACCCCGGCTGAGCGCCCCGCGGGGCCGGCGCCAGCAGCCGGTCGCGGACACGGTCCAGATCGGCCGCGGGCACCCCCGCGGCCAGCAGATAGCGCTCGACCCCGCCGTAGCGCCGGTCCAGCCCCTCCAGCACCTCGAGCATGACCTCGGCGGTGGGGGCGAACCGGGCCAGGATGGCCTCACGCTCGGCCCGTTCGCCGGGGCCGTGCTCCAGCCATTCCTCGTCCCGGGGACGCAGCAGCTCGGCGGTGAGGGCGTAGTCGGCGGCGATCGTCTCGGCCGGGACGCCGACCAACCCCAGCAGCAGGGCCGAGATGAGCCCGGTGCGATCCTTGCCGGCCGCGCAGTGGACCAGCACCCCGCCCTCGGGGGCGGCGGCGATGGCGGCCATCACCTCGGCCACCTGGCCGGCGAAGCGGTCCAGCATCCACAGGTAGCTCTCGGCCAGGGTGAGGCTCTCGGGTGGGTTCTCGACCGCCGGGTCGATGATCGACACGTTGGTGTAGGCGATGCCGTGGTCGCCGGGTTCGGCGAACGGGTTGGGGTGGCGGTCGATCTCGTCGGTCAGCCGCAGGTCGACGATGGCCCGGACCCCGTAGCCGGCCAGGGCGGCCCGGCCGGCCTGGGTCAGGGCGGCCAGGCTGTCGGAGCGCACCACCGATCCCCAGCGCGTCTCGCGCCCGCCGGCCGCCGGATACCCGCCCAGGTCGCGGGCGTTCAGCAGCCCCTCCCAGGTCAGCCGCCGGGTCTGTTCGCGTTGCTCGGTCGTCACGTTCCCTCCCGCTCGCATGCTCCGAGCAGCCAGCCTACCGGCGCCCGGCGACGGTCAGCCGGCCAGGTGCCGACGCAGGAACCCGAGCACCCGGGCGATGGCGTGGCGGGAGGCGTCGGTGTCGTCGAGCACGTCGAAGGCGTGGTGGCCGTCGGCGTGGTCGACCAGCTCGACGGGCCGGCCGGCGGCCTCGGCGGCGGCCACGAACCGGTCGATGCTGCGGTTCCGCTCCGGGAGGTCCTGCCCGGCCCGGACCAGCAGTAGCGGCGGCAGGCCGGGCCAGGGCTCGACGTCGCCGGGCGGGCCGTAGCAGAGGGCGGCGCAGCGCACCCCGGCGGCCGGCCCGGCCAGGGCGGCGACGGTCAGCGGCACCCCGGCCGAGAAGGCGGCCACGGCCAGCCGGTCGGGGTCCAGGCCGAGCTCGCCGGCCCTCCCGCGGACGGCCTCCAGGGCGGCGCCGATCTCGGCCAGCACCCCCTCGAACCCGGCCTCGGCGACGGCGCGGTGCTCGGCCGCCACCCCGGCCAGGCCCTCGCCGGCCAGCAGCCGGCCCCAGCCGGTGTACTGGCCCCAGCCCCGCACGCCGCGCAGCACCTCGGGCGGGGCCTCGCCGTGGACCAGCAGCACCGCCGGCAGCCGCGACCCGGGGTCGCGGTCGGCGGGCAGGTACAGGTCCATGGCCAGCCGCCGGCCGCCGGCCTCGGCGTAGCCCAGATCGGGGCGCAGCTCGACCCGGTCGGGGTCGGGCAGGGGATGGACCAGCGGCATGGCCGGGTCGAACCGCGACGGCATGGCGGCGATCCTACCGCCCCGGGGACGGGTTGACGTTCCAGACCAGGCGCCCCAAGGTTGGAGGGGCCGGGACGCCGAGGTCCGCGAGGTGGAGATGGCTGACGTCCGCACCGCCGCCGTGATGGAGGCCCTGGCCTCCGTGTACGACCCCTGCTGCCAGGAGAAGGGCCTGTCGGTGGTCGACATGGGCCTGGTCCGGCGGGTCGACCTGGACGGCGACCAGGCCCGGGTGGAGCTGCTGCTGACCACCGGCTGGTGCCCGTTC
>Ga0081538_10004358_pt1 | contig 13076 bp, 16 predicted proteins | sample TabmetS5T2R1_FD_71022 | JGI IMG/M metagenome (GOLD analysis project Ga0081538, IMG submission 71022) | Tabebuia heterophylla rhizosphere microbial communities from the University of Puerto Rico - S5T2R1 | ecosystem: Host-associated > Plants > Roots > Rhizosphere ...
ACCTCGTCGCCATGGCGCCTTTCGACGAGGACCGGTTCTTCTTCGAGCGGATGGTCGGCAGGGAGGCCTTCGTCGACCGAGCCGACATGGCTCCCTCGCAGCTCGCGGACGAGCGAGAGCGCGCGGACAGCGCAGGCCTCCCGGCCGGCCTGGCCGGGCTGGCGCTGCTGCTCCTCATGCTGCTCGCTGCGAACGAGCACTTCTGCGGTCGCCTTGCCTGGCGGCCGGTCCGGCGAAAGGACGGCGACGAGTGAGGCGGGTCCGGCCGATCCTTCGCAAGGGCCTGCCGATCGCGGCGCTCGTCGTCCTGGCGACGCTGGCCGCCCTCGTGGCGCGCGACGCCGCCGCGATCCAGCGGTCGTTCGAGGGCGGCGACCTGGCGTTCAAGGCGCAGCCGGCCGCCGAGCGGCTGTGGCAGATCGACACGCGCCTCCCGTACGCGAAGCAGGCGATGGGGGTCGAGGACGACCTGCTCTACCGCCGCGCCCTGCGCGCGTTCGCAGTCGACGCGCGGCGGGCGGACAACCCGTATGACTTCGACCGGCCGGCGTTCCGCGCGGAGGCCCAGGCGACGCTCGGCTCCGTCGAGCGCTCGAAGGACCTCACGCCCGCTCAGCGCTCGAAAGCCGCGTCGCTGCAGGGCGTCCTGACCTTCGACGAGGCGACGGCCGACCCGGTCAACGGCCCCGCGCTGATCCGTCGCGCGCTCGGCGACTTCGAGCGCGGGGTGAAGATCGACCCGACGAACGAAGAGGCGAAGTACAACCTCGAGTTCCTCCTGCGCGTGCTCGACCCGAGCGCGGCGCGGCTTCGCATCCGCGAGAACATCCCGGCGTACCGGCCCGGGCGGAGCGCACCCGGTGGCGCGCCGCCCCGCCGTGGCCGCGGCTACTAGACGCCGGTGAACCTCTCGTTCCTCACGCCGATCGCCGGGCTCGTCACCATCGCCGCCATCGTTCCGCTTGTCGCGTTCGTGCGGAGCGAGCAGCGGGCGGCGCGGGTCCGCGAGGTGCTCCGGCTGGCGCCCCCGGGCGGCTCGCAGCGGAACACGGTCGCCGCGATCGTCGTCCTTGCCCTGCTGGTCGGGATCGGCGCCGCCCAGCCGGTGCTCGAGGAGACGCAGGAGGACGCCGCCAGGTCGGACGTCCACGCGTTCTTCGTCATGGACACCTCGCGCTCGATGCTCGCCGCCGAGGCGCCGGGCGGTAAGACCCGCTTCGACCGGGCGCGCGAGGCCGCGATCCGCTTCCGGGATGCGATCCCTACGGTGCCGATCGGCATCGCCTCGATCACGGACCGGACGCTGCCGCTGCTGTTCCCGAGCGCCAACCGCAACTCGTTCGTCTCCACGTTGCAGCTCTCGATCGGCGTCGACCGCCCCGCGTCCAATGAGGCGGGCGACATCCGCGCGACGAGCTTCGGAGCGCTCGGCGCGCTCGGCGAACGGAACTTCTTCCGCGACGTCGAGCGCCGGCTCGTTGTCCTCTTCACGGACGCCGAGACCACGCCCTTCAACGCTCCCGCCGTCGCCGCCGACCTGGCGGGCGCCAACATCCAGCTGATCGTGGTGCGGATCTCGCGGGACAGGGAGCGGGTCTTCGGCCCGCAGGGCGCGCCCGAGCCGTACGAGCCCGACCCGGAGAGCGGCGCGGCCGCGGAGCGTCTCGCGGAGGCGGCCGGCGGCCGGGCGTTCCACGAGGACGAGCTCGGCGACGCGATCGGCGCCGCGCGCGACATGGTCGGCGAGGGCCCGACCGTCTCGCTGGCCGTCCGGACGGACATCGACCCGCTCGCGCCGTACGTCTTCCTCGCGGCGCTCCTGCCCCTCGGCTTCCTCCTCTACCGGCGCAACCTAGCCCGCTGAGATCAGCACCACGCCCGCCAGCGCGGCGACGACCCCGAGTTGCTGCGCGCGGCGGACGCGCTCGTCGAGGATGATGGCGGCCAGGACGATCGTCGTCACCGGGTAGAGCGTCGCGAGCACGGAGACGACGCTGACCTCGCCCTGGCTCGAGGCGGCCGCGAAGAGGGCGTTGCCGGCGGTGTCGGCGAGCCCGATCAGCGCGATCGCGACGAGGTGGCCGCGCGCCCCGCTAAGCGGAGGCCGGAGAACCAGCCAGGCGGCCAGCGCCAGGACGCCGACGGAGGCGCGAAAGACGAACGCCGCCCAGAGGAAGTCCTGCTCGCTCGCCTCGTGCATCGGGATGTAGTAGCCCCCGAACCCCACGACCGCCACGAATCCCCAGGGGACGCCCGAGGCGAGCCGCGCGGCTCCGGTCGGATCGCGGTCGAGCGAGGCGAGCGCGACGCCGGCCAGCGCGAGCACGAAGCCCGCGGCCTGGATCGCGCTGACGTCGTCCCCCGTCGCGACGCCGAAGGTGACCGGCACGACGGCCGCGACTGCGGCGATCGGCGCCACGATGCTCATCGAGCCGACGGCCATGCCGCGGTAGAAGGCGGCGAGGCCGAGCGTGCCGAAGACCGCGGCGAGCGACGCCCACAGAACGGAGGGCCCGGGCGGCGGATTCCCGGCGGCGAGGACGAGGATCCCGATGCCGATCACCCCGGAGATCTGGGCGAGCATCAGCACCACGAGGAGGGGCACGGAGCGGCTCTTCAGGCCACCGAGGAAGTCGCCGACGCCCCAGGCGATGCTCGCCCCGAGCGCGCAGATCGCTGCGACCAAGGCCTAGTCCGGGACCGGTTTCGTCGCCGCGACGGCGTCGAGCTGGTTCGCGTGATAGAGCACCGCCGCCTCCGCCGTGCGAGCGGCGCGGACGTCGTGGTGCACGGCGACGGCGTGGACGACCTCGGCGAGGACCCCTCGCTCCAGGCCGCCCGCCTGCGACTCGATCAGGCGAATGCCTAGCTGGACATGGCCGAGGAGGCGTCCCTCCTCCGTGGGCCGGAAGGCGGGCCCCCGACCGAGCTCGAGCGTTCGTCCCGCGTCGTGGAGGATCGCGGCGGCGACGAGGAGGTCGCCTCGGAGCCGCGGATGGACCTGCGCCGTCTCGCGACACAGCGTCGCAACGGCGACCGTGTGCTCGAGCAGGCCGCCGGCGTACGTGTGGTGCGCCTCCGGGCTGGCCGGAAGCTCCCGCAGCCGAACACGGAACCGCTCGTCCCCGAGAAAGCGGCCGACGAGAGTCCGGAGGCCCGGGTGGGCGATCTCGCCGCCGAGGAACTCGAGGAAGCCGTCGAGCTCGTCCGCGTCGCGCCGGAGCGCCGGGGTCAGCTCGGCGGCGTCCTGGCCCTCCGCCGGCTCGAGCGAGCGGACGTCGAGCTGGAGTCGGTCGCGGAACTTGTCCACCCGGCCGAGGACGCGCACGGCGTCGCCCTCCCCGAAGCGGGTGTCGAGCAGCTCGACGTCGTTCCAGACGCGCGCCTCGATCTTCCCGCTGGGATCGACGAGCTCGAGCGCGAGGTAGTCGGAGCCGGTCCTGGTGCGGCGCCGCTCCTTCTTCGCGACCGCGTACGTGCCCTCGACGACCCGGTTCTCGGCGAGGTCCGCGATCGCACTCACGGCCCGAGTCTAGGCGCGGCGGAGGATGTAACGTCCGCGGCGAGATGGCCGTCGTGAAGCCGATCCGGGCCGTGCGCTACGACGAGTCGGTGGCCGGCCCGCTGGAGCCGCTGGTCGCTCCGCCGTACGACGTGATCGACGACGCGCAGCGCGAGGAGCTGCTCGCGCGGAGCCCGCTGAACGTCGTCCACCTGACCCTGCCGGAGAGCGAGGCGGACGCGGCGCGGCTCTGGCGCGAGTGGCGGTCGGACGGGGTGCTCGTGCGCGACCGGGAGCCGACGTACTGGGCGCTCGAGCAGACCTACGTCGGCCCCGACGGCGTCGAGCGGACGCGCCGCGGCCTCGTCGCGGCGCTGAAGGTGGAGCCGTACGAGAACCGGGTCGTCCTGCCGCACGAGCGCACGCACGCCGGGCCGAAGGAGGGGCGCAAGCGGCTGCTGGAGGCGCTCGAGGCCCATCCCGAGCCGATCTTCCTGCTCTACGACGGGAAGCCGCCGTACGAGCATCCGAGCGGCCCGCCCGACATCGAGGCGGAGGGAACCAGGCTCTGGCGGATCGACGGTGAGGGCATCGCCGAGGCGTTCGCCGACAAGCAGCTGCTGATCGCCGACGGCCATCACCGGTACGAGACGGCGGTTGCGTCGGGCGTCGAGGACATCCTCGTCGTGCTGGTCTCGACGGACGATCCCGGGCTGATGATCTTCCCGACGCACCGGATCGCCGAGCGGCTGAACGGCCGGACGATGGTGGCAACCGACCTGGATCTTGCGGTGTCCGAGCTCAATCGCAAGCCCTACGACCGGGCCGCCACGGTCGTCTACCGCAAGGGCGGCGGCGGCGCGCTGGTGGAGGGCGGCGAGGGCGAGCTCGACGTGCAGCTCGTCGAGCAGCTGGCGCCGGGCCCCGTGCGCTACACGCCGTCGATCGACGAGGCGGTCGCGACCGTGGAGCGAGGCGAGGCCGAGGGAGCGTTCATCGTCCGGCCAACGCGGATCGAGGACGTCTTTCGCTTCGCACAGGCGGGCGAGACGCTGCCGCAGAAGACGACCTACTTCTATCCGAAGCTCCTCTCCGGCCTGCTCTTCCTCCCTCTGGACGACTAGTGCAGCCCTGGCTCGACGCGTTCCGCGCAGCCGCGGCGGACATCACGCGCGTGCTGGACGAGCTCCCGACTCGCGCCGAGCGCGAGCCGGTCCTCGCGGCCGGTGTGGGCGGTGACGACACGACGGCGATCGACGACGCGGCGGAGCGGGCGGTCGTCGACCGGCTGGACGGCCTACACCGCCAGGGGCTCGAGTTCACGCTCGTCTCCGAGGAGCTCGGCGAGCGCCAGTTCGGTACGTCCGAGACTCGGGTCGTCGTCGACCCGATCGACGGCTCCGTGAACGCGAAGCGAGGCCTGCGCCACTTCGCGCTCTCGATCGCGGTCGCGGAGGGCTCGACGATGGGCGACGTCGTCTTCGGCTACGTGCACGACTTCGGCTCCGGCGAGGAGTGGACCGCCACGCGCGGCGGCGGTGCGCAGCTCGACGGCGAGCCGCTCGGCGGCGTGCGGCCGAAGGAGCACGTCGAGATCCTCGCGCTCGAGGGAACGCTCGCCGCCTCCGTCGCCGACCAGGCGGAGGCGCTCGTCGGCTACGCGCAGCGCTTCCGGATCATGGGCTCGCTTGCGCTCTCGATGTGTCAGCTCGCCGCGGGCCGGGTCGACGCCGCCTGCTCCCTGCGTGAGGCTCGCGCCGTCGATACCGCCGCCGCACAGCTCCTGATCCGTGAAGTGGGGCTCTCGATCGGCTTCGCGGACGCCGGCCCATGGGATGCGACGCCGCTGGACACGCTCCCTCGCGGCATCGTCGTCGCCGCCGCGACCGACGAGTTAAGAGACCGCCTCGGGGAAATCCTCGTCATGTGAGCGAGGTTCGCGTCGGCTGCTCCGGGTGGAACTACCCGCACTGGCGCGAGCGCGTCTACCCCAAGGGCCTTCCCCAGAAGCGGTGGCTCGAGCACTACGCCACGCTCTTCGACACCGTCGAGATCAACAACACCTTCTACCGGCTGCCCCGCGTCGAGTCTGTGTCCGGCTGGGTGCGCCAGAGCCCTCCGGGATTCCTCCTCGCGGTGAAGATGAGCCGCTACATCACGCACATCCGGCGCCTTGGCGGGCTCGAGACCGGCATCCCGCTCTTCTACGACCGCATCCGGCCGCTCGCCGGTTCGCCGAAGCTGGGGCCGGTGCTCTGGCAGCTCCCGCCGACCTTCAAGCGGGACGACGAGCGGCTCGCCGGCGCGCTGGCGGCGCTCCCGGCCGGGAGGCACGCCTTCGAGTTCCGCCACCCGTCGTGGTACGCAGACGAGGTCTACGCGCGACTGCGGGAGCACGGCGCCGCCCTCGTGATCCCCGACAGTCCGAAATACCCGTTCCGCAAGCTCGAGCTCACCGCGGACTGGACGTTCGTCCGCTTCCACTACGGGACGCGCGGCCGGAATGGGAACTACTCGGAAACCGAGCTTCGCGAGTGGGCCGAGCGGATCGACGGCTGGCTGCGGGCGGGAGTCGCGGTCTACGCCTACTACAACAACGACTGGGAGGGATACGCCGTGAAGAACGGCCTGCGCCTCAAGGAGCTGCTCGGTGTCTAGGCTGTCAGCGATGCAGCAGCCGACGCCTCAGCAGATCACCGACGCGCTCGCGAAGGTCATCGACCCCGAGCTGAAGAAGCCCGTGACGGAGCTCGGGATGGTGCGCAACGTCGACGTCGAGGGCACGCACATCGCCGTCACGATCGCGCTCACCGTCCCCGGCTGCCCGCTCCGCCATAGCTTCGAGGAGCAGGTACAGCGCGAGCTCGGCGGGCTCTCCGGCATCGAGACGGTCTCGACGGACTTCGACATCATGAGCCCGGAGGAGAAGGCGGCGCTGACCGCCCGGCTGCGCGGTGGCGTGAACGCCCGGACGAAGGGCATCTCGCTCGACCGCTCCACCCGCGTGCTCGCGGTCGCCTCTGGGAAGGGCGGCGTCGGCAAGTCGACGCTGACCGCGAACCTCGCGGCTGCCTTCGACCGGCTCGGGCATCGGACCGGCGTCCTCGACGCGGACGTCTACGGCCACTCGATCCCGCACATGCTCGGCGTCCACCAGCGCCCGGTCGTCGTCGACCGGATGATCGTGCCGCCAGTCCGCGACGACTTGAAGCTGATGTCGATCGGCTTTTTCCTCGACGAGAACGAGCCCGTCATGTGGCGTGGGCCGATGCTCCACCGGGCGCTCGAGCAGTTCCTGTCGGACGTCCACTGGGGCGAGCTCGACACGCTGCTCGTCGACATGCCGCCCGGGACCGGGGACGTGTCCATCTCGCTGGGGCAGCTCCTGCCGCGCGCCGAGGTGGTCGTCGTGACGACGCCGCAGCCGGCCGCGCAGCAGGTCGCCGTGCGCGCCGCGCAGATGGCGCAGACCACGAACATGCGGCTCGTCGGCGCCGTCGAGAACATGTCCGCGCTCGTCGGGAGCGGCGAGGAGATCTTCGGCTCCGGTGGGGGCGAGGCGCTCGCGGGCGCTCTCGATGTCCCGCTGCTGGCGAAGATCCCGCTCGATCCGCGGCTCCGCGAGAGCGCCGACCGCGGGGAGCCGCTCGTCTGGGAGGACCCCGAGGCCGAGGCCTCGCTCGAGATCATGCGGCTGGCCGAGGCGATCGCGGCGACGCGTCGCGAAGAAGGGCTCGGGATCGTGAAGAGCCTCCCGGTCGTCGGCGCCTCCAGCTGAGTCGAACGGCGATGCGGCCGGACGAGGTCCAGCCCAGGCTGCTCGCGATGGGCTTCGACGAGCAGAAGGCGGCCGTCCTCGCAGCCCACTTCACCGACGCCGAGCGGCGCGGGAAGCTCGGCCATGGCTTCCCCCGCGTCGAGTGGCTGGCGACACAGGACATCGACCCCACCGCGGAGCCGCGACGGGTCCTCGCCGAGGAGGGCTACGAGCGGTGGGACGGAAACGGCGCCGTCGGCTACCTCACGCTGGCGGCCATCTGCGACGCCCAGATCGCCGCGCCGCCGACCAACGCGCGCGTGGTCGTCGCCTCGAACTGCTTTCCCACCGGGATGCTCGGCCACTACACGCGGCGCCTCGCCGAGGCCGGGCTTGTGGCCGCGCTGACCGCCACCTCGCCGGCGCGGCTGGCCCATCCGGACGGCGGCCCTCCGCTTGCCGGCACGAACCCGCTCTCGATCGCCATTCCGAGCTCGGACGGCGCGCCGGTCGTCTCCGACGTCTCGATGGGAGCGGTGACCTACGGCGACGTGATCGCCGGGCTGGCGGCGCCCGACCAGCTCGTCCCCTTCGGCGGCGAGCAGGCGCACAAGGCGTTCGCCCTCGCCCTGGGGCTCCAGCTCTTCGTCGACGCGCTCGCGGGCGACGGCTACGGGGCCGTCCTCCTCGTGGCTCGGCCGACGGCCGACCCGGTGCCGGACCTGCGCCGCCTGTCAGAGGGCGTTCGGCTCCCGGGCGACGGCCCTACCAAGGCTTAACCAAAGCTTTCCGCTCCCCTTGATCCGGGTTAGCCGGCGGTTGGCCGGCCGTGAGCAAACCTGCGCCTGTGACCAAAGGAGGCGGAATGAACAAGCTGATCATCGGACTGGCGGCGCTCATGTTGCTCGCCGCAGGCGGAGCGCTCGCGGGCGGTGCGATCTCGGACACCTCGTCCGACGACTCGTTCACGACCACGAGCTCGACGACCAACGGCACGACCACGAACGGCACCACCACGAACGACACGACCACCGTCGGCACCACGACCGGTGCGGACATCTCCGGCCCGTGTGACGAGGCCGAGCACGCGAACGACCCGCGCTGCGCCGGCGCCGGTGCGGTGGGTACGACCACCGTCGGCACCACGACCGGCGTGGACATCTCCGGCCCGTGTGACGAGGCCGAGCACGCCAACGATCCGCGCTGCACGGGCGGCGCGGTGACCGGCGACGACCGCGGCCACGACGACCGCTCCGGGTCGAACCGGGGCCCCGGCAGCGGCGACGACGACCACGGCGACGACGACGACCGCTCCGGGCCGAACCGCGGCTCGGACGACGACGACCGCGGCGGCGACGACCACTCCGGGTCCGGCCGCTCGGGCGGCGACGACGACTAGCCAACCATCCCACAGAAAGGAATCACGAGCATGAAGAAGACCGCTGGAATCCTGTTCGCCTCGGTGATCGCGATCGTGGCGCTCGCCGTCCCGGCCCTCGGCTCGGGAGCGGCGCAGACGGTTCGCGTCAACGAGGTAGACGGGCGAATCTCGCTCTCCGCCCGCCCGAAGAGCGGCGCCGTGAGGTTCGTCGTCCGCAACCGCGGCGGCGACGCGCACGACTTCTGGGTCCGCGGCGGCGGGAAGACCTGGAAGACGCGGGTCATGATCCCGGGCAGGTCGGCGACGCTGGCCGTCCGGCTGAAGAAGGGCGTCCGCTACACGTTCTGGTGCGGGGTCAGCGACCACGCCGAGGACGGGATGCGCGGCAGCTTCCGCGCCGCGTAGCGCAGATCCAGCACAAACGTCGAGGCGGCCTTTGGCTCTGCCCGGGGCCGCCTCGACTTATTCGGGTATAGGAATCACATGCAAATCGGCAGAAAGCGCCGGATCCTCCTCGTCGAGGACGAGGAGTCGATCACCGCGCCGCTCTCCGAAGCCCTCTCGCGGGAGGGCTTCGAGACGTCTGTTGCGCCGACGGCCGCATCGGCGCTCGAGCAGGCGCAGGACAAGCGCCCGGATCTCGTCCTCCTGGACGTGATGCTTCCGGACGGCTCCGGTTTCGACGTGGCGCGTGAGCTCCGCCGCAACTCCCGCGTCCCGATCATCATGCTGACCGCGCGCGGCGAGGAGGCGGACCGCGTTGCAGGGCTCGAGCTCGGCGCGGACGACTACGTCGTCAAGCCGTTCAGCGCCCGGGAGCTCGTTGCGCGTGTTCGCGCCGTTCTTCGACGGGCCGCCGAGGCGGGCGAGCAGCGGCCGGAGGGTGCGATCGAGATCGGCCAGGTGCGGCTGGACTCGGATCGGCGGTCGACGAGCTTCCAGGGCGAGGAGCTCGAGCTGAGCCGCAAGGAGTTCGACCTTCTCCGCCTGCTGATGGAGAACGCCGGCTCGGTCGTCACGCGGGAGCGCCTGATCGACGAGGTGTGGGACACGAACTGGTTCGGTTCCACGAAGACGCTCGACGTCCACGTGAGCGGCCTGCGGAAGAAGCTCGGGGACGACTCCGCCGACCCGCGCTATATCCACACGGTTCGCGGCGTCGGCTTCCGGTTCGCCGGCGCGGACGAGTTGCCGTGAGCCTTCGCGTCCGCCTTCTCGCCGCATTCGCCTACGTCCTGATCCTCGTGATCGTGGCGCTGGAGGTGCCGCTCGTCCTCAACGTGGCCCGACGGGTCGACACGGAGGTGAAGGCTCGGGCCGCCGCCGACGCGCAGCTCGTCGCAGCGAGCGCGGCCGCCGAGCTGGACACACGGGACGTCCAGGATCTTCGGGAAATCGTCGATCGGGCGTCCCGCGACGCCGGCGGGCGCGTGCTCGTCGTCGACCGGAACGGCGTCGTCGTCGCGGACTCGGGCGGGCAGACCGGGAACTACGGCGACCGGCCGGAGATCCAGGCGGCGCTCGACGGAGGGATCTCGCAGGGACGGCGGTTCAGCGACACGCTCGGCCAGACGCTGCTCTTCACGGCCGTTCCCGTCGTCGTGCAGGGAGACGTGGGCGGCGCGGTGCGTGTGACCCAGAGTGTGGACGCGATCGACCGGCGCGTCCGTCGGGACGTCCTCGGCCTGATCGGCATCGGCCTGATCGCGCTCATTCTCGGATTGGCGTTCGCCTGGTTCCTCGCCGGGTCGCTGGCTCGCCCGCTGCAGCGGCTGGCGGCCACCGCTCGGCGGGTGGAGGCCGGCGACTTGGGTGCTCGGGCCGAGCCGGAGGGGTCGCGAGAGAACCGCGAGGTGGCGCACGCCTTCAACGACATGACGGACCGGCTGGAGCAGGTGCTCGCCGCCCAGCGCGAGTTCGTCGCGAACGCGTCGCACCAGCTGCGGACGCCGCTGACCGGGCTTCGGCTGCGGCTCGAGAACGCCTCGCTGAAGGCGGGCCCGGACCTCGCCCAGGAGCTTGAGGCCGCCGAGCGTGAGGTCGAGCGGCTTGCGCGGCTCCTCACGGCGCTCCTGACGCTTGCCCGCGAAGGCGACCGGCCGCCGGCGCGCCAGGCGGTCCCCGTCGCCGACGCCCTCGAGCGGGCGCGCGAGCGCTGGGACGAGCGTGCGGTGCAGGGCGGGCACCGCCTGGAGCTCGACTGCCGCGACACCGGGCTGGCGGCCGTCTCGGAGGAGGACCTGGCGATCATCGTCGACAACCTGATCGAGAACGCGCTCGTGTACTCGCCGGACGGCGGCCTCGTGACGCTGGAATGTGCGCGCGAAGGCGACCGGATCGTCGCGGCGGTGCTGGACGAGGGACCCGGTCTCGCGCCGGGCGAGGAGGAGCAGGTCTTCGAGCGGTTCGCGCGGGGTAGCAGCGGACAGGGCTCGCCCGGGACCGGCCTCGGGCTCGCGATCGTCGCGACGCTGACGCGCCGCTGGGGCGGTAGCGCCGGAATCGCGAACCGGACCACCGGAGGCGCGCGGGCGGAGGTCCGGCTGCCGGTGGCGCCGGACGCTTTGCAAACTCCGAACAGGAGCTTGGACGAGGCTTTACCTGGCCGCGTCTAGCCTGGATCCCCATGCGAATCGTCATCGTCGCCCTCCTCGGACTCGTCTTCGCGACCGGCCTCGGGTTCGCGGCGCACGTCATCGCCCGCGACACCGTCGCCCTGCCGGTGGCGAGCCTGGATGCCCGCGAGAACCTCGCGCCGGCGGCCACGACGAACGAGCGGACGACGGGGACGACGACGACCCGCCGGCAGCGCCGGCGCGCCACGACGACCGGCACGAGGACCTCTCGGACGACGACCCGCCAGACCACTACGGACGACGACGACGGAAGCGGGCGCGGCAGGGGCCGGAACCGGGGTCGCGGGGGGGACGACGACTCGAGCGGCTCTGGCTCGGGATCTGACGACTCGGGTAGCTCGGGCTCGGGCGGCGGCGACGACGACTAGCCGACGATCTCCGCGAACTCCGGCTCGTCCCTGATCGGGTCGAAGTCCGTGTCGGTGCGGGCGAACTCGCGATGGCGTTGGCTCTGCTCGGCCGAGCGGCGCAGGTGTCCCAGCGCGTCGGTCTTGCGCCCGAGCATGCTCTCGGCGCAGGCGAGGTTGTAGAGGACGCCCGGATCGTCGGGGTTCTCGGCCAGCGCGGACTCGAGCGCCTCGGCGGCCTTGTCGTACTCGCCGGTGGCGAAGAACCCGAAGGCGGGCGCCGAGCGCTCCCAGGCGGACGGCTCGAAGACCTCATCGCGCTTGGCGCCGACCGCCAGGATCCGCGTCTCCGGCTCGTCGGCGACCGCGCGTCGGGTTACCGACGGATCACGGACGAACACGATCGTGCCGGGCGTGCCGTCGACCGTCTCGCCGTCGAGCGTGAAGGTCGCCTTGCCGGAAAGCACGACGTAGAGCTCTTCGTGGCCGCTGTCCCGCTCGTGGTGCTCCCCGATGACGTCGTTCCCGGCCTCGGCACCGGCCCAGACGTTCACGCCGAAGCTCCGGATGTCGAAGTGACGCCGGATGCCCGCCCAGCGCGCCGCCCCGGCGAGCTGCGCCACCTCCAGCTCGTCGACGCTCGTGATGCCGTAGCCGTCGGTCATGCCACGAGCTCCTTGAACTCGTCGCGCTCGCGAACGGCATCGAAGTCCTCGTCCGTACGGGCGAGCTCGCGGAACCGGTCCTCGAGCTCGATCGCACGTCGCAGGTGGCCCATCGCCGGGTCGGGCTCGCCGTGCAGCACCTCGGCGCAGGCGAGGTTGTAGAGCACGATGCCGGCGTCCGGGTGCTCGTCGGCCACGGAGCGGAGAATGTCGACCGCCTGCCCGACGTCGCCCGCCTTCCAGAGCGGGTAGGCGTGCGCGGCGGCCTCCCACGCGGAGACGCTGTACGCCACGCCGGGTGTCCCGCCGACGACGAGAACGACGGTGCCGTCCTCCTCGGCGAAGGCGCCGCGGCGGATCGAGGGATCCTCGATGAAGACCATCTGGCCCACGCCCAGCGTGTGCTCGTCTTCGCCGAGCTGGAAGCGCGCACGGCCGCGGAGGACGAAGTAGAGCTCCTGGTGCTTGCCGGCCGCCGTCCCGAGCTCGTCGTGCTCCTCGATCACGCGGTTCCCGGAGTCGGCGCCGTAGGCGTTGACGCCGAACGCGCCGACGTCGAGGTCGCGACGAAGCCGATACCACCGAGCCTCGTCGGCCCCCTCCTCGGGATCGATCTCGTCGAGATGCGTGACGTAGAACCTCTCGCTCACGACCGCCGCCTCAGCTCCTCCAGCACGACCGGGTCGATCGACTCTGCGCCGTCGACGCGCTCTTCGAGATTCTCGTTGCCGGCCCACCGGAAGAGCGCGTCGGGCAGCTCGCCCTCGTAGCCGAGGCGCGCGAGCCGC
>Ga0081538_10004359_pt1 | contig 13075 bp, 10 predicted proteins | sample TabmetS5T2R1_FD_71022 | JGI IMG/M metagenome (GOLD analysis project Ga0081538, IMG submission 71022) | Tabebuia heterophylla rhizosphere microbial communities from the University of Puerto Rico - S5T2R1 | ecosystem: Host-associated > Plants > Roots > Rhizosphere ...
TCGCGGTGATCTGAGTTCTGTGGGGTGCTCTGAGTTCAGCTAAGTTCGCTCCGCTGCGCTCAGTTTGGTACCTCACCTGGTACCTCGGTGGACCCGAGGAGGCCGAGCGCGAGGCGGAAGGCCGCACCTGATCGAGGCGGTGCGGTGATGCGACAGCGCCGCCGTCGAGGTCGTCACGCGCTAACGCCGCTTCATGCCGAAAGGCGGACGCCCCGGTCATTCAGGCCGGGCCGCCCGCCTTCTCGTGAGCGGTCCGCCTAAAGGGAGGTAGGCGTAAACGGTCGTGATTAGATCTGGCAATTATCCGCAGGCGCCTCCTTGGGACGGGGGATCGTCAACGGCCCCTCCTGGGGCGCGTGGAAGAACGTGGCCACCAAACCGTCGGACCGCTCGTGCGGTTACGCGGACAAGTCCCGCAAGGAGGAAGGTCGAAAAGTGAGCGCCCTATGCGCCGTGGAACCCCACGGCGGACCCGATCAACCCGGCGATGATCAGGGCGAAGGTCGCAACGCGCATCCGGCGAGGCGTCATGAACGAGAAGCCCTTCGCGTTGAGCCACGCCCGCGTTCCCGTGACACCCGCGCCCGCCGTCATTGCCCCCATCATGCACTGCATACACATGGGAGGAGCCTAGCTCTACCCCGCGAGCGGTGCGGCTGTCACCCGCCCACGTAGTCCACGTGCCACCACTCGCCCGGCCCGTGGACCTTGCCCCACCCGAACTGGCCGCCGATCTCGTCGACGATCGAGCGCATCTCGGGTGTCGCGAGGTCGACCGCGAGCCCGAGCTGATGCGACGAGCTTCCTGGCGGGTCGGCGGGCGCGCCCTGGCCGGACAGGAAGAGGTCGTACAGCTCGGCCTGCTGCTCGGTGGTCCGGTAGGCGGACAGCGGGCCGCCGGGCTGCAGATCTACGCCGTACAGGCGCAGCGCCTCGTCGCGCATGACGTTCCACGCCTCGGCCGCGTCTGCGCGCAGCTGGAGCGGGCCCCAGGGCGAGGGGATGTCGGCCATCCCAGGCGGGGGCGCGGCGGAGGAGGTCGAGGCGGTCGCCGCCGGCACCTGGATCGTCTCCCCTTCGATCAGGTAGGCGTCCGACGCGAGTCCGTTGGCCGCGGCCAGCGCGTCGACGGTTATCCGGTTCGCGGCCGCGACCGACGACAGGCTCTCGCCCGAGGCGACGGCGTGCGACGTGCCTGAGCCGGCGTCGGCAGGTGCGGGGTCCGCGGCGGAGGCGGCCGCGAGAGCCCCGGCGCCCTCGTCCACCGTGGGAACCATGATCGTCTTCCCCACCACCACCTGGTGGTCCTCGGAGACCCCGTTGTAGACGGCGACCGTGCGCGTGGTCAGGTTGTTCGAGGCCGCGATCGACCACAGCGTCTCGCCGGGCTGAACCACGTGCGGAGCCTCCGCTTTCGCGGACGAGGCGCAGACGCCAACCAGCACTGCGACGGTGACCAACGGTCCGACGATGTTCCGACTGTGCACGTGAGCCCCTTCGTTCGAGTCGGGGCTTCAAGCCACCTGGACCGGCTCCTTTCTCGCGGTCGGCCCTGTGCATGCCTGAAACGTGGCGCCCGTCCGGATCCCACGAGACTCGTTTCCTTCCTGGCTGACGCTCGAAGCGGACTGGAGTGGTCTACAGGCTGCGGACGATCTGGACGTTTCCACTCCGACATCGCCTACTCCGACGCCCAGCGGCTTCGAGGACCGCCGCGAGAGAGGGGTGGGCACGCGAGCGCGCCGGCATGAGGGCGTTCATGGGGGCGCGTATACGCATGGGAGACCGTGCGTTTGCCGCCGTCGCTCTCACTACGGTGTCGAGCCGATGCTGGAGCCCGGGGCCGCGGAGGCCAGCCAGCGCACCCAGATCCATCCCGGCTCCCGGCCGTTGGGAGTCGCGAGGCTCGTGGTGCTGGTGATCGCGCTTGTAGTGGGCGGCGCGCTCATTGTCCTGTGGCCTGGGAAAGTCGACGCCGAGCTGAGTGAGGGTCTGACCGCAGATACCGAACCCGCCACCGTCGAGTCGGTCGAGCTGGCACCGTGCCCGCCGCCCTCCCCGGGTTCGTGCGGCGAGGCGCGTGTCCGGCTGGATGGCGGTCCGGATGCGGGGTCCAGCGCCGTGGTCGAACTCGGCGGATCGGGGATAGCGCCCAGCGTCGAGCCGGATGACCAGCTTCGGGTTGCGCGAGCGGAAGGCCCGCCTGGGTCTCAGGTCGCCTACAACGTCGTTGACTTCGAACGAAAGGCGCCGTTGCTGTATCTCGCCCTAGCCTTCGCGGCGCTAGTGATCCTCTTCGGGCGGTTGCGCGGTGCGCTCTCCCTCCTCGGTTTGGCGCTGAGCCTCCTGATCATCGTCCTATTCGTCGTGCCCGCGATTCTCGACGGCCACGCTCCGCTGCTGGTTGCGTTAGTGGGATCGCTCGCGGTGATGCTGACCACGATCTCCCTTGCTCACGGGCTCGGACCGAAGAGCCTGGCGGCGATGCTGGGGACAACCGCGAGCCTGATCCTCGTCGCGTTGCTCGCGGTCGCCGCCACCGAGCTGACCCGGCTCACCGGTCTCGCCTCAGAGGAGGCGACGCTGCTCAATCTGAATGTGACCGACGTATCCCTCGATGGCCTGCTTGTAGCCGGGATGGTGATCGGGGCGCTCGGCGTCCTCGATGACGTCACCGTGAGCCAGGCCTCGACCGTCCTTGCTCTTCGCGCAGCCGCGCCGGCACAGCGTTTCGGCGAGCTGTATCGGTCCGCTCTCATCGTCGGGAGAGACCACGTCTCGGCGACCGTGAACACCCTCGTTCTGGCCTACGTGGGGAGCTCGCTGCCGATCCTGCTGCTCTTCAGCTCCGGCGACCTGGGGTTTTTGGACGTCGTGAATGCCGAGCTGGTGGCCAAGGAAGTCGTGGCGATGCTCGTGGGCTCGATTGGCTTGATCTGTGCAGTCCCGATGACCACAGCGCTCGCGGCGGTCTTGGCTCGTGCGCTACCCGCAGTGGCAGCGCCGCCTGTTGTCCACCAGCACTGAAGGCGACCCCCGGTCACCTCTGAGCGACCTCGATGTTCTCCTCCGACATCGCCTACTCCGACAGCGCGGCGGCTTCGAGGGCATCCTCGGGAATGCAGGGGTCCGGACGACGAAACCTCGGCCTGAGCAGCGCTTCTTCTAGATGGAGCTAGCCGGACTCGAACCGGCGACCTCCTGGGTGCGATATCGCGTTCGCCAGCCGAATCGAGGTGATCTAAGTTCGCTGAGGTGCTCTAAGTTCACCTGAGTTCGCTCCGCTGCGCTCAGTTTGGTACCCCGCGTGGTACCTCGGGTTGTGGCGACGGATCACCTCAAAGGCTTCGGCGGGGCCGTCGGGATCTGTCCAGTCCAAGCAAGCGTCACGTCGGCTTGCCCTCGGGTCGGCCGGCGGAGGCGACGCGCGACTCATGCTCGCTCGTCGAGGCCGTCATGTCGACCACCACCTTGATGTCCTCGGGTCCCTTCTCAAGTCCCGCCGGCCAGTTCTCGCGCGGCAGCCGCCGGGTGATCAGGCGCGCGAGCCAACCCGGGTCGGCCGCGGCCAGCGCGTCGGCCGCCTGGTCGTAGTGGCGGCGGGCGGCGTTGACCGTGCCGAACACGACCTTGTTGCCGAGGACGAGATCCTTGTTCAAGGCGTCCAGGTACGCCTCTCCGGCTCGCTCGCTGTGTGAGATGCCGGTGAGCGCCACGACGGCGCCTGGCGCGGCCAGGTGGGTCGCATCGATCACCACCTCCCCGACGCCGGTGCACTCGATCACGATGTCCGGCTCGAGCGGCAACTCGGCGACGGGTGTGCTGTGGTAGTGCGCGCCCAGGTCAGCTACGAGGCGGGGCTTCGCCCCCTCGGTCACGAGATCCACGACGTGGGTGTCGAGACCGCGCTGGCGGGCGAGCAAGGCCGCGAGGAGCCCGATCGGCCCGGCGCCAGTGATCAGCGCGACCCTCGGATCGAACCAGGCGCGCGCCCCGATTCGCTCGGCGTGCTCGAGCGCCTTGGCCAGCACCGAGGTGGGCTCGAGCAGCACTCCTAGGTCGCCCAAGCCCGGCTCCAGACGCACAGCGAAGCGCGGGTCGAGGCGAAAGCGCTCGCTGCCGTAGCCGTGGCGCTCCTTGATCCCGAGCTCCACGAAGTCGCCGGTCTGGCACATGTCCCACTCATCCGCCGCGCAGGCCGGGCACGGGAGCGGGTCGGGGCGCCGCACGACGCCCGCGATCAGATCGCCCGGCGCGAACCCGCTGGCCTCGGGTGCCTCGATCACCTCGGCCAGCGACTCGTGTCCCAGTACGAGACGCTCTTCGCCCGGGGGCGGGACGCCGTAGCCGTCCGCGGCGATCTCGCGGTCGGTGCCGCACATCCCGATCAGAAGCGTCCGCGCCAGCACGGACCCGTCGGGCGCGGGCGGCTCCGGCAGGTCGATCACGCCGGCGGTCTCGGGACGGCCAGGAACTATCCCGATCGCCTTCAACGCTCAGCTCGCCCTGACCGCCTCGGGCCGCTCCAGGGTCAGCCCGGGGGCGACCTCGGGCTCCGCGCGCCGGCTCAGCTGCTCGTCCACGCGGATCAGATGCACCACGGCGTTGATCAGCGCCAGGTGCGTGAACGCCTGAGGGAAGTTGCCGAGGTGGAGGCCGCTGTGGGGATCGATCTCCTCGGCATACAGGTGCAGCGGGCTGGCGTGGGACAGCAGCTTCGTGCACAGCGCCCTGGCCCGGGCGACCTCGCCGATCTCGGTCAGCGCCGACACCAGCCAGAACGAGCAGATCGTGAACGTTCCCTCCTCGCCGCTGAAGCCGTCGTCGGTCTCCTCCACGCGGTAGCGCAGCACGAGCTCGTCCACCGTGAGCTCGTCGGCGATCGCCAGCACCGTCGCTCGCACGCGGGGATCATCGGCCGGCAGGAACCCGAGCAGCGGGATCAGGAGCGCCGAGGCGTCCAGGGCGGTGGTGTCGTAGTGCTGGCAGAAGACGCCTCTCTCGTCGGTGCCGTTGGCGCAGACATCGGCGTGGAGCTCGTCGGCCGCCTCGCGCCAACGCACGGCGGCCTCGGCGTCGCCGCGCAGCTCGGCCAGCTTGGCGCCGCGGTCCGCCGCCATCCAGCACAGCACCTTGGACGAGGTGAAGTGCCGGGGCGGTCCGCGCACCTCCCAGATGCCCTGATCGGGCTCGCGCCAGTGCTCCAGAGCGGCATCGACCTGGCGCGCGAGCATCGGCCAGCGACGCTCGTCCAGCTCGTCGGCCGACCGGGCATGCAGGTGCACCGAGTCGAGCAGCACTCCCCACACGTCGTGCTGGCGCTGGTCCCACGCGGCGTTGCCGATCCGCACCGGCCGGGCGCCGTCATAACCCGACAGGTGATCGAGGACCTTCTCCGTCAGCTCGCGCTCGCCGCCGATCCCGTACATGATCTGCAGGTCGGCGTCCTCCTCCAAGAGGTCGAGGAGGAAGTAGAAGTAGTCGTCAGCCTCCCGGTCGAGCCCCAGGGTGTGGAGGCCCCACAGCAGGAACGCCGAGTCGCGCAGCCAGCTATAGCGATAGTCATAGTTGCGCTCGCCTCCGGGCGTCTCGGGCAGCGACGCCGTTGCCGCCGCCAGCATCGCCCCGGTAGGGGCGTAGATGAGACCCTTCAGGGTCAAGGCGGACCGTTGCAGGTATGCGCGCCAGGGATGGTCGGGGAACCGGCCGCGGGCGATCCACTCGTGCCAGAAGTCCCCGGTTCGAGACAGCCGATCGTGGGCGTCGGCGAACGTCTCCGGGGAAGAGCCGTCGCCCCAGGAGAGCGCGCAGAACACTTCGTCGCCGGCCTGAAGCCGCCGCCGGGCTATCGCGCGCGGACCCTCGAGCCCCAGATTCAGGTCGCTCGTCAGCCGGATCGGCGGCTCCCCGTCCGCCGCCGCGACCTCGGCCCGCCGGTACGACTCCCCGATGTGGCGCCACAGGCCGCGTCGGCGCCCGTAGTCGAACGCCGGCTCGCACTCGAGGATGAACTCGATCGATCCGCTCAGGCATCGCGCCGTGCGTAGCAGCACCCGCTCGGCCTGATGATCCGACGGCGCGCGGCGATGGCCGCTGGCGCCGGGCGAATCGTCGCGCCACGGGCCGACGAGCATGACGTCGCGCACGACCGCCCAGCCCGTCGGGGTGTCCCAGGTCGTCTCGAGCACCATCGTCCCGGGCAGATAGCGCCGAGCTGACGGGACCGTGACGTCTGCGGGGCCCAGGCGAAACCGTCCCGCGTGCCTGTCGAGGATCGCTCCAAACAGGCTCGGGCCGTCCATCCGAGGCAGGCACATCCACTCCACGCTGCCGCTCGGCGCCACCAGCGCGCACACCTCGCAATCCGAGATGAACCCGTAGTCGGCGATCGGCGGAAACCTGCTCCCGCCTACCGTCGAGTGCGAGCCGCGAGAGGCTTCGAACGCCTGCTCGGTCACTGGGACTCAGCCACTAGGGCTCGAACACGACGCGGGCAGCGACTCGCCCCGCCTCGACGTCCGCCATCGATTCATTGACCGTGTCGAGGGGACGGACCTCCCGAATCAAGCGCGTCTTGCCGGCCGCGTGCAGCTCGAACACCTCGCGCAGGTCGGCGCGGGTGCCGACGATCGAGCCGACGGTCCTTATCCCGCCGAGCACGGTCTCGAAGATCGGAAGCCGCACCTGGTTGTCGGCGGGCAGCCCGACGAACACCAGCGTCCCGCCGCGACGCAGCGAGCCGTACGCCTGCTCGAACGCCTTCGGCGACGCGGCGATCCCAAGCGCTTGGTGGGCGCCGCCCAGCCGCTGGATGGCTTCTACGGGGTCCTCCTTTTCCGCGTTGACGGTGAACTCCGCTCCCAGGTCGCGCGCGAGCTCGAGCTTCTCGTCGTGCAGGTCGACCGCGACGACCCGTCCGCCGGCGATAGCCGCGTACTGGATCGCGAGGTGGCCGAGGCCTCCGACGCCGAAGACCGCAACCAGGTCGGTGGACCGCGTTCCGCCTTCCGCCACCGCCTTGTACATAGTCACGCCGGCGCACGTCAGTGGTGCGGCGTCGAGCGGGTCGATCCCCTCGGGCACTCCCACCACGTACCGAGCGAAGGCCGTCGCATACTCCCCAAAGCCTCCGTCGATCGAGTAGCCCATGTTCTTCTGCTCATGGCATAGCGTTTCCCGGCCCGAGACGCAGTAGTCGCAGGCGCCACAGGCGTACGCAAGCCACGGCATCGCAACGCGATCGCCAACGGCCACCTCGGTCGCTCCGGGACCAAGCTCGGCGACGACCCCCACTCCTTCGTGGCCGGGGACGAAGGGCGGCGTCGGCTTCACCGGCCAGTCGCCGTGCGCGGCGTGGATGTCCGTGTGACAGAGGCCTGAGGCCTCGACCTTGACGCGCAGCTGCCCCGGAGCAAGATCGGCGCGGGGCACCTGCCCGATCGTTAGCGGTTCGCGGAACCGCTGCACCACCGCCGCCCGGTAGGCGCTCGGGATCTCCGAACCGACGCTCGGCTGCGTCCCACTGACAGCCATCAGGCCTCCTTCCCTTTGGTCCGGCTCCCCCGACCAACCGACGAGCACCGCGGAACGGCTGCACGACACTCGCCGTCATCCGTATCTGCCCCGGATCGTACTGCGTGGGGGCGGTCTGAACCACGAGTCGACGCACAGCGATTGCCTGGCACACTACCCAGCCCGATGCGACTCGCCGTGGTCGGGCACGTGGAGTGGATCGAGTTTGCGCGCGTGGAGCGCGTGCCGGCCCCGGGCGAGATCGTGGATGCGGTCGAATCCTGGGAGGAACCGGGAGGGGGCGGAGCGGTCGCCGCGGTCCAGCTGGCACGGCTCGGGGGCGGATGCCTGTTTCTCACCGCGCTCGGCGATGATCCCCTCGGGCGGAGGGCGAAACGAGAGCTGGAGGCGCTGGGCGTCCGGGTCGAGGCGGCATGGCGCCCCCCGCCGCAACGCCGGGCGTTCGTCCACGTTGACGCTGCGGCCGAGCGCACGATCACGGTGATGGGCGAGCGCCGCGGGCCCCACAGGGACGACCCGCTGCCGTGGGAGGGGCTCTCAAAGGTCGACGGCGTCTATTTCACGGCGGGCGATCCCGGCGCGGTGCGGGCGGCGCGAGCCGCCCGCAAGCTTGTCTCGACGGTTCGCGCGATCGACGCGTTCGCGCGGGTCGGGGTCGAGCTTGACGCGCTGGTCTCGAGCGCCAAGGACGAGCGCGAGCGCTACCGGCCCGCCGACATCGACCCTCCGCCGCGCCTGGTCGTGCGGACGGCCGGTGGCGCGGGCGGCACGCTCGTGGCGGCAGATGGTCGGACGAGTCAGTGGACGCCAGCACCCCTGCCCGGTCCGCCGAAAGACGCCTACGGTGCGGGCGACTGCTTTGCCGCCGGTCTCACCTACGGCCTCGCCGACGGCCGTTCACCTCAGGAGGCCGTGGCGCTCGCGGCACGCTGCGGCGCGGCCTGCATGACCGGACGTGGGCCCTTTGAGGGTCAGCTGTGGAAACAAAGCTGACGGGCCCCGGTCCGCGGCGGCAGCGAGCACGCCACGCGAGCGTTCTGACTGCGCTGGGACCTAACGTGTGGTACCAGGGGCTGGGACGCCGAGGGTCCGGAACGACGGCGAAACCTCGAAACCCGGGTCTGAGCAGGGCTTTCTTTGGAATGGAGCTAGCCGGACTCGAACCGGCGACCTCCTGGGTGCGATCCAGGCGCTCTCCCAACTGAGCTATAGCCCCACGCTTGCACGCCCGAGCACGCCCGAACGGCGCAAGCAAGGATACAGTCGCCGTGACCGAGTGAGCGCGAGTCGAGCACTGTGAAGGCGGAGGGCGACTGGCGGTCGGCGTCGAGGCCGCTCTTTCGCTCCAGGAGCCCGAGCCTGAGCGAAGCGCGCGCGCCGCCCGCGGACTCGGCGCTGTACCGAGCCAAGGGCGCCGGCAAGAACCGTTGTGAGCAAGCCGCTGCGAGCGGGGAGCGCTCGTGGGGAGGCCGCACAGGGAGAACCCGCCGAGCCGCGAACATAGCCTCCACGCGCCCGTAGAAAACGCGCACGCTGCGGGAACAATTGCCCTTGCATGGGTGCCCTTTCCCAGCGAGACTTTGCAACGATCTAGGGCGGTCGGATATGGGAATCCTGGACGAAGCGATCCGCGATCACCTCGAGCTGAAGCGCCGAGGCGGTACGCAAGAACAAGACCTGATGCGCCTCGAAGACGAGGCTTTTGGTCCACCGACGCGGCCTGGCGACCCCGCGGCCGGCTCCGAGGCCACCTCGGAGGCTCCTCAGGCACTGAAAACTGAGGACGAGGCGTCGGCAGCCGAGCGCGCGTCGACAGCCGAGAGCGCGGCGGCGCCCGAGAGTGCGCCGGCTCAGGAGGGTGCACCCGCTGCAAACGGCACGGACGGGATGGGCGGACCCGCTCCCGAGCGAGGGGGCGTGTTCCACGACTTCGCCGCCGAGGAGGGACTCGTCCCCCCGAGTGCTGGTGCCGCCGCAGTCGAGCAGGAGTTCAAGGTCGAGGAAGCACCCGCCGAGCCCGCCACAGGATCCGACGCCGCGCCGGAGCGCGCGCCGGAGTCGCCCGCGCCGCCGGAGGAGGCGGAAGCGAGCGAGCAGGCGCCGGCGACGCCGGCCCCTCCGCCCTCGCCGGACGACACCCAGCCCCACGACATGGAGGCCGAGCTGGGGCCGGTCGGGGCCCAGCCGCAGGGCGAGCCGGCCGCCGCCGACGAGGTCGATGACGATCTCGAGCTTCGCGTCGAAGAGGACGAGATCGAGATCGTCGAGGAGGAGCTCGAGATCGTCGAGGAGGAGGGCACAGACGAGAGCCCCGAGGAGCTTTCGGCGGACGACGTCCTCGAGGAGACGCCCGACTTCCTAGAGGACACGCCGGAGCACGACCGCCTCTGGTTCGAGCAGAAGCCGCCCAAGGACTTCGACTTCGACGAGTAGGCCTCAACTCCCTTAGCGGGAGAGCACAGTAGTCACGACCTACAATGGCCGGCGAGGGGCCATAGCTCAGCTGGGAGAGCGCGGCGTTTGCAACGCCGAGGGCGCGGGTTCGAGTCCCGCTGGCTCCACTGCGTCAAGTGCGCGTTGCGCACCCTCGGAGGGATCGCCACCAGGGCAGACTCTCGCCCGCGCGCCGCACGCAATCCTTTCTTAAGGTCTGGCGGGACAATATGGGCATGGCTGAGCCGGCCCGGGTGCTCGTGGTGGACGACGAGCCGATCGTGCGCGACGTGCTCGTTCGCTACCTGAGACAGGAGGGATTCCAGGTGGGTACCGCGGCGGACGGCGCCTCCGCGCTCGAGGTGTTCGCCGATACCGAGCCCGACCTCGTGCTGCTCGACCTGATGCTGCCGCGGATCGATGGGTTCGAGGTGTTCCGCCGCATTCGAGCGGGGGGGAACCGCGCCGAAGGCGCGGTGGGGGGGCGAAGCCCCCAGGGAACGCCCGTGATCATGCTCACTGCGCGCGGCGACGAGACCGACCGCATCGTCGGCCTGGACCTGGGTGCCGACGACTACATCGGCAAGCCGTTCTCACCCCGCGAGGTGGTCGCGCGCGTGAGGGCCGTGTTGCGGCGCGCGGCAGGCTCGGAGGCCGACGGCAGCGAGCACGTGTTGCACTTCGACGGGCTCGAGATCGATCCTCGGACGAGGGAGGTCCTGGTCGACGGCAGCCCCGTCGAGCTGACGCCGAAGGAGTTCGAGCTCCTGCACTACCTCGCGTCGGAGCCGCGCACGGTGTTCAGCCGGCTGCAGCTGCTCGACGCGCTCTGGGACGTCGCGTTCGACGGCGATCCGTCGACCGTCACAGTCCACATTCGCCGGCTGCGCGAGAAGATCGAGCCCGACCCGTCAGCGCCGCGCCGCCTCGTGACGGTGTGGGGCGCCGGCTACCGCTTCCAGCCGTGACCCGGTTGCGACCGGTCGCGCTCGCCGCCGGGCTAGCTCTCGCCGGCGCTCTGGCGACGATCGCGATCGCAGCGGTCGGCGGTATGCCGAGTGACGAGCTCGGCCATCTCGCCCTGTACATGCTTCCCGCCGTCGCGCTCACCGGCTTGGCGGCGGCCCTCGCCGCTCCGCTCCTGACCCGTTCGTCGATGCGCGGGCGGCTGGTCGCGGTTGCGCTCGCCGCCGTGCTGGTAGGCCTCGCCAACCTCGCCGTCCTCGCCGAGCTCATGTTCGTGTCCGAGCACGACGCCGCCCAGGTCGCGCTGCTCCTCGTGTACTCCGCGGCCGCCGGGCTCGGCGTCGCGCTCGCGGCCTCCCGGGCGTCGGCCGTGGCGGTGAAGCGCCTGTCCGACACGGCCCGCAGGATCGGGGAGGGCGACCTCGACGCGCGCGCCGGCCGGCTCGACTCCGGGGCGGAGCTCGATCGACTTGCGGCGACCCTCGACGAGATGGCGACGAGGCTGAGCGGGTCGCTCGAGCGCGAGCGTGCCGCAGAAGCCCAGCGCCAAGACCTCGTCACGGCGGTCTCGCACGACCTCCGCACCCCGCTCGCGGGGCTGCGGGCGATGGTCGAGGCGATCGACGACGGCGTGGTCGACGACCCCGCGACGGTTCGGCGCTACGTCGGCGAGATGCGTGGCGCCGTCGCCTCCCTGGTCGTGCTCGTCGACGATCTGTTCGAACTCGTGCAGCTCGACGCAGGCGCGATAGAGGCGGAGTCCGAGCGGGCGCGGCTCGAGGACGTCGTCCGCTCTGCGGTCGCGGCGTGCGACGCGCAGGCGACCCAGAAGGGTCTCGCTCTCGAGACGAGCCTTGCAAATGCAGGCGGCGCGTCGTGCTCGCCGAGGGTCACGAGGGTGGTCCAGAACCTGCTCCAGAACGCAATTCGCCACACGCCGGCGGACGGGACCGTGCGGGTGGAGGCGCGTCACCTTCGCGACGGGGTCGAGGTCGTCGTCGAGGACTCGGGTGAGGGGATCGAGCCCGAGGCCCTCCAGCGCGTGTTCGATCCCTTCTGGCGCGCCGATCCCGCGCGTTCGGGCAATGGCGCGGGACTCGGCCTTGCGCTCGCGAAGCGCATCGTCGAGGCACTCGGAGGCCGCATCCAGGCCGAGAGCAGGCCGGCGCGGGGCTCCCGGTTCGCGGTGATCCTTCCCGATCGGCCTTAGCCGCGACGCTCGCCGGCGGTCAGGAGCGCGGGCACCTGGTCGAGCGGCTTCGGCGAGTGCAGCAGCACGACGCCGAGATGGCGGCCGCCGCGCCGCGCGGTGATCACGTAGCAGCGTCCTGCCGCTTCGGTGTAGCCGGTCTTCAAACCGGTGATCCCCTCGGCGCCGACGCGGACGAACGGGTTGTTGTTGTAGAGGTCGAGGAAGCCGCCGCGGATGGGGAACCGGAACCGGCCGTGATCGGTGGCGGCGATTCGGCGCACGCGCCGATTCGCGAGGTCGGCGCGAGCGAGCTCGGCGAGGTCGCGTGCACACGAGTAGTTCCCGCGGTCCTGGAGCCCGTGGGGGGTCGTGAAGTGGGTGCAGCGAAGACGGAGGCGCCGCGCGCGTTTGTTCATCCGCGCGACGAACCGCGGCACGGTCCGAGCGTCGTGCTGGGCGAGCGCGATCGCGGCGTCGTTGCCGGACACGAGCAGCAGGCCGTTGAGCATCGTCTCGAGCTTCACCTCGCGGCCGGCCGGCAACACGCCGACGCCCGATCCCTCGTATGCGAGCGCCTCCGGAGTGATCGGCACCTTCTCCGAGGGACGGTGGCGCTCGGCGATCACCAGCCCCGTCATCATCTTCGTCAGGCTGGCGATTGGGAGCGGTCGACCCGGATTGAGCTCCCACAGGACCTCGCCGGTGTCGACGTCGAACAGGATCCCCGCCCGTGGAGCGCGGGTGAACTCGACCTCCACCGGCGGATCCGGCGCCGGCCGGAGCGCGAACGGCGAGCGCTCGCGCTCGGGTTTCTGCTCCGCTGCTCCGGCCGAGCGGGGCACGGCGGCGTCCGAGCCCTCCTCCCAGGGCTCGAACAGCGCGGCTCCGACCGCGCCCGCGATCCCGCCCGCCGCGCCGGCTGCGAGCGCCGCGATCCAGGCTCGCCCCGGC
>Ga0081538_10004360_pt1 | contig 13074 bp, 14 predicted proteins | sample TabmetS5T2R1_FD_71022 | JGI IMG/M metagenome (GOLD analysis project Ga0081538, IMG submission 71022) | Tabebuia heterophylla rhizosphere microbial communities from the University of Puerto Rico - S5T2R1 | ecosystem: Host-associated > Plants > Roots > Rhizosphere ...
CGTCGGTCCTGAACAGCGACTGCTGCGGCAGGAGTCGGACGGCTCGCTAGTCGATCATGCCGACCTGACCGGTCTGCCCGGCGGGCTGAACGAAATCGTTGTCGACGGTCGCGGCACGATCTACGTCAACGGCGGCTCGGACTTCTATCCGGATGAGGGCGTAGCACCGGGCTTTATTGCAGCGATCACCCCGGACGGCACTGTTCGGCATGTCGCTGATGGAATCGCATTTCCCAACGGCATGACGGTGCCCGAGGACAACTCCACCTTGATCATCGCCGAGTCCTTCGCGAGCAAACTGACAGCCTTCGATATCACCGAGGACGGCGGTCTAGACAACCGGCGTACTTTCGCCAACGTGCTGGCCGACGGAATTTGCTTGGACGCCGAGGGTGCGGTCTGGACGCCCAGCTGGTCTGACAACGAATCCTGTTGCGTACGGGTGGCAGATGGCGGAGAGGTGCTTGATCGAATTCCGCTGGAACATTCAGGCTTTGCTTGCGCGCTCGGCGGGCCCGACGGCCGGACCCTTTTCATGCTGACCGCCGACTGGCACATGGATGAGGACTTCATGGATAACCTGCAGCGGCTTACCACAGGTCCGCGTACCGGACGAGTGCTCACTGCCACTGTCTCGGTGCCCAGTGCAGGTTGGCCGAATCACCGTTAAGCACGGACTGCAACACTCAGCCCGTCGCGGTGGGCGGATTGGTGCCCTTCGACAAGGCTCAGGGCACATCGGGAACAGGCTCAGGGCACGTTACGACGGGTTCAGGGCACGCCCGGATCAGTCGGGCACCAGCTCGATCCAGCTGCGAACATCGTCAGCCGTTTCGGTGCCAGCAAGATCGGGATGAGCTATCTCAACGTGGGCCAAGGTGATTGCGATGACTTCGTCGTCAGTCCGGGCGCGCGCGACATACCCGCATTCGCATCGCACTTGTCTGATCATCAAAACTCCTCCAACCATCTTCCACATCTAACCCGGGCAGGCCTAGTAGGCAATGCTGAGGCAATGGAGGAATTGGCCCGGGTACAGCTGTGCGGCACATTTGCCGTAGAGCTGTTGGGGCGGCGGATCGACCACCTGCTCCCGGGACGCCAGGGTCGGCTGCTGTTCGGTTACCTGGCACTTTCTCGGCTGCAGCCCGTCACCCGGAGCGCGCTGATGGACGCGCTGTGGGGTGAGTCCCTACCGGCAGATGCCGGCGGTGCACTGAACGCGCTCATCTCCAAAACCAGGGCAGTGGTCGGCGGCGATGTGCTTCGGGGGCGCAGCGAACTGACCCTCTCGCTGCCGGAACCAGCCCATGTAGACGTCGAGGTCGCCCTGTCGACATTGCACGCAGCAGAGTCGGCCGTCGCGGTCGGCGCCTGGCGACGGGCCTGGTCGCCGGCCTTGAGCGCCCTGTTGGTTGCACAGCGGCCGTTCCTGCCAGAGGCGGAGGCGCCCTGGGCAGAGGTGTGGCGACGCCGCCTCTTCGACGTGAGGGTGCGTGCGCTCGAGTGCCATGCGAAGGCATGCCTGGAAATTGGCGGCGCTGAGCTTCCCAGCGCCGAGCGTGTTGCTCGAGAGCTTGTCGACGTGGCCCCGCTCCGCGAGTCGGGACATCTGCTCTTGATGCGTGCCTTAGCAGCGCGCGGCAACGTGGCTGAGGCGCTGGCGGCGTACGAACGCCTCCGTATCGTGCTGCGTGAGGAGCTAGGAGTTCACCCCAGCCAGGCCGTGCAGGACGCGTACCTTCGCCTGCTCGGCTAGTTGACCACAAGGTTTCGCCAAGGCTGCACCAATGCCGGCACAAGGATGGCGGCCGATGCTTTCACCATGACAACAACAACAACCAGCGATCAGTTACTCGTCGATGATCTTGCCGGCGTCCGAGGCGCGATCATCACCCAATCCGATCCGCGATACGACGCGGCCCGAGCCGTCTACAACGGCGCAGTTGATCGACGTCCACTGGCCATCGTGCGGTGCGCAGACGTAGCCGACGTGATCGCCTGCGTGGCGTACGCTCGCGAGAAGGTACTGCCGCTCGCCATCCGTGGCGGCGGCCACCATGGCGGCGGTTTCGGAGCCTGGAACGACGCCCTTGTGATCGATCTTGGCGGCCTGCGCAGCACCTCAGTTGATCCAGCAGCCGGCACGGTACGTGTCGACGGCGGTTGTGTCTGGGGTGATGTTGATCATGCCACCGGGGCGTTCGGAATGGCGCTGCCGTCAGGCTTCATATCCACGACCGGGGTTGGCGGCCTGACCCTTGGCGGCGGTGTCGGATACCTGACGCGCCGCTTCGGCCTCACCATCGACAATTTGATCTCTGCCGATGTGGTGCTGGCCGATGGCCGCTTCGTGACTGCGAGCGAGAAGTCGCACAGTGACTTGTTCTGGGCGCTGCGAGGTGGCGGCGGCAACTTCGGGGTAGTCACTTCCTTCACGTTCCGCTGCCATCCGATCGGGGAGCACGGGATGATCATTGGCGGACCAGTGCTGTACGACATTGCGGATGCCGAGGACCTTTTCAAGTGGTACCGCGACCTGCTCCCGACGCTGCCCGAGGAGCTGAGCGGGTGGATCGGCGTCGCCCAGATTCCCGCCGCTCCGCCATTCCCTGAACAGCTGTGGTCTCGGAAGGCCGGGATCATCACCTGGTGCTACACCGGCCCCCATGATCGAGCCGACGAAGCGCTCGCTGAGGTACGCAACTTCGGCAATCCGCTGTTCGTCGGGCTAGCGCCGATGCCGTACTCGGTCCTGCAGTCCTCCTTCGACGCACTCATACCGCCGGGGTTGCAGTGGTACTGGAAGGTCGACTTCTTTGAGCAGATCACCGACGAAGCCGTCGCGGTACATCGCCGGTACGGCGAGGCGATCCCAACCCCGCTGTCGACCATGCACATGTACCCGATCAGTGGTGCGGCGGCGCGCGTGCCCGAGGACGCGACTGCTTTCGCGTACCGCAACGGCGGTTGGGTGGGTGTGGTTACCGGCATCGACCCGGATCCGGGGAATCTTCCGGTAGTCACCCGCTGGGCACAGCAGTACTGGCAGGAGCTGCACGCCACTTCAGCAGGCGGCGGCTATGTAAACATGATGATGGAGAACGATGGGCATGAGCGGGTACGGGCCGCGTACCGCGGCAACTATGAGCGCCTGGTCCAGGTAAAGCGGCGCTACGACCCGACCAATCTGTTCCACCTCAACCACAACATTCCGCCTTTCTGAGGCGGGCCGGTCGCCGGTCTTTTACGAGTTTGTTGCGCGGCGTGTGATTTCAGGATCTGCGATCTGCGGGTTGAGGTCAGGCGCGAGCGAAAGGTTTTGGAGCTCGGCCATGACCTGGCGCGTCTGACTCAGGTACGCGGTGCATCCGTCGCAGCCGGTAAGATGCTCCTCAAATCGGGTTCTCATCTCCGGTGAGAGTGCATCGTCGAGGTAATCGGCCACCAGTTCTACGAATTGCTTGCACGCTACTTCCTGCACACGCTCGGTCACGTCCAGCGCCTCCTCCTTGGCGGTCACAGCGACCTCGACCGGCGCCACGCCGCGGCTGGCGCGGACGCTGAGGACGAGCAGCACGCTGACGACGACAACAGCACCAACCAGCAGGAATCCGGACCAGTGCACACCGTTCTCGCGCGCTGTCCAGCCAAATACCAGCGAAAAAGGCAGGAACAGTGACCAGCTCATCGTTCCTGCGCCCGAGGCCACGCCAGCCCTGATCGACGACGGCACCGTGTCGTGCAACAGTCGGCTGCCGTGGATTCCGATGATCGCTAAGACCAGTCCGAGCACGACCTGCGCAATGATCACGACCGCCAGCGATCGAGTCCAGGTCAGCAACAGTGCTGTAGCCAACGACAAGATGATCAACACCGACAGCATTAGCCGGCGTTCCAGAGGTAGCTTGCTGATCAGCAATCCGCCAATGCCAAGGGTTGACACCAGCGCGGCCCAGTACGGTCCGTAGAGTACGGCTGGCGCCGACAGCGCTACCAGCCAGAGCGGCCCAAACTCGAAGACCGCCTGGGAGAGCAGCCCGGCAATGGCTACCAGCAGCAAGACCCGGAACACGGTCCTCGAAGTGATCATGGTTCGGAAGGTCAGAGCGATGTGGTGCCGCAATGTGAAGCGTTCCTCGGCCTGGTGCAGGCGCGGTTCGTTGAAGCGCAGGAAAGCGATGATCGCCAACCCGACCAGTGGAACTGTCGCAAAGTACGTGAAGCGTGTTGAGGTGTACTGTGCGAGCACTCCACCGGCCAGTGAACTAAGGACGAAGGCCCCGCTCTCCACTGCACGAATTCGGCCAATCCACTTCTCGTACAGCTCATTCGAGCCTGTCTCCTCAACCACAGTGTCGTAGACAATGCTGTCGACGGTGCCGGAGCTGAACGCGAAGTAGATCCCAAGCACCATCGCTGCAATCACGTACGCGATGACGTTCTCGCTTAGGCCACCGATCAAGGAACTGACCATCAGCGCCAGACAGCCCAAGATCATTATCCAGCTGCGGCTCCAGCGATCGGCCAGAATTCCTGAGGGCACTTCCAGCAGCGGCACGACGGCGGCGTACGCGGCGGCCATCGCACCCACCGATGCAGCATCGAAGCCGATCTGTGTCATGAACAGCTTCTCGATCGGAACCCACAAGATCAGCCCCTGCAGCGCTACGCCGATCTGCAGCGGCAGCAGCCGCCGGGCCAGCGTATGAGGCGCGGTAGCCGCCTTCGTGGTCATGATCGGTCCCCGTCTTGTTGGAGCGCGGGACCGAGGCTTTCCCGGAGAAGCTCACGCGCTCGGTTGAGCACGTCGCGCTGCTGCTCTGGGGTGAGTCCGGTCGCAGCAGCCACCTCGAGCGGCGGGCGGCCCTGGACGTCCCGCATGATCACGACCCGGCGCCACGGATCAGGCAGCGCAGCTAGAGCGGCCTTGAGTGCCTCCGGCGCCACAGCGTGGTCGGCGGGCCAGGCGGGCGGGAGTTCCTTCCAATGATCGGGGTAGGGGTCGTGATCCCCCTGAAAACGGTCGCTATCGACGGTTGTCGCGGGCGGGAACCAGCGGCTCCACCACGCGAAGCGGTTCCCGAGCGCCCGGCCTCGGGCGGTGAGATTGCCGATCATCCGCGCAATTGTGATCTTCATCGCGCCACGCCTTGTCCGTTCGTGTTGTGGCGGGTGAGGACGATGCCAGAGCGGACCGGCCAGCAGCACCCCAGAGTGATACTCCCGGTCACGACGATGTCCATGCCCTGGCTGCCTTTGAGTTCGCGGACGTTGTCGGCTACGTCGCTCACGGCCAGATCCTCCTGTAGGGCTAGTTCTCTTAGCTATGACCGCGCGGACTCGGTGAATTCATCGCGTGGTAGCTAGCCATCGAAGCCAATGACCTGAGCCGCACCCTCGACGCGGACGGCGTACGTGGCGATCACCACGCCAGTGGTCGTGATAACAGCGTCGGTAAGCCTCAGTGCACGACGCGGGCCGTTCTCTGCGAACAACCGGGTCCCACTACCGAGCACCAGCGGGTAGATGAGCATCACGTACTCGTCGACTAGGTCCTGCTCGGCCAGCCAGCGCCCCAGTTCGCCACTGCCGAGCACCGTAATCGCGCCGTCGGTGCGATCACGCAACGCGGTAACCTCGGCGACCAAGTCACCCGATAGCAGAGTGGAGTTCTGCCATGGCAGCGGCTCAGTGGCCGTGGTCGAGGCTAGGTACTTGGGGGTTTGATTGAGCACCTCGGTGTAGGGATTGTCGGTCTGCTTCGGCCAGTAGCCGTAGAAGTCCTCGTAGGTGCGCCGTCCTAGCAGGAGGCCGCGAGTCTGGGCCATTGACTTGCCCAACGCCTCACCCTGCACCTGGTCGGCGTAACGGATGCCCCAGCCGCCGTGCTCGAACCCGCCGCGAGTGTCCTCGTCCGGGCGGCCGAGGCCCTGTGTAACCCCGTCGAGGGTGATGCTGTTGACGACCACGATCTTGCCCATCTCAATCGCCCCACTGGCCGAGCGCGTACCGAGTGCCTTCGTTGTCTTCGAATAGCGCCCACCACCCGAAGTGCTGACGTGCAGGAGGGAGCGGAAACTTCACCTCGCGCGCGGTCAGCTCGGCGTAGGTGGCCTCGATGTCAGCGCAATCGAAGAACAAGTGCGAGTGAGGCAGGCGATCCGGCGCCGTACGACGCGGCTCATCGGGCCTCCGAGGGCTCAAGACCAGCAGCAGGTCCTGAGCTGGTGGCTTCACCTCGATCCACCGTTCGTCTCCGTACCTGTCATCGCGGACCACTTCAAAGCCCATGCTGGTGGTCCAAAAGTCCAGGGCGGCTTGTTGGTCTGTCACCGGGAGGATGACCTTGCTTACTCGTGTGATCACGATCTTCCCTTCGTAGATCGAAACATATGCTCGGACCAGATATATCCATAATGGTCATATCCGATACGGACTGTATCCTGCTGCCGTGAGTTCGACAAGTGGTGCTCCGGCGATAACGACGGCCGGGTTCCAGGTGCTGCTCGCACTGGCCTCCGGTCATAGTCACGGTTACGCCGTAATGGGATTTGTTGATCAACTCACCGAGGGCCAGGTTCGGCTTGGGCCGGGCACGTTGTACCGGACGCTGGCCCGTCTCGTTGCCGATGAACTAGTCAGCGAGACTGAGACCAGCGACCCGAACGCCCCGCATGATGCGCGTCGGCGCTATTACCAGCTGACATCCCTTGGTGAACGGGCGGTCCGAGAGGAGGCTGAACTGATGGCGCGAATGGTGGACGCCGCACAGACAGCAGGACTTCTCGATGGGAGCCGGAGGACGACATGACCCGGGAGCGCCCGCTCGGGTTGGGCACCCACATTTTCGTAACTGACGCCGAGGCTGCTGTGGCCTTCTATCGCGAGGCGTTCGGTGCCGCCGAGCTCATTCGTCACTGCCTACCTGACGGACGAGTGCTCTTCGTTGAGCTTGCTGTGGGCCCCGACAAGCTGTTGCTCAGCGAAGAGATCAAGGAGCTGAACGCCGTGGCCCCCACCACGCTGGGTGGCTCAGCGGTCATGTTGCTGCTCGAACTAGACGATGTCGACAGTGCCTTCACGCATGCCGTTGAGATGGGCGCAACGGTGGAGATGCCGGTGGCGGAGATGTTCTGGGGCGAGCGGTACGGCATCGTGCGGGACCCCTTCGGCCATCACTGGGCGCTGTGTACGCGCCGGGAGCAGCTCGCTCCGGATGAAGTGGCTGAGCGGGTGCCAGCAGAGCCGACCGACGGTAAGTGGACGGCTCGGTAAACCCCGAGCAGCGGTGTGCTGACCTGTCAAAGCACGCCCTTCGACAAGCTCATGGCGCAGACAGGTCGCAATCGAGACGGTGGCCAAGTTCGGACGGTGGTTGACGGGGTACTTGAGTTACGACCGAGTGACTCAAGGAGACGACGATGGCGTTGCCAATCGAGGATTACGCAGTTATCGGAGATACCGAGACCGCCGCCCTAGTGGGCCGGGACGGGTCGATCGACTGGTTGTGTGTTCCGCGCTTCGACTCGGCCGCTATCTTCGCGTCCTTGCTGGGCACCGAAGAACACGGTCGGTGGCTGATCGCTCCAGCAAGTCCGATCAAAGCCACCCGGCGGCGGTATCGCGGCGAAACCATGGTGCTGGAAACCGAGTTCGACACCGATGAGGGGACCGTACGGCTTATCGATTTCATGCCGGTCCGCGGTGAAGCAATGGACGTCGTCCGCATCGTCGAAGGCGTCCGCGGTCGGGTACCGATGCGTATGGACCTGGTGTTGCGTTTTGACTACGGCCACATCGTGCCGTGGGTACGCCAGGTGGATGCCGACCTGGTCGCAGTTGCTGGTCCCGATGCGGTGTGGCTGCGGACACCGGTCGACCTGCGCGGGGAGAACCTGTCCACAGTCGCGGAGTTCAGTGTTGGCGAAGGATTCCAGGCGCCGTTCGTGTTGACCTGGCGTCCGTCGCATCTGCCGACACCGCAGCCCGTGGACCCGATTGTGTCTCTGGAGGCGACCGAATCGTACTGGCAGGAATGGGCCGACCGGTGCACCTACGACGGTAAGTGGCGGGACACCGTCATGCGATCTCTGCTTACGCTGAAGACGCTGACGTACGCGCCGACCGGCGGCATCGTCGCCGCGGTGACGACGTCGCTACCGGAGCAACTTGGTGGCATACGCAACTGGGACTACCGGTTCTGTTGGCTGCGCGATGCGACCATCACGCTGCAGGCGCTGATGTACTCCGGCTACGTAGAAGAGGCCCGCGCCTGGCGGCACTGGCTCTTGCGGGCGATCGCCGGCGACCCGGCTGAACTGCAGATCATGTACGGCGTCGCCGGAGAGCGACGACTGGACGAATATGTTGCCGAATGGCTGCCGGGCTATGACGGCAACCCGGTACGCATTGGCAACGCAGCTGCGGAGCAGTTCCAGCTCGATGTGTATGGCGAGGTCATGGATGCCTTGCACCAATCGCGCAAGGCCGGGCTGGAATCGGATAAGCCTGCGTGGGATCTGCAGCGGGCGCTGATGCGGTTCGTGGAGGACAACTGGAACACCCCGGATGAAGGCATCTGGGAGGTCCGCGGCGAATCACGGCACTTCGTGCACTCCAAGCTCATGGCCTGGGTGGCCGCCGACCGCGCCGTTAAGGCGGTGGAGCAGGCTGATATGGAAGGCCCGTTGGACCGGTGGAAAGCGGTACGCGATGAAATCCGCCGCGACATTACGACGAAGGGCTTCGACGAAAAGCGCAATACGTTCACCCAGTTCTACGGGTCCCAGGAGCTGGATGCCGCGCTTTTGATGATGCCGCTGGTCGGATTCTTGCCTGCGACCGATGAGCGGGTGCAGGGGACGGTCGCCGCGATCGAGAAGGAGCTGCTGCGGGACGAGTTCGTGCAGCGTTACACCCAAGAGCCGGGCGCTAACGTGGATGGACTGCCGCCGGGAGAGGGTGCATTCCTGGCGTGTACGTTCTGGCTGGCGCAAAACTACGCGCTGATGGGCCGCCACGACGAAGCTCGTGAGGTGTTCGAGCGGCTGCTCGGCCTGTGTAACGATGTGGGCCTGTTGGCAGAGGAGTACGACACAGCAGAAAAGCGGCAGGTGGGCAACTTCCCGCAGGCGTTTAGTCACGTTCCGCTCATCGATACGGCGCGGACACTCTCTGAGGAAGCGCAGAAATACGCCCGGCAGCAGGAGAAGGAAAAGACCCCGGTGCCGGGCGACCAGGACGAGGAGCAGGCCCCGGTCGGATAACCTGGAACGAATGGTGGTGATCAAGTTCAGATGATCAACGGCACCGACCGGGCCGCTGTGCGCCAGCTCCAAGCGAGTGTGAATGGCCAAGTCATGCTGCCCGGAGACGCGGGTTACGACGCCTCCCGCAGTGTCTGGAACGCGATGGTCGACCATCGCCCTGCGGTGGCGGTGAGATGCACCAACACCGCAGATGTGGCGGCTGCGATTGACTTCGCACGCCGGACTGGTCTGGAGATCGGCGTTCGCTGCGGCGGTCACAGCATCTTGGGTATCTGTGTGCCGCAAGGTGGATTGTTGATCGACTTGTCCGGAATGAACTCGGTTCGGATAGATCCGGATGCCCAGCGGGCGTGGGTCCAGGGTGGCGCCTTGCTGGGTGATCTTGATCGGGCGGCGCAGTCGTACGGCTTGGCGACTACGGCCGGCAACGTCTCGCACACTGGGGTTGGCGGGCTGACGCTCGGCGGTGGCATGGGCTGGCTGGCCCGACGCTTCGGCCTGGCGTGTGACAACGTCGCGTCGTATCAGATCGTTACCGCCGATGGCACAACGCTGCAGGTCGGCGACTCGCAGAATGCAGATCTGTTCTGGGGCTTGCGCGGCGGCGGTGGGAACTTTGGTGTTGTTACCGAGTTCGAGTTCCGTCTTCACAAGATCGGCACGGCCGCACTGATCATTGATCATGTCTTCGACGTGGCCGACGCGCCTGCTGCCATGCGCCGCTGGCGCGACCTGATCGGGGAAGGGATTCCACCCCAGGCAACCCCGATTGCCAGTGTCGCAACGGTGATCGACTCGCCGGAGGTGCCGCCGGAGCTTCGGAGCCGGACTGTGGCAAGCCTGGGTTTTGTCTGGGTGGGCGATCCCGACGAAGGCCGGCGCCTGGTGGGTCTTGCTGACAGTCTTGGCGACCCGCTGACCGACCGCACCCAGGAGCTCTCCTATCTACAGCTGCAGACCATCGACGACGAATGGCACCGCCCGGGCCTACGCCGGCGCTACTACAAGGGTCACTATCTGGCGGAGTTGTCTGACGCAGCGATCGATGCCTTTCTCTCCCAGGGGGAACCCGATCCCAGCGTTGACCGGACGCAACTACCGAACGGCTCACTGCAAGGTTACGGCGGCGCGATTGCAGCCACCCCGAATGACGACAGCGCCTTCAGTCACCGGAACACCTTGTTCGAGTTCGTCGCCGCCACCGCGTGGAGCGACCCCGCCGAGGATAACCTGCGGCTGCAGGCGGCCCGCCGGTTCGGCGCAACTATGGAGCCGTTCGCGAGCGGCGTGTACGTCAACGTGTTGGCCGATGAGGGCGAGGTCGGTGTGCGCCGGGCGTACCCAGCCGGCAAGCTCGCCCGGCTAGCCTTGCTGAAGCGACGTTACGACCCCGAGAACGTCTTTCACCTGAATCAGAACATCCCGCCGGAGCAATGACTCCTATTGCCTCTGAATAACGCCGACTTCCACTCCGCACATAACGCCGACTTCCACTCAGCATCGCTTACTTGATCTTCGCATCAGGTACATCTGATGCGGAGTGGAAGTGATTGATGCGGAGTGGAAGTCGGTGGTTGATGGAGCCGGTGGTGCTAACTGCCCTCTCGGCGTTCCAGCTCGTCGATCTCAGCCTGCAGGCGCTCTAGTTCCAGTCGTTCGGCTTCCAGCCGCTCCGCCTCCCGTCGCTCGGTCTCCCGTCGCTCGACTTCGAGCCGATGGGACTCCATGCGCTCCTGACGACGGCGCTTACGCTCCAACCGCTCGGCTTCCGCAGCCCGGGCTCGTTGCTCGGCCTCGAGGCGCTCCGCCTTCGCGGCCTTTGCCTCCTCGTCGGCCCGCTGCTCTGCTGCCACGCGTTCGGCCTCGACCCGCTCTGCCTCGCGATGCTCGGCCGCACTTTGAATTTGCTCCATGATGTCCAGCTCTTGCTGATGCGCCTCTGATCGCTCCGCCTGCAACCAGGCGGCCGTTCGCTGCTGCCAGGCCCGCTGCAGCACGGCAAGATCAACGATCTTGGTGTTGGCGGAGGCGGCAGTAGTTGTCGCGTATGCAGCCGTCGAGGGCAGCGGGCTCCACGTGATCATCTCCGTGCCGCGGGCTATTACTCCGCGAGCTAGATCATCGATCGTTGCTTGTCCATTCGGCACAATTGCGGTTGCCTCTGCGCGTGCCGAGTTGGCTTCTTCCAAACGATCAAGTTGGGACAGGTCTCTGGCAAGATCAACCAGCGCGGCCGCCAGTTGGGCAGGAATCGGACCATCCAGCCGTGCGGCGAGCCCGCGCAGCAGCTCGATGAGCCTGCGACGAGTGACTAGGCCAAGATCGACTTCGCCGATCCCGACCAGGCGGTCAGCCATATCCCGGTAGAGGCCGAAGAGCGGCTCGGCAAGACGCTCCAAGAGAGCCGGGCTGAGCCGCCCGGGCTCATCGAGGCGACTGGCAACCACACCGTCATAGTGATCTTTCGCCGCATGCACGAAGCTGAGCGCTTCCTCGGCCCGGCCCGCGGCCCACCGGGTGTCCGAAGTCAACCGGTTGACATCCATGGCGAGATAGGCGGCGTCGGGATCGTTTCCCAGGCCAGACTCGGCCAAGCGGACGAACGCAGCGTCAGCGTACGCGTTCGCTGTGATCACGTCGCCGGAGCTCAAGGCCGTCCGGGAACTGCATGACAGCGCCCAGATCACAGTTTCCGGTTGCAACGGAACCTCAAGACGGTGTTCCCTCAGCTGTTCCCGAATGTCCTCTAGCGATTCCATGGTGTGGCCGGCGGCATCAAGCATGCCCATGCCGGTCTGGATTGTGGCCAGATGTACCACTGCCGTGACATAACGGGCTGCGTCCCCGATGGAGGTGTACGGGCCGATCGGTCCAGCTGCAGCGAGCAGTTCGCCGGCCCGGCGTACCGCGTCCTGACCATCCGCCGCCGCGGCCGGGTAGCCGTGACCCAGCAACCGGTGCGCCGTCAACTCAACGAGTGCATCTGCTAGCTCGGGGAGTTTGGAGGGGTCGGACCCCACCCAGCCCCGAAGCCGCTGCACTTGCGAGGTCAGCGTCTTGCTCCGGCGGGCGTATGGGTCTTGAGACTGCTGTCCTGACTTCGCCTGGGCCATCATGCCTTTTTACTCGGGCCTGGAAACGCCCGGATCTTGGGTGAACTCGTAGATGTTGCCATCCGGTGCACGGAAATGCACCCAAGCGTTGCCGCTCTCGTCTTCCTCAGCGTGAACAATCTCGACACCGCGAGCCCGGAGCTCGCTGGTCGCCGCATCGACGTCATCCACGAGAAACCCGACTACCGGCCCGGTCGTGAAGTGACGGTTCATCTCGGTTTCGGGGCCGAAGACCTCAACTTTGCTGCCGTCCGGCAGCTTAAGCACCTGAAACCCTGGAAGATCAAAATCCGGTTGGAGTCCCAGGACGTCTTGAAAGAAGTCGACAGTCGATTGGAAGTTGTTAGTGCGGGTACCGACCCACGCGAGCTTGATGATCTGCACAGCTATCAGCATCACATTTGTGACGCTTCAGCCACAGTGTTATCGACGTTCCCGCGGGAACGTCTTCCAGCTAATTCCCAGTGAGTCCGGCGTCCAGAATTGTCAGTGCTGATCCCTAGGTTCTTCCTTGTCAGGAAAGGTTTTCGGGGAAGGACGTTGGTTGATCATGAATCATCATGAGGGGTCTGGGGTGATACCGGGCCGGTATCCAGGTGAGGCAATCCGGCTCCATGATGGGCCGACACCACAAGCTGTGGCTTGTGAGGAGCAGCGAGCCCAGGCGGATGCATTGGCTGGCAGGATCT
>Ga0081538_10004361_pt1 | contig 13073 bp, 14 predicted proteins | sample TabmetS5T2R1_FD_71022 | JGI IMG/M metagenome (GOLD analysis project Ga0081538, IMG submission 71022) | Tabebuia heterophylla rhizosphere microbial communities from the University of Puerto Rico - S5T2R1 | ecosystem: Host-associated > Plants > Roots > Rhizosphere ...
CCGGACAAGAGGATGTGCTGCCGACGCTGGCAGCCGAGTTGGTTCAGCTCCAGGTCGATGTCATTTTTGCAGGGGGGGATGCGGCGGTTCGTGCCGCCAAACAAGCGACCCGCACCATTCCCATCGTCATGTTAGTCAACGGTGATCCCGTGAGCTCGGGGCTCGTTGCCAGCCTCAAACAGCCCGGTGAGAACATCACCGGTGTGACCGGCCTTTCCCCAAGACTCAGCGCCAGACGCCTGGAAATCCTCAAGCAGGCCGTGCCAGCGCTATCCCATGTGGCGATCCTCTTCAACCCAAATGATGAGACCAAGGCCGTTGATCGGCAGCAGTTGCAAGTCATGGCGCGGGCCTTGGGCGTCAGGCTCCACTCCGTGCCGATACACACGCCTGATAGCTTCGAACAAGGCTTCCAGACGATGCTGAAGGAGCGCGTCGATGGCCTCATCGTGTTGAGCACGGCCTTTACCTTTTTCTATCGTACGCAGATCGTCAAACTCGCGGCTGAGAGCCGCTTGCCGGCCATTTATGAGCGGAAGGAGTTCGTCGAGATCGGCGGTCTCATGGCCTACGGCCCGACTTTTCCAGACATGCTGCGGCAGGCCGCGATGTATATCGATAAAATCCTACAAGGGGCCAACCCTAGCGCCCTTCCGGTGGCACAGGCAACGAAGTTCGAGCTCGCCGTCAATTTGGGAACCGCGAACGCCCTCGGACTGACCCTCCCACCCTCTATCCTATCGTGGGCGGAGGTGGTGATGCGTTAAGGCGGGAACGACGCGCAGATCGCTCTATGGCTTTCGCGACGTGATTGGCAGGCGATGACTCGCGGGGGCGAGGTTGAGGCGACGGAGGAATGGTATGCCGAGCTTCAAAGCGGCGGTGTGGCTGGCGGGCTGGATAACCCTCGCCACCAGCCTGGCGTCGATAGGCGGCGCCGGAGAACCGAAAGCCGCCGTACTCAAGCAGTACTGGGGGAAAATCGTCTCCGTGAGGGTCGACAGGTGTGGCAAACGACCGGGTTTGTGCGAAGGCGTGATCATCCTGGCCCAAGGCGACGGGAGACAATCAGCCCTGGCGATTCGCCCTGGGACCTGGATCAAGCGCGGGGATCGCCTTGTTCTCCTCGAAGAGTTAGGGGCGGGCAACGATGTCCATGTACAAGCCATTGAAATCGCCGAGGAAGGAGCTAGGCGGGCGACGACCGTCGATGTGTCGACGAATCCGTGATCGGGCGCAGGCGCTGAGCGCCCTGAGCAGCCGCCCCCTCCCACCGGGAGCGGGCAGGCATGAGGGGAACCCTCCAGGTTCCCGGTGTGTCAAAAGACGCACGATCCGGTTGGCCGTGTTGCTGAGTCGGTGGATAACTCCAGCTTGACCTGCATAGGGGAGAATTCGACATGCGAACCCAGTGGCTCCGAGGGAGCACGCTCGCGGCGGTGTTGTTAACCACAGGCCTATGGATGGCGCCCAGGCCAGCGCCGGCGCTGGAGGTGGGGGAGAAGGCTCCCGATTTCCTCATGCATAGCACCGTCGGAGAGACGGTGCGGCTCTCAGATTATCAGGGCAAGAAGAATGTCCTGCTGTTCTTCTTCCTTGCCGCGTTCACCTCGGTCTGAACCCAGGAAGCCCTGGCTTTCCAATTGGATCTTCCCAAGTACGAAAGCCTCGACACCCAGGTCCTGGGGGTCAGCGTAGATGTGCCGGGTGCCTTACGGGCGTTTGCCGACAGCTTGGGCCTCACGTACCCGCTGCTGAGCGATTTTTCGCGGGATACGGTCAAGAAGTATGGTGTCATGTATGATGACCCGAACGACGCGCGCTTTCGTATGGCAAGGCGCGCCTATTTGGTCATCGACAAGCAGGGCATCGTCCGCTACAAGCATAGCATGGAGAACTCCGGACACCTGCTCGATCCGGAAGAGATCATGAGCACGGTCAAGACGATTGTCACTGCAGCGCAGTAACGTGGAGCGCACTTAGGGGAGGTGGGCGGTTGACGCATCGCACAGGCTTTTGGGTCACATGGCTCACGTTGGTTTTGGGGGTGAGCATTGTCGGCCCAGGCCAGCCTGGACAGGGGTATACCACCACGATCTACGAGGGACAGATCAGATCCGTCAATATCGTTAAATGTGGCCAGCAACCGGGCTTATGTGAAGGCGCGATCATCCTGGCGGGCGAGGGGAATGAAGCCACACCGGTGGAGGTTCGCGTCGGCACGTGGATCAAGCGTGGGGTGAACTTCCTCACCATCGAGGATCTGCGCATAGGCGACCGGGTCAGAACTCAGACCTTTCGCTTGCCGGGTGAAGCCAACCCACGCGCGGCCATTATCGAGTTTACCGAACCGTAGTGCTTCAACACCTTGTGCGGCGTGTTTTTCTTCGCCCGGAATGTTTATTCCCTCCCCGTTTTTTCCGGTCTTTCTAAGGCCATAGGTGGCCGGTGAAGGGCACATCCCGAGGGAGGGGCCCTGTGCTCCCTCTCCCAGATGACCCAGCTGCCCTCACCCCCTCCCTGTCCCGGGCTGTCAGGACACCCGATCTGGAGGTTTATGCTGGCGCCGATGCCCCTACGACATTCATGGGTTGCGTTGCTTATAGTTGTGGGGTATGCTGCGGGCTCGCTGATGCGTGTGCCCGCCCGGGCGGGAGGGGGGCCCAGAAGCTGTGAGGGTGTACGCTGCCAGGGATCTTCGACAGAGGTACCCAGCGATGAAGGGAGAGATGCACGAATGAGCACAACGATAGGGCGCTTCACCGAAGCCATGGTGCAGGTCGCCTCCACGCAACTGTATCAGCTCATAGGAGGGACGGGGAGGCCCCTCATAGTCCTGCATGGCGTCGAGGGGCACGAGGGCTGGCTCGCCTTCCATGAGGCACTGGCTGAGCATGCCACCGTGTATGCCCCGGCGCATCCCGGCTATGGCCAGACGGAACGCCCCCCCTGGATGGAAACCGTCGCGCATCAGGCGGTGTTCTATCATTGGTTTTTGCAGGAAGCCGGCCTGCGGGAGGTTGATCTCGTCGGCGTGGGCGTGGGCGGATGGATCGCGGCCCAGATGGCGGTGATGTGCCAAGCCAATCTCAGACACCTCGTGCTGGTGGACGCGGCCGGCGTGCGTCCGCGGCAGGGCGACGTCGTGGACATCTTTATCATCCCATGGCGCGAGGTGATCGAACGTTCGCTGTACGAGGCCGAGCATTGCGCCGAAGCCCTGCGCATTTATACCGCGACCCCGCTCCAGGAATTCGGTGGGGTACGCGAGGCCGGACGCTCCATGTCGATGCGCATGTGTTACCGCCCCTATATGTATGATCCGGCCCTCCTCCCGACGCTTGGCAAGATACGAGTGCCGACGCTCGTCGTCTGGGGCGCGCAGGACCAGATCATCCCCCTCGAATGTGGCCACCTCTATCAACAAGCGATTCCTGGCGCGACGTTGCGGGTGATCGATCGTTGTGGCCACTGGCCACATTTCGAGCGCCCGGAAGTGTTGGCGGAAATCATCCATGAGTTCATCGCCAGGTGAGCTTCGCGACCGCACAACCAGAGCAGGAGGTGCATGATGCCCAAGACCAACTACTACTATTTCACCGAGCAGCCCTATACCGGCTACGACCCGGAGCTCCAGGAGCAATATCCCGCCTTGCGCCTGAACCTGCCCAATTCCAACTACGATCCCCAGATCGCCAGCGACCTCTACAACCGCTATCACGACGAGTATCAGGTGGCTGACGACGTGGGCTTCGATGGTATCATGATCAATGAGCATCACACCGCGCCCTTCTGCATGCAGGCGTCGATCAACATCACCGGCGCTGTGCTGGCCAAGATCACCCGCCGCGGCAAAATCCTCATGCTCGGCAATCCGTTGCCCGTGGTCGATAATCCGTTGCGGCTGGCCGAAGAGCTCGCCATGATCGACTGCATCTCGCGTGGGCGTCTGATCTCAGGCTTCGTCCGCGGCGGTGGGGTGGAGAGCCTGGTCAACAACGTCAATCCGGTCTACAACCGCGAGCGCTTCGAGGAGGCGCACGACCTGATCGTGGCTGCCTGGACTCGACCGGGTCCTTTCCGGTGGGACGGCAAGCACTTCCAGTATCGGGTGGTGAACCCGTGGGCCCTGCCGCTGCAGAAACCGCACCCCCCCATCATGGTCCCCGGCACGGCGAGCCCGGAGACGGTCATCTGGGCTGCGCAGCATCGCTATCCCTATGTGGTGTTAGGCTCCTCGCTCGAGCAGACCAAAGAGTTGATCGGCATCTACCGTGAGACGGCGCAGGAGGAAGGCTATGAGATGAAGGCCGAGCATGTCGGCTATCTCATCCGGGTTTTCGTCGCCGATAGCGCAGAGAAGGCCCAGGCCGAGGGGCACAACTTCTTCTGGCAGAAGGGCGCCTTAAACAAGCAGATCCGCGAGTGGATGGCGCCTCCGGGGTATGCCACGGTGGATGTCGCAGGCATTCGGCGGCTGCGCGCCATTTCCAAGGCGTTCGACAGTCAAGCGTATCAGGAGGCGCAGGATAATTACCAGCTGATCCTCGGTACCCCGGATCAGGTGATCACGAAACTGCGGCATGTCCGCGACCTGCTCGGGGTGGGCCATATGTGTCTGTGGGCCCACGACGGCTACATGACCCATGAGGATACGGTGCGCTGCATCGAACTCCTGGGCAAGGAGGTGCTCCCCGCCCTGCGCGACGAATAGGCCTATGACGTGTCTCACCATCCACCCTTGGCGCCGGGCCAGCCACTTGTGCTCCACGCCTTGGCGTGTTGGCCTGGGCCATTTCTTGATGGCAGGTCTCGGTGGCAGCCCCGCCAGAGGTGCCGCCGATCAGCCGATCTTGAAGGAAGCCGATGCGGCTCACACCTCGTGAACTGGAACGCTTACAACTCTTCAGTGCCGCCGAGTTGGCTCGGAGACGCCGAGCCCGTGGGGTAAAACTGAACTACCCCGAGGCGGTGGCACTCCTGTGCGACGAGATCATCGAGGCGGCGCGCGACGGTAAGTCCATGGAGGAAGCCAGCGAGGTCGCCATCACCGTCCTGCGGCGCGTTGACGTCATGGACGGGGTGGCGGAAATGTTAGACAAACTCCAAGTCGAAGCGATGTTCACCGATGGCATGAAGCTGGTGACGGTCTACGACCCCATCAAACGGTAGGGGGACAGCGTTAGGATGAGGGAGGCGTGAAAGCGCCATGACACCGGGCGAGGTCAGCTATCAGCCGGGCACCATCATCGGCAATGCCGGGCGCCGGACGGTGACGATCACCGTCGAAAGCACGTCGGACCGTGAGATCCAAGTGACCTCGCACTACCACTTCTTTGAGGTCAACAAGCGTCTGCGGTTCGATCGGGCGCAGGCTTTTGGCATGCATCTGGACATCCCGCCCGGCACCAGCATCCGCTTTGAGCCAGGGGAGCAGCGGGAGGTGCGATTGGTAGAGTTCGGCGGTGGGAGACGCTTGATTGGCTTTGCCGGCCTGACGAACGGGCAAGCCAATGAGGAGACTCGGGCCGTCGCTATGCACCGGGCGCGGGCGCAGGGGTTCCTGGATACGGGCACGGCGGGGGTATGAATGGCCTACGAACAGGAACGACGGCGTTACGGGACGATGTATGGCCCCACCACCGGCGACCGCATCCGCCTGGCGGACACTGATTTGCTCATCGAGGTCGAGCGCAACCTCATCCCCTACGGCGATGAGATCAACGCCGGCGTGGCCAAGACGGCGCGCGACAGCATGGGGGCCTCCAGCACGGCGCCGCGGGATAGCTGCCTCGACGTGGTGATCAGCAACGTCGTCGTCCTCGACCCGGTGCTCGGCATTGTCAAGGCCGATATCGGCATCAAGGATGGGCGTATCGCCGGCATCGGCAATGCGGGCAATCCCGACACCATGAGCGGTCTGGACATGGTCGTTGGCACCACCACCAGCATCATCTCCGCGGCAGGACTCATCGCCACCCCGGGCGGCCTCGACGTCCACATCCACTACCTCAGCCCAGGCATGGTGCCGGTGGCCTTGGCCTCTGGCTTGACCACCATGGTCGGGGGCGGCGTCGGGCTGATGTTCGACGTCGGCGTCAACCCGCGGCATCATCTCGAGACCATGATCCGGGCATTCGAGCAGTTCCCCGTGAACATCGGGTTCCTCGGACGTGGCACCAGCAGCACGCCGGCGCATATCGAATACACCATTGCCTGCGGCGCCTGTGGCTTGAAGATGCATGAAGACATGGGCATCTCGCCGGCAGTGATCGACTGTTGTCTGCGCGTCGCCGACCAATACGACGTGCAGGCCTTTATCCACACCGACTCGCTGAACGAGTCGGGTCATTTCGAGGAGACCATGGCGGCGATCGCCGGCCGCACCATTCACGCCTATCACTGCGAAGGCGCTGGCGGAGGCCATGCCCCCGATATCTTGCAGATCGTCAGCTATGAACACGTCTTGCCGTCGTCCACCAACCCCACCAACCCCTTCACCGTGCACACCCTGGCGGAGCATCTGGAGATGATCATGACCGTGCACTGGCTCAATCCTAGCATCCCCGAGGATGTGGCCATGGCCGAGTCGCGCGTGCGCGCGGAAACGGTGGCGGCGGAGGATGTCCTGCACGATCTGGGGGCGGTCAGCATGATGAGCTCTGATTCCATGGGCATGGGGCGCGTCGGTGAGACGATCCTGCGCACCTGGCAGTTGGCGCATAAAATGAAGGCCCAACGCGGCAGCGATGGTGAACATGACAACGCGCGGGTGCTGCGCTATCTGGCGAAGTACACCATCAACCCGGCCATTGCGACGGGGATCGGCGCTCATATCGGCAGTCTGGAGCCGGGCAAGTTCGCCGACATCGTCCTCTGGCGCCCGAAGTTTTTCGGGGTGAAGCCCGAGCTCGTGATCAAAGGGGGTGTGCCGGTGCTAGGTGCCACAGGATCGGCGGATGCCTCGATCCGTTACTCCGAGCCGGTCTATCTGCGCCCACTGTGGGGGGCGGTCGGCGCCGCTCCTGGGCGACTATCGGCCTTGTTCACCTCGCAGCTCGCGTACGAGCAAAACCTGGCACAACAGGTGCCGACGACGCGGCGCGTCGTGCCCGTGCGCGACACGCGGGTGCTGCGCAAGCACCATATGGTGAGGAACGCCGCGCTGCCGGCGGTGAGAGTCAACCCCGAGACGTACGAAGTGACCGTCGATGGCCAGCGCGCCTGGTGTGATCCGGTCGATCAGGTGCCGATGAATCAGCTGTATTTTCTGTAAGGCGATTATGCTCATGATGCTCAGCGACGAGGCGCTCCTTCGCCTGCTGCAACTCACCGACACGGCCTTCCCTAGCGGGGCCTTCGCACATTCCTTCGGGCTCGAAACCTATGTGGACCGCGGAGCCGTGAACTCCTCCGCAACGCTTGAAGCCTTCATCGCGAACACCTTGCTGCATGCGGTCGCGCCCGGCGATGGCGTGGCCTGTCTCGCCGTTGCACAAGCCGGAACTGACTGGGAAAGCGTCGTGCAACGGTTAGATCATCGCCTCACCGCCATGAAAACCGTCACCGAACTTCGCGAAGCCAGCCAAACGTTGGGGACGCGCTTCTTACGGACGGCGACTCAGCTCTTCGTGCTACCACGTGCCACCCGCTATCTGGCGGCCATCGATGCGAAGCAACTGCATGGGCACATGAGTCTTGCCTATGGGCTCATCTGCCACGACCTGGCACTACCCTTGCCACCCGCGCTGGCAGCCTGGTTTCGCCATTACTGCGCCTCCTTGGTCTCGGTGGGGGTGAGGTTGATTCCGCTCGGACAGACGGAGGGGCAGATGCTGCTCGTGCGTCTCGGGACGACCATTGTCACGGCCGTCGAGCGCACGCTGACACAGGACATCGGCGACATGACGAGCTTCACTCCGGGGCAAGAGCTGGCCGGGATCGTCCATCGCGACGTGCTCACCACGCGTCTATATATCTCCTGAACAGCATGTCTCGGCCACCGCGGCATCACGGTTATTTGTCGCTTGACCTCGTCTGCGACGGCGGCCGCACAACGATCGCCCATCAGCGCTCCCATCCCCCATTACAGACCTTCGGCCTGCAGGAGGCTGACGGCCAGGGCAGCGCCTACCTGCAAATCCTCAATCCCTGTGGAGGGCTATTCGAGGGTGATAGCGCTGAGATCGAGGTTACCTTGCAACGGGGAGCGCATCTGTACCTCACCACGCAGGCCGCAACGAAAATCTATCCGGCCGAGCACGACCAGGTCACCCGACAATACATCCGGCTGCGAGTCGCTTCGGGAGCCACCCTCGAATATCTCCCCCTGCCGCTGATCCCATTTGCCCACGCGCAGTACGTGCAGGAGACCGAGATCCACGTCGAGTCGGGCGGCACCTGCTTCGTCGCCGAGGTCCTGGCTCCCGGTCGGGTTGCCCGTGCTGAGCGCTTCGCCTATCACATGCTTCGTGGCCGCGTGGAGGGATGGGTGGATGATCAACTCGCCTTATTCGAACAGCTGATGCTTCAGCCAGAGCGGGATGCGTATGGAGGGTTAGGTATACTGGACGGAAAATCCTATGTGGCCACGCTCTATGTGCTGACCTCCAAAGTCCTCGCCCCTCTGGTCCCTGGGTGGAACCGCTGCCTGACAAGGCAATACGGCGAGCACATGGGAATCACCGCGCAAGCCTATGGAGGTCTGGTGGTACGCCTGCTCGGCCACACCGGCCAGGAAGTCCTGGGACGCCTGAATGCCGTGCATCGTTTGATTCGCGAAGAAGGACTCGAGTTGCCGCCGCTGCAAATCTATCGGCCGTTTGCGTAGCCACCACCGTGGAAATGGCCAGCTGATCGCTCAGATATCGGACCCGCCTAATAGGCGCCATGCTCGTTGACACACCCGCTTCCTTGCTCTACACTCACGCTGACGTATCCCTTCCGGTCGTGCCTGGTGACTGGGTCCATGCCGCCCGCGAGAAGGAGCCCGCCGATGTCGACCTCCCCCCCTGGCGCTGCGATGCTCATGGTCATCGTCTGGCTCGCCCTGGCCGTCCTGGCGGGCGGGTGTGCGCCGAGCCATCTGGTCGTCACCGAGGATCCCCAGCTCCAAGGCGTTCGCACCGTCTACGTGTCCCGGTTTGACAGCCTGGTTCCACATCCCGACGCGGCCATCGTGATGACCGCCGCCTTGAAGGCGCAACTGAAAGCTGATGGGGTGTTTCAGGTGGTCGAGGACCGACAACTCGCCGATGCCTCGTTCACCGGGACGGTGGGCAAATGGACACGGGGTGGGCTGGATTGGCAGGGGGCCCGCTCATCCGAGGTGAGTGGGAGCCTCCGGCTCCTCGACCCGGCCGGCCATCCCCTGTGGATCGCCGCGGCGGTCCAACGTGATCCGCTGCGCTTGGTAGCTCACGGGCTCTTCGCCCGCTCCCCCAGTCTCTTGGCGCTTCATTGGGCCAGGACCGTGTTACAGCAGATGCCCGGCTATGTGGTCAAAGGGCGGCCGAACACCCTGACCGGTCGTGAACGCCGTTCACCCCCTCCGGCATCGTAGCCCTCACGCCTCTTCGCCACGCGTGAGGGGCGAGTGTAAGCGTTCCCGCCAACGCTGCTCCGCGTGTTCTCGACGCCTTTCCGATCCGCCACACCCTTCCTCACCCAGTCCCGGTCACACCTCCCCATCCTCGGCACCTGTTCCGCCTCCCCGTCTCCGGCGCGCCACACCCGCCAATGGCGGCACTTTTCCCCCGTGCATCTTCGGCACCCGTCACACCACGGGCGGGATCGCGATGACCCTCACCTGCTTGACGATCCGCCAGCTATGCCCCACGCTTGAAGCCACCCCTGATCGTCACCCCTTCTCTGCCCACCTCATCACCAATCCATCCGGTTATTGCCCGCTGGTACAGTGGTGGCGGCCACTCTCCACCTCCATGAGAGGGCGCTCCGCCCTCGGATATCGCTGCACAACCGCTTCCGCGCGGGTGTGACTGCCCACGACCGAGCCTGTCGTGGCCAGGGGTCGGTTCGGACGGGAGTGGTCTCGAAGTGAAAGGATCCGCCCCCTCACGCCTCCCAGACTGAGACGCGTGGCCGACGCGACCGGTGTTGCGGCTTGCCGAGCCTGCTCCATGGCTGAGATCCCGCGCGCGTTCATGGCCGGCATAGGGATTGCACTGCATTGACCCCCAGGGGCGCTCGCCCCGAGGGCGGGACGGGGGTGCTCCACGGAGGGGGGACCGATGCCAAAACATACCGACCATAATCGTGACGCCGTGACCAGCGACTCCCTACAGGCCTATCTTCGACGGATCGGCACGATCCCACTCCTCACTCGTGAGGAAGAGGTTGAGCTGGCGAAGCGGGCGCAGGCGGGTGACCAAGAGGCGCTTGACAAGCTCATCGTCAGCAATCTGCGCTACGTCGTCAGCGTCGCCCGCCGCTACCTCGGCTATGGCCTCGGGCTTGCCGACCTCATTAACGAGGGCAATATTGGGCTGATCCAAGCCATCCAGCGCTTCGATCCTGCCCGCGGTGTCAAGCTCATTACGTACGCGGTGTGGTGGATTCGGCAGGCCATCACACATGCCATCGCCGAGCATGGCGGCGTGATCGCTCTGCCGGTGAACCAGCTGGAGAAGCTGCGTCGGGTGCTTGAAGGCTATCGCCGTTAGACCCAACACATCGGCCTGGAGCCCAGCAGTCAAGAGCTTGCCGCCGAGCTCGAATTGCCCGCCGAAGAGGTGGAGCCGACATTCGAGAGTCATGCGAAGAAACTGAGGATTTTTCGGTAGCAGGGGGTTGTCTCCCAGTGCTATCCTCCTAACCTCGTTGAGCCACATCGATTCTTGACACGATGCTCAGGAGGAGCGGATGAAGGCACCGGTAACCTCTACCCCGGAGATTGTGGATGTCAAACGGTTGGACCACTTGCCCTTGGTGGGCGCCATGCTGCGAGAGCTGGCCGTGAAGGACACGCTGGATGCCCTCATCCCACCGCATGAACGCAATGCCGTGACCGTGGGGGAGTGCATCGAGGCCCTCGTCCTGACGATTCTCACTGGGGAGCATGCCTTATCCCGCGTGGCCGATACTCTGGCTGGCTACGATTTGGAAGTCATCTTCCAGCGGCCCCTGGACGCATCCCACTTCCACGACAACCGGTTGGGCCGTGCACTCGATGCTCTCTGGACCGCCGGCCTGGACCGGATCTACGGCGCGGTGATCAGCCAGGCCATCCGGCACTATACGCTGGAGCTGACGCGGCTACACACGGATACCACCAGCCTCAAGGTGTACGGGGCCTACGAGCGGGACGCGGACGAGGAGGGGCCCTTAGTCACGTTTGGCTACAGTCGCGATCACCGACCCGACCTCAAACAACTGCTCTTTGGGCTCACCGTGACGGCCGACGGGGTGCCGGTGTGGGGCCATGTCAGCGATGGCAACCGCAGTGACAGCACCGAGCACCGCTTCCATCTCACGCAGCTCCGCCAGCATCTGCCGGATATTGGCGAGCCACTCTTGGTTGCCGATAGTAAGTTCTTTGCGGGCGAGACGATGGCGTTGGCCGCAGTGCATCAGTTCCACTTTGTCACGCTGGTGCCGCACACTGTGGGCCTGCGGCAAGAGCTGGTGGATGCCCCCGAGCTTGGGGCCCTGCCCCTGCTGTGGGAACAGCCTGGCCGCCGCAAAGAGCAGATGGAGTGCTATCACGGGGCCTCGATGGTGTGCCCCTACGGCTGGAAGACAGAGGCGGGTGAAGTGCACGAGTTGACCTTGCGCTTTCTGGTCGTGGAATCCACGCAACTGGCCAAGGCCAAAGCCCCGCGCCGAGCGGCTGCGCAACAAGCGGAGTGGGCCCAGCTGACCACCCTCCAACGCCAATGGCAACAGCGGACCTTTGCCTGTGAGGCCGATGCCCACCAGGCGGCGACCCTGTGCCTGCGGGAGCGGTCCTTGCACAGCCATCATTTGACCTATACGGTCGCCCCCGCGTGGGTCCCAGCCAAGCAGGCCACGCGGGGACGGCCCCCCAAGGATGCCCCGCGTCCCCAACGCCAGGTGTGGCGGGTCCGCTGGCAGGTGCAGGAGGCGACCGAGGCCATCGCCACCCAGGCCCAACGGGAGCGTCGGTTTGTACTGGCCACCAACGTGCTGGATGCCCAGCAGCTCAAGGACGCGGACCTGTTGCGGGCCTACAAGGGGCAGCCGGCCGTGGAGCTGAGCTTTAAGTGGGCGAAGAACCCGGCGGCCATCGCACCCATCTTCCTGGAGACTCCCACACGGATTGCGGCGCTGGGCTGTGTGTACTTGGTTGCCCTGCTGGTATACACCCTGGTCGAACGGCAAGTCCGCAACAACTTGGCCGAACGGGGGGAAACTTTGCCCGATCGCCCCGCGCCCAGCCGGCGCCCCACCGCCCGCACCGTGTTCCAACTCATGCGCAACATTGCGGTGGTCACCCTGGTGTGGGCGGGGCAACGCCATCGGCAAGTGACGGCGCTGAATGCGCATCAGCTCCACGTCATCGGCCTCCTAGGGTATGGGTACTCGATCTATGTACCGCCGCTTCGAAATTCTGGGTGATTCAGGGGGAACTCTCGAATGTCGGTTGGAGGGCTCAGCGAGCCGCCCTATGCCTCGCTAAATCTGGGCCTCGGGAGCGGCGACGACCGCGCCGTTGTCCTCCGGAACCGTGTTCGATTCGGTCAGTCAGTGGGCTTCAATCCTGACGATCTGCTGACACTGCGGCAAGTGCATGGCAATCGGGTCATTGTCCTGGCCAAGACGAATGACCCCTCGCTGGTGCGGGGTTCGCCAGGGGATGGCTTGATCACCAATCGCTCTCATCTGCCGCTGGCTGTCATCACGGCGGATTGCTTCCCAGTCGTCCTCGCGGCCCCGAGTCTGCCGGTCGTGGGCATTATACACGCAGGCCGAAAGGGGACCGCGGCGCGAGTCGTACCTGCCGCCATCGCGCTCATGTGTGAGGAGTTTGACCTATCGCCTGGGGCCGTGTTTGCCGCCATTGGGCCGGGGATCGGTCGATGCTGTTACGAGGT
>Ga0081538_10004362_pt1 | contig 13070 bp, 17 predicted proteins | sample TabmetS5T2R1_FD_71022 | JGI IMG/M metagenome (GOLD analysis project Ga0081538, IMG submission 71022) | Tabebuia heterophylla rhizosphere microbial communities from the University of Puerto Rico - S5T2R1 | ecosystem: Host-associated > Plants > Roots > Rhizosphere ...
GCCCGGCGTAGCCAACCTCGCCGCCGAGGAAGCCGCCGTGGTGACTTGGGAACACGGTCGCCTGCTGACCGAGCAGCTCCGCGGTGGCCACCGCCGTGCGTCCGGTGAAGGTGTTCAGCGATTCCTCGCCCACGGCGATGACGATTCGCGTCGGCGCCGCGGCCAGCGCGTCGACTTCGGGGCGATAGCTGCTGACCGCCCAGGACCGGTCGGATAGCAGCGGGTCGTCGCGGGAGCCGTCGTCCTCGGTCGCCAGTCCGAACGCGACGGGATCCGCCGGTGGCTGGGTGAAGTACTCGTCGGTGAACTCGCCCTGCCACGACGTCATTGCGATGAAGGCCGCCATACCGGCGCCCGACCCCTTGGCCTCGTACGCGTCGCGAATTCCGGCGCGGGCGCGCTCGGCCGCCGCGGCGTCGGGAAGCACCGGGATCAGCGGCGGCTCGTGTGCCACCAGTGTGCTCAGGTCGTCGGGATAGGCCGCCACGAGCGCGAGCGCCGCCACCGCGCCCCCACTGCTCGCGAACATCTCGACCGGCCTGGCGCCGAGCGCCTCGATAAGGGCGTGCACATCGTTCGCCTGGACCTCGGGCGCACTGTCGACCCGGCCGTCTTTGCGGGTGCTGCGGCCGAAGCCGCGCGGGTCATAAGCGACCACGGTGCGGTCGGGGAAATGCGACGCCAAGGTGGCGAAGCCGCTGGCGTCCATGGGCTGACCGATCATGAGCAGCGGTGGGCGTCCGTCGGCAGTGGGCAGCGGGCCATGGACGTCATAGGCGATGTCGACCTCGGCGGTTTCAAGCACGTGCGTCGTCGTCATGCATTATTTGACCTCTGCCGTCTCGAGAACTCATCGGCCCTTATGGCGTTCTCGGTGTTGGTGCGATCGGCGCGGCGATCGTCACGGGGTTGTGCGAGAACGTCGATGCCGCGCCACGGGTGCTGCTCTCGCCGCGCAACGCCGAGATCGCGGCCGGTCTTGCCGAACGCTTTGTCAGCGTCGATGTCGCGCCGGACAACCAGGCGGTCGTTGACGGTGCGCGGGTCGTGATCGTGTGCGTACGTCCACAGGTCGCTCAGAGCGTGCTCGCTGAGCTCAGCTTTCCCGCCGACCGGGTCGTCATCAGCGCGATGGCGGGCGTGTCGGTGGAGGCGCTCCAGCGGCTGGTGGCTCCGGCCACGGACGTCGCGCGCGTGATCCCGCTTCCGTCCGTGGCGCGGCGGGAGGGCCTCACGCCGGTCCAACCGCCCAACGCGGCGGCCACTGCGCTATTCGATCGCCTCGGGGAGGCGGTCGAGCTTGCCGATGTCAAGGCGTTCGACGCGCTCTCTGCCTCGACGGCCACGATCGCCGCGCACTTCGCCTATCTCAACGCCATTGCCGCGTGGCTCGAGTTGCAGGACATCCCCGCGCCCGCCGCGAGGCGCTACGTCGCCTCGATGTTCGCCGGGCTCGCCGAGGCGACGCGGAGCGGGGAGCCCTTCGAGCGGTTGGCGCGCGAGCATGCCACCCCAGGCGGGACCAATGAGCAGTTTCGGGACGGGCTCGAGCGGGCCGGGACCTTCGAGCACGTCAGTCTCGGCCTGCAGCGCGTCCTCGACCGGCTAAACAGGACGTAGCCCTCACCTGCCGTCTTCGTATGCGTCGTGGTAGTTCCACCACTGGCCTGCCCGGGAGGTCTGGGGGTAGCCCTCCGGCGAGTCCTCCCACTCCTCCTGGCGGCCGAGCGCGGTTATGTCGAGGAAGCTCCAGGTGCTGCCCATGTTCTCGGCGCCACGGCTGTGGACGAAGTAGGTGCGGAAGATCCGGTCGCCATCGCGGATGAAGGCGTTGTGCCCGTGCCACTCGTCGACGCCGAAGTCCTTGTCGAAGTCGTCGGTAATCGTGTACCAGGGGATGTGCTCCCAGCCCATGCGCTCCTTCAGGCCCTGGATCTCTGCCTGGGGGGCGCGCGAGGCGTGGGCGAGCGTCGTGTCGCGCGCGTTCAGGTGGGCGAGGTGCGCGATCTGGTCCGCCATCATGGAGCAGCCCGCGCAGGCCCGCTCCGGGTACGCGTCACCCGCCCTCGCGTAGGTCGTGACGTCCGGCGCGTAGAAGAAGCGGTAGACGATCAGCTGCCGGCGCCCTTCGAAGAGGTCGAGCAGGCTCGCCGGGCCGTCCTGGCCCTCGAAGCGGTACTCCTTCTCCACCGCCATCCAGGGCATCCGCCGGCGCTTGGCAGCGAGGGCGTCGCGGGCGCGGGTCAGCTGCTTCTCTTCCACGAGCAGCTCCTGGCGCGCGGCCTCCCACTCCTGCGGCGACACAATCGGCGGGGTGTTCATGGCGACGTTCCTCCTTGTGAGTAGTCGTTTCATCGATCCACGTCTGTTATTCGGACCCCAGCGGGGTCCGGAAGTAAGCGGCGATAGATCGCCTACGTCGTCTGCACGATCAGCAGGTCGCAGGGCGCGTTGTGCGAGACCTTGTTCGGGACGCTGCCCAGGATCCGCCTGGCCCCCTGCATCCCGCGGCTGCCGAGCACGATCAGGTCGGCGCTCTCCTGCAGCGCGACCTCCACGATCGCGTCGCCGGGGTCGCCCTTGGGGCTGTGCGACTTGACCTCCAGCTCCTCGACCTGCAGGCGGTCGAGCGTGCCCGTCAGCACCGCGTCGACCTTGAAGTCGGGCCCCACGGAGTACTCGCCCGCGGCCTCCTGCCCGACGCGCGCCGCCGAGGGCGTGTAGGCGCTGACCACGTGCAGGGTCGCGCCGGTGAGGCGGGCGAGCTCGGCCGCGCGCGTGACGGCAATGTCCGCCGTGGACGATCCGTCGGTACCCACGACGATCGTGTTGAACATGGGCGGACCGTAGCCCTCCGCACGGTCGCGGGCAAGCGCTCGCCTCGGGGCGAGTAGTAGAACTCGGCCGCGTGCCCTACGAGACGATTCAGTACGGCGTCCGCGCGGACGGCGTCGCGACTATCGCGCTCGATCAGCCGGACACTCGCAACGCGCTCTCGAACGAGCTCCTCGGCGACCTGATCGCCGCCTTCGAGTCGGCGCGCGATGACGAGCGGGTCCGCTGCGTCGTGCTCACGTCGACGCACGACAAGGTCTTCTCCGCCGGCGGCAGCCTCGACCAGTTCGCCGCCGACGTGCCGCTCGTCCACAAGCATTTCGGGACCGAGCGGTTCCCGCGCCTGTTCCGGACGATCATGCAGCTCGGCAAGCCGACGATCTGCGCGGCCGGCGGTCACGTGCTCGCCGGCGCGCTCGGGCTGGCGCTCGCCTGCGACCTGGTCGTCGCAAAGGAGGGCGCGAGCTTCGGCACGCCGGAGATCAACGTCGGCGTTTTTCCGTTCATGATCATGGCGCTGATCTACCGCAACGTGCCGCGCAAGAAGGCCAACGAGCTGCTGCTGCTCGGAGAGCGCATCTCCGCGGAGGAGGCGCTCGCGGTGGGGATCGTCAACCGGGTCGTCCCGGCGGACGAGTTCGAAGCCGCCGTAGACGACTGGGCGATCAAGCTCGCCGGCAAGTCGCCGGTCCTGATGAAGCTCGGCAAGGACGCCATGTACAGGCAGCTCGACATGCCCTTCGAGGACGCGCTCGACCTGCTGCGCGCGCAGCTCTCGCTCGCCTTCACGACCGAGGACATCCAGGAGGGCGTGAAGGCGTTCTTCGAGAAGCGCGAGCCGCAGTGGACGGGGCGCTGAGCCCGTGGGCGTCTCACTGATAGCCATGCGCTGCCGCACGGCGGACCGCTTCCCGGGCGCCCCCGCCGGCGTCGAGATACTCGCCCCGCTCGTGGGCGAGGCGCTGGAGGTCGAGCCGCGCTACATCGGCAGCTCGCCCGAGGTGCGCGAGACGCGCTTCGAGGACGACCTCCGCGATTCGCGCGGCTGCCTGCTGGAAGCGGGTGGCCAGATCGACGATGCGCTGGCGGCGGGCGACGTCCCGGTCATGCTCGCCTCCGACTGCTCGGTCTCGCTCACGACCCTCCCCGCGGCCATCCGCAACCGCCCCGAGGCCCGGCTCCTCTGGCTCGACGCGCACGGCGACTACAACTCACCCGACACGACCGGCAGCGGCTACCTCGGCGGCATGTGCCTGGCGGGCGCATGCGGGGTGTGGGACACCGGGCTCGGCGACCCTGTGCCGCCCGAGCGGGTGGTGCTCGCCGGGGTCCGCGACCTCGACGACGGCGAGCGCGAGCTGCTCGAGGCCAGCCCGGCGACGGTGATCGGCGCCAGCACGGTGGAGACGCTCGTGGCGGTCAAGAACGCACTGGACGGCGCGCCGGTCTTCATCCACCTGGACCTCGACGTGATCGATCCGGAGCACTTCCCGGCCGCGGTGCCCGCGCCCGGCGGGCTGCACCCCGACCGGCTCTACGACCTGCTCGACTCGGTCCTCGAGGACTGCGAGCTGGCGGGCATCGAGGTCACGGCCTTCGAAGCGCCGGAGCCCGAGCAGGAGCGCATCGCCGCCACCGAGACGGCCGTGCACGTGCTGGAGCCGGTGCTCGAGCACCTCGCGGGCGAGCGGTCACGGATTGAGGAGTGACCACAATAGTCGTGGTCGATCCGCGTCTCGTGATTGCGCGGGTCACCCGCATTCGTCAAAGTAGGAAGTAGGACTTCCTACTTATGGCCACGACCGAACGCGCAGCAGCCGACACGCTGGTCGCCCGTCCGTCGCTCCGCTCGCTCGTCGAGGACCTCGAGGAGCGGCGCCGCACGGCCCGGCTCGGCGGCGGCGAGGAGAAGATCGCCCGCCAGCACGAGCAGCAGAAGCTGACCGCCCGCGAGCGCCTCGCCCTGCTGATCGACGAGGGCACCTTCACGGAGCTCGGAATACACGCGGGGCCGCACTTCTCGCAGCGCGCGATGGATGGGAAGGAGGCGCCCGCCGACGGCGTGATCACCGGCTACGGAAAGGTCGGTGGGCGGCTCGTGGCTGTGGCCGCCTACGACTTCACGGTGATGGCGGGCTCGATGGGGATGACCGGGGAGATCAAGGTCAGCCGGCTGCGCGAGCTCGCCCTCCAGAAGCGAATCCCGATGATCTGGCTGCTCGACTCGGCGGGAGCGCGGATCCAGGAGGCCGCCGGCTCGCTGTTCGCGGGCTCGGGCCACCTCTTCCGCGAGGAGGTCGTGATGAGCGGGGTCGTGCCGCAGGTCGCCGCCCTGATGGGCCCGTGCGCCGCGGGCACCGCCTACATCCCGGGCCTCGCCGACTTTGTCCCGATGGTCAAGGGGCGCGGGTCGATGGCGCTGGCCGGCCCGCACCTGACCAAGGCGGTGACCGGCGAGGACGTGACCCAGGAGGAGCTCGGCGGCTCGCGAATCCACACGCGCGTCTCGGGCGTCGGGGACCTGGAGGTTGGCTCCGACGAGGAATGCATCGACGCCATCAAGCGCTACCTGTCGCACTTCCCGCAGAACTGCGAGGAGCCTCCGCCGCGGCGCACGAGCTCAGACCCGGTCGAGCGCATGGACGAGGAGCTTCTCGACCTGCTGCCCGACTCACCGCGCCACCCCTACGACATGTACGAGCTGATCCGCCGCATCGTGGATGACGGCGAGTGGTTCGACCTCAAGCCGCGCTGGGCGCGCACGATCATCACCTGCCTCGCGCGCATGGGCGGGCGGCCGGTCGGGATCGTTGCCAACCAGCCCAAGCACCTAGGCGGCATCCTCGAGAACGACTCGGCGGACAAGGCCGCGCGCTTCATCAACCTCTGCGACGCCTACGGCATCCCGCTTCTGTTCCTGATGGACGTGCCGGGCTTCATGGTCGGCACGAAGGTCGAGCAGGCCGGCATCATCCGGCACGGCGCGAAGATGCTCTACGCGGTCTCGCGGGCGACCGTCCCGAAGGTCACCGTGGTGGTCCGCAAGGCCTACGGCGCCGGCTACTACGTCATGTGCGGGAAGGCCTACGAGCCGGACCTGATCGTGGCGTGGCCCTCGGCGGAGATTTCGGTGATGGGCCCCGAGGGGGCGGTCAACATCATCTTCCGCAAGCAGATCGAGGCGTCCGAGGATCCGGACGCCACGCGGGCCGAGATGATCGAGGGCATCCGCAAGACGATCGACCCCTACATCGCCGCCGGCAACGCCCTGATCGACGATGTGATCGACCCGCGCGAGACGCGCCCCACGGTGATCCGCGCGCTCGAGATGGCCGAGACGAAGCGCGTCCAGCGGCCCTGGAAGCGGCATGGGGTGATGCCCGTGTGAGATCGAATGCTCGCGCGCACCGCGCGCTCGCCGTATGAGCCGCTTCGAGGACCCGGCGATCATCACCTGCTCGATCTCCGGGGCGGTCGCGGGTCGCGACCAGTGCCCGGCGATCCCCTACACGCCCGAGGAGTACGCGGCGGAAGCGCGCCGTGCGGTGGATGAGGGCGCCTCGATGATCCACATCCACGCGCGTACGCCCGAGGGCGTGCCCTCGTACGAGGTCGAGGACTTCCGCGCGATCACCGAGGCGATCCTGGGCGCCGTCGACGACGTGGTGGTCAACTACTCGACCGGCGCGATCGGGGTGCCGATCGAGAAGCGGATCGAGTACCTGCGCGAGCTGAAGCCGGACGTGGCCGCGCTCAACATGGGCTCGATGAACTACGCCAAGTACTCGCCGCGCCGCAAGGACTTTGTGTTCAAGGCCGTGTTCGAGAACTCGTTCGACACGATCATCCGCTTCCTGAAGGCGATGCGGGAGCTCGCCATCCGGCCCGAGCACGAGTGCTTCGACTCGGGTCACGTGGCCAACCTGGACCCGCTGATAGACATGGGCCTGCTCGAGGAGCCGCTCCAGATCGAGTGCGTCATGGGAGTGAGCGGCGGCATCCGCGCGACGCCCCGGAACCTCGCCCACATGGCCGACCAGATTCCGGGCGGCCCCGAGTCGCGCAACAACTGGGGCGTGATCGGCATCAGCCGCGACCAGTGGCGGCTCGTGGCGGCGGCGGCCGCGCTCGGCGGCAACGTCCGCGTCGGGCTCGAGGACAACTTCTACCTGCCGGACGGCGAGATGGCGCGGTCGAACGGTGACCTGATCGCGCGTGCCCGGCGCATCGTCGAGGACACCGGCCGGCGGGCGGCGACCGTCGATGAGGCGCGCGAGCTGCTCGGAGCGCCGCGGCGCGAGCCGGTCACCCGGCGCGAGCTGCTCGCCCACCCGATCGAGTCGAGCGAGGCGGCGGAGTGAGCGTCGGCGAGAACGGACTGCTGAAGATGAAGGAGCTCGCCGAGGCGAGCGGCGTCAGCGCCGGCACGATCAAGCACTACCTACGCGAGGGCCTGCTCGGCGAGGGAGACGGCATCGTCAAGACGTCCCGCAACATGGCCTGGTACCCACCCGAGCTCGTCGAGCGCATCCGCCTGATCAAACAGCTCCAGGAGGACCGCTTCCTCCCGCTCAAGGTGATCAAGTCGATGCTGGACGAGGACCCGGAGCGGACGCGTGCCCTGGTCGAGCTCGAGGACCGCATTCTCGAGCGAGCCCTCGCCGGCGACAGCGCGCGGGTGTCCGCCGCCGAGCTGCGACGCCGCTACGACATCCCGCCGGAGGTGCTCGACCGCCTCGGCCAGCTCGAGGTGCTGACGCCGAGCTCGCGCGGGTACGGGCCCCGCGACGTCGAGATCGTCGAAGCGATCAGCCGCTTCCGGGCGGGCGGCTACGACGAGCGCGTCGGCTTCACGGTCTACGACACGCTGCGCTACAAGGCGGCGCTCGAGCAGCTCGTAAAGGAGGAGGTCCAGGTGCTGCTCGACCGCCTCGCGGGGGAGATGGACCCCGATCGCGCGGTCGACCTGATCTCCGCCGGACTCGAGCCGCTCAACGAGCTGATAGCCGCCCTGCACCAGAAGGCGCTTGTGGCCGAGCTGCGCCGGCAGCGGGCCGCGCGCGGCTGATGGACGAGGAGGTCCACGACAACCCGACCGGCTGGGTTGCGAAGCAGATCCGCACGATCGTCGAGAGCGGCGGCGAGAAGGGCAACCGCTTCTACGGCCACGACGTGCTACTGCTCACGACGCGCGGGCGCCGGTCGGGCAAGCTACGGCGCACCGCACTCTGGTTCTTCGAGGACGGCGATCGGTACCTGCTCGTAGGCTCGAACGGCGGGTCTCGACGCCATCCCCACTGGCACCTCAACCTGCTCGAGCATCCGGAGGTTGAGGTGCAGGTGCGCGCCGAGCGCTTTGCCGCGCGGGCCCGGCCCGCCGGCGCGGACGAGCGCCCGCGGCTGTGGGAGCGCCTCGCGGCCGAGGTGCCGCAGTACGCGAGCTACCAGAGGAAGCTGGGCAGCCGCCGAGAGCTGCCGGTGGTGATCGTCGAGCGCGACTAGCGACCCTGGCGCGCCGGCCCGACCCGGGGGCGGCGCCCGGCGACGCTCACCGTGCGTCGCCACGAGGCCGATCCGCGCGCTGCCGGCAGCACGCTGAAGTCCGGATGGCGCACCCGGGTGGGCACGTAGCGGATACGCCTCGCGCGCACCCGCCCGCCCGGTGGCGCGACGAAGTCGATCAGGGCGATCAGGCCGTCCTGGGCGGCGGCCGGGCAGCAGGCGGCCGTCTGGTTCGAGATCAGGTTGCCCTCGCCGAACACGACCGGCTTGCCGTGCACGCGCCGGACGGGCTGCACCACGTGAGCGTGCTGTCCGACGAGCGCGTCGACGGCGGGACTGCGGGTGAGCCGCCGCGCGAGCGCGCGCTGCCCGGGCGTGATCGCGTGCACGTACTCGGTGCCCCAGTGGAGGTTCACGATCACGAGGTCGGCCCCGCGGCGGCGGGCGCGCCGCGCGTCGGCGAGGATGCGCGCGGCGCTCGCCCAGTTGACGCTCCACGGGTGCGGCACGGCCTGGCCGTTCGACACATCCGTGTAGGCGAGCAGCGCGACCTTCAGACCCTTGACGTCCATCATCGTCGTCCGGCGCCTCTCTGCGGGCGAACGGGCCGTGCCGGCGTGCGGGATGCCGGCACGGTCGAGAGCGCGCAGTGTGGTCGAGATCCCGCGCTGGCCGGCGTCGAGCGAGTGGTTCGATGCCGTGCTGCAGGCATCCCAGCCGACCGTACGGATCGCGCCCGCCAGCGCCGGGGGAGTGCGAAAGCTCGGATATCCCTTGACCGGGCCGGGCACGAGCGGCGTCTCGACATGGCAGAGCGCGAGATCGGCGCCCGCGATGTGACGCTTGACCGCCTGGAAGAGTGGAGCGAAGTCGTATCCGGCGCCTCCGCCGAGCGCCAGCGCCCGGGCGGCGATCGGGGTGTGGATCAGAAGGTCGCCGGAGACGGCGACCGTGAAGCGCACCGGCTGTGGAGCCGGCTCGACTGGCTGCGACTGCACCAGGGCCATCGCGACGGCGAGCAACCCGAGTCTCACCATGTCACCTCATGGTCCTCCATCACGCCGTAGCCCTCGGCCAGCGTGACCCCGCCCGGAAGGTCGCCGCCGAAGCTGCCGAAGGGCTGCGAGTAACGGCTCCGGACGAGGCCCAGCGACATCGAGTGCTCGCGGACCGACCAGTGCCGGAACGTGAGCCCACCGACGCGCGAGAGGTCCGGCGCGAACGCCTGCGGCTCGACCTCCCGAGGCTCCCCGTCGACCCAGACTGTCCGCTCGCTCGCGGTAGGGGCGTCGTGAACGCCGTCGACGAGGTTCCACGCCACGCGTCGCCCGTCGTCAGCGCGCCCGATGCCCGCTGACCAACGCCAGGCGGTATGGCGAGCGTGATAGCCGCCGGAGTCGTCGATGAACCCGTGCTCTCCGTCGAGCTCCCAGGTCCGCTGGTCCACGCGCACGCGGCCGCGAACCGCGACCGGCGCCCGCTTGGCGGTCCAGATGTACGAGCGCCCGTGCGGCGACACCACCTCCACCGGCGAGCGCCCGCCGAGCGCAAGCTCGATCGACACCTGCTCGCCGTTTCTGGCGGCCCGGGCCTCGACACTGGCCCTGTCGAGGGCGAGCTCGATGCCGCCGCGTCCGGCTGTGGTCCGCTCGAGGAGCCTCCCGCCCGGCAGCGCGATGGCCCACCAGCGCTGCGGCATCCCGCCCACGCGCGCGTTCCCCACGCAGAGCATCAGCTCGGACGTGTAGACGCCGAGGTAGCGCCAGCGCTTGAGCGGCCGCCCCGAACGGAACCGCGGCATCTGTGCGGGCGGAAGTGGGAGGTCGAGCTCGCGCACCGCCGCGCCGCGGACGGGCAGCCGATCCATAGCGCGCCAGGCTAACTGCCCGCCCGCTCCCAGCGGTACACTCCAGATTGACTGGTCAGTCAATCGCCGGAGGAGCGATGCGGGCAGCTGCAGTCCAACTCGAATCGACGCCTGACAAGGGGCGCAACCTCGAGGTCGCCGAGCGCCTCGTGCGCGCCGCCGCCGCGGACGGCGCCCTGCTCGTCGTGCTGCCCGAGCGCCTCGACATCAGGGGCGCCACCCGCGACTACCTCGCCGGCGCCGAGCCGCTCGACGGGCGCCCCGTCAGCTGGGCGCGTGAGCTCGCGCGCGAGCTGGGGATCGACCTCGTCGCGGGCTCCGTCGCCGAGCGCCGTGAAGGGCACGAGCGGGTCGCCAACACGTCGGTGCACGCCGGCCCGGACGGCGAGCTCAAGGCCGTCTACCGGAAGATCCACATGTTCGACGTCGAGGTCGGCGGCGTCGAGTACCGGGAGTCGGAGCACTCGGAGCCGGCGGACGAGATCGTCCTCTCGGAGACCGCGGACGGCATCGCCCTCGGCCTGACGGTCTGCTACGACCTGCGCTTTCCCGAGCTCTACCGCATCCTTGCCCTGCGCGGCGCGCGCATCGTCACGATCCCCGCGAACTTCACGCGCGTCACGGGAGAGGCCCACTGGGAGATCCTCCTGCGCGCCCGGGCGATCGAGGACCAGGTGTTCGTGATCGCGCCCGGGCAGGGCAATCTGCCCGTCCCGGAGGGCGACAGCTACGGCAACTCGATGATCGTAGACCCCTGGGGCGAGGTGCTCGCCCGCGCCCCGCGTGAGGGCGCCACCTTCGTAGCGGCCGAACTCGACCTGGCGCGCCAGGACGAGATCAGGGAGAAGCTTCCGAGCCTCGCCAACCGGGCCGAGGCCGCCTACCGCTGGCCCGAAGGAGTCCGCGCCTAGTGGCCACGGCCTCCAAGTCGAACGGCGGCGTCGACAAGCGCCGGCTGATCCTCGACGCCGGCGTGCGCGTGTTCGCCCGGCGCGGCTTCCACCACTGCCGGGTGTCCGACGTCGCCGACGAGGCCGGGGTCGCCTACGGGCTCGTCTACCACTACTTCGACTCAAAGGAGGAGATCCTCAACACGCTCTTCCTCGAGCGCTGGCAGATCATGCTGGACGCGATCGCGCAGATCGATGCCAGCGATCGCGACGCACGCGAGAAGCTGCGCGCGGTCGCCGACTTCATCATCGAGTCCTACCGCCACGACCCAGACCTGATGAAGGTGATCATCGTCGAGGTCACGCGCGCGGCCAACTCGTTCGGCGCGCTCCACATCGAGAAGATCCGCGAGGCGTACGCGGGCATAGCGGGCATTGTCGAGTCGGCTCGCGAGGAGGGCTCCTTCAAGCCGGGGATCCCCGCGGAGTTCGCGGCGATGTGCTTCTACGGCGCGATCGAGCAGCTGCTCACCGGCTGGATCTTCGAGGTGCTGCCGCGCACGGACGAGGAGTACGAGAGCGCCAAGGGGCTCGTGGTGGAGGCGATCTGCGGCGGGCTCGAGACGGCAGGGCCGGGCGGTGCCCCGGCGTCTGCTTGAATCCGGCGCCGTGAACAACGATCTGTCGAAGCGGTTGATGTGGAGCGGCCTCGTCGCGGGCATCGGCGCGCTGACCTCGATCATCACCACGAGAGTCGCCGCCGCGATCTGGATGCGGCTCTTCAAAGAGGACCCGCCGGTCGACTGATGGCCGCCGATCCGAGCGAGGGAGCGCCCGCGGACACCACCGCGGAGCAGGTGGCCGCCGATGCCGAGCGCGCGGCCGAGGGTGTCAATCAGGGCGCGACGGGTAATCGCCCCCTAGGTGAGAGCCCGTTGAGCGTGAACAGCGAGACCGACGCCTTCTCCGAGCGGCCCGAGGCGTTCGTCGGCGCGGCGTTCGCCGGCGGCCTCGCGCTGGCCCTGATCCTCAGGCGGATTGCGCGATGACCCCCGGTGACGGCATCCCGCCCCGGCAGACCGCCGAGAAGAAGCTCGGCGACATCGTCGGCGAGGTCTCCCAGAAGGCGTCCCTCCTCGTACGGGAGGAGATCGAGCTCGCCAAGGCCGAGGTCACCGACAAGGTCGGCAAGCTGGGCAAGGGCGGCGGCATTGCCGCTGCTGCCGGCGTCTTCCTCATCTTCGCCATCACCATGTTCTTCCACTTCCTGGCCTGGTTCTTGGACGACCTCTTCAACTGGAGCAGCATCTGGCCCGGGTTCGGCATCGTCGCCCTGCTGCTGTTCATACTGGCGGCGGTCAGCGGCCTCATCGCAAAACGCCTGTTCGAGCAGGGCAAGACGCTTACGCCCGATCTCGCGATCGAGGAGGCCAAGCGCACCCGCGCCGACCTCGAGGCACAGCTCGTGGAGCGGGACCAGGTCAAGCGAACGCTCGAGGCGGGCGAGGAGGTCACGAAGTAGATGGCGAATGCGCAGACCCGGACCCCGGAGATGATCCGCGCGTCGATCGAGGAAACCCGGCGGGAGCTCACCTTCTCGGTAAACGACCTGCACTCGAAGTTCAACGAGCTCACCGACGTGCGGCGTCAGCTCATAAAGAACCGCAAGGCGGCTCTGATCGGCGCCGCCATAGCGGGCTTCGTGATCGGCGGCGGCGTGGCCGCAACGATCTCGATCCTCACCGGCGGCCGCTGAACCGGCGCGCAAGCGCTCCGCCGGCGCCGCTAGAGTGCCGCCGGTCCCGAACCAGAGAAGGAGACCCATGAAACTCATTGGCGCCGGGTTGCCGCGCACGGCAACCACGACCCAGTTGATCGCACTCGAGATGCTCGGCTTCCCCTGCTACCACATGCGGGACATGATGTCCGACCTCGCGACGAGCGTCCCGCAGTGGCGCAAGGCGCTGGAGGGCGAT